>Ga0075163_10000686_pt1 | contig 44253 bp, 36 predicted proteins | sample JI1023141ADNA_FD_71478 | JGI IMG/M metagenome (GOLD analysis project Ga0075163, IMG submission 71478) | Wastewater effluent complex algal communities from Wisconsin, to seasonally profile nutrient transformation and Carbon sequestration -... | ecosystem: Engineered > WWTP > Effluent > Algae...
TACCAGCCGGCGTTGATGCCGGGCATCCGCCTCGGCCGCGCGGTCCTCCGCGCGCTCGGCATGCAGACCGGCTTTGGCCACCTCGAGTGGTACATGCGACCGGACGGCGAGGCGGTCTTTGGAGAAGTCGCCGCGCGCTCGCCCGGCGGCAAGCTCGTCGACCAGATCTGCCTCGCCAACGACATCGACCTGTACCGCGAATGGGCGCGCGCGGTCTGCTGGCACTCCTTCGAGGCCACGCCGTCGCGGCGCCTCCACGTCGCGGCGGTGTTCAAGCGCGCCGAGGGCGAGGGCCGCGTCGTCCGCGTCGACGGGCTGTGCGAGCTGCGCGCGCGCCTGGGCGAGAGCTTGCTGGCCGCGGAGGTCCTGCCGATCGGCGCGCCGCGCCACGACTGGCGCCATACGCGGCTGTCCGACGGGCACGTCATCGTCGGCCACCCGGACCACGACACGTGCATGGAGATGATGCGCTTCGCGACCCGGACGCTGCGGATCCACGCGGATACGCGGTGATCGTCGACGCCCGGGCCCGCGATCAGCCGCGCTCGAGCAGCGGGGTGAAGCCGTCGAGCAGCGGGCCGAGGCCGAACTCGAACAGGTAGTCGAGGTCGAGGTCGAAGTTGTCGCTGAGCCGGGCGAGCACGCCGGCGAAGGTGGGGAAGGCGCCCGAGCCCGCGATCGCCTCCAGCGCGGGCGAGTGGGCGTCCATCCACTCCTCCTCGGTGAGCCCGGAGCTGGCCTCGGCCTCGCTCTCCCACTCGATGTTGATCGCGATGCCGCGGACATAGCTGAAGAGGGTGACGTGCACGTGCAGCATCGTCGCCGCGTCGAGGCCGAGGCCGTCGATCGCGGCGAGCACGAACTCGCCGTGGACGATGAGGTTGCGCAGCGGCAGCGGGCGGGTGATCGACACGACCTGCGCGAGCCACGGGTGCCGGCGGTACAGCGCCCACTGCATGCGCGCCGACAGGGTCAGGCGCGCGCGCCAGCCGTCGGGCGGGGTCTCGGGCAGGCGGGCCTCGGCGAACACCGCGTCCGTCATGCGAAGGACCAGGTCGTCCTTGCTGGCGACGTGGCGGTAGAGCGACATCGTCGCGACCCCGAGCTCGGCCGCGACGCTGCGCATCGACACGGCGGCGAGGCCCTCGCTGTCGGCGATAGCGATCGCGGCGCGCACGATCGGGTCGCTGTGCAGCTCGTCGCTGGGGTGGCGGGTCGACGGGCGCGCGGGCGGGCGCGGCGTCGCCAGGCGCGGCGTCCTCGCGACGATGGTGCCGACGCCCGGCAGCGCGCGGACCAGGCCCTCCTGGCGCAGGGTGGTCAGCGCCCGCGTCGCGGTGGCGATCGCCACGCGCCACTGCGCCGCGATCTGACGCGTCGAGGGCAGGCGCGCGCCGACCTGCAGCTCGCCGTCGGCGATGCGGCGCCGCAGCTCGGCGACGATGCGCAGGTAAGGGGGATCGGCCAGCGCACGCGTCATCGCCCGCCGCGACTGTACTAGGACACCGGGGTCCGGCGCCAGGCCGGTTCGGCCGCCGTGCGGCCCACGACGCTGCGGATGGGCAAACGGTGCCGTCGTGGGCGGTGTCCTAGTGCGCCGATGCGGGAAAATCGTGAATTTCGGCTCTGAATGCCAGCCTGATCGACTTGTACGGTGCACGCGCCGCGCGTACGGTGTATCGCGGCGGCGGGACGGACCCGGCGCCGAAGCGAGATCGGAGCACATGTGAAGCAGACGACCGTCCTCATCTCTGGTGCGAGCATCGCCGGGCCGGCGCTCGCGTACTGGTTGCATCGCCACGGCTTCGCGCCGACGGTGGTCGAGCGGGCGCCGGAGATCCGTCCCGGGGGTCAGGCGATCGACGTCCGCGGCGCGGCGCTCGACGTCGTCGAGCGCATGGGCCTGCTCGCGGCGGTCCGCGGGGCGAGCACGCGGATGCGCGGGATGTCGGTCGTCGACGCCGACGGCCGCGAACTGATGCGCACGACCGAGGCGACGCTGACCGGCGGCAGGCTCGACAGCCCGGACGTCGAGCTGATGCGCGACGACCTCGCGCGGCTGCTGTACGACGCGACCCGCGACGACGTCCCCTACGTCTTCGACGACGCGATCACGGCGCTCGAGCAGGACGACGACGGCGTGCACGTCCGCTTCGCCCGCGGCGCGCCGCGGCGCTTCGACCTGGTCGTCGGCGCCGACGGCCTGCACTCCGCGACCCGGCGCCTGGTGTTCGGCGAGGAGTCGCGGTTCATCCGCCACCTCGGCACCTACCTGGCGATCTTCAGCGTCCCGAATTACCTCGAGCTCGACCACTGGCAGGTGTTTCACCACGCCGAGACCGCGATGGTCGGAATCTACAGCGCCCGCGACAACCGCGAGGCGCGGGCGATGCTCGGCTTCGGCTCGCCGGGCCTCGAGTTCGACCCCCGCGACCTCGCGCGCCAGCGGCAGCTGGTCCGCGAGCACCTGCAAGGGGTCGGCTGGGAGGCGCCGCGCCTGCTCGCGGCGATGGCCGACGCGCCCGACTTCTACTTCGATTCGATGAGCCAGATCCACCTCGACAGTTGGTCGCAGGGGCGGGTCGCGCTGATCGGCGACGCCGCGTGCTGCAGCTCGCCGATGTCGGGCCAGGGCTCGAGCATCGCGCTGGTCGCCGCGTACGTGCTCGCGGGCGAGCTGGCCGCGGCGAATGGGCATCACCGGCGCGGCTTCGCGGCGTACGAGGCGGCCCTGCGCGGCTACGTCGACGTCAACCAGCGGCTCGCGGTCGCGGCCGTCGAGCAGCGGCGCCCGCCCGAGCCCGAGGACGTCCAGCGGGCCGCCGGCGCCGTGACGCTGCGCCGCTACGAGAGCGTCGCGTGAGCGGGCCGTCACTCGCACAGCGACGATCACGCCATCACGGGAGGTACTTGATCAGCCGGGTCTGCGCGCCGTCCTGCGTGGATTCGCGGGCGAGCACATACACCGCGCCGTCGCCGTCGGTCGCGACGTCGAGGCCCGACTCCGCCGCGTGGTCGCCCGTGCCCTTGTGCTCCGCCACCCACAACGTGGACCCGCCGGCGTCGAAGCGGATCGTGATCACGATGCCCCCGATCGCGTCGGTCCCGACCCGGCCCGTGATGGCGACATTGCCCGCGCCGTCGACGGTGACCGCCTCGAACGCGTCGAGCCAGGGGCCGGGGCCGGTCTCCGCGGTCCAGCCGGTCGCGCCGTCCGCGTCGCGCTGGACCAACCAACCGCCCTGACGGATCTCGCCGCCGCTGCCGACCGTGAACACCCGCCCGAGCCCGTCGATCGCCGCGCCTCGCGGCTCGCGCTGGCTGAATTCCTCCTTGGCCCACTGCTCCTGCCCGCCCGCGAACAGGCGCGTCCGGCCGTCCACGCCGAGCGCGCCGGAGGTGCTGAGCGCGAACGCCACCTGCCCGTCCGGCCCGACCGCGAGCCCGCCGAACTCTCCGTCGGAGCCGGCCTCGAGCGCGCCCTGCATCCCCTCGAGCGTGAAGGTCGATGCGCTCGCGTGCGGGAATTCGTCGACCCCGGAGAACCCCGACCTCGCGCACAGCACCCGGTCGTCGGGCGTGAACGCGACGCGCACGCGCGACAGGCCCTCGATGTCCTGCTCATCGAGCAGGGTGTCCCACTGGAGCGCCCCGGCGTCGTCGAGCAGGCCGAGCCACGCCGCGTCGTCGACGAAGCCGCCGACGGCGATCCGCGGCGGCGTCGCCAATGCGGCGACGTCCTGCGCCGCGCCGGCGCCGTACGTCGCGCTCCCCAGCGGCTCACCGTCGAGGCCGCGGCGCTCGACCCAGAGCTGGCCGTCGAGCGCGCCGGCGATCGCCACGAAGTCGGCGCCGACCGCCAGCGCCACGCCCTCGCCGTCGAGCACCTGCGACCACGCCACGTCGCCGCCGACGCCGGGCCCGGTCGTATTGTCATTGATCGTCGTGCTCCCGCCCGTCCCCGAGCTGCTGGTGTCCGCGCCAGTTTCGCCGGAGTCGGTGTCCGGCGCATCGCGCGGCGGCGCCGGTCGTCGGGCCTGGATCGATCGTGGTGCCGGTCATCGTGGCGCCGGTCATCGTGGCGCCGGTCGCCGTGTCCGTGGCCGCGACCGTCGTCGTCGAGCCCTCGGTCGTCGTGGAAGGATCCGCGGGGCAACCCGCGAGGAGCAGCGCCGCGAGGACGCCCGTGTGTCGGGTGAAGCTATGGTGCATAGGAGGCCGAGTATATCTCCGATACCCCCCGCGAACCAGCACCCGGAGGCCCCGGGCGTGAGGTCCCAGGCCCGCGGTGATTAGCGCTCGGCACGCATTCACTCCACCTGTCCCCAAGGTCAGCTCACTTTGGACCGCGGGCAAACACCCGACTGTCCCATGGGGCACACCGCCTGTCCCATGGGACAGTCGATCGTCGTCCGGCCGGCACGCCCGGCGATGCGAGGTTATGCGAGGCACGCGCTGACTGTGTCGATTCGCGCCCTGGACGACCGACCGGGCGCCTGCGAGGCGCTGCGCGTCGACCGGGACGAATTGCCTTGCGCCGACGGTCCGCGGACGTAGAAATGTCCGTCACGTCGAGCGCCCATTGTGACGGGCGGTCTCGGCGATAGGAGGCATGATGGCGATCATCGAATTGAACACTCTGGCGGCTGGATTGGGTGCGGCCGCGGCCAATTCCATCGAGCTGGTCAACGCGCTGACCAGCGTCCCGTGGGCGCGGGTCCACATCCCGGAGGGAGAGTGGTACTTCAGGGAGCTCGACTTCGGCGGCGGCGTGTATTCGCTGCCGCCGAACGTCGAGATCTTCGGCGAGGGGAAGGACCGCACGTTCCTGAGGTACCACCCGCTCGTCGAAACGCGCCCGTTCTTCGACCTCGCGGCCGGCTCCGGCCGCAGCGTGATCCGCGACCTGCAGCTCATCGGCCCGGCGCCGCCGGCCCTCGGCGCCCCGTCGCGCTGCACGGCGATCCGCATGCAGCCGTCGACGTTCAACATCGTGCGCGAGGTGTGGTTCTACAACTTCGACACGGGGATCCACCACGAGGGGGACTTCTCGGGCGTCACGGTGATCGAGTACTTCCTGATGAGCGGCTGCACGTACGGGATCCGGCTGTACGAGGCCAGCAACGCCGTCCTCGTCCAGTCCGGGCGGATCGGCAGCTCGGTCGCGCTGACCGGCAAGTTCAACAACGGGACCGGGCTCCCGCTGATCGCCGAGGAAGGGGTGGGCATCGACATCAAGGGCACGAACGGCTCGTCGGGGCCCGGCGGCGGCTCGGGGATCGTGCTGTCGCAGGTGACGATCGAGGACACCCCGATCTGCCTGCGCATCGCCGACTCGCACGACATCGTCGCCATCGGCTGCTACTTCGAGCCCGGCTACGCGAAGATGGAGGTCGAAAAGGTGCTCGTCCCGATGCCGAACGAGCTCGACATCCCGCGCAAGACGCTCGACGTCGACGCCGGCTCCGAGCGGATCTCCATCCTCGGCCCGGTGCAGTCGGAGTCGGACGTGTTCCCGCCCGGCGACGTGTTCCCGACCCAGTTCTGGACCCCCTATTACAACCGCCAGGCGCCCGAGGCCCGCGGGTCGATCGACGCCGACGCGTCGCGCCGCACCGGGACCAGCTTCACCAGCAACGCCTACGGCGCCGGGACCAGCGGCGCGACGGCGGCGCACGCCAACCGTATCCGCAACGGCGACATGAGCCGGAACACGAAGTTCTGGACGACGGTCGGCACGATGATCACCGGCGTCACGTGGCAGGCCGGCCACTTCGTGATCGGCGGGCGCTCGCTGCTGCTGCGCTCGTCGGCGACCAGCACCGACCACGTGTTCCAGGAGTTCGTCGTCGACGCCGGCGTCCGCACGATCACCGCGGTCGTCCGTTACCGTCATCACGAGGCCTCCGAGAACATCGATGACGCCGGCTTTCGCGTCGACCTGGCGACCGTCGACGGCGCGACCGTAACCCCGCTCGGCTTCTATTCGGACGTCGACAGGACGTCGACCGAGTGGCGCGTGCGGGCCTTGACGGCGCGCTTCGACGGGACGCTGACGGGCCTCCAGGGGCCGCGCAAGTTCCGGGTCCGGCTCTACCCGCACAACGTCGACGGCGCGGGCGAGGCGCTCCGGCACGTCATCGTCGACTCGGTGTGGGTCGTCGACGGCGAGTACGCCGCGCCGTACCGCCCGTACACGGAGGGCATCGAGGTGCTGTCCGGGACCGAGCGCATCGTGATGTTCTCCGGCACGAACGTGACCGCGAACTTCGGCCCGTCCCCGATCCCATCCTCGGTGGTCGTCCCGACCAACGCGGTCGGGATGGTGGTCGAGCTGTCGATCAAGAGCAGCAACTCGAGCACGGTGGTCACGATGCTGACGGTCGACGACAACGGCGGGGGCGGCCCCGAGGTCCACGAGGTCGCGGCGATGCTCGTCAACCGGCCGACGACGACCGAGCTGACCCTGCCGCTGATCCCCGGGGCGACCCCGGGCCCGCAGTTCTCGCTGTCGGGCGCCAGCGGCACCAACCTCGTGACCTTCGCGATCGTGCTCAAGGCGTGGATCTACCGCCTGTGATCACGACGGCGGGAGCGCTCATTCGCGGCCCTGCGCGCGACCCATCGCCGACGCGAGGGTCGCGAGGGTGAGCCCCTGACCGCGGAGCCACCCGTTCGCGCGCCCCCAGGTGCGGCCGCCGAGCTCCGGCATCGCGCCGTCCTTGCTGGTCGGCCAGCGCTGGTGCCGGGCACTGAACGCGCGCGCGGCCGCGTGGATCACGTCGATGCTCCACTCGAACTTCGCGGCGGTGTGCTCGCGCCACGCCGCCATCCCGAGCAGCCCGCGAAACGTCAACCCGCGCCCGCGCAGCCACTTCTGCGCGGCGCCCCAGGTGCCGCGCGGCAGGCCCTCGCTGCTCGCGCGGCGCGGCAGGGCGCCGTGCTTATCATGGTAGTTTCGCAGCGCGTCGCGGATCTGCTCCACCGACCATTCCGGGCGCGGCGGCGGCGCTGCCGACGGCTCCGCCGCGACCTGGCCGAGCGACTGGATCGTGCAGGCGTGCGCGCGCCCGTAGCTCCGCCGCGCCGCCACGCAGCGCTCGCACGTGCACCCGTGGTGGCGCGAGCCCGACAACGTGCCGTGCGGGACGCTGCGCATGAACGCGGCCGTGCACGCCTCGCAGCGGCACCCGCCGCAGCGGTACATGTCGACGGTCCCGTGGATGCCGAGCTCGTGGGGGCTGTTCACCATGGGCGCACCTGTCGCGCGAGGCGCCGTCAGCGGTCGGGCTCGGGGCTGCGCAGCGACAGCCGACCGGCGCGGTGCTCCTGCCGGATCTGGTCCTCGAAGGATGTCGACGCCAGGCAGGTCTTGCGCGCCTTCGCGGCGGCCTCCATGCGAATGTACTGGGCGGCGAGGAGCCGACCGGCCGGCGTGAGCCGCACATATCGGTGGATCGACGTCGAGGACTTGTTGCGCTTGAACGGCCCACCGACCGGCCGCACGAGGCCGACGGCGACGCTCACGAGCACGCGGTCGTCGAGGTACAGCGCCGGCCGGGGCGAGCGCGCGTCGTCGTCGACCTCGTCGTCGTCCGCCGCCGGGTCGTCGCGCTCGAGCCCGGCGGGCTCGCCGGTGGGCGTGTGATACGCCGAGCCGGCGACCTCGACGCACAGCGGCTCGCCGACGCAGCCCTCGACCAGGAACAGCCGGCGAAACAGGCTCGCGATGTGGAGCGGGACGTCGAGGTCACGAGCGATGCAGTGAATGACCGTCGCCTCGATCTCCTTGCGGAGGATACGTGCCTTCAGTGAAATTGAGGGTGTCATGATAGCCCTGCGAGCCCGACGAGGGGCGAAGGTTACCTGCCAGCGGCCACCCGGCGATTGGACGTGGACCACGTCCAATCAACAGGAGGCCGAGATCCGCCGCTTCGCCGCGCACACGGATGGCGCGGCACATCGCATCTGATGACATGTTTAGCAGCGGCTGAGAGGCCACCCAAGCAAAAACGAAGCAGACGTCCGCGTGTCTGCTCACAGGGCGTTATCGTCGCAAGGGGCGCAGACAATCGTCGAACGCGAGACCGAACGATCGCGGACGCCCGGGCGGACGCGGCCCGATCGCAGTACGAACAATATGCTGCTCGGGGGCGCAGATCGTGCGACGGACCCCGCGCCCGGGGCGGGGGACCCGCGCGCCGGACGACGCGGTCGGTCCCCCGGCTCAGGTATATTCCGGGGCATCACGGCAGGTGATCGCGACGTCGGCCAGGAAGTCCGTCCATTCGAACCCTTTCGCGCGGCGGTAGTCCCACGCCGGCGCCCGCCCGCTCGGGACCCAGACGTAGGGGCCGAGGCCCCCGGGAAAGCTGGCGATCGCCGTCGACGCCGGGTCCTCGCTCACCTCGGGGTAGACCCAGAACTGGTAGCCCCGGGCCGGGCACTCGTCGAACCAGCGCACCCACTCGCCGCCGGCCGCGGCGGGGGTGTACACGCGCTCGATGTCGACGTGCGTCGCCGAGAAGCGCTGGTCGATGCGCTCGCCGTGGCTGACGACGAAGGTGCTCCCGTCGGTCGGGCTCATGGTGTAGTAGGCCAGCGGGCGGCGAATGCCCCGCGTGCCCCGCGGCGACAGCTCCGACAGCAGCGGCTTGCCCGGCGAGAACAGCAGCGGCGACACGTGCGGCGCGATGTACGACGACGCGGAGCCGTCGAGGTCCGCGGTGAACCCGAGCAGGTCGCGCAGCTCGGGGCTGGTCCAGGTGATCGAAAAGTTGCCCCCGCCGGAGATCTTGACCTTGCGCGCGCGCGTGAGCACCGCGGCCGGGGTGCCGACCAGCCCCGTCATTCCCTGGACGATGCCGCCGAGGATCGAGATGTCGCTGTTTGGGTGGTAGAGGTAGCGCGAGCCGGTGACGACTTTCAGCGTCATACCGACCGTGAATCGGTGGTTCATGTTCTTGACCGAGCCGATCACCCATGCAGTTTGGATAGCCATCGAAACCTCCTACAACCTCGGCTTGCGGCCGGCGCGGTCCTGGCGTTCGAGCTCGATCCGCAGCTTGGCGGCGAACTCCTTGATCCCGCCGGCCGCGTAGATGTGCGGGTTGTTGATCGTGATCGTCGTGCCCCCGGACGGGCGCGCCGAGGGGTTGCCGCGGCGCCCCTGCTCCTGGGTCACCGGCGCCTCCTGCCCCTCGTCCCCGCCGCCGCCGCTCGGCGACGGAGATGGGGCCGCGCTCGCGTCGCCCGGCCCCGCGGGTATCTTGCCCGCCTCGCCGCCCTCCTCGCCGCCCTTGCGGGCCTCGGCGATCTTGGTCATGGCAACCGCCCCGCCCCCGGCCAGCGCCGCGACGGCGCCGTGGGCGGCCGCGGACGCGAAATGCCCGGCGGCGCCCGGGAAGTTGAACGTGGCGAGGGACCCGATCCCCATCGCGGCCTCCGCGACGGCGAGGATGGTGTGCTTCTTGGAGACGCCCTTGAGGAAGTCGGCGAGCATCTCGGCGACGGCGCCCTTCTGCCCATGGACCGCCTTCTTGGACGCCTCATACCAGGCGTCGCCGGTCTGCACCATCGTCTCGCCGAGCTTGGCGACCATCTGCTGGCGCCGCTCGTGGACCCGCTGCTCATGCTCCGCGGTCTTGCGCAGGTCGTTGAGCTGCTGCTGCTGCTCGGCGCGCTTGAAGCGGGTCATCGCCTTCTCGCGCTGCTCGGCCGTCTTCGCCAGCCGCACCTGCAGGCTTGCGACCTTCACCTCGCCCGCGATCCGCTCGTCGCGGAGCTCCGCCCGCTGCTTCTCGATCGCAGATTCCTTCTTGATGTCGAAGACGACCAGGTCCATCTCGATCGGGCCGTTGCCGCGATGGAGGCGGGAGCCCGACCCCAGCTTGCCGCGCGGGCCGTCCGCGAACTTCGCTCCGGCCTTCGCCTCCCGGTCCTCCGTGTCGGCGAGCATGGCGGACTCGCGATAGAGTTCGTGCTCGTATACGCCCCGGACCCCGCCGGTGAGCGGGTAGAACGGCTTTTCGGGGCCCCCGCCCTCGTGCTTCTCGGCGCTCGTCGAGAACAGGCCGACGAGCGCCGAGACGACGCGGCTGGATCCGATCGACTCGATGAAGGCGTCCATGGCCTCGGCCGCGCCCTTGAGCAGCTCCGTGACCTCATTGAAAGACTCGGTGAATTTTTCGAGGGCCTCGGTCGCATCCTCACCCTTCTCGCCGACCTTCTCCAGGGCCCCGGCGGCCCCGTCCATTCCTTCGGTGGCCTTCTCGGTCGCCTCGAAAAACTTACGGAGCGCTTCGGCGGTGACTTCGAGCTCATCCATGGTCGTGGCTCCGATCAAGGTGCATGCGGATCTGGTGGAGGTGCTCTCCGTGCCATGAATCCTCGTGGATCTCCATCAACTGGGTCGCCTCCAGCACGAGCTCGTCCTGGCAGCGATCGAGGAATGCATTGGCCACCCGGGCCCCGCCCTCGCAGGGTCGACGACGGTAGCGGAGCACCGAGTCGATGAAGGGTGTGCGGTACCAGGCGCCGGGGCAGCCCTCGTCCTCGATGTCCTCGGGCGGTTTGGCCTCGGCGCCGCGCTCGTCGATGTCGAGGCGCGGCGCGCGGCCCATCCAGCGCGGGCGGACCCGCGTGCCCGTCCAATCGCGCTGGTCGAACCATGGCAGCGCGCAGTTGCGGGCCGCCTGCGCCGCGGGGACGAGCTTGTTCGAGCAGGGCCTGCGGCACAGGTGCGCGCAGGGGAACAGCTCGTGCGACCCGAGGTCGGCTGTGGGCACCGGGTCGTGGCGCCAACCCCACAGCCTCAGCGCTTTCCCTCGGACTCGTCGAGCGGCCGGCTGTATTTGGTGCACGCACCGGCGAGGAGGAGGACATTGACGAGCGCGCCGCCCTCGGCGGAGGCGATGCTCTCGAGCCATTCGTCGGGCAGCTCGCGCTCGTCCGCGGTCGCGCGCCACAGCGTCTGCGGGCCGCTGGAGATCGCCTCGACCCCGGCCTTGATCCACAGCACGAAGCGCTGGCTCGCGTCGCGGGTCGCCTCGATGCGCATGCGCGTCTGATAGCCGACCCGACGCAGGTGAAAGATCGTCGGGTCGATGCCCTCGTGGAAGTAGTCGAACGCGCGGGTCGGGCCGCGCGGCGACTGGTCGAGCGCGGCGGGGTCGAAGCGCGTGTCGCCGTCGAGGTAACGCGGCACCGGGTGACGCTCCTCGACGCGCTCGCGCTCGTCGTCGGCGAGCTCGCACGCGGCCTCGACCGCGGCGCGCTCGTCGTCCTCGAGGTCGCGGCCGCGCCCGGCCGTCGCCGCGGCGACCGCCTCGGCCCGCAGCCTGGTGAGCGCCAGCGCGGCGAGCTCGTCGCGCTCGGCCCGGACGCGGTCCTTGTCCCACGCGGCGTCGTGCGGCAGCACGTACTGCCCGGGGGCGTCGACGCGGTGGGTGGGTACTCGGAGGCCCTTCAACATAAGCGGTCCTTTTGCGGCTAGGCGATGGCGATGAGGAGCGGGCTCTGCTCGATGTGCTCGTTCGACCCGGGGGTGCAGTCGTCGGGGAGCATCGCCATGAATTCGACCGCGACCCCGTTGACCTCGCCGACGTCCGCGCGCGACGGCGTCGCCGAGATCTGGGCGCGGGCGATATGTACGCACCACGCCTTGCCGGCGCCGTCGCCGGGCCCGGGCTGGTAGTAATTGATGCGAAACTGCGCGTCGTCCTTGAGCCCCGCGTACCACGCCGGGTCGAACGGGACGAGCGTGGTCGTGAACTTGGTGTCGGCGTAGCTGAACGAGTAGGTCGCGAGGCCCTCGAAGCGGTTGGTCTTCTCCGTCGAGGTCTCGACCTTGGTGCGGGTGAGGCCGGTCTCGAGCGCGACCGCGTTGGTCTCGACGGCGGCGATGTCATCATCCTCGTACGTCCCGATCGAGCAGTGGACGTTGGTGCCCATGGCGAGCTGGGCGCTGGTGCCCACGGCGGCCGGCATCGTGACCTCGGCGAGGCCGTCGTCGGCGGTGTGCGAGAAGTTGGCCGACATGCACGAGATGGCGAGCTGGGGCAGCTGGCCGCGGCCGAGGTTCTGCAGCGCGAGCGTGGCGACCGTGCCCTCGAGCTGCCACAGCAGGTCGGTGCCGCTCTCCTCGTTGCGGTACAGCCAGTTGAAGGTCCGGCCCGCGGCGGCCACGGCGTCCTTGAGCACCGAGCGGTCGATGTACGCGGTGATCGTCGCGTGGACCTTGTCGGTCGCGGCCGGCGTGAAGGGCAGCTTCTCCGACAGCGTGACGGTGTCCGCGGCGACGGCGAGCACGCGGCGAAAGTGGAGCTTGCCCGCGTTCTCGTCGGAGGGCGTGGTGATGTCCTCGACGGCGATCATGCACCCCGGGATGATGCCGGCGCTGTCGTCGAGGGTCAGCGTGGCCGCGTCGGCCGCGGAGTCGACCACGCGCGAGAAGCTGCGGTGGGTCCCGCCGAGGCACCAGCCGAGGACGACGCTCAGGTACGTGGGGTCGACCTGCGAGCCGTTCGTCGTCGCCGCGCCGACGCCGTGCATCTTCAGCACCATCGACCACGTCACGTTGCGCAGGCCCTTGCGGCGGGCCCGCTTGCCGACGGCGAGCGGGTTGCCCTCCGCGGTCGGGTCGACGATCAGCTCCTGCTTCGGCTGGCAGTCGACCGAGACGAACTCGATGCGCTTGCCCGACGCCGCCCAGCTGAAGGGCGGCGCGCAGACGGTGGTTTCGGGGTAGTACATGAGAAACTTGGACTTTGCGAGACTGTGAGCCATACGCGGCGCCTCCTATCAGGGAATTTCTTGGGACCAGTGGAGGTCGAACAGGTGCTCGACCATTGCGTTCGACCCGTCGACGTAGGTCTGCCCGGTCCGCTGGTGGACCGCGTAGGCGAAGCCGGCGACGGTCGGCTCGGCGAGCTGCATGAACATGCGCATCAGGTCCACGCCGTCGGCCATGATCAGGTGATCGCGCTCGTTCGGCGGCGTATCGGCGTAGCTGGTCGCGATCCTGAGCAGGCAGGTGTACGCGCTGCCGTTGCCGTACCACAGCCGCGACTCGGCGCCCGATTCGAAGATCAGATCGAAGGTCCGCAGGTCGGTCCCGAGCAGGTGCAGCGCCGTGCCCTGGTCCCGCGGGCCCGTGGTGTAGCTCCACAGCGCCGTGTCCGCGAGGGTCGGCGTGATCGCCTCGATCGCGGCCTCGATCGCCGGCGCGAGCGCGGATGTGTTGGTCGGCGTCATGCTCCCGGGAGGTACCTCCGGACGAATGGAGAGGAATGAGGAGATAACGTGTGCGCTCTCACGGATCGAAGATCGACGGGCGCGCGCGTCGGGCGGGCGGCCGGTCGCCGGGCAGTACGTGCATTGGCGGCATCGCAACGGACGAAGATTTCCCGCGAGCTTGGTCACGAGACCTGCCCGCGAGGCGCCGCGACACCGCCGATACAAGCGTCCGACGGCGCGACAGGAATGTGCGCACTCGAGCCCGTAATCTCAAAGAGGTGACGACCCCATGACCCCCTCCGAGCTCGCCGGCCAGGACTACCAGGAGATCGGCTATGTCCTCTTCATCGAGGGCTGGCACGTCGCGTTCACCAACCGCGCGGAGCTGGCCGGGGGCGCCGACAAGTGGATCGGCGGCGATGACGGGCCGCGGACGGTCGCGCTCGGGCTCGAGGTGCCCTCGTCGATCAAGCTCGGCGTCGGCATCGTCGACACCGGCATGCTCGTCGAGGACGACGCGAGCTTCACCATCATCGACCGCGACGGCCACCTGATCGCGTTCAACCAGGACGAGGTCGGCAAGGGCCTGCAAGAGGCGCTCGGACCCCTCGACGACCCGGCGCCGAACACCCTCTACGGGCTCAACGTGGACGTCGTCCAGATCCGCGACCGCTGGGTCAACGGCGAGAGCATCGGGCCCGCGGGCGAGCGCCGGCGCTTTCAGGTGCTCCCGAACGGCGCGCTGCCCGGGATGGAGCACGCCGCGATCTCGACCGCGCCCGGCCAGAACGCGCTGCGCCCGTGCGTGGTGCAGACGGCGGCGCGGCACTGGCAGGGCCGCTCGGTCGCCCTCTACCTGATCCGCCGCGACCCGTTCACCGGCGTGTGGGCCTCGTGGGCCGAGCAGTTCGCGGACGGATACTCGCTGATCTGGTGGGGCACCGTGATGGGCCTGAGCGCGCAGGCGCACGCGTGGAAGCTCTCGTGCTCCGGCCCGAGCAGCTGGCTGTGCAAGACGCTCAACACGACCGCCCCCGCGACCTGGCAGCCGTTCAACCCGCTGCTCGACCTGAAGCCCGGCGAGGACCTGATCGCGGTCGCGTTGTGCGCGCGCAACGGCATGGGCGACGCGGTCAAGCGGGCGAAGACCAGCGCCTACACCAATCCGGGCGATGTCATCGCCACCGGGCCGACGCCGACCGACGTGGCCGCGTCGATCAACAGCCGCATCACCGCGCTGGCGGGGATGGCGGGCGCCGACATCACCCTCAACTCCTTCAATAACACCAAGATCATCTTCCTCGGGCACGAGGTGTCGCTCAAGGTCGACCAGAACAGCGACGGGAGCCCGAGCGGGAAGCCGCTCGGCGTGACCCTCCAGCTGCGCCTCCACCTGAAGGTGTGGATGTACCTCGGCTGGGACCTCAGCTCGCAGCACGCCGATCATCCCGACAACCTCTCGGAGGTCGTGACCTCGATCTACGAGCAGCCGGGCACCTCGTTCCACCCGATCGGCGGCACCGACGTCGTCGACCCGCCGACCTTCCCGTACCGCGAGTGCACCTTCGACACCCTCCCGCCGGGCAAGGACTGGCAGATGGACCCGGACTTCGCCGCCAACAATGGCAACCCCCGGCTCTACTGGCCCAAGGACCCGGGCGGCTCGTATCCGCTGTTCAACCTCGACGGTCAGACCATCGACATCGCCGGCGGCAGCCTGGACGCGCTGTACTGGCGCGGTCAGCTCGCCCACCCGCCGGCGGACAAGGAGCTGGACTCCGAGCTGTGCGACCGCGCGGGCTTCATCGCCATCCGCGGGAAGACGCGCGGCTCCGAGGACGACGAGCTGCAGTACCAGATCGCGCGGGTGTCGTGGAAGCAGGCGCTGAGCGACGTGACCGTGCGGGTCGACGACTTCGACCGCCCGCTGGTGTGGATCGAGAAGTACCTCGACCCCCGGGTCTGGGGCGTCGACAACGACGAGTTCGCCGGCGCCGTCTGGGTCGCCGACGACCTCGAGATGATGCCGGTGGCCATCCTCGGCTACAACGACGAGGCGCCGGACCGGGCCGACGTCGTGCTCGCGCGCCTGATGCTCTCCAGCGGCTCGGCCAAGTGGACCGGCGTCGGGGACGCCGCGACGCAGTCCTACGGCGCCAACCACCACGTCGACGCGACCGGCAAGGCCGACGACCGCGAATGCGCGGACCTCGGGCTGTGCATCCCGCAGGAGCTGATCGACCTCGACAGCTTCGAGACCGCGGTCGCGAGCAACCCGGGCGGCACCGGGAGCCCGCTGAACCAGACGCGGCTCGCGTTCCTCGGGCCGTTCGAGACCCAATCGCTGATCGAGGACATCATCAAGCCGCGCGGGCTGTGCATCGGCCTGCAAGGCGGGCGCTACGGCCTGTTCGCGCGCTGGCGCGCGCTCGACCTCGAGGACGCCCAGTTCGCGATCACCCCGGCCGACATCGCGGGCGAGCCCGGGGACGAGCCGCCGAGCGAGTCCGTCGACTTCCGCCCGCTCGAGCCCGTCGACCTGATCCGCGTCACCTACGGCGGCAACCAGCTGACCGGCGACGGCGGCGACAAGAACTTCGAGGTCAAGGCCCGCGACCCGCGCGCGTGGCAGCGGCGCGGCAACGCGGCGGTCGAGCTCGCGGGCCGCACCCTGCTGCTCGACGGCTCGTGGCAGAAGGACTTCACGCAGCTGTGGAGCGACCACCTCGCGCGGTGGTTCGCCGACCCGAAGGCGATGGTGTCGGTGCGGGTCAAGGGCAACGTCGCCAAGGACCTGTGGCCGGGCACGGTCGTCAGCTACACCTCGCCGTGGGCGGCGACCCGCAACGGCGGGTACGGCATGACGCAACGGGTCGGGCGCGTGGTCTCGGTCGAGCGCGACCTGCAGACGCTCGCCGCGAACGTCGAGATCCTCGTCGAGGGCCAGGACCCGACGACGATGCGGCGCTTCGGCCCGATCGCCCGGCTCGTCGACACCCACACGACCCTCGAGGGGCGCCACGACGTCGCCACCCGCACGCTGACGTGCCAAAAGGACGCGTTCGGCCGCGGCGAGGACAAGTCCGACGTCGCGGCCTTCGCCGAGCCGTCGTGGAGTCAGGTCGGCGGCCGCGCGGTGGCCTGGGTGTGGCAGAGCTGGGACGGGGTGACGTGGGAGAAGACGGCCTCCTTCGAGGTCGAATCGGTGAACACCAGCGACCACACGATCACCTACGTGCCCGGCACGCTGAGCGATCCGATCTGGGAGAAGCGCTTCGGCGTCGTGGTGCTCGCGCCGTACGAGGCGCAACACGCGAATCAATGGCCGCGGGCCGCCTTCGGGGTGCTGTGCGGCGTCGACGGTCTGTTCGGCGCCGGCAACCTGAACGGCTTTCCCTGGGTGGAGTGAACATGGCGACCTCGACCGACCGCAACAGCAAGCCCGACACGGTGTTCCTCTGCCTCCCGGCGGCCGCCGGCGCCGCCGCGAGCGCGATCGACGTGTCGCAGTCGCGGACCAACATCTCGAATCAGACGACGTACTGCCGCGAGCTCAACTCGACGCGCACCGGCCTGATCTCACCGCGCGAGATCTCGATCGTCGTCGACCTCAACAACACCGATAGCGCCACCCTCGCGGAGCACGGACAGGGCGCGAACAACGCCAACTTCACCTGGCGCGTGCGCGTGTCGGCGGGGACCGTCACGATCGCGGAGAACAACGTCAATCGCCTCCTGAACGTCGCGCTCCCCGGCGTCGGCGCGGGCAACGAGAAGTTCCTGATCCACTGGTCGGGCCGGACCGAGGGCGCGCAGGTGCGCTCCGAGCTGTACCTGCGCAACCTCACCGATGGCTCCGAGTCGCTGACCTTCGTCACCCACAGCCCGCCGACGACGAACGCGACCTACGGCCTTTACATCAACGGCGGCGCGACCGCGCCGAAGCTCGCGGCGATGACCCGTTACCACGCGGTGAGGATCGGGCGGCGGTTTCACAGCGTCGCGGAGGGCTTCGAGGACTGGGTGACGCAGACGACGCCGCCGGCGATGTCGCAGCTGCGTCGCGCGGCCGCGATCGTGCCGGACCGCCCGACCCTCGGGATCGGCAACGACGGCGACTTCGCCGGCCCCGCGCACCTGTGGGCCGGCTACGCGTTCGACCAGGCCGACCGCCGGCTGGTCGGCGCGCTCGTCAACCTCGACGTCCACGACCCCGCACCGATCACGCACGCCTACGCCGCGCCGAACACCGCGTGGTGGCGCACCGCGCCCGGCGACGCGGCCGTGCACCTGTGCATCTCGCTGCTGTGGTACCGCCCGGTCCCCGGCAAGTGCAACCGGGCGCGCGTGCGGCTGTTCGTGCGCCAGACCTGCACGGCCGCGTCGGTGACCGCCGAGGTCCGCTATCGCCTCTACAGCGTCTCCGACCTGCCCGTCATCGGCGAGCCGGTGAAGCAGCCGAAGTACTACCGCACCGCGCAGGCGGTGTGCAGCGTCGACCATGACGTCAACGCCGACCCCGGCGAGTGGCTCGACCTCGGCGACCTGGCGCTCGCGGTCGACGGCTGGAGCTGCACCTGGCTGGCGGTCGGGGTGTCGATGGACGAGGGCTCGCCGTTCGTCGCGGGCACCGTGGCCACCGTCCTCGCCGTGACGATCGACCCGTTTTATGAGCCGCCGGGCGACGGCCCGCTCGACTCGTGGGAGCTGTGAAACCATGCCGGACTATCGCAAGCGTCGCCTCAACGAGAGCAAGTCATCGCCGCCGCTCGAGCCGCTGCGCGGGCGTCAGCTGATGCGCCGCGACCGCGTGAGCGCCATCCATGCGACCGGCGACTGCGTGCTGTCGCACGGTCGTCGCGTCCTCGCCAGCTGCGGGCTACACGGGGGGCGCAACTGGCACGTCTCGGACGCCGCGGTGTCGGGTTGGTCGCACCCGGACTCGACCGCCGAGCGCGTCTGCGCGCGGTCGCCGGCCTTCACGCTCACCCCGGGCCACTTCGTGCGGGTCACGCTGATCGCCAACCCCAGCGGGATGACGACGGTGATGATCCCGGGGGCGGGCTACGCGGGCGCGGGCGTCAAGGGCCAGGTCAAGATCGAGGTCACGTACGTCAAGGGCGCGACGACCAAGGTCATCCCACACACGATCAGCATCCCCGAGTCGAGCCTGCCGAACGGGGCCCAGCCGACGGGCAGCGGCGCGGCGTGGTCGGCGATCTATCGCCGCAGCCACACGTTCTTCCCCGCGGACGTCGTGAACTTCGTGGGCAACCTCGCGGCGTGGGTGGACGGCGTCACGGCGTCGATCACGATCTCCTATATCGGCAGCCCGCGGGTGCTCGACGTCGTCGTGGCCGAGGAGCCGTTCGCGCTGGGCTACGACGTCGCGACGTCGGACTGGATCGCGCCGATGCACGCGACCGGCGACGGCGGCAACCTCGGCCAGCTCACCGGGCCGGTCCCCGTGATCCGGCGCAACGCCACGGACGCGGCGGGCGGCGCCGAGATCGTGATGGACGCCGCGGCGCGCGTGGGCCAGGAGACCGGGCCGGTGCTGATGTTCGCGTCGGCCTGGGACGAGGGCAATCAGAACTTCCAGTCGACGGAGACGGACTTCAAGTCGATCACCGGGACCGCTTACAAAGAGCTCGTCGGCGGCGCGACCTTCAGCTACAGCGCGCTGCGGGCCGGCTGGTCGGCGTCGTCCGGGGCGAACGCGCGGCGGGTCCAGGACAGCGAGGCCACGTCGGTGATGCGCGACAAGAGCAACGTCGTCCCCGTGACCTGCTATATCTACGGCGCGATGTCGACGGCGACCAGCTCGCCGACGGCGACGGTCCGCTTCGAGACCGCGAACCACTCCGTGGCCGAGGTCGCCATCCCGGTCGGCACCGGCTACGCGTGGCGCTCCGCGACCGGACACCTGCGCTGCGGGCTCGGGGCGCAGGACCCCGTGCTGCTGCAAGTGCGGGCGAAGTGCTCGACCGCCTCGGGCTCGCCGGCGTTTCGCTGGCGCTACATCGTGGTCGCGTACACCCCGCTGTAGTCTTTGCACGGAGCGATACATCGTGACGCAAGGTAATTCATGGCCGCGTGACAAATACGCCGGACCCGGCGGGGGCCTCTATACGGGCCCCGGCGGTGGGCTTCATGCCGGTCCCGGCGGCGGCGCATTCATCGGCGCGGGCGGCGGGCTCCATGCCGGTCCGGGCGGCGGGCTCTACACGGGCCCGGGCGGCGGCCTGTCGACGGGCCCCGGCGGCGGTTTATATAGCGGCCCCGGCGGCGGCCTGCACGCCGGCCCGGGCGGCGGTTTATACAGGGGTCCGGGCGGCGGCCTGCATGCCGGCCCGGGCGGCGGGTTGTATGCGGGCGCGTGCGCGGCACCTTATCGTTGCAATTGGCCGCCGCCGGCCGAGCTGCTCGCATATCTGCTGCGCCGCCAGATGCACGACATCATCCGCTTGCTGCAGCCCTGGCTCGCCGTCGTCGGCGACGCCGGATCTGCAGCGAGCTCGCCGCGGACGCAAGAATAGCGACGCCCCGCCGCGGGCCTCAGGCGAGCAATGCGGGGAGTACGTCCTCGGCCGCGCCAGCGAGGTGGTGGACGGGCACGACCTCGGACAGCCGCGACGGGGCGCGCTTGATCTCGACGACCTGCGCCCCGGCCAGCGCCGCGAGCACCGGCAGCTCGCTCGCCGGTGATACGTCCATCGCGCAGCCGATCACCAGCAGCAGGTCGACCCGCGTCACCAGGGCGGCCGCCTCCGCCAGCACCCGCGCCGGCACCCGCTCGCCGAACAGCACGACGTCCGGGCGCAGCCGGCCTCCGCACGCGCACGCCGGCGGCAGCCGCTCCGGGTCGCGCGCCAGCCCCGGCGCCGGCGGCCCGATCGCGGCGCAGGCGGAGCAGCAGGTGCGCAGCAGGCTGCCGTGCAGCTCGAGCACCGGCGCCGACGAAACGGCCGCCGCCTGATGCAGCCCGTCGACGTTCTGCGTGACCACGCCGACCAGCCCGGGCAGGCGGGCCACCGCGTGGTGGGCCGCGTTCGGCGTCGGCGTGCGGTCGCCCCAGAACTCGGCGATCACCGCCCACAATCCGCGTGGATCGGCGTGGAAGCGGACCGCGCTGACCGCCTCGTCGCGCGAGAACTGCTGCCATAATTGTTTGCGCGTCTGCAGCCCGCTCGCCGCCGAGATCCCCGCGCCGGTCAACGCCGCGATCCGCGGGCCCCCGCGCAGCGCGGCCCGCAGATCGTCGACGGTCCACGAGACGCGGCCCGGCGCGAGCGCGCGCGCGCGCTCCAGGGCCGCGGACGCGCCGTGCTCGACCTCGAACAGCGGCGTCGCGCAGGCGTTCCACCCCGCCTCCGCCGCGTCGATCGCCCGCGCCACCGCCCGCGCCTGTCGCAGCGTCCGCAGCCCCGACCACAGCCCCAGCGGGGCCGCGGACGCGGCGGCGAAGTGGTCGCGCGCCGCCGCGAACTGCCCGCCCTGCGTCAGCGCGACCGCCAGCGCCGCGTGGGCCGCCGCGTCCGCGGGCGCGACCGCCAGCGCCCTGCGATACGCGTCGGCCGCGTCCGTCAGCGCGCCGCGGAGATGCGCGAGCGAGCCGAGCAGCACCCACACCCGCGGGTCCCCCGGCGCGGCCGCGGCCGCCTCTGCTGCGGCGGCGTCGGCCTCCGCGAGCGCGCCGCGGGCCCGGGCCGCGAGCGCCCGCCCGATCGCCGATGCAACGAGCGCAGGCGAAACTGGCCCCGACACATTCGGCCCCGACACATTCGGCCCCGACATATCCGGCGCCGCTGCATTCGGCCCCGATACGACCTCCGGCAGATCCGACACGCGGCGGAGTATCGCCGGCTTCGGTCGGCCGTTCCAGCGCTGGTTATCGCCGTCGATACGGCGCGAGCCGCGGGATCCAGCAGCGGACGTGCGCCCGGTAATGATCGTAGTCGGCGCCGAACCGCCCGGCGAGGTCGCGCTCCTCCATCGGTCGCGCGAACACGTGCCAGATCGCGCCGCCGGCGATCGCGTACGCGAGCGTGCCCCACGAGCCGTGATGGACGCCGACCGCGAAGCCGACCGCGAGCCCGCCGAACGCCATCGGGTTGCGCAGGAAGCGATAGGGCCCGGAGATCACGAGCTCGCGGGCGGTCTGGGTCGGGAACGGCGTGCCGCGCCCGATCACGGCCAGCATCACGCCCGACCACAAATTGAAGGTCGCGCCGACCAGGCCGATCGCGAGCGCGACCAGCTCCTGGCCGGTGAACGTGAAGGTCGGGACGCCGACCTCGCGCTCGATCCGCTGGATCAGCCACGGAGCGACGCCGACGAAGACGATCCAGAACACGATCGTCTGGCCGCACGTGCGCGCGAGGTTCGCCGCGGTCGAGCGCTCGGCGGCGGGCTCGAAGACCTTCATCGGGCCGCCTCCCGCGGGCGCCCCGGCGACCTCGTCTCCGCGCTCGCGTGCGAACCGTCGTGGTGGGCGCGGGGCATGCCGCGGGATGATAACAGGTCGATCGCTCGCGGATGCATCGGCGAGCCGCGCTGCGCGTCGGGACGATCGTGGCGGTCGCGGTGCTCGCTCAATCGGGCCGCTCGATCGCCGGGTCGTGGCCGCGCGACGGCGCCTCGCCGGTCAACGCTCGCCATGCCGCGTCGATCACGTTGCCGTCGACGATCGTGGTCCGCTCCTCCGGCAGTCCCTCGAACCCGCCGTACAGCAGGGAGCGGCTCGTCAGACACCCGTCCCAGCCCCAGCGCGGGTGGCTGGCGAGCATGTGCTGCAGCTCGGCGTCGGTCGGCCGGCGCCAGAATCGTCGCAGCAGCGCGGCGCCGTCGGGCCGGTGGACCGGCGCCCATTCGCGGGCCTCGCGGTCCGTCAGCCACGGGGTGGCGCCGCCGAGCAGGCCCGGAGATTCGCCGCGGTCGTCGTCGCGGCCGACCGCGACGCGCACGTTGCCGCGGTGCAGCAGCCCCACGATCCAGACCGGACGCCGCGCGCCGTCGACGTGCTCGACGACCACCAGCGCGTGCTCGGCCCAGCGCCCGTCGTCGCCGACCTCGCGATGCCACGCGAGCAGCTGCGCCGCCGCGCGCTTCGGGGCCCCGGCGGTCGTGCGCGCGAGCGCGAGCGCGGGGCCAGCGTCCCACGGGGGGCCCGGTCCGGGGCCGCGGTCGGCGGCGGGGCGCGGCGGGTTCGCGGGTCGCTGCGGGTCCGCGACCGTGCGCGCGAGCGCGGCCTGGACCGCCGCCGTCGCGTCGCGCAGGACCACCGGCGCGGGCGAGCGCGGGGCCAGCGTCGCGCCGTCGAGGTGCAGGCGCAGGTCGGACCAGCGTCGGCCCTTTGGCGCGGGGACCTGCGCGTGCTCGCTTGCGAACAGCCACAACTCGCCGGCGAGCGCGGAGTCGTCGCGCAGCATCGGCGCGTGGCGGCCGACGTCGACCGCGGCCACCAGCTCGCCGCGGGCGTCGAGGGCGGCGAGCACGGTCGTCTCCGCGTCGGCGTCCAGCCCCAGCTCGAGCCATGTGTGCCGCGCGTCGCTGGCGACGTTGTGCAGCCGCGTCGAACGGTCGAGGGCCACGACCCGCGTCGTGCCCCGCGCCGGATCGACGATCATCAGCGCCGAGCGATCGGGCCCGTCCCCGGCCCGCGCGACGAACACCGGCGGCAGCGCGGCGCCGCGGCTGTACACCGACCACGGCTCGAGGTCGATGTGCCACCGCACGTCGCCGGCGGAAGCCACTCCGAGCGCCTGTCCCGAGAGCCAGATGACATCCTCGTCGCCGCGGCGGTCGCAGCCGAGGATCTGCGTCTCGGGCGCGAGCCACACCGGCGTCAGCGCCTGCGAGCCCGGGGCGCCCGGCCGCGTCCGCGTCAGCCCGGCGACGGTCACCGTGTACAGGCGATCGTCGAGCGCGCAGGCGCCGTTGCTCGGCCCGAGCGGGCGCGCTGCCGACGGCTCGTCCGCCGCTCGCAGCACCCAGTCCCACGGCTCCGTCCACGACTTCGTGGTCCCGGGCTCGGCGTGGGCGAGCCACCCGGGCATCGTCACGCGCATCGACGGCGTCCTGACGCGGATGTCGCCGGTCAGCGCTCCGGTCCGCGCGTCGAGGATCAGCAGCTTGCGCGCGCGCGAGCTGCGGGCGTCGAGCACGTGCAGCACGTGGTCGCCGAACGCCTCGGCCTGCAGCTGCTGCCCCGGCTCGTCCGCGCCGGCCGGGACGACCGCCGTCCGCCACACCTCCTCGCCGCGCTCGAGGTCGATGCCGATCGCGCCGCGATACGGGTCGGTCCCGACCGGGAGGACGGCGACCCCGGCGGCGACCACCGGCGCCGCGCTGCACGCGTCGGGTGTCCCCGGCGGCGACGGCAACCTGCTCTCCCAGACATGTCCCTCGAGACCTGTCGCAAGGGCCAGGTTCATAGCGACCGCGGGCTCGGGCGTGCAGTAGGTCAGCAGGAAGCGCGCGCCCTCGAGGCGCTGGACGGCGACGCGGACGCCGAGGTCGGTGGTCGGGACGATCGACCGCGCGGGCTCCGGCTTCGAGCTCGGCGCTGGCTCCGGCGTCGGCTCCGGCGCGCCCGGCTCGGCCGCGGTGCACGCCGCCAGTCCCACGACCCCGAGCCAGCGGCGCATGCCGGATGCTAACAGCCCGACGCCACGCTCGGGCCACCGCAATGCGCCCGACCACGCGCGATCAGCCGCGCGGCTCGTCCGCGACCGGCCTGGCGACGAGCCGACCGAGGGCCCGCGCCGCCCGGCTGCGGACCGGCGCGCGCTCGTCGACGAGCAACGTCAGCAACGCCGGGATCGCCGCCGCGGAGCCCACTTCGCCGAGCAGCCGCGCGGCGCGGCGACGCAGCCTCAGGGAGCGCGTGCGCGTGGCCGCCTCGGCGAGCGCGACCGCGGCCGGCGCGGCGCCGGGGCCGAGCCGGACGAGCCCCTGGACGGCGCGCAAGCGCTCCCGCGGGTGCGCCGAGCCCAGCCCGACCACGAGCGCGGCGACCCCGTCCCGGGCGCGCGCCGGGCCGTCCGCAGCCGGGACCGCAGCCGCCTCGGGGAGCCCGTGCACGCGCGCGAAGCGACGATTTCGCGGGACGATCAGCGCCCGGTCCGCGGCGCCCGCGATGCGCCGGTCCGGGTCGGCGCAGTGGGGCTCGAGCAGCGCTATCAACTCGTCGTCGACGCCGGACAGCCGCGCGAGCGCATCGATCGCGTACTCGCCGATCGCCAGCGCGGGCTCGGCGAGGACGCGGCGCCAGAACGGCAGCTCGACGTCCGGGCACGGCGTGAGCGTGAGCAGCGGGAACACGGCCCCGAGGCGCACGTTGATGTCGGGGTCGAGCGCCGCGCGCATCAGGGCCTCGCGCTGATCGTCGCAGCGCTCGAGCCCGCCGGTCGCGGCGCGCCGCACCTCGGCGCACGGATCTTCGAGCGCCTGCACGATCGTGCGCAGCACGTCGGCGCGATCGCGGGCCCACAGCCCGAGGACCGCGACCGCCTGGCGTCGCCGCGTGACGTCGGCGTCCCGCGCCGCGGCGAGCAGGCCCTCGATGCATGGCCTCGCGCTGTCACACAGCGGCGGCCGACCGCGGCCCCGGTCGCGCCACAGTTCGAGCGTGGCGAGGGCCCGGCCGCGACGCCCGAACGGCGCGGTCTGGCCGGTCCGCGGATCGATCACGGCCGGGAGCGCCGGCGCGGCGTCATGCAGCGCCTCCGCCAATTTTAAAAACGTCGCGGGCGGCGGTCGGCGCCGGCGCAGATAATGTGCAGACGTGACCCGGACCGGCTCGTCCTCGCTGTCGAGCAGCGCCCACAGCCGATCGGCGTGCTCGGGCCGGCCGCGGATCACCCGCAGGAAGCGGACGGCCGCCGCGCAGCGCGCGTGCTCGGGCGCCGCGGGGTCGCAGGCGACGCGCCAGGGCGCCTCGATCACCTCCCGCGGCGGCTCGCGCAGCGCCACGACCGCGTCGTCGGCCGAGACGCGCTCCGAGGGCGTGCGCGCGCCGCCGAGGAGCACGGCCAGCGCCTGCTCGCGGGCGAGGCCGGCGTCGTGCAGGGCGACCGCGGCGGCGCGGCGGACCCTCCACGCGGGGTCGTCGAGCGCCCGGATCAGCGCGGCTTCGACGGCGGGCGGACAGAGTGCTGCCATTGCAACTGCTACCATTGCGCGACCGGTCGGCGGATCACGGATTGTGCATACTTCGCGTCGGGCTCACCCGTCGCGGCGTCGCATCCGCCGCTCGCGGACCCGCATCCCGGCGACGCCGACGATCACCAGCGCGAGCGCGTACGGCGGCTCGGGGACCGAAAGATCGGCCGAGTACCAGCCTTGCCCGCGATGAACGACATCGTCCGCGGGCGCCGGGCTGCCGCCGAGGAGCTGGGTGACGAGCGCGAGGCCGAGCATGTCCCCAGCGTATCATGCCCGTGCCGGCGCAGCCCATCCGATAAGTGAACGCGCGGCGCCAGCGTGGCACCATGGCAAAATGTCGGCCCGCGACGTCGCCCTCCCGCTCCTGGCCATCGTCGCATGCGGCCGCCCTGCAGACCCGCCGCCGCCGGCGAACGTGCCGCCGGCGAGCTCGCGGCCGGCCCTGGTCGCGCGCGAGCCGGCCGGCGCCGACGTGGTCGCCGCCATCGACGCCGCCGCCGACCCCTGCGTCGACTTCTATCGCTATGCGTGCGGCGGGTGGCTGCGCGCGACGACGATGCCGCCGACCCGGGCGGTACATCCGCGGCTTCGACGAGCTCGCGGACCGCAACAACGCGGTGGTCCGGCGGCTGTTTGAGCGCGCGGCGGCGGACCCGGTCACGCCGATCGACCACAAGGTCGGCGCGTTCTGGTCGGCGAGCGCACGCTCGCACGAATGCCCGCACCCCGCGAGGACCGACTCATGACATTCGCCGCAGGTCGAGCTCCATGACATCGACCTCGTGCGAGCCGCTCGCCGTCGGCCGCGTCCGCCGGGCGACGTGCATGAAGCCGAGGCGATCGTACAGCCGCCGCGCCGCGACGTTCTCGACGACCACGGCGAGCCGCAGCGCCGCGCCGCCGCGCGCCCGCACCTCGCGGGCGAGCGCCTGGATGACCCGCGTACCGAGCCCCGCCCCGCGTCGCGCAGGCGTGAGGAAGATCAGCCCGAGGTACCAAATGTCCGGATCGGGAAACCCCCGCAAGAGGTCGAGGACGCACGCATCGTCGGCGACATACACCGCCTTGCGCTCGGGCGGGACGCCGGGCGGGCGATCGGCGAGCACGTACTGCGCCTCGTCCGCCCGCAATGGCGCGCCCTCGAGCAGCGCCCACGTCGACGGATCTGCGGCGAGCGTGGCCTGGATCGCCGGCGCGTCGGCGTCGGTCGCCCGGCGCAGCGCGAGGTCGTCGAGGCGCAGGTCGAGGTCGTCTTCGTCCATGCCGCCACGATACCCGACGAGCCCGCGGACGGGCATACTCGGCGGCGATGACGAAGCGACGGGCTCCCGCGGGCGATCTGGCGACGTATGCGTGCGAGACCTTCGCGCACGACGGCACGGTGCACCCGGTGTACCGCAAGGGTCGCGGGCCGGCGGTGATCGTGATGACCGAGATGCCAGGCATCTCGCCGCTGGTGCTCGGCTTCGCCGACCGCCTGGTCGCCATGGGGCTGACCGCCGTGCTGCCGCAACTGTTCGGCACGCCGGGCCTCGACGTCGAGGCCGTCGGCGCGCTGACCCGGCTGCGCACCGCCGTCGGCGTGCTCGCGAGTGTGTGCATCAGCCGCGAGTTCTCGCTGCTGGCCGCCGGCCGCAGCGCGCCGGTGGTCGACTGGCTGCGGGCGCTGGTGGTCCACGAGCACGACCGCTGCGGCGGCCCCGGCGTCGGCGCGATCGGGATGTGCTTCACCGGCGGGTTCGCGCTGGCGATGGCGACCGAGCCGCGGCTGCTGGCGCCGGTGCTGTCGCAGCCGTCGATGCCGGTCGGGCTGACGAAGCGACAGCGATATTCGATAGATTGCGGGGAGCCCGAGCTCGCGGTGGTCGCGGACCGCTGCGCGCGCGAGGGCCTGCGCGTGCTCGGCCTGCGCTTCAACGGCGATCCGCTGGCCCCCGCGGAGCGGTTCCAGTTCCTGCGCGACCGCCTCGGCGACGGCTTCGTCGCGGTCGAGCTCGAGCAGACCGACGGCCACCCCGCCGAACTTTTAAAACGGCACCACTCGGTGCTGACGGGCGGGCTGATCGACGAGCCGGGCGAGCCGACCCGCGCGGCGCTCGACCAGGTGCTCGCGCTGTTTCGCCGCAAGCTGCTCGCCTGATCGGTGCGCTTCGCATCGGCCCTCGCGTCGCAATGTGCCAGTGCCGGACGGCGGGCGCGACGCGGACGTGCATCCGCGAGTCCACCAAAGTGGCCACCGCGGCCCGCGCACTCGTCGAACCGCGCCGCGGCTCCACGGCGTGCCGGGGTGTGAGGGTCACGTGCCTCTGCTGCCCGATCACAATGACGGCCTTCCGCCAGAGCTTGTCCAAGCTTGTCGGCATCATGCTCCGCCACACCGTCATTCTCACCTCGTTCGTCGTCGCGCTGGCCGCCGGTTGCGGTCGCTCGAAGGCCGACCAGGCCTCCACGGCCCCCGATTCGACGGCCACGACTCCCTCCGGCGAGCGCGCCAACACTCTTACCGGCGTCCGCGCCGACGCCGAGTTGCGGACCGCCTGCGGCCTCGGCGAGGTAGAGACCTTCTTCGAATACGACTCCGCCAACCTCGACCCGCCGAAGGACACCGCGCTCTTCAAGCTCGCGCACTGCCTCGCGGAGGGTCCGGCAAAGGGCAAGCACGTCCGGGTGATCGGCCACACCGACCCGACCGGCTCCGAACGTCAAAACGACGAGGTCGGCATGTCGCGCGCCCGGGCCGTCCGCGAGTACCTCGTGCTCCATGGCGTCGCCCACGACCAGATCGAGATGCTGTCGATGGGCGAGACCGGCGCCGACGAGACGAGCCCCGCCGAGTGGCCGTTCGACCGCCGCGTCGACATCCACCTCGCCCCGCCGAGCCCGACGGCCGCGCCCCCGGCCGCGACCCCCGCGAAGTGACGCGAGCGCTGTCCGCCGCGAGCGACCTCGCGGCCTACCGCGCACCGCCGAGCCGCGTGAGCAGCGCGAGCGCGTCGGCCGTCGCCGCGCCCTCGGCGGTGTTATCAAAGATGCACCACACCGCCTGGCGGTCGCGCAGATGTCGGCGCAACCTCGCCGCCAGCGCGTCGAGGTAGGCCGGCGCGTACGCCGAGCGATACATCGTCGGCGAGCCGTGCAGGCGGTGATACACGAGCCCGGGCCAGCCCCCGGGCCGCGCCGCCGCGGGCACCGGCGCCGGGTCTGCGGCGACCCGCGCGACGCGAAAGCTCCGCAGCAGCCGCTCCCCGCGCTCGTCGAACCAGCTCGCGTGTCGCGGCTCGCACACGATCGCCCCGGCGAAGCGCCGGCGCAGCCCCGCGAAGAAGGTCGCGGCGATCGTCGGATCCAGCGCGAGGCTCGGCGGGAGCTGGACCAGCAGCGGCCCGAGCCGCTCCCCGAGCGCCGAGGCCTCGCCGAGGAAGCGATCCATCACCGCGTCGGCGCCGACGAGCCGCCGCGCATGCGTGATCTCCTTCGGCACCTTCACCGCGAACGCGAAGTCGCCGGGCGCAGCCGCCGCCCACTTCGCGTAGGTGCCCGGTCGGTGCGGCCGGTAAAACGACGTGTTGATCTCGACCCCGGTCAGGACCCGCGCATATCGCTGCAGGTGCGCGCCCTCGCCGGAGAACGCCGGCGCGACCGCCCGCGGGATCGTCCAGCCCGCGCAGCCGATCCACAGGTTCGCGTGTCCGGGCACGCCCCCCATGTACACGCGATCGCGCGCGCATCAAGTTCTCCGGGCCGACCCCGGAACTTCGCCGCGCTCACGGGCCCGTCAACTTCCCGGTCTGCAGCATGCCCTTGCCCAGGAAGGCCGCGTCGCAGGCCGGCAGGTCGCACGCGGCGTCCGCGTCGGCGAGCCGCGTATTCTCAGCGTTGAGGCACAGCGCGCCGTCGGGTCCCCACTCGGCCTCGACCACGTGCGGCGTCGACAGGTCCTCCTCCTGGATGCCGAGCGGGTCCTTCACGTGGATCTCGACGCCGTTGACGGTGTGCGGCGTGCCGTCGCCGCAGTAGTCGGCGCGCACCGCCCGGGTGCAGGCCTGATGGGTCTCGGCGAGCGAGACGCCCTCGTGCACCCGCCACGGCGCGTAGCCCCACTCCACGCACTTCGCCAGCGCCGCGCCGCGACACGCCAGGGTCACCGCGCCGGACGGCCGCGGCGAGATGCGGTCGCCCGACACGGGGTCCCACAGGTCCGTCAACACGATCGCCTCGGTCGGCGCGTTGTTCTTGTCGACGCACAGCGGCTGCCACACGTTCTTCTCGTCCTGGACCAGGAGGTTGTAGAGCCACACGTCGGAGGTGCCCTCCAGCGGCTCGGCGCTGACGACCTTGGCGCCCTTGCCCGGCATGTACACGCCGTCCTTGATCATGTCGAAGACGAGCAGCGCCCCGCCGAGCTGCGCCCCCGACACCTCCTCGCCAAGCTCGGTCATGACGTGCAGCTCGCCCCCGACCAGCCACGCCTGCACGATCGCCGGGCCGTCGATGAACTGCGCCTGCGACAGCTTGATGTTGTTCTGGTCCGAGGGCCCGAGCCAGTACCCGTTGAGGCGAAAGCTGTTGAGGCGAAAACCATTGAGCTGAAATCCGTTGAGCTGCAGGCCCCGCTCGCTGATATCGCCGTCATCGCTGACTTCACCGATATCGCTGAGATCCGGATCACAGCCTGCCACGGCTGTCATTGCTGCCACCGCGCCCAGGAGCCATTGGATGTGTCTCGCCATGAGCATCTCCGACGCGACTATGCGGCTGCGGGCCGCCCGGGGCAGCGCACGCCGGCCACGGTGCGCCTGCCGGGGGAACGCGCGCTCCACCGTCCGCGACGCATGATTCGCCCGGAAGATCGCGCAGGCATCGCCGCGCATCGCCGACCCGGCCGCTCCAGCCAACTCCCACGATGCCAAGGAAAGGCCTCTGATGGCCTCTCTGACGCATTTTTACCACAGGCGCGCGAGCGAGCAGACGCTCCGGCCCGCCGAACGCCCGCCGATCCGCCCCTCGACCCCTCGCGCACATTCACGCGGGTCGCCGACTGACCCGCCGCGACCCCACGTCCCGACGGGCTCCGGTCGTTCCCGCCTGACCGCGCCCGTACGTCCCGCTCGCCTCTGCTCGCGCGTCGACGATCCCGCCGGTCGTTGACCGGCGTCGACCCCCTCGATATCCTGCCCCGGTTTACAGCGCATCTTTGCCCGCAGGTAAAAGCGATCGTGAGCCTCAGGATCAAGCGCGAGCAGATCGAGCGCATTCGCTACGAGACCCACGAGCCCGAGCTCGTCGCGGCCATGCAGCGCCTCGACCCGCACCGCTTCCGCGGCCTCGGCCCCGCGCGGACGCGGGTCTTCGTGCGCCACGGGTGGGAGACCGCCCAGCGCCTCGGGCTGCTCTACGCCAACGACGCCGGCTACGTGCTGTTCCTGATGACCTTCCTCGGGTCGCACTTCTTGGAGGACTTCCGATACGCCGACATCGCCCGCGTCCTGCAGGAGCCCGACCCGCACGAGGCGCCCGGCTTCGACACCCGCGTCCGCCGCGCGCGCGAGGCTTTCATCGCCTTCGGCGACCGCATGATCGGGCCGAAGGGCGCGATCTACCTCGCCGACATCGGCCGCTTCTCCGCCTGGCTCAGGACCAACAAGCTCGAGACCGACGCGCTGCTCGACGCCCTGCCCCGCTGCCACGCGGGCGCGGAGGTCCACCTCGCCGAGCCGCAGAGATGGATGCTCGTGGCCGAGGCGCAGGCCTCGGCCACCGCGCTCGGCCTCGACCCGGACGACGGCGACGCGGTCGCCCTCGCCCTGCGCTGGTGGCTCGGCGCCCGCTTCGAGGACGATCCGCTGTATCCGTGGGTCCGCGACATCACCGGCCGCGAGCCCGACGCCGAGTCCCGCACCCGGGCGCTGCGCGACTATGCGCTGCGCCGCATGTCCACCGTGATGAGGGGCCAGAGCGCCGATGTGTAATCCTTCGACCGTCGATTACTCCGCCGAACCCGCCGAGATCACCCAGCTCCGCAACCAGGTGGCCAACGCCCGGTCCGGCTGCTGCACCTGCGCCTTTAAAAAGTCGGGCCGCTTCAACTCCACCGGCAAGATCCAGCAGCTCCGCGCCGACGGGGTCACGCCCAACGGCCAGAACGACAGCCCGTGGACCGGCGAGGTCTTCGTCGCCTCCGACGGCACCGCGGGGACGGTCACCGTGTTTCACAGGCTCAAGGCCGTGAACAAGACGTCCGACACGACGAGCTACCCGGAGACCACCGCGGTGAGCGACGCCGACCTCGCCACGATGGTCGCGAAGATCCCCCCGGCGATCGAGCGGGCCTGGAACGCGAAGGGCTGGAAGCTCAAGATCACCGACGCCAAGTGCGGCGAGCGGCTGTTCGACGTCAAGTTCATCGTGCGCATGGTCGAGACCGGCGGGCACTACACGCTCAACTTCGTCAACGTCCCCGGCATGGGCACGGCCAACGACGTCGCCGGCGTGTCGAGCGGGCGCTCCTACATCCTCCCGCCCGACCGCGGCAAGTTCAACCTCGGCGACTCGCGCACCGCCACCGACTCCGCGGGCGACGAGTGCCTCGAGCCCCACGAGTTCGGCCACATGATCGGCCTCAAGGACGAATACAGGGACGTCCCGATGGACCGCGGCGGCGTAAAATACGAGTTCCCCGACAAGTCGACCGAGACCGCGGCGGTCAACGCCGAGCTGATGGGCAGCATGACCGTCAAGACCGCCCAGCCGAACCGCTACTGCGTGACGATCGCCTACGCCGCCATCGCGGTGCTCGAGGCCAACGGCTGCGCCGTGACCGACTGCGTGATCCAGTGACATCATCCGAGGCTCCGCCATGACCACAGCCCCCGCTCCCCTCCAGCTCGCCCACGGCTTCGACTGCGGCCCGGTGCGCGTGGATCTGGCCTACACCCCCGTGACCGACCCCGCCCACGTCTCCGGCCGCGCCGACGGGGACCCGTTTCGCTACCGCTTCGAAATTCGCCTGACCAGCCGCAGCCTGCCCGACGGCGCGACGTTCGACTATCAGAGCCCCCAGCCGCTCCAGTTCTTCTTCTCCGTGCTGCGCCGGCTCGCGGACGGCTCGCTCCTCGACGTGACCGCGCCGCAGATCGACGCCCACCACACCGGACGGCCCCGGCCGCGGAAGATGAGCTTCGCGCGGGCGGGCGAGACGCTGACCGACCGCATCTCCTACTTCGCCCTCGCGACCATCGTGCCGGACGAGGAGCTGGTCCCGGGCGAATATCTGGTGCGCATCGCAAGCTTCGAGCTGCTGCGCACGGACGACGGCGCCTGGCAGTTCGTCCCGGTCGAGCTGCCGCTGACCATCATCGACCCGGTCCCCGAGGACTGATCGCCGGTCCGCGCTCGCTGTCGAGGTCGGCCATCACCGGCGCCGGACAGCGGGTGGCGGCGACGGCCTCGGCGGGCACGGCCGCCGCGAGCGCGGCGACCTCGGCGGGCGACGACGGAGCACGCGCCGGTCGCCGCTCCCGGCGCCGACCTGCGTACGGCGTGCGCCCCTCGCCGGATGCGGGCGGGGCCCGGGAAATTTTCCCGGGCGCCCGGGAGCCGCTCCCGGCCCCCACAGGAAGCGCCCGTCAAAGCGTACACTTTTCGACTGTCACGGATCCTGCTTTCATCGCCGCATGCCCTTCCTGCGCGCGCGCCCATGGGCCCTGTTCCTGACGATGGTCCTCACGATCGCCGGGATCACGGTGCTCGGGGTGCTCGACGAGCGCGCGTCGGCCAGACGGACCCGGGCCGACATGCTGCGCGAGGAGTCGATCCTCGCCGAGGTCCTGGCGGCCGAGTTTCGCGCCGGCATCGCGCCGCTCGAGGCGAACACCACCGCGCCGGGCCCGGTCGAGGTCGTCGGCCCGCGCTGGCGCGTGGTCCCCGGCGCGGGCGAGCCCGTCGCGGTCGAGCCGCAGCTGCTCGTGCACGGCCACCGCTTCCTCGAGAGCGGCGACCACCGCCTGCTGCTGGCGGTCAGCGGGGCGCCCGGGCTGCGGACGCTGCAAGGCGACGCGGTCGACCTGCCGCGCATCGCCGCCGCGGCCGCGGACGGCCTGATGGGCATCGAGCTCGAGCCCGAGGAGGCGGCGCGCCTCGGGCTGCCGCCCGACCCGGCGATGGCCGGCTTCGCCCGCGTCGACACCCGCGGCTTCGGGCGCTGGACGATCATCGTCGTCAGCTCGGCCTCGCATCAGCGCGAGCACGAGGAGCGTCGTGCCCTGCGGATGATCTTCGGCGTCGGCCTCGTCAGCCTCGTCATCATCGGCTTCGGCCTGGCCGCCGCCAGGAAGCAGCGCCGAGGGTTCGCGCTGCAGCAGAAGCTCGCGCGCGAGGAGCTGCGCGCGCGCCAGGAGGAGTCGCTCGCGCGCGAGAGCCGGGCGGCGACCGTGCTGACCTTCGCCGCCGGCCTCGCCCACGAGGTCGCGACCCCGCTCGGCGTGATCGGCATGCGCGCCGAGCAGCTCGCGGGCCGCGTCGAGGAGGACCGCGACCGGCGGGCCGTCGGTGCGATCAGCGAGCAGGTGCTGCGCATCCGCGAGCTCATGCAGCGCTTCCTGCTGATCGCCCGCGGCGGCGAGCCGCTGCGCGAGCGCTTCGCCGCGACCGAGATCCTGGCCCACGCGGCCGCCCGCGTGCAGCACCGCTTCGAGCGCGCCGGGGTGACGCTGCGCACCGCCCTGCCCGGCGAGCTGCCGCGCCTCTACGGCGACGCCCGCCTGCTCGAGCACGCGCTGTCGAACCTGCTGGTCAACGCCTGCGACGCCTCGCCGCCGGGCGGCGAGGTGCTGGTGACCGCCGTGAGCGACGGCCACGAGCTGAGGATCGAGGTCAACGACCGCGGCAGCGGCATGGACCCGGCGCAGGCGGCCCGCGCCGTCGAGCCCTTCGTCAGCACCAAGCCGGAGGGCGAGGGCAGCGGCCTCGGCCTCGCGATCGCCAGCGAGGTCCTGCGGATGCACCGCGGGCGCCTCGCCCTCGAGCCGAGGCCCGGTGGAGGGACCTGCGCCGTGGTACGCTTGCCGGCCGAGCCCAGGACCGAGCACGATGTCGCCACCAGCCCAGCTGCGCACCCGGATCCTGCTCGTCGATGACGACCTCGACATGCTCGAGACGCTGGCGGAGGGGCTCGGTGAGCGCGGCTTCGAGGTGTTCACGGCCCGCTCGGGCGAGGCCGGCGTGCGCCTCGCGGCCGAGCGCCCGGTCGACGTCGTCGTCACCGACCTGCGGATGACCGGCATCGACGGCATCGAGCTGCTCGGCCAGCTCCAGGAGCAGAGCCCCGAGCTGCCGGTGATCGTGATGACGGCGTACAGCGCGGTCGACACCGCGATCGAGGCGGTCCGCCGCGGCGCGTATCACTACCTCGCCAAGCCGTTTCGCCTCGACGAGCTGGTCATCTTCCTGCGCCGCGCCTACGACGACACGCAACTGCGGCGCGAGGCCGCGAGCCTGCGCCGGGCGCTGCGCGAGCAGCCGGCGCCGCCGGGCCTGCTCGGGCACAGCGGCGCGATGCAGGAGATCTATCGCATCATCGGCCAGGTCGCGGCCACGACCGCGCCGGTGCTGATCACCGGCGAGACCGGCACCGGCAAGAGCCTGATCGCGGCGACGATCCACCAGCGCAGCCCGCGGGCCTCGGCCCCGCTGATCTCGATCAACTGCGCCGCGCTGCCCGAGAACCTGCTGGAGAGCGAGCTCTTCGGCCACGTGCGCGGCGCCTTCAGCGGCGCGACCGCGGAGGCGGCCGGCCTGTTCCTCGCCGCCAACGGCGGCAGCATGTTCCTCGACGAGATCGGCGAGATGCCGCAGGCCCTGCAGGCCAAGCTCCTGCACGTGCTCGAGCGCCAGACCGTGCGCCCGCTCGGCGGCACCAAGGAGCGCCCGATCGACGTCCGCATCCTCTCCGCCACCAACCGCGACCTCGATCAGGCGGTCCGCGACGGCAAGTTCCGCGAGGACCTGCTGTACCGCCTCAACCTCGTCGCCATCGAGCTCCCGCCGCTGCGCGAGCGCAGCGGCGACATGCCCGAGCTGATCGAGCACTTCCTCGCGCGGGCGCGGGCGCGCTACCCCGACAGCCCCGTCCGCGGGCTCTCGCGCGAGGTCGTGCAGAAGCTGCTCGCCCACCCGTGGCCGGGCAACGTCCGCGAGCTCGCGCAGACGCTCGAGCGCCTGGTCCTGCTCGGCCGCGGCGAGCTGGTCGGCATCGACGACCTGCCCAGAAACCTCCGCCGCGGGCCCGGCCTGATGCCCGCCTTCGACGCGATCGTGCCGATGCGCGAGATGCAGCGGCGCTACGCGGCCTGGGTGCTCGAACAAAACGAGGGCGTCCGGGCCCGCGCCGCCCGCGGCCTCGGCATCGACGTCAAGACCCTCGCGCGCCTGCTCGAGCCCGACGGCACCGCGAGCCCGGGCGCCGACGAGCCCGCCGCGCCCTGACGCCGCGCACGCCGGCCGCGCCCCACGGACCACCCGAGATCCCGCGACCGCCCGGAGCCCGCCGGGAGCGGCTCCCAGGTACCCGGGAAATTTTCCTTGAGCGCCCCCGGCCGCGCCCGCGTGGACCTCAGAACGACGTATGCGACGCGTTGGTACGGTCATTGCTTTACCGGTCGTGCGCCGACGCCGTGCCCTCCCGGGTACGGCGCCGCAGGCGCGCGCCCCGACGCGCGGCGGCCCGCCCGCTGCGCACTCCCACCGACGAGAAGAGACCATGCCTCGAATCCTATCGCTCGCGAGCGGGCTTGCGGCCCTTTGTATGTGGGCATGCCAGCCTGTGCCCCACAAGCACGAGGAGGAGGCGGTCTTCGCGGTCACGACCCCGATGCGAAAGGACGCGGAGCTGACCCGCGAGTATGTCGCCCAGGTCCATGCCATCCAGCACATCGAGGTGCGCGCCCTGGAGCGCGGCTATCTGACGGAGATCTTCGTCGACGAGGGCCAGCTCGTCGTCGAGGACAAGAAGATGTTCCAGATCATGCCGCTCATCTACCGCGCCGACCTCCGCCGCGCCGAGGCGGAGGTCGACATGGCCTCGATCGAATACAAGAACACCAAGACGCTGGCCGACAAGAACATCGTGTCACCGGCCGAGCTCGCGCTGCGAGGCGCCCGCCTCAACCGCGCCAAGGCCGAGCTGTCGCTCGCCCAGACCCACATGCGCCTCACCGAGATCCACGCCCCGTTCACCGGGCTGATGGACAAGTTCGAGGTGCGGCTCGGCAGCCTCGTCGAGGAGGGCGACCTGCTGACGACGCTGTCCGACAACCGGACGCTGTGGATCTACTTCAACGTGCCCGAGGCCGAGTACCTCGACTACAAGTCGAACCCCGACCAGAAGCTCGACGTCAAGTTCAAGATGGCGAACGGCAAGTTCTTCGACCAGGAGGGCAAGGTCGAGACCATCGAGGCCGACTTCGACAACACGACCGGCAACATCGCCTTTCGCGCGACCTTCCCCAACCCCGCCGGGCTCCTGCGGCACGGCCAGACCGGGAACATCGTCGTCACGACGAAGTACCCCGACGCCCAGATGATCCCGCAGAAGGCGACCTTCGAGATCCTCGATCGCCGCTACGTCTTCGTCGTCGGCGAGGACGGCGTCGTGCAGTCACGCCCGATCTCCGTCGCGGCCGAGCTCCCGCACGTCTTCATCCTCGACGGCGGCCTCGCCGACACCGACCGCGTGCTCCTGGAGGGGCTGCGCAAGGTCTCGGAGGGCAAGCACATCGAGGTCAAGTACGAGGAGCCCGCCGAGGTGTTCGCGCAGCTCAAGTATCACGCGGAGTGAGGACGCCGTCATGTTCGCAAAGATTCTCCACCGCCCCGTCCTCGCGATCGTCATCTCGGTCCTGATCGTCCTCCTCGGCGTGTTGTCGGTCAACACGCGCCCGATCTCCCAGTTCCCCGAGATCGCGCCGCCGCAGGTCCAGATCGCGATCGCGTACCCGGGCGCCAGCGCCGAGGTGCTCATCCAGTCGACGCTCATCCCGCTCGAGCGCGCCATCAACGGCGTGCAGGGGATGCGCTACATGATCTCGGACGCGACCAGCGCCGGCGAGGCCACGATCCAGGTCGTCTTCGACCTCGGCACCGACCCCAACCAGGCGATCATCAACGTCAAGACCAGGATCGACCAGGTGATGAACCAGCTGCCGAAGCTGGTCCAGCTCGAGGGCGTCATCCTGATGCGCGTCCAGCCCAGCATGTTGATGTACGTCAACGTGTACAGCACGGCGGAGGACGCCGACGAGAAGTTCCTCTTCAACTTCGCGAACGTCAACATCCTCCCGGAGATCCTGCGCATCCCGGGGATCGGGCAGGCCCGCATCCTCGGCAGCCGCCAGTTCGCCATGCGCATCTGGCTCAACCCCGACCGGATGCGCGCCTACAACATCTCCGCCCAGGACGTGCAGGACGCGATCAGCGAGCAGAGCATCATCGGCACGCCGGGCCGCGTCGGCCAGGCCACCGGCAAGACCGCCCAGTCGCTCGAGTACGTGCTCGTCTACGAGGGCCGCTTCAACAAGCCCGAGCAGTACGAGGACATCATCCTCCGGGCCACGCCGGACGGCCACGTCCTGCACCTCAAGGACGTCGCCGAGGTCGAGCTCGGCAGCGAGTTCTTCGACATCTACTCCAACCTCGACGGCCACCCGTCGGCGGCGATCGTCCTCAAGCAGACGCTCGGCAGCAACGCCCAGGAGGTCATCGCCAACGTCAAGGCCAAGCTCGAGGAGATCAAGCGGACCACCTTCCCGCCGGGCACGGACTACGCGATCAGCTACGACGTCTCGCGGTTCGTCGACGCCTCGATCGAGCAGGTCACCCACACGCTCGCCGAGGCGTTCGTGCTGGTGGCGCTGGTCGTCTTCGTGTTCCTCGGCGACTGGCGCTCGACGCTGATCCCGACGCTCGCCGTGCCCGTGTCGCTGGTCGGCGCGTTCATCTTCATGGCGCTGCTGGACATCAGCATCAACCTCATCACCCTGTTCGCCCTGGTCCTGGCGATCGGCATCGTCGTCGACGACGCCATCGTCGTCGTCGAGGCCGTGCACGCCAAGATGGAGGCGACGCACCTGCCGACCTTCCAGGCGACGAAGGAGGTCATGGGCGAGATCGGCGGCGCCATCGTGGCGATCACGCTGGTGATGACCTCCGTCTTCGTGCCGGTGGCCTTCATGCCCGGCCCGGTCGGCGTCTTCTACCGCCAGTTCTCGGTCACGATGGCCTCGTCGATCGTGCTGTCCGGCTTCATCGCGCTGACGCTCACGCCGGTGCTGACGGTCATGATCCTCAAGCCGGTGCACGGGAACGCGAAGACCCGCAACCCGATCACCCTGTTCATCCGCGGCTTCAACCGGGTGTTCAACTGGGTCACGTCGATCTACGTCCGCCTGATGCGCGCGATCCTGGGCCGGTTCTACCTGACCATCCTCGTGCTCGGCGTGTTCGTGTACGGCATCTTCGCGGTCAACAGGATCCTCCCGGCCGGCTTCGTGCCGAACGAGGACCAGGGCATCATCTACGCGATCATCCAGACCCCGCCGGGGACCACGCTCGAGCGGACCAACGCGGTCGCCAGGACCCTGCAGGAGATCGCGCTGGAGATGGACGAGATCGCGTCGGTCTCGTCGCTCGCCGGCTACGAGATCATCACCGAGGGTCGCGCCTCGAACGCGGGCACCTGCCTCATCAACCTGAAGGACTGGGCCGAGCGCGACAAGTCGGTCAACGAGGTCATCGAGGAGCTCGAGGAGAAGGCCAAGGACATCGGCGCGGTCGTCGAGTTCTTCGAGCCGCCGGCGGTCCCGGGCTACGGCGCGGCCGGCGGCGTGTCCTTCCGCATGATCGACAAGACCGGCAGCACCGACTACCACGCGTTCGACCGCATCAACCAGGAGTTCATGGCCGGCCTGCGCGAGCGGCCCGAGCTGTCCGGCCTCTTCACGTTCTTCGCCGCCAACTACCCCCAGTACGAGCTCATCATCGACAACCAAAAGGCGATGCAAAAGGGCGTCTCCATCGCCAAGGCGATGGAGAACCTCGACCTGATGATCGGCAGCTCGTTCGAGACCGGCTTTATCCGCTTCGGCTTCTTCTACCGCGCCTACGTGCAGGCGCTCCCGCAGTTTCGCGCGCTGCCCTCGGACGTCCTGAAGATGTACGTCAAGAACGAGGCCGGCGAGATGGTCCCCTACTCGTCGTTCATGACGCTCAAGAAGCGCCAGGGCCCCAACGAGCTCACCCGCTACAACATGTACAATTCGTCGGCCATCCGCGGCAACAACGCGACCGGCTACACCACCGGCGACGCCGTCAAGGCGATCAAGGAGGTGGCGGCGGAGGTGCTGCCGCGCGGCTACGACATCGCTTGGGAGGGCCTGTCCTACGACGAGGCGCGGCGCGGCAACGAGGCGGTGTACATCTTCGCGATCGTGCTGGTGTTCGTGTACCTCGTGCTGGCGGCGCAGTACGAGAGCTTCGTCCTGCCGCTGGCGGTGATCACGTCGCTGCCCGCGGGCGCGTTCGGCTCGTTCATGATGCTGCAATTCATGGGCCTGGCGAACGACATCTACGCCCAGGTCGGCCTGGTCATGTTGGTCGGCCTGCTCGGCAAGAACGCGGTGCTGATCGTCGAGTTCGCGGTCCAGAGCCGGCACGAGGGCGCCACCGTGTTCGAGGCGGCCGTCGCCGGCGCAAAGATGCGCTTCCGGGCGATCCTGATGACCTCGTTCGCGTTCGTCGCGGGCCTGTATCCGCTTGTCGTCGCCAAGGGCGCCGGCGCGGTCGGCAACAACACCATCGGCTCGTCCGCGCTCGGCGGCATGGTCATGGGCACGGTGTTCGGCGTGATCCTCATCCCGGGGCTCTACTTCATCTTCGGCCACCTCGCGCGGTTCGAGAAGTTCCTGCGCATCGGCGACGCCGCCGTCCGCTCGCCGCTCTCCGAGGAGGAGCACCACGTGGGCCTGGCGGGCGCCGAGGCGGTCCGGGTGCCGGATCCGTCGGCCGTCGACGAGGCCCCGCGCGCGATCCCCCCGGCGCCCGCGCCCGAGACGCCGGCGCAGCCGAACGGCCCGCGCGCGGAGGAGGAGTCCGATGAATAGGCGCTGGAAACCGATCGCCGCCGTGACGGCCGTCTGCGCCCTGTCGCTCACGGTCGGCTGCGCGAACATGCTCGGGAGCAACAAGGCCAGGGAGGCGAGCCAGGACGTGCCCCAGTCGTTCGGCGCCCTCGCCACCGCCGCCGGGCCCAGCGTCGCGGCGCAGAAGCAGTGGGACGTGTTCTTCGCCGATCCCAACCTCCGGGCGCTGATCGCCGAGGCGCTGAGCAACAATCAGCAGCTCAACATTGCGCTCCAGGAGATCATCATCACCCAGAACAACGTCGCGGCCCTCCGCGGCGAGTACCTGCCGCGGCTCGACGCGGGCGTCGGCGCCGGCGTCGAGAAGGTCGGCGAGCACACCACCCAGGGCGTCAGCGACGCCGCCCACGGCCTGCCGCGGCCGCTGCCGGACTTCCGCTTCGGCTTCGTGGCGTCGTGGGAGACCGACATCTGGAGCCGGCTGCGAAACGCCAGGAAGGCCGCGAATTTCCGCTACGAGGCGACGATCCAGGAGCGAAACTTCCTCGTCACCGAGATCGTCGCGGAGATCGCCAATTCGTACTACGAGCTCGTCGCGCTCGACAATCAGATCGAGATCCTCGATCGAAACATCGAGCTGCAGAAGAACGCCCTCGAGGTCGTCAAGCTCAAGAAGATGGCCGCCCGCGAGACCGAGCTCGGCGTCCAGCGGTTCCAGGCCGAGGTGCTCAAGAACCAGGGCCGAAGGTTCGCGCTCGAGCAGCAGCGGATCCTCGCCGAGAGCCGGATCAACTTCCTGGTCGGGCGCTTCCCGCGGCCCGTCGCGCGCGACCCCCGGTACCTCATGTCCGCGAATCCCGACGTCGTGGCCACCGGGCTCCCCTCGGACCTGCTGGAGAACCGCCCCGACGTGAAGGCGGCCGAGCTGCGGCTCGAGGCGTCGAAGCTCGACTCCCGGAGCGCGAAGGCGCGATTTTACCCGTCGTTGCGCCTCGACGCCGGCGTCGGCTTCGAATCCTTCAACCTCAAGCACCTCATCGCCACGCCCCAGTCGCTGGCCTACAACCTGGCCGGCAACCTGATGGCCCCGCTGCTGAACCGGGCGGCGATCAAGGCCGACTACCGCTCGGCGAACGCCACGCAGATCCAGGCGGTCTTCGACTACGAGCGCTCGATCCTGCAGGCGTATACGGAGGTGTACAACCAGCTCACGGCGATCTCGAACTTGCGACAGCGCTACGAGCAGCTGTCCGGCCAGGTCGACGCGCTCCACACGGCCACCGACGTGGCGAAGACCCTCTATCAGTCGGCGCAGCTGGATTACTACGAGGTCCTCTTGACCGTCCGCGACTCGCTGGAGGCCGAGATGGACCTGGTCGAGGCCAAGAAACAGCAGATGCAAGCCGTCGTCTCGATCTATCAGGCCCTGGGCGGCGGCTGGCGCCAGAGCCCGAGGGCATAGTCTACGCTCCATTTTCGGCCCGCTCGTGCCGTAGCGTCGGCTGCAGCACGTCGAGGTTGACGCCGTGGAGCGGCCTTGCGTCCGGCAAGGCCGCGGCCGACGACAGGACCGAGATCGCGGCCCGATGCCGTCGCCCCGGCCGTGTGTACGCCGCTCACTGACAGAACGGACCCTGAAGCACGATCTCGTTGTTCGCGAGGTCGCACTCCTGTTCCTTCGGGCTGACGACGATCTTCAGGCTCTCGAGGTCGGTGGGGTCGATCTGAAACTCGAATGCATCGCTGTACTCGCCGATGTCGATGACCTCGACGAGGTCGACGTTCCCGAGCTGCGCCTCCTGACCATTGACGATCCCCGTCACCGAGAGCGTCCCCGGCGCAGTCAACGGCGAGGACCCCTCGTTCCCGACATGCACCCATAGGATCAGCGACCCCTGCGCGCACTCGACCACGCACGCCTCCGGGACCTTGAGCGCAGCATCCGGCGTCTTCTTGCCGTCCGGCGGCGAGAGGTCGCCCGACCGGAAATTGTTGTACTCCTTGTAATTGGGCGACGGCACCGCAGGGATCGACCCGTCGTCTCCGACGTTGGTGATATCGTGTACAAGGGGCGCTAGACCCCCCTGGGGGCCCGTTTACGAGGGGCTGTCTCGGAAATCGCCGAATCGCGACAAAATCGGTACGAATTTTCGAGACGTCCGGGGGATCGCGCCGTCGCGCATCGCCGGCTCGGTTGGGGCGTAGCCCGGGGTCCTGGCCTAGCCCTGGGGCCGGTTACGGCCCGCCGATCGTGCCACGCGGCGACAGGCCGCAACGGCATCCGCCTGACCCGAAGGACAGGCTACCGTCACGGCCCGCACAGAACAGATTGAACTGGGGCGGCACTGGCCCCCGCCCGGTCGTCGGCTAATGCGAGCCATGCTCGAAGCCGTGGACCTGGTCGACGAGAGCCCAAATCTCCGCGTCCGTCAGTTGCGCACGTAAGCCAGGCATCGCCGACCCGTATGGGAAGAACGCGCCTCCTTCGGCGATGCGGAAGAACAGATACGCGTCATTGATCGCGGCGTGATCGAGGCGCGAGAGGTCTGTCGGCTTCGGCAACATGTCCGCGGCGAGTGGCCCGTCGCCGGCGCCGTCTTGGCCATGGCATGCGGCGCAATGGGTGGCGTAGAGCGCGGGGCCCGTGTTCTCGACGATGTCCGGCCGGTCCATCGCCTCGTAGAGCTCGGGGGTGTACACCGGGTCGCAGCCGCCCTCGCCGTCAACGTGCCCGAGCGTGAGCGCGAGGTTGCCGATGAAGGTCCACAGGTCGCGGATGTCTCGCCCGCCGGTCTGATAGCGTTCCTCGACGCGGATGTTCACTTGAGCCAGCTCGGCTGGGACGACAATGCCGTCCTTGTCGCCATCCGCCGCGGCGATCAGATCGAAGGAGACGACCCCGTTCGGGCCGAGATCGTCGAGCAGGAGGTGGTCGGCGTGGATCGTGAGCTCGGTTCCTCCGCGCTCGTTGCCGTCGACGCGCGCCGAGACGCTGCACTTGTGCCCGAACGAGATCGGGAAGGTCCAGTCGAGCGCCACCGTCCGGTCGCCCTTGGTCGCGGTGCCGACGACGTGCAACGCGGCCTTGCGCTCGTTCAGGAAGTCGACCTGTGATGCGGTCGCATTCCCACCCGCCAGCTCGCCCGGCTCGCCGATGCGGTAGCGGAGGGTCTCGTAGTCGCCGAACGGCGCCTCGACTGTCCCGAGCAGGTGGCCCTCGCCAGCGGAGGGGCGCGCGAGGTCGAAGACGTACCACCCGGGGAACTCGCGGCGGTCGCGGCCGTCGACCGAGACCTCGCCGATCGAGACCACGAATTCTGAAAAGCGGATGGCCCACCCGTCCGTGACCTCCTCGGCGGGGATGCGAGCCTCCACGAATGCCTCGCCGTACGCGCGGAGCTCGTAGGTGCCCTGGCAGCCGAACGCCGCGAGGCAGGCGAAGATAAACGGGGGGAGCCGCATGGACAGCAAGCTCTCAGGGGACCTGGACCATGACCTCGTCGGAGAGCGACTCCCCTCCGGCGTTGATCGCCTTGACGCGGTAGGTGTAGGTCGTGCCGGCCATCACGTCGATGTCGTGGTAGGTGACGGAGTCGAAGGGCATCTCGATTACGACCGAAAATTCGGCCTCGCCGTCGGCCTTGTTCTCGAGGATGTAGTTGTCCTCGTTGTCCGCGACATCCTTCCACGTCACGTGGACGCCGCCCTCGAGGATGCC
>Ga0075163_10000687_pt1 | contig 44240 bp, 42 predicted proteins | sample JI1023141ADNA_FD_71478 | JGI IMG/M metagenome (GOLD analysis project Ga0075163, IMG submission 71478) | Wastewater effluent complex algal communities from Wisconsin, to seasonally profile nutrient transformation and Carbon sequestration -... | ecosystem: Engineered > WWTP > Effluent > Algae...
CCGCGATCCAGGTGCCGACCTCGATCGAGGACCTGCTGATCACGCGCATCGATCGCCTGCCCGAGCGCGACAAGCAGACGCTGCTCCTGGCCGCGGTGTTCGGCCGGGTCGTCGGCCCGCCGGCGCTGGCGGCGCTCCTGGGCCGGCAGGTCAAGGGCGAGCTCGACGACCTGTGCCGGCGCGGCCTGTTGCAGCCGCACGAGGGCGAGTACCGCTTCAAGAACGACACGATCATGACGGTCGCGTACGGGCTGGTCCCCGCCGAGGACAAGACCCGGCTGCACCGCCTGCTCGCCGATCGCATCGCCACCGGCCCGTCGTACCGACCCGGCGCCGACGACGCCCACATCGCGCGCCACCTCGAGCTGGCCGGCGACGCCATCCCCGCCGCCGAGCGCTACCTGCGCGCGGCGACCCACGCCATCGACGTCGGCGGCAACGCCGACGCGTTCCGCCAGCTCAGCCGCGCGCTCAAGCTGTTGCCGCCCGGCGATCACGCGCGGCGGTTCCAGGCGCGGCGCCAGCGCGAGGAGATCCTGCGGCGCCTGGCCCGGCGCCCGCAGCAGCTGCGCGAGCTGTCGGCGCTGCGCAAGGAGGCCGAGGCGCTCGGCGATCCACAGAAGCAGGCGCTGGCCCACGCGCTGCTCGCGCAGTTCTACATCGACGTCGGCAAGGCGCCGGCCGCGCAGCGCGCGGTGACGCCGGCCCTGCAGTTCGCGCGCGACGCCGGCGACAAGCCCGCCGAGGCCGACGCGCTGCGCCTGCGCGCCGCGATCGCGCGGCTGGTCGGCTCCAACGACGACTCGCTCAAGCTGTGCGAGCAGGCGCTGGCGCTGACCGCCGAGACCGGCGACGGCACCCAGGCGCTCCTGGCGCGCGCGCTGATCTTGAACGAGCAGGGCACGACGCAGTGGCACATGGGCCGCCTCGAGCCGTCGATCGAGTCGTACGCCGAGGCGCTGGTCATCTATCGCGCGCTGCGGCTGCCGCGCCAGGAGGCCCACACGCTCAACCACATGGGCAACGCCTTCGCCGCGCTCGGCGAGTACGAGGAGGCGCTGGCGCACTACAAGTCGAGCCTCAAGCTCGATCAGCAGCTCGGCGATCGCTCGGGCGTCGCGTTCAAGCTCGGCAACATCGGCCAGGCGTACGCCGACCTCGGCGACGTCGACCGCGCCGAGAGCTACCTGGCCAAGGCGTGGAAGCTCGGCGAGCAGACCGCCGATCCGTCGAGCATGGCCGACGCCGCGATCTCGTGGGGCCAGGCCAAGCTGGCGCGCGGCGACGTCGCCGGCGCGCTCGAGCTGCTCGAGCGTGGCAAGGACCTCGCCAGCGAGAACCGCGAGCGGTTCCAGGAGATCCGCGGCCTCGAGTACATCGCGCTGGCGCAGCTCGACGCCAACCACGACGCCACCGGCGCGCTCGAGCTGGCGCGCTCGGCCACCGAGCTGGCGCGCAAGATGCCGATGATGGTCGGCATCATCTACGGCCTCGCGATCACCGGCCTGGCCCACGCCCGGCGCGGCGAGCACGCCGCCGCGGTCACCGCCACCACCGAGGCGGTCGCGCTGATGCAGCAGCAAGCGCGGCCCGAGGGCGCCGAGCACATCTGGTACTGGCACGGCCTGACGCTGGCCGGCGCCGGGCAGCTGCCGGCCGCGCGCGCCGCGTTCGAGCACGCCGAGCACGAGATCGCCCACAAGGCCGCCCGCCTGCGCGACCCCGCGCTCAAGGCCGCGTACCTCGGCTCGAAGACCGCGCGCGCCGTGGCCGCGGCGCTGGGCCGCGACTGACCGCCGGCGCGCCTAGTACCTCGCCGCAGAGGATCTGACCGGTTGGGGACGTCGATCCATCGCCGATCGCGGCGTTGCAACGCAGCCCATGGAGATGCATCGGCGGCGTGGCGGTTCAGAATCACGCGGTCGGAGCACTAGCGCGCCAGGTAGGCCAGCTCGATCCAGTCGAGCGCTGTCGGGACGTCGCCGTCGCCGTGGAGCTCGACCTGATACTGCGCGAACCGGCGCGGCGCCGCGGCGGGCGTGGCGCCCAGCGCGACCTCGGTCCACGGCTCGGCGGCGCAGGCGTCGGCGGTCGCGCAGGTGCGCAGCCGGACGATCGCGGCGCTGGCCGCGCCCTGCCGCACGCTCCAGCGCAGCGCGCCCAGCTGGGCCACGTCGCCGAGCTCCTTCACCGCCGACGTGTAGCTCGCGACCGCCGGGAACGGCGCCACGCCGCCGCGGTAGTCGACGCGGACGTCGAGGCTGTCGAGCGTCCCCACCATCATGTCGGCCGTGGTGTCGGTGACGCGCAGCGCCCAGCGCCCGCGGCTGCCGTGATCGAGGCCGACGTCGAGGCGGTCGCTGGCGGCGCCCGCGCCGCTCAGGTCGCCCGCCGCCGCCAGCGCGCGGGTCGCGTCGTCGGGCGCGACCAGCTCGGCCGCCAGCGACGCCAGCAGCGGATGATCGACCTCCCACGACACATCCGCGGCGAGCGCGGTCGCCCCCGGCGGCAGATCCAGCCACGCGTCGCAGCTCGCGGTCCCGTGATCGGGGACGTCGACGTACCAGCAGCTGGCGTTGGCCCAGCGGACGCCGCGACCGAGCACCGGGCGGGTGCGCTCGAGCGGGATCCCCTGCCCCCCCAGGTCGGGCCCCGCGGCGACCGAGAGCGCCAGCTTGGCGGGCACCGTGTCGCTCCACATCAGCTCGACCACGACGTCGTGCCACCCGGCGTCGAGCGCCAGCGCCGCGGTCGTCGTCGCGCTGGCGCTCCAGCCCAGCTCGTCGAGCACCAGCGCCCCGTCGATCCACAGCCGGTGCCCATCGACCGTGTCGAGGTGCAACGCGTAGCTGCCGGTCGCGTCGAGCCGCACCTGCGCGGCGTAGCGCATGCTCCACGTGCCGACGCCCGCGGCGAGGTCATCGTCGAACGTCATCGCGGCCAGCGGCGCCTCGCGCAGCTCGCTCGCCGTCGGGTAGTGGGTGTGGGTGTCGTCGAAGCCGTCGACCAGCACCCCGACCAGATCGTCGACCGGCGCGCGCAGGCGGTCGGTCGCGATCCACGCCGGCTCGTCGCTGGGGTCGGGGCCGCCGGCCTGGAGGTGCACGTGCATCGGCCCATCGGCGTCGGCCACCGCGCCGCGGATCCGGTACCAACCGTCGGCCGAGATCTGGCGCTGGCCGGTGCCATCGTCGGCGGCCGTCGCGACCGCGAGCCGGGTGAAGCCGGCGCCATCGTCGAGCTCGACGAACGCGACGTCGTCGCCCCACAGGTAGAACTGCCAGCTGCCGGCCTCGAGGTAGATCTCGCCCTCGAACGCCACGGTGACGTCGTTGGTCGCCGTGAGATCCACGCCGCGCGGCGCGTCGGTCCAGACGTCGAACCCGGCGAGGTGCATGAAGCCGCGGCCCGCGGTCGGCGCCCCGGCGATCGCCGCCCAGGTCGCGGCGTCGGCGCTCGCGAAGCGCGCGCCGGGGATGCCGATGGTGCGCCACGCGCCGGTCAGGTACGGCCGCGGGCCCACCGCGCCGGACGCCTCGACCACCGCGTCGACCAGCACCGCCCCCGGCTGCCCGAAGTCGGCCGCCGAGTCGTCGCGCCAGGTCGCGCCCGCGGTCGGCACGCCGCAGACGTTCGTCGCGAGGTCGCAGGTCTGCCCGTCGGGGCAGCGGTGATCCTCGGTGCACGGCAGCCCCTGGGGCGGCTGCGGATCGAAGCACCCAGCGAGCGCGCCGAGCGCGCACAAAGCTAGCCCGGTGCGGCGGCGCGACCCCATGATCACCACCGTATCACGGTGCGACCGCCCGCCGCGACCGGCCCCTCCCCGGGTCGCGCCGACAGTGCTACACGTCGCCCATGGCGAGCCAACCCCCTCCCGCGACGGCGGTGCAGCTGACCCCGACGTTGCGCGCGCGCGGCGTGCGCGGCCGCACGCTGTTGCTGATCGCCGCGGGGCTGGTGGTGTTGCTGATCGTCCCGACCGTGGTGGTGCCGACCGTCTTCTTCCCGCCCAAGCCGCCCGCGTTCACCGACGACTTCGCCCTGCCCGACTTCGACCTCACCGATCACACGGGCGCGCCGTTCACCCGGACCGGCCTCTCCGGCCACGTCTCGATCGTCAACTTCATCTTCACCCGCTGCGACACCGTGTGCCCGGTGACCACGATGAAGATGCGCACCGTGATGGATCGCACCGGCGACCAGCCCGACATCAAGCTCGTCTCCATCACCGTCGATCCCGATCACGACAGCGTGCCCGTGCTCGCCAACTACGCCCTCGCCCACGGCGCCGACCCCGCTCGCTGGCGCTTCGTCCGCGGCGACATCAAGGCCATCCGCGCGCTGGTCGAGCAGGCGATGCGCGTCGGCTTCGACACCGTCGGCAAGCTCGCCTCCGGCGCGCCCAACATCTCGCACAGCGGCCACTTCCTCCTGGTCGACCAGCGCGGCCACGTGCGCGGCTACTACGACTCCGACGACTGGGGCCGGGTCGAGACGCTCATGCGCCACGCCCGCTGGCTCAGCCACCACGCCCCCCGCTGATCACACCGCCCGACGTCCCACGTGGAACGCGCGCACGCCGCCGCCCCGACGTCCCACGTGGAACGCGCCGCTTCTGCGGCCGCCTGACGTCCCACGTGGAACGGGCCGCTCGTGCGACCGCCTGACGTCCCACGGGGAACGCGCCGCTCGTGCGACCGCCCGACGTCCCACGTGGAACGCGCCGCTTCTGCGGCCGCCTGACGTCCCACGTGGAACGGGCCGCTCGTGCGACCGCCTGACGTCCCACGTGGAACGCGCCGCTCGTGCGACCGCCTGACGTCCCACGGGGAACACGCGCACGCCGCCGCCTGACGTCCCACGTGGAACGCGCCGCTCGTGCGGCCGCCCGACGTCCCACGTGGAACGCGCGCACGCCGCCGCCCGACGTCCCACGTGGAACGCGCCGCTCGTGCGGCCGCCCGACGTCCCACGTGGAACGCGCGCACGCCGCCGCCCGACGTCCCACGTGGAACGCGCGCACGCCGCCGCCCGACGTCCCACAGGGAACGCGCGCACGCCGCCCAGCGGGCCTCCCGTGATGCCGACCTCGCGGGTGAAGGCCCCGCATCGACCGGCCGCGCGCGGTTGACCGTCGGCGCCGGCGCGTCGACACTCGGGCGGTGAGCCTCGATACCATCCTGGCCGTGGCCCGGCTCGGGCTCGGCATCGGGCTCCTGTTCGTCGGGGCGCTGTGGCTGGGACGCGGCTCGGAGACCCTCGCGCGCACGCTGGGCGTACCGCAGCTGGTGATCGGCCTGACGGTGGCCGCCTACGGCACGTCGGCGCCGGAGCTGGCGGTGTCGACCGAGGCCGCGTCGGACCACCTGACGCCGATCGCGCTCGGCAACGTGATCGGCTCCTGCGTCGCCAACATCAGCTTGATCCTCGGACTCACGGCGTTGATCGCGCCGCCACGGATCGATGGCCAGCTCATCCGCCGCGAGGTCCCCATCCTGATCGGCTCGGTGATCGCGGTGCCGATCACGCTCGCCGACGGCGTGATCTCTCGTCTCGAGGGCGCGATCCTGGTCGGCTGCGCGGTGGTGTTCACGATCGCGTCGCTGGCGGTGACCGGCCGCGACGTCGACGATCAGGCGTTGGCGCCGCTGCCCCCGGGGGAGCGCCCGTCGCGCGTGTCGGCGTTGATCGTCAGCGGCCTCGGCGTCGTGATGCTGGTGCTCGGCAGCGAGATGTTCGTCGGCGGGGCCCGCGCGGTCGCGGGCCGCTGGGGCATGTCCGATCGCATGCTCGGCATGACGTTGATCGCGATCGGCACGTCGCTGCCCGAGCTGCTCACCGCGGTGGTCACGTCGATGCGCGGCCAGGGCGCGATCGCGGTGGGCACGGTGGTCGGGTCGAACCTGCTGAACGTGTTCCTGGTGCTCGGCACCGTGGCGTACTTGCACCCGGTGCGCGTCGGCGAGCGGATGCACGCGGTCGACGCCATCGGGCTGGGCGTGATGACGCTCCTGGGCATCGTGGTCCTCCGCGGTCGGCGCACGGTGACGCGCGCCGAGGGGGGAGTGCTGGTCGTCGCGTACGTCGGCTTCCTCGTCGCCGCCGCCTACCTGTGAGCGCGCGCGCGCGGCGCTGGGACGCCTGCGACACGCGGTGAGGCCACGGCCTCGCTGTCGCCGTCGGTGACATGGCCAGGCCGGTGGCCGCTGGCGAGCCGGATAGCCACCACCGACCGCCCATAACCCATCGGACGCAATGGCATTCTGGGTGTCCTACCCATGGCACAGCCCATGCTTTGCGGCGGGTCATATGAAGACTGGATTGCTTGTGACGGCGTTTGCGTTCGTGGGCCTGGTGGCGTGCACCGAGGGGACCGTGGAGGACGAGTTCGCGGGCGATGACGCCGCGAACGTCGATGAGTCCAAGGCCGACCTCGGCGGCACCTATACGTATTACTCGGTGACGCGGGACCAGCGCCGGTGCGCCGCCCCGATGTGCGGCGGCTACTGGGTGTCGCGCGTCAACGCCAGCACCACGCGCTGCTTCGACGGCCGCTACGCGGCGTCGTGCTACGTGGCCGAGATCCGCTGGCCGATGCTGGGCGTCAACGACGACACGCTCGGCCAGATCGGCGACAAGATCGGCGCCGGCGCGGCGCTGCTGCGCGGCACGGTCGTCGCCAAGACCTACGGCGGCTCGATCGGCCGGTACGGCGAGTTCAAGCCGACCGAGGCGTGGCTGGGCCAGGGTCCGAACGCCCCGTCGGGTCCGTTCGCGATCGTCGAGGAGACCGGCGTCCGCTGCATCAGCGCGCCGTGCAACTCGTTCCGCGAGAAGAAGCTCAACTCGTCGGCCCAGGCGTCGATCGCCGAGCTGGGCTGGGACACCTCGGGCGCGACCGCCGACGAGATCAGCAACGCGATCACCGAGCTGTTCGTCCGCGACCTGATCATCGCCGGCGATCGCTACACGGTCCACGGCCCGGGCGGCAGCGCCAAGGCCCGCACCGTGACCCAGTTCTACACCCGCGCGCGCGACCACAAGGCCTGCTACGTGGGCGGCTGCTCGGGCCAGCTGTGCACCGACCAGCCGGGCGCGATCTCGACCTGCGAGTACCGCCCCGAGTACGCGTGCTACCAGGACGCGGTCTGCGAGGAGCAGGTCGAGGGCGAGTGCGGCTGGACCGAGACCGAGGCGCTGACCACCTGCCTCACCAACGCGCCGCGCCTGTAAGCGCAGCCAGCGTCACCACGAGCGCGTCCCCCCGGCGCGCTCGTCGCATTTTCGGCGACGACGGCGATCACCGCGACACCTCCGCGGGGCGGCGCCGCGGACGATCAGCGCCCGCGCCGCTTGCCGACGTCGCGCTCGCGCGGCCGCGGCGGCAGCCCGGTGTGCTGGGTCAGGGCGTCGCCCTTGCGCGGCCCCCGCGGCGTCCGCGCGCCCTCGCCGCGCACCGCCACGCCCTGCGGCTGCCAGCGCGGCACGAGGTGGTGCTTGCCGTTGCCGATCAGATCGGCGCGCCCCATCCGCTCGAGCGCCTCGCGCAGCATCGGCCAGTTGGCCGCGTCGTGGTACCGCAAGAACGCCTTGTGCAGGCGCCGCCGCTGCGGGCTCTTGACCGTCACCACCTCGTCGCCGGCCTTGAGCGAGCGCAGCGGGTTGAGGCCGGTGTGGTACATCGCGGTCGCGGTCGCCATCGGCGACGGCAAGAACGCCTGCACCTGATCGGGGCGGAAGCCGTTGGCCTTGAGCCACAGCGCCAGGTTCAGCATGTCCTCGTCGGTCGTGCCCGGGTGCGCCGCGATGAAGTACGGGATCAGGTACTGCTCCTTGCCCGCCTCGGCGCTGGCCTTGTCGAACAGCTCCTTGAACCGCGCGTAGGTGCCGATGCCCGGCTTCATCATGTGACCGAGCGGCCCGGGCTCGGTGTGCTCGGGCGCGATCTTCAGGTAGCCACCGGTGTGGTGCTGGGCCAGCTCCTTCACGTACGCCGGCGACTTGACCGCGAGGTCGTAGCGCAGCCCGCTGGCGATCAGCACCTTCTTCACGCCGGGCAGCGATCGCGCCTTGCGGTACAGCTGGATCAGCGGCCCGTGATCGGTGCCCATGTTCTCGCAGACGTCGGGGAACACGCAGGACGGCTTCTTGCACGCCGCCTCGATCGCCTTGTCCTTGCAGGCCAGCCGCCACATGTTGGCCGTCGGGCCACCCAGGTCGCTGATGATCCCGTGGAAGCCCGGCGTGCGATCGCGCACCGCCTCGATCTCGCGCAGGATCGACTCCTCGCTGCGGTTCTGGATGATGCGACCCTCGTGCTCGGTGATCGAGCAGAACGAGCAGCCGCCGAAGCAGCCGCGCAGGATCGTCACCGAGAACCGGATCATCTCGTACGCGGGGATCTTGGCGCCGCCGTAGCTGGGGTGCGGCACCCGCTGGTACGGCAGCTCGTACAGCGCGTCCATCTCGGCGGTGGTCAGCGGCAGCGGCGGCGGGTTCAGCCACACGTCGCGCTCGCCGTGGCGCTGCACCAGCGCGCGCGCGTTGCCCGGGTTGGCCTCGCGGTGCAGCACGCGCGACGCGTGGGCGTACAGCACGCGGTCGCGCTTCACCTCCTCGAACGCCGGCAGCCGCAGCACCTGCAGCTCGCGCGGCACCCTGGCGGCGCGCGGGCGCAGCTGCACGAGGTCACCGAGCGGCGCCGACGCCGCGTCGGTCGCGCACGCCGCGCCGGGCTGCTCCTCGACCATCGCGTACGGATCGATCGGCGGCGCCACCGGGCCGGGGCGATCGACGGTGGTCGAGTCGACCTCGACGAAGCCGTCGCGCGCCCCCAGGAACGCGGTGCCGCGCACGTCGCGGATCGTCGCGATGGCCTGGCGCTGCGCCAGCCGGTGGACGATCTCGACGATCGCCCGCTCGCCGTTGCCGTAGACCAGCAGATCGGCGTGCGCGTCGACCAGCACCGAGCGCCGCACGGCGTCCGACCAGTAGTCGTAGTGCGCGATGCGCCGCAGGCTGGCCTCGATGCCGCCGATGATGATCGGCACGTCGCCGAACGCCTCGCGGCAGCGCTGCGCGTACACCACCACCGCGCGATCGGGCCGCAGCCCGCCGGCGCCGGCCGGCGAGTACGCGTCGTCCGAGCGCAGCTTGCGGTCGGAGGTGTAGCGGTTGACCATCGAGTCCATGTTGCCGGCGGTGACGCCGAAGCACAGCGCCGGCCGCCCGAGCGCCGCGAACGGCGCCGCCGAGCGCCAGTCGGGCTGCGCGATGATGCCGACCCGGAAGCCCTGCGCCTCGAGCAGCCGGCCGACGATCGCCATGCCGAAGCTCGGGTGATCGACGTACGCGTCGCCGCTGATCAGGACGACGTCGCACACCTCCCAGCCCAGCGCGTCCATCTCGGCGCGCGTCGTCGGCAAGAACGGCGCCGGCCCCAGGCGATGAGCCCAGAACTTGCGATAGCCGAACAGCGGCCGAGGCGCGGACATCGGCGCAATGTAGCCCACGGCCGGGCCCCGGCCCAGCGGGCCCGACGATCCGCGCGGCGCCGCCGGCCCCGCGGCGCGCCGGCGTGGGACACTGCGCGCATCGTCGTGCGGCGCGCCCTGCTCCTGCTGCTCACTCTCGCTGCGTGTGGCGAGGCATCGTCGGCCCCGACCTGCCCGGTGCTGTTCGGCCGCCCCGAGGCCGCGACCGGCCTGACCGACGAGCAGTGCGGCCCGCGGTGCAGCTGCGGCGACCTCGACTTCGCGCCGCCGGCCTACACCGCCGCCGACGTCGCGGCGCTGCGGACGTGGGCGCTGCTCGATCCGCCGCCGCCGCTGACCGCCGATCCGTACGCCGAGCCGGCGCCGGCGATCAGCGACGACGAGGTGTGCGCGGTGGTCCGCGAGCCGGGCGACGCGCGCCAGTACCGGCTGCGCGACTTCCCGACCCAGGCCGCGGCGGTGGCGGCCGGCGCCGTGCCGACCCACTTCGGCGTGTGCGGGCGATGCTCGCCGCTGGCCGACCTCGCGGTCTACATGGAGACCAACGATCTGACCGCGCCGGTGCGCGCCTGCGGGCTCGCCTACCCCGACGGGCCGATGGCCGATCACGTGCAGTGCCTGCGCGACCTCGGCTTCACCGAGCCGTGCGCACAGATCTGGTACTACAACACCGTCCACACCCGGGCCGCGTGCCTGGCGCCGTGCTTCGCCGCGCTCGATCAGCCGTACCACCTGCCCGACGGCTCGCTCAACGCGTGCCTGCAGTGCGACGAGGTCCAGAGCGGCCCGGTGTTCAAGGCGATCGCCGGCCGCACCCGCCGCAACACCGGCCTGCCCAACGCGATGTGCCGGCCGTGCGGCGAGGTCCGCCCGCTGATCCACGCCTATTGATCAGGCCGGGGCCGCGCGCCGGGACCGCGCGCCGGCGCGGCGACCGCTCACCGCCGGGCCAGCGCGATCGCGTCCTCGGGGCACGCCACGACGCACAGGCCGCAGGCGCGGCACGCGTCGGCGCCGACGACGTAGGCGGTCTGGCGGCGGTGCGCCACGCTCTTCAGCTTGGCCAGGAGTCCGAGCCGCGCGAAGTCGGCGTCGTCGATGCGCCGCACCTCGAACACGCCGTACGGACACACCTGGACGCAGTCGCGCTTGCCCTCGCAGCGCGCGTGGTCGATGACCGGCAGGTAGGTCCCCGCCGGCGCCTTGCAGCGCTCGCCGGGGCGCGCCGGGTCGGCGGCGGCGCGGCGCGCCTTGGCGGGGTCCTTGGTGCGCGCGGCGTCGGCGTCGTCCATCGCGCCACCATAGCCCGCGGCGCCGACCGCGGACGTGAAGTTTCCTTGCGCGCCGATCGGCCCCGGCGATCGGGCGTAGCATCGCCGCGATGAACCTCTACGACGCCACCGTCCCGATCTTCACCAAGTTCCTGACCAACCTCGAGGGCTGGCTCGATCGCGCGGTCGCGCAGGCCACGGCCAAGAAGTACGACCCCGAGCTGTGGGTCGAGACCCGGCTCGCGCTCGATCAGTACCCGCTGCGCGGCCAGATCCAGGCCGCGTGCGATCAGGCCAAGTACACGGTCGCCAAGCTGACCGGCAAGCCACCGCCGTCGCACCCCGACACCGAGAAGACGATGGCCGAGCTGCGCCAGCGCATCCGCACGGTCAAGGACTACCTCGCGACGTTCAGCCGCGAGGACTTCGAGGGCGCCGAGGAGCGGCGCTGCGCCCACGAGTGGATGGGCGGCAAGGGCATGCGCGGCGGCGACTACCTCGACCACCTCGCGCTGCCCAACTTCCACTTCCACATCGTCACCGCGTACTCGATCCTGCGCCACAACGGCGTCGAGCTCGGCAAGACGGTGTTCATCGGCCAGCTGCCGCTGACCTGACCCGCGCCGCGCGCCTCACCCCAGCGCGGCCAGGTCGGCGAGCACCGCGGCGGCGTGGGCGTGGACGTCGACCGGCCAGTACACCCGCGCGATCGTGCCGTCGCGATCGATCAGGAACGAGATCCGCCGCGGCCAGCCGGCGTCCTCGCCGTCGGGCTCGATCGCGTCGTAGGCGGCGCCGACCGCCTTGTCGACGTCGCAGGCCAGCGGGAACGGCAAGTCGAACTTGCACGCGAAGGCGTGGTTCTTGGCCACCGCGTCGAAGCTGACGCCGAGGATCGCGCAGCCGGCGGCCGCGAAGTCGCGGGCTCGATCACGGAGCCCGTTGCCCTGCACCGTTCAACCAGGGGTGTCGGCCTCGGGGTAGAACCACACCAGCACCCGCTGGCCGCGCCGCGCGGTCAGGTCGAACGTGCCGCCGTCGTGGGTGGCGACCTGGAACGGCGGCGCCGGCTGGCCGGGGACGAGCATGGCCCGACTATCGCCCGCGGCCGCCGCGGGGTCCAGCGTTCACCGCGCGCGCGCCGTCGGCAGCGCGGCCGGCGCCGCCGCCAGCCGGGCCCGCACCCGCCGCTCGACGCGCCACAACAGCACCGGCATGCACACCGCGAACGCGATCGACGCGAACACCACGACGTCGATGTGGACCAGGTGGCCGTCGCCGGCGGTGGCGATGATCTGCGACGCGGTGATCGCGCCGGCCGACGACGCCAGGTGCTGCACCGCCGACTGCAGCGACATGTACTGCGCGCGCTCGTGCGGCGCCGGCAGCTTCGACGCCAACGCCGACAGCGGCACGCCGCGCAACGCCGCCGTGCACATGAACAGCGAGAACACCAGGAACACCGGCAACACCGGCGCCGCCGGCAAGAAGCCGATCAGCAGCGCGGCGGTGACCAAGAGCGTGCCCAGCGCCGCCACCGGCGTCGAGCCGAGCCGATCGACCGCGGGCCCGGTGATCCGCACGACCGCGAAGCTGGCGATGCCGCCGACCAGGTACAGGAACTTGATATCGCCCTCGGCGACGTGGTGGTTGTTCTGCAGGAACGACCGGACGTACGGCACGATCATGAACACCGACCACGTCATCGCCGCCGCCGCCGCCAGCGTCATCGCCATCTCCGGGCGGCGGAGCAGCGCCCAGGTCGGGGTCGCGGCCGGGCGCGGGCCTTCGAGGTGGCGGCGCAGCGGCGGCAGCGACCGCGCCGCGAAGGCGGTGACGCCCAGGCCGATCACCGCCAGCGCGAAGAACGGCGTACGCCACGAGCCGAGCTGCGCCGCGTACAGCCCGAGCGGCACGCCGACCACCGAGGCCACCGAGAACGCCGACATGACGATGCCCATCGCCGCGCCGCGCCGCGCCGGCGGCACCACGTCGGCGACGATCGCCATCGACAGCGACGTCGCCGGGCCGCCGAACGCGCCGGCCAGGATCCGCGCCGCCATCAGGCTGGGCAGATCCTGCGCCAGGCCGCCGGCCGCGGTCGCGGTCACCAGGCCCAGCATCGCGACGGTCAGCGCGCGCCGGCGATCGAAACGATCGAGGAAGCGCGAGCCGACCAGCCCGGCGATCGCCGCCGCCAGCGTGTAGCTGCCGCCGATCAAGCCCAGGCGCGACTCGTCGATGGCCAGCGCCCGCGCGAAGTCGCGCCCGAGCGGCATGACCATCACGAAGTCCAGCACGTTGACCAGCTGCACCATCGCCACCAGCCAGATCACGCGCCGCTCGAGCCCGTCGGCGAGCGGCGCAGGCGATGACGACATCGGGCCATCATGACCGAGGCCGCGGAGCGCGACCAGCGCCGCGGCCGCAACGATCTGCTCCACCCACGCAACCGTCGGCGCGACCGGCCTCGCCGGGTGAGCGCCGCTACGCGTCGCTGGTGTCGGGCTCGCCGGCCGCCAGCGTGTAGCCGGCGACGTGCGGATCGGCCAGGTACACGTCGGTGAGGCGCTTCTTCTTGGGCCAGAACGGCAGGAGGCGCAGCGGCGCGGTCACCAGCGACAGCAGGCCGCCGAGCGCCTTGCCGCCGTAGGCCTCGGCCACCAGCAAGAACCGCTTGAACCCGCCCAGCTCGGCCAGCGGCCGGTCGAGCACGCCGATCCGGCGCAGGCGGGTCTCGGCGCACTGATTGGACAGCGCCAGGAACGCCGGCAGGTGGCGCATCACCGGGTGCGGCTCGCCGGTCGCGGTCTTGTTGAGGCGCTTGTCCATGAAGCCGGCCAGCTTGCGCACGCCCCACATCGACACCAGCGACAGCCCCAGCAGGCGCCGGCGCAGCCAGGCCTTGCCCTCGATCGCCTTGGCGGTCTCGCGCTCGCCGAACTCGACGTGGCGCTCCTCCTGCTTGACCGCGCGCTTCAAGATGTCGACCGACGGCTTGTGATCGAGCGTGTCGATCACGCCGTAGAACGCCATCAGCACGAAGCCCTCGCCCTGCGCCATCTCGAGCGCGACGTGCTCGGCCCACGACCCGCCCATCATGCCGGTCGACAGGAAGCGCACCGCCCAGTGCGCCGGCGCCGGCGCGACGCCCATCATCGTCATCATCCGCAGGAAGTTGTCGACGTGCTGCATCTCCTCGAGCGACTGCCGCGCGAGGAACTTGGCGGCGTTGACGTCGGGCGCGTCGTACAGCCAGTGCCCGACCTGGATGCCGGTCATCTCGCCGTACAGGAACTGGTTCAGCATCCAGCCGATCAGCTCCTTGTCGCGCACCGGATCGAGCTTGGCGCCGCCGAAGTCGAACGACATCTCCTCGCGGGTGAGCAACATGGGCCGACCCTACCGCAGGTCGGACCGTCGGGCATCCGCGAACGCCCGCGCTACAGCCGGGCGAAGACCCGGTGGGCCTGCGTCGTCGCGGCCCGCGTCACCGCCGCCACGTCGAGCGTGAGCAGCTCGCGATCGCGCACCACCAGCCGGCCGTCGACCGCCACGTGGCGGACGTCGCTGGCCCGCGCCGCGTAGACCAGCGCCGACAGCGGGTCGGTCACCGGCGCCAGGTGCGGGCCGGTGACGTCGACCGCGATCACGTCGCCGCGGCGGCCGACCGCGAGCGCGCCGAGCTGATCGCCCAGGCCCAGCGCCGCGGCGCCGCCCCGGGTCGCGACCGCGAGCGCCTGCGCGGCTGGCATCGCCTTGGGGCCGACCCGCGGCTTGTGCAGGAGCGCCGCCAGCCGCAGCTCGAGGAAGCCGTCGAGGTTGTTGTTGCACGGCGCGCCGTCGGCGCCGATCGCCACCGCCACGCCGCGGTCGATCAGCTCCGGGATCGCCGCGACGCCCGACGCCAGCTTGAGGTTCGAGCTCGGGCAGTGCAGCACGTGCGCGCCGGTCGCGACCAGGAGCTCGAGCTCGCGCTCGTCGAGGTGGATGCAGTGGGCGATGCCGGTGCGCGGGCCGAGCACGCCGAGATCGGCCAGCGCCTCGAGGTTGCGCTTGCCGAACCGCGCCGCGACCGCCGCGATCTCGCCCTTGTTCTCGCTGGCGTGGGTGTGGATGCCGAGCCCGCGCGCGGCGGCGCGACGGCCGACCTCGGCGAGCAGCTCATCGGTGCACGACAGCACGAACCGCGGCGCGTAGGCGTAGCGCAGCCGGCCGCCGGCGGCGCCGTGCCAGCGGTCGGCGAGCGCGTCGCTCTCGGCCAACGACGCCGCGGTGGTCTCGCGCAGCCCGGGCGGGATCGCCGGGTCGGGCGCGTCCATCATCGCCTTGCCGATCGTCGCGCGGATGCCGCTGCGCTCGGCGGCGGCGAACACCGCGTCGGTGTGATGCACCGTCGCCATGTCGAGGATCGCGGTGGTGCCGCCGAGCAACAGCTCGGCCATCGCCAGCTCGGCGGCGGCGGTCAGCGCCTCGGCGTCGAGCGCGCCTTCGTACGGCCACACCACCTGGTGCAGCCAGTCGAGCAGCTCGCGATCGTCGGCCTTGCCGCGGGCCAGGGTCTGGCAGGTGTGGACGTGGGCCTGGACCAGGCCCGGCATCACGACGCAGCCGCTGGCGTCGACGATCTGGTAGTCGGACGTGGCCGGCGTGTAGGCGCCGCCGACGGCCACGATCACGCCATCGCGCACCGCGACGTCGCCGGCCACGACCCGGCGGTCGTCGTCGACGGTCACGATCGTGCCCCCACGGAAGATCAGCTCGGACATCGGCGCCACGTTACCGCCGTCACGCGACCGCCGCCAATCTTCGCGCCACCCCCTGGCGGTGTTGCCGCCGCGCGCGCAACCGGCGTAGCCTGCCCCCATGGTGCGCGCGCGCTCGTCCTGGATCCTGGTGGCCCTCCTGGCCGTGGCGCCGGCGTGCACGTTCGACCCCAGCGGGCCGGCCAGCACCATCGACGCGGCCGACGCGCCCACGGCCGACGCGCTCGACGCCGCCGATCACGACGCCCCGATCGACGCGGTCGACGCGCCGCCGATCGACGCGTGCGTGCCGCGCGCCGGCGGCGAGCTGTGCAACGGCGCCGACGACGACTGCGACGGCATGATCGACGAGGACTTCCCGACCGTCGGCGCCGCGTGCGATGGCCCCGACCTCGACCTGTGCCTGGACGACGTCGTCCGCTGCGCGACCGGCGGCGCCGCGACGGTGTGCGGCGACAGCGCCGCCGACGACGACGTCGAGCGCTGCAACGGCACCGACGACAACTGCGACGGCACGACCGACGAGGGCTTCACCGGCCTCGGCGCCGCCTGCGACGGCACCGACGGCGACGCCTGCGCCGAGGGCATGGGCGCGTGCAGCGCCGACGGGCTGACCGTGGTGTGCACCGACATGACCAGCACCACGACCGAGGTGTGCAACGGCGCCGACGACAACTGCGCCGGCGGCGTCGACGAGGGCTTCGGCCTGGGCACGCCGTGCGACGGCGCCGACGGCGACGCCTGCCTCGAGGGCGTGCTCGAGTGCGACCCCGGCACCGGCGGCACGCGCTGCAACGACACCAGCGGCACGATCGCCGAGCAGTGCAACAACCTCGACGATGACTGCGACGCCGCGATCGACGAGACCTTCGACCTCACCGGCGACGTCAACAACTGCGGGCTGTGCGGCCGGGTGTGCTCGAACAGCTTCGGCACCACCACCTGCGCCAGCTCGAGCTGCGTCCCGACCTGCAGCGCCGGCGCCAACGACTGCGATGGCAACCCGGTCACCGGCTGCGAGCTGCGCGACAGCAACCCGGCGTGCGCCGCCGCCACCGCGCTGGGCACGGTCAGCGGCGACGGCGCCAGCGTCGCGCTGACCGCCAGCGGGTTCGGCGAGGCGGTCTACACCGTGTCGGTCACCGAGAACGTCGCCGGCAACAACCCGATCCGCGCCCAGGTCACGCTGACCAGCCCGCCCGGCGCGAACTTCGACCTCGACGTCACCTGCACCAGCTGCGCCGGGACGACGCTGTCCTCGAACAACGCCACCGGCGACGACGTGATCGCGGTGCGCCGCAGCGACACCACCGGCGTCGGCGACACCTACACGATCGTCATCACCGTGCGCTGGGTGGCCGCCGCCGCGTGCGGCAACTGGGCGCTGACGGTCGCCGGCAACACCGGCACCGGCGGCCTGACCTGCAATTGAGGCGCGGGCTCGCGCTTTGACGCACCTCGGCACGCGGCTTTCCGCGTACGATGATCGGATGACCCGCGAGCTGGTTCGTCGATGAAGGTCATCCCGTTCGCCCAGGCTCAGCAGCGCGCCGACGAGGTCGCGCGGGTGCTGGCCGACGGCGGCCTGGCGTGCTTCCCGATGCGCGGCGCCTACCGGCTCGCGGTCGACGCGCGCAGCGAGGCCGCGGTCGAGCGGCTGATGCACAGCAAGCGTCGGGCGAAGCACCACCCGTCGTTGGTGCTGGTGGCCGACCTGGCTGGCGCCAAGGGCGTCGTCGAGGGCACCGGCTGGAGCACCACCCGCCGGCTGGCCGAGCGGCTGTGGCCGGGGCCGCTGACGATGGTGTTGCCGCCGAGCGCGCACCTGCCGGGCAAGCTCAAGAAGACCCTGGCCAAGGCCACCGGCACCGTCGGTGTCCGGGTTCCGGACGATCCGTTCGTGCTGCAGGTGCTGCGCGCCTTCGGCGGCCCGATCCTGCTGTCGAGCGCCAACCTCGAGCAGAAGCCCGGCGCCAGCTCCGCCGCCACCGTCCACCAGCGCTTCGTCCGCGCCATCGACGTCTGGGTCGACGCCGGCGACGTCACCCCCGCCCCGCCGTCGACGGTGGTCGCGGTCAAGGACGGCTCGTGGGAGCTGGTCCGCGACGGCGCGATCTCGCGCGAGGCCATCGAGCGCGCGTCGGCGTAGGCTATGCTCGGCGCATGCTCCGCACCGCGCTCTTGGCCGCGAGTTGCCTGTTGGTGTCCATCGAGTCCGCCCACGCCGACCCGTGCGGCAAGGCCGAGCAGGCGACCTTCGCGGTCCTGAAAGCGTTCGACGCGGCCGCCCAAGGTGCCGTCGTGATCGGACATCGCTGCATGTTCCACGGCCGCGACGCGCGGGCAGTCAAGAAGCTCGAGGTCAGCGTCCGGCGCGCGATGAAGCAACTCGACACCATGCGCGATCCGGCCGACGCCTGCATCCAGGCCGGCACCTTCCCTGACGCGATGAACGTCCACGGCCAAGCGTTCGGCCTGCGGGTCGGGCTGGCCTGGACGCTCTGTTCGCCCGACCTGCCCGGCCTGATCGCCGACCTGCGCGCCAGCCAGACGCCGGACGACCAGATCAAGGCCAAGGTCAACGAGCTCTCCCAGGCCTGGATTCGAAGCCTCGCCGAGTAGCCGTCGGGGGACCGACTCCGGGCCAGCTGCGCGGTTGGCCAAGCGTGACGTCGGACCTTGGTCGGCTACGACCCAGGAGCCTGTCTCCTGGTCCCAGTGGGCAACGCCTGCCCGCGGCGCGGCGCGTGAGCAAGGGTTGCGCAACGCCGGGCCCAGCGCGGCGCGCCGGCCGCGATCGTGGGTGGCAAGCCAGCTGCAAGGTGCGAGGTCACCGCCGCGCCCGACGTCCGGGCTGGCACCTCCGCGCACCAAGGACCTCGCCCATGCCGCTGCTCCGCTCGATCGGCCCCGTCGTCGCCTGCACGCTCGCGCTCGCCGCCACCGCCGCGCGCGCCGACACGTACCTCGAGTTCACCCAGGCCGACGTCGACAAGGCGCTCAAGGCCAAGGACTACGCGACGCTGACCAACTACTGCCTACACAACGCCAACCTCGACAGCGCGTGGAAGAGCGCGTGCAACGCGGTGCTGGACAGCTACGAGGCCAAGGGTGACGCCGACGCGCTCATGCGCATCTGCAACAACCAGGACAAGGACTGGCACACCAACTTCTACCAGCCGGCCTGCGAGCGCGGCACCCGGCTCAAGGCCGCCGCGTACCAGCAGGCCCTGGCCGACTGCGGCAAGCTCAAGGACACCTGGACCACCTACCAGCAGGGGCTGGCGCCCGACGACGCCGACCAGCTGTTCTACGCGGTCGGCCTGCGCGCCGCCGCGTGCAAGAGCTGGGACTTCATCTGGACCGATCTGGTCCACCAGGACACCCGCGGCCCGGTGCTGCTCGACAAGCTGGCCAAGGCCGGCGCCGCGGTCGACGTCGAGTTGATGAGCTACCTCGCCGCGCACAAGGACCACCCGTTCGACTTCGCCTACGGCGACTACGCCGCGGCCCACGCGCTGACCTGGCTGCGCGAGGCCGGCAAGGTGGGCAAGTGCGATCGCTTCCTGCCCTACGCCAAGCGCGCCAGCCCGGCGACGCTGGGCACCTGGCTGGCGTTCTTCGCCGACACCGAGTGCAAGGCCGCGCTGCCGCTGGTGCTGCCGCGGCTGAAGTCCAAGATCGCCGATCAGCGCCGGCAGGCGTGCGCGATCATCGGGGTGATCGGCAGCAAGAAGGACATCGCCAAGCTCAAGGTGCTGGCCAAGCGCGACCCCGAGTACAAGATCGAGCGCGGCAACGTGAAGACCTACTGGGTCCGCGAGGCGTGCGACGCCGCGATCGGGCAGATCGAGCTGCAGTAGCTCAGCGGCGGCGCTTGGTCGGCGCCAGCTGCTTGCCGGTGAAGCCGGCGGGGATGAGCTCGGCGACGGTCCAGCTGACGCGCGCGGCGCCAGGGCCGATGGAGGTGACGCGGGTGGCGGCGGGATCGGGGCTGAACTCGAGCATGGTCTGCCGACACATGCCGCACGGCGAGGCCGGCGGCGCGATGTCGGTGGCGACCACCAGCTCGGCGAAGTCGCGGTGGCCGGCCAGCGCCATCGCCATCAACGCGTTGCGCTCGGCGCAGATGCACAGGCCGTACGACGCGTTCTCGACGTTGGCGCCGGTGAAGACGGTGCCGTCGCGGGTGCGCAGCGCGCAGCCGACGTGGAACTTCGAGTACGGCGCGTAGGCGCGGGCCTGCGCCGCCCGAGCCAGCGCCTCGAGGTCGGGCGCGGCCTGCGGCGCCTTCGCCGTCTTCTTCGCCGCCGGCTTCGCGGTCACGCGGCCCCCAGCTCGCCGCGGGTCGCGAGCGCGGCGAGGATGCCGTCGAGCAGGCCCTCGAACGTCGCGCGCACCCGGGTCGCGGTCTCGGTGACCTCGTCGTGGGACAAGGCCGCGCCGGTGATGCCGGCGGCCTGGTTGGTGATGCACGAGATGCCGATGACCCGCGCGCCCATGTGCCGCGCGACGATCACCTCGGGCACCGTCGACATGCCGGTGGCGTCGCCGCCGACGATCTGCAGCATGCGCACCTCGGCCGGCGTCTCGTAGCACGGGCCCGGCATCGCCACGTAGACGCCCTCGGCCAGCGCCACGCCCTGCGCCGCGGCGACGTCCTTGACCAGCGCGCGCAGCTCGGGCGCGTAGGCGGTGGTCATGTCGGGGAAGCGCGGGCCGAGGCGCTCGTCGTTGGGGCCGCGCAGCGGGTGATCGCGCAGGAAGTCGAGGTGATCGCGGATCAGCATCAGCGTGCCCGGCGGCCACGCCGGGTTGAGCCCGCCGGCGGCGTTGGTCACGATCAGCACCTTGGCGCCGAGCGCCACCAGCACCCGGGCCGGGAACGCCACGTCGACGGCGCGGTGCCCCTCGTAGAGATGCACGCGGCCCTGCATCGCGACGCAGGTCGCGCCGCCGCGCTCGCCGATCACCAGCCGGCCGGCGTGGCCGTGGACCTTCGACACCGGGAAGCCCGGCAGCTCGCCGTAGTCGATGCGCACCGGGTCGGCCAGCCGATCGGCGAAGCCGCCGAGGCCCGAGCCGAGGATGAGGCCGACCGCGGGCGTGCGGCCGCCCAGGCGCGCGCGCACCACCGCCGCGGCGGCGTGGACGCGATCGTAGAGATCGTCGGAGGCGTGGGTGGTCATGCGGTCCCCTTGCGGCCCTAGCGGATCGTCTCGATGACGCGGCTGGCCGGCGGCGGCGGCACCGCGTGATCGACCAGCTGCACCGCGCCGAGCACGCGCGCGCGGCACGCGTCGAGGCGCGCGTCGTCGTCGTCGCACCACGCGGTCGCGATCAGATCGCCGGCCGCGACCCGATCGCCGGGGCGCACCGCCAGCACCAGCCCCACCGCGGGGTCGATGCGGTCGTCCTGCTTGCCGCGGCCGGCGCCCAGCACCAGCGCCGCCATGCCGATCTCGTCGGCGACCATCGCCGCCACGTGGCCGGCGCGCGGCGCGACGATCGGCACCTTGCGCCGCGGCTGCGGCAGCACCTGCGCCGGCGCGTCGCACACCCGCGGGTCGCCGCCCTGGGCGGCGACGATCTTCGCGAACACCGCCAGCGCCGAGCCGTCGTCGAGGCTCTTGCCGATGCGCGCCGCCGCGGCGTCGGGATCGCGCTCGACCCCGGCCAGCAGCAGCATCTCGGCGCCCAGCACCACGGTCAGCTCGCGGGTGTCGGCCGGCCCGCCGCCGCGCATCACCTCGATCGACTCGGCGATCTCGAGCGCGTTGCCGACGTGGGTGCCGATCGGCGCGTCCATGTCGGTCAGCACGCAGGTCACGCGCTTGCCGGCGCCGACGCCGATCGCCCGCATCGCCGCGCACAGCGCCCGGGCCCGGGCCACGTCCTTCATGAACGCGCCGGCGCCGACCTTGACGTCGAGCACCAGCCCGTCGATGCCCTCGGCCAGCTTCTTCGACATGATCGACGACGCGATCAGCGGGATCGACTCGACCGTGCCGGTGACATCGCGGAGCGCGTACAGCCGCTTGTCGGCCGGCGCCACCCGCGCGGTCTGCCCGATCAGGCACGCGCCCAGCTCCTCGACCAGCGCCGCGAACCGCTCGACCGGCAGGTCGACGCGGAAGCCGGGGATCGACTCGAGCTTGTCGAGCGTGCCGCCGGTGTGGCCGAGGCCGCGCCCCGACACCATCGGCACGCACACGCCGCACGCCGCGACCGCCGGCGCCAGCGGGATCGAGATCTTGTCGCCGACGCCGCCGGTCGAGTGCTTGTCGATCTTGGCCCGCGGGATCGCCGACAGATCGAGCACGTCGCCCGAGCGCAGCATCGCGTCGGCCCACGCCGCCAGCTCGCGGTCGTCGAGGCCGCGGAAGAAGATCGCCATCAGCATCGCCGCGATCTGGTAGTCGGGCAGGCTGCCGTCGGTGACGCCGGCGACGAAGCCGCGCAGCTCGGCGTCGGTGAGGGTCGCGCCGTCGCGCTTGGCGCGGATCAGCTCGACCGGGAGGCGGATCGACATCAGTAGCCTTTCTTGTCGCCTTCGGTCTTGCCGGTGACGATCGCCACCGACGCCGAGGCGCCGATGCGGTTGGCGCCGGCCTGGGCCATGCGCAGCGCGTCCTCGGCGGTGCGGACGCCGCCCGACGCCTTGACGCCGATCTCGGTGCCGACGATCGCGCGCATCAGCGCGACGTCCTCGACGGTGGCGCCGCCCTTGGCGAAGCCGGTCGAGGTCTTCACGAAGGCCGCGCCGGCCAGCTTGGACAGCGTGCAGCCGATGACCTTCTGATCGTGATCGAGGGTCGAGGTCTCGAGGATGACCTTGACGCCGGCCGGCGCCGCGGCCTTGACCACGCGGCAGATGTCCTCGAACACGGTCTCGTAGTCCTTGGACTTGAGCGCGCCGAGGTTGATGACCATGTCGATCTCGCGCGCGCCCTGGCGGACCGCGTCGCGGGCCTCGTAGGCCTTGGCGGTCGGCGTCATCGCGCCGAGCGGGAAGCCGACGACGCAGCACACCATCACGTCGGTGCCGGCCAGGAGCGACTTGCACAGCCCGACCCACGTGGTGTTGACGCACACCGACGCGAAGCGGTGCTGCTTGGCCTCGGCGCACAGCGCCACGACCTCGTCGCGGGTGGCGTCGGCCTTGAGCAGCGTGTGATCGATCAGCTTGGCCAGATCGGCCGGCACCGCGCCGATGCCCGGGGGCGCGCCGACGCGCATCGCGCCCGCGCCCTCCATCGCCCGCACCGACCACGGCCGGCGCACCACGCACGAGCCGCAGCTCGCGCAGTCGGCGCCCGGCGCATCGTCGGCCGTGCAGTCGCCGCGGTCGCGGGGCTTGATCGTGGTCAGGCCGGGCCCGGCGACGCTCTGGGCGGCCAGGCGGGCGCGGACCTTGTCGGTGATGAGATCGACCAGGCGATCGACGTCGGACATGGGTCGGCGACTATACCCGAGCCGCGGCGCCAGCGGGCCGGCCGGGGCCAACGCAGTGCGTGCACAGGCTGTGTACACACCCGGCGCGACCGCGCCGGCCGACGCGCCAACGCGGCGATCGCGGGCGCGTCGGCGCTGGCCGCGGAGCTGCAAGGCGTGACCGCGGAGGAGCCATGAGCCACGACCACGACCACCACCACAGCGACGCCGCCCACACCGCCGCGGCCGACGCGCCGCGCGCCGGCAAGCGCGCCCGCACCGACCGGCTGCGCCGCCGCCACGGCCCGCGCCCCGGCGCCGCGCCGCGGGCGGCCCCGGCCCCCACCGCCGATCCCTTCGACTTCGCCGATCGCGCCGCCGCGCCCCGGGTCTTGCGGGTCGACATCACCCACCGCGAGGAGCTGGGCGACGGCGACGGGCCGTGGCGGTCGCGGCTGGTCGTGTTCCTCGGGGACGACGCCGGCGTGACCGACGACGCGCGGTTCGCGCTCACCTACGCCGACGGGCGGCTGGTGCCGCGCGGCGACCTCGAGCTGATCGAGGTCGTGGGCCGGACCGCGTCGGTGCGGTCGCGCTACAACCTGGCGACGCTGCCGATCGAGGGCCGGGTGCAGGTGACCGTGCCGCCGCCGCGCGCCCCCGAGCTCCACCCCGACGGCTCGATCGGCGATGACGCCGGCGACCGCCTCGAGGCCTGACCGCCGCGCGCGTCGACGGCGCGCGCCGCGTGGTACGCTCGGCGCGGCGTCGTGAGCGGCGAACTCCTCGACACCGTGCCCATCACCGGCGACGCCGCGGCGGCGGGCGACGTGCCCCCGCCAGGCGCGCTCGGGCGGTTCGTCGCCACCGCGCTCCTGGGGCGCGGCGGCATGGGCATGGTGCTGCGGGCCCACGATCCGGTGCTGGACCGCCCGGTCGCGCTCAAGCTGCTGGCGCCCGAGCGCTGGGCGGACACCGCGGCGTCGATCGGCGCGCAGGAGCTCGCGCGCGAAGGCCAGGCGCTGGCCAAGCTGGCCCACCCCAACGTGGTGACGGTCTACGAGATGGGCCGGATCGGCGACCGCACGTTCATCGCGATGGAGCTGATCGACGGGGTCAGCTTGCGGGCGTGGCTCGAGGCCGCGCGGCGGCCGTGGCGCGAGGTGATGGCGGTGCTGCTCGCGTGCGGGCGCGGGCTGGCCGCCGCCCACGCCGCGGGCCTGGTCCACCGCGACTTCAAGCCCGAGAACGTGCTGATCGGCAAGGACGGCCGGCCGCGGGTCACCGACTTCGGCCTGGTCACCACCGGCCGCGCGGTCGAGCGCGGCAACGCGGTGACGCGCGACGGCGAGCTGCTCGTCGACGGCGCGGTGGTGGGGACGCCGCCGTACATGGCGCCCGAGCAATGGCTCGGCGAGGCGGTCGACGCGCGCGCGGATCAGTTCGCGTTCTGCGTGACGGTCTGGGAGGCCCTGACCGGGCGCCGCCCGTTCCCGGCGACGACCGCGCTGGCGATCCGCGATCAGGTCCTGGCCGGCGACGTCGACGGCGATGACCGCGGGATCCCGCGCGCGGTGCGGCCGCTGTTGCGGCGCGGCCTGGCGCGGTCCCGCGACGCGCGGTGGCCGACGCTCGACGCGCTCCTGGCGCGCCTCGCGGCCGTCGCGGCGCCGCGGCGCACGTGGGCGTGGGCCGGGGCCGGCCTGGCCGCGGCCGGCGTGATCAGCGCCGCGATCGCGCTCACGCGCGCGGCGCCCATCGATCGCTGCGCGCTCGCGGCCGGCCGGATCGGCGCGGCGTGGACGCCGGCGACGCGGGCCGCGGTCGACGCCGCGTTCCGCCGGCTGGACGCGGTCGCGACCGGCGTCCATGTCGCGGGCGCGCTCGACGCCTACGCCGCGCGCTGGGCCGACATCGCCGGCGCCGCGTGCCGCGGCGACCACGGCGCCGGGCTGTCGCCGACGCTGCGCGATCAGCGCGCGATCTGCCTCGACGGCGCGGCCCGGGCGCTCGACCACGTCGTCGCCACGCTGGCGGCCGCCGATCGCGGCGTCGTCGAGCGCAGCCTCGACGCGGTCGCCCGCCTGCCCGAGCTCGACGCCTGCGACGACCTCGGCCGCCTGGGCGCGCTGACCGCGCCCCCCACCGACCCGGCGCTGCGCCGGCGCTTCGACCAGGTGCGGCAGCGGCTCGACGAGGTCGACGCGCTGCGCCTGCGCGGCGCCGATCCGACGCTGCCGGCCGCGCTGGCCGCGGTCGTCGCGGACGCCCGCGCGCTCGGCCACCCGCCGACGCTCGCGGCCGCGCTCTGGGCGCTGGGCATGGCGCAGCGCGATCGCCGCGACCTCGCCGCCGCTGAGGCCGCGTTCCGCGAGGCCGCCGGGGTCGCGGCCGACGGCCACGACGACGCCGCGGTCGCGCGCGCGTGGATCGACGTGCTGTTCGTGGCGGCCGAGCGCGGCGGCGATCTGGCCGCGGTGGCCGCGCTCGAGCCGGTCGCCGACGCCGCGATCCGACGCGCGGGCGGTTCGCGCGCGCTCCGCCACGAGCTGGCGATGGCCGCCGGCACGCTGGCTGCGCGCCGCGACGACTTCGCCACGGCGCTGGCCCGCTTCGACGCCGCGATCGAGACCGCGCCCAACCTCGAAGAGCGCGGCCGCGCGGTCAGCGATCGCGCGCGGGTGCTGTTCACCCGCGACGGCGCCGCCGCGGCGCTGCCCGAGGCGCGCCGGGCCGCGGCGCTCCTGGCCGAGGCGCTCGGGCCCACGCACCCGGCCACCGCCGACGCGCTGGTGCTGGTCGGCCAGGCCGCCAACGCCGCGGGCGCGCGGACCGAGGCGCGCGCGCGGTTGACCGAGGCCCTGGCGATCCACACGCGCACCGACGGCCGCGACTCGGCGCGCGTCGCGGGCGACCTGGTCGAGCTGGGCAACGTCGCCGCCAACCTCGGCGACCTGGCCGGTGCGCGCGACCAGCTCGAGCAGGCGCTCGCGATCCAGCGCCGCATCGGCGCCGCCGCCGGCGACATCGCGTTCACCGAGATCGCGCTCGCGGGGCTGCTGAGCGACACCGCGCCGGCCGACGCGCTGCCGTACTTCCAGGCCGCGCTGCCGGTGCTGGCGGCGACGCTCGGCGCCGACGACCTAAACTACCTCGGCAGCGCGATGAACCACGCGCTGGCGCTGCAGCAGCTCGGGCGCTGCGATGACGCGCTCGCGATCCTCGCCACGATCGACGCGGGGCTCGCCGCGTATCCGTTCGTCTACCCGCTGGCGCTGACCTACGGCGCGCAGTGCCTGCGCCGCGCCGGGCAGGTCGCGCCGGCGCTGGCCCGGCTGGAGCGCGCCCACGCGCTGTGCGTCGACGCCTGCGCCCCCGACGCCGCGCTCACCGTCGACTGGGAGCTGGGGACGCTGTTGCACGAGACCGGGCGCGATCGCCGCCGCGGCCGGGCGCTGATCGAGGCGGTCGCCGCGCGGGCGCGGGCCACCGATCCGCCGCATCCGCTGGGGACCTCGGCCGAGGCGTGGCTGCAGGCGCACCGCTAGTCGCCGCCGCGGTCAGGCGTGCGGCCGCGCGATCCGGTACTGCTTGATGCGGTTGACCAGGGTGCTGCGCGAGACGCCGAGGAGCTGCGCCGCCCGGCGCTGGTTGCCACCGCAGCGGGCCAGCGCGTCGACCACCCGCTGCCGCTCGTCGCGCTCGGCGGGCGACAGCGCCGCCAGGAACGCCGCGGCCGGGTCGTCGGCGACCGCCGGGGCCACTGCGGCGGCGGGGCTCACCGCGGCCGGTGCCACCGCGATCGGCGCGATCGCCAGGTGACGGACGCCGAGCTCGCCGCCGCGCGCCAGCAGCACCGCGCGCTCGAGGACCGCCCGCAGCTCGCGGACGTTGCCGGGCCACGGCTGCGCCTCGAGCGCCGCGGCCAGCGGTAGCGACAGCGCGAGCGGCGGCCGACCGAGCTGGGCGCAGGCCTCGGCCAGGAACCGCATCGCCAGCGGGACGATCCGGGCGCGCCGCTCGCGCAGCGGCGGGATCACCAGCGCGATGCCATCGAGCCGGTAGTACAGGTCCTGGCGGAACCGGCGCGCGGCGATCTCCGTCGGCAGGTCGCGGTTGGTCGCCGCGACGAAGCGCACGTCGATCTTGATCGGCCGCGTCGCGCCGAGCCGCACGACCTCGCGGGCCTCGATCGCGCGCAGCAGCTTGGCCTGGGTGCCGATCGGCAGCTCACCGACTTCATCGAGGAAGACCGTGCCGCCCTCGGCCGTCTCGAGCAGCCCGACCTTGGTGGCGGCGGCGCCGGTGAACGCGCCGCGCTCGTGACCGAACAGCTCGCTCTCGATCAGCGGCTCGGCGAGCGCCGCGCAGTTGATCCGGGCCATCGCGCCGGCGCGGCCTGACAGCGCGTGCAGCGACTCGGCCAGCACGTCCTTGCCGACGCCGGTCTCGCCGAGGATCAGCACGCTGGTCCGCGTGGCGGCGACGTCGCGCACGAACGGCGGCACGCCTTCGATCGTGGGATCGTCGATCCGCAGGCGCTCCACGCCCGAGCGCGCCGACGACGGCGCCGCGGCCGCGCCGCCGCCGGTCACCATGCACGCGAACGGCCCGAGGTGGAAGCTGGCGCCCGGCGCCAACGCGACCGGCGCGCCGCCCCGCACCACCCGATCGGCGAAGCGGACGCCGTTGGTCGACCCGAGGTCCTGGATGGTCAGCGGCGGCCCGGGGCGCAACACCGCGTGGCGCCGCGACAGCCCTGGATCATCGATCACCACGTCGCACGCCGGATCGCGCCCGATCAACACCTCGGCGCGCCCGAGGGCGTGGGTGGTGAGCGTGCCGCGCCCCGCGATCAGCAAGAAGTCGGCGGGCCCGGCGCTCGCTCGCTCGCCCTCGGGGACGGTCGCGGTCACGCGCCCAGGGTAGCAAATCGTCGACGGCGCCGACATGGCCTCCGCCGTCCACGCGCTGCGTGCACAACCTGTGTACACACCGGCGCCCGGGCGCCAGCGGCCGCCGCGCAACCCCGCGGTCGACGTGGCCCGCCGCGCGGCACGCGACGTGCTCTCTGGGCCTCGCATGCACGAGCTCGAGCGCATCTACGACCTCGATCGGATCCCGCCAGCGAACGCCGAGCACGCGCCGGGCCACGCCCCGGGCAAGCGCACGCTGACGCAGGGCCTGCCGCCGCGCAGCCTGCGCGGCCAGGAGCGCGACGTCACGACGTTCGACGTCGCCGGCGAGTACCGCGAGAGCCGCGCCACGATCGATCGCCCGCACCGCGGCCCGCTCACCGACGCCCAGCTCGCGCAGGCGCGACGCCGCAACCCGCGCTGGCAGCGTCAGCTCGGCTTCGACCCGCGGCGCTTCAGCCGGGCCGCGCTCGACTCCGAGGCGTTCGCCGAGGACGTGGCCCGCGCGCAGGCCAAGGCCGGCCTGCCGGTCGACGGCATCGTCGGCCCGCGCACCGCCGCCCGCCTCGCGCCACGCACCACGCCCGCGGATCCCGGCGGCGGCTACCGCGAGGACCGCGCCACGATCGCCGGCCCGCCCGCCGCCGCGCTCGACGATCCGTTCGCGCTGCATCGCCAGGGCGGCTGACGCCCGCCCGCAAACAACTCGGGGCACCGCGCGCGCTGCGATGGCACGCGCGCGGCGCGCCGCCGGATCGACGCCGCCTCGGCCGACCGCGGTGGTAGCCTGCGGCGGTGGCGAGCGTGGCGATGACCATCGCGCTGGTGGCCGTGCTGGCTGCGTGCTCGCACGGCGCCCGCGGCCAGCGCGGCGGCGACGACGACGAGCCCGCGGTGTCGGTGCCTGTCGACGCGGCCGTGACCGACGCGCCGATCGACGCCGAGGTCGACGCCGCCGGGCCCGACGCCGCCGTCGTCCGCGCAGGACCACCCGAATGGGACTGGTGGGACGTGCGGCGTCATCCCGGCGATCACTTCCCCCGCTCGTGCAAGGACTACTGCGAGCGGTGGCGCGTCGCAGCCAAGGCGATCGGCCCTCACCTCCAGGATGGGCGCACCGTGTTCTTCCTCGACCGCGGGCTCGCCGATGGCGTCACGAAGACGATGCGCGGGCGCTTCGTCGACGATCAGGGACGGCCGTTCGGCCCGATCTTTGAGCAGCGCGCACTCGGCCCCCACAAGTCGATGGCGTTCGCGATGGGCGACGTGGCGGTCACGTCGCCCCACATCCTCCTGTTCGACCTCGCCGTCGAGGCGATGCCTGAGGACCGGCCTGCCCCACGCTGAACCGAATCGACCGGAGTCCACGCCTACGACCGGTGGCGCCACGGATGCGTGACGAAGCCGTCGCGCCCATGCCGCCCGCCCCACCCGCGAGCAAGTGACCGTGCCGCTCGCAGCAACCGGCCCATCGACGCCCACGTCGACCGCGTCCGCTTCGATCCGCGGCGCGTGAAGCCGAAGGGCTAGACGGCACGGCCCGCCCGCGCGCGAGCCGGCTACCGCACGACGCTCAGCACGACGCCGACGCGGTCGCCGGCGATCACCGGGGCGACGCCGAGGCGCGCGCGACGGCCCCGCGCGACCAGCGACGGCGTCGCGAGCAGGTCCCACGCGGCCCACGCGACCGCGCCGACGCCCAGCGCCGCGCTGGCGCCGATCAGCGTGCCGCCGGCGACCTTGGCGCCCGCGCAGTCGTCGGTCTCGAAGCAGCCGAAGCCCAGCACGAGGGCGCCGGTCACCGCGCCCAGCCCGCCGACCACGATCATCGCGGGCCGCGTCACGCCGCCGAGCACCGCGCGCCGCCGCGCCCCACCCGCCCACAGGCCGGCCATCGGTCCGACGCCGATCGTCAAGGTCGCCACGCCCGCCGCCAGCATCCTGCGCTCGTCGCGGCCGTTGTCGGCGGGCAGCCCACCTGCGGACTGCCAGAGGTACGCGCTGCCGAGCAGGCCCGCCGAGGTCACGCCCAGCCCGATCGCCTGCGCCTGCGCCGGCGCCACCGCCGGCTCATCGTCGGCGCGCGCCGCGGTCGTCGCCGCCAGCGTCCCGGCCACCACCACCGTCGCGATCAGCCGCGTGTGCATGCCCGATGCTACGCACGCCGGCCGCCGCCCCGCGCGGCGCCCTCGCTCGCAGTCGATCACCGGGCTGCGCCCGCGCCGCCGCAGGTCGCGACGCCGCGCAAGCCAAGGTGCGGTGCCGCCCGCGCCGCGCCGCGCGGTTGCGGTCCGGTCGATCGCCAGATCGAGGTCGGACACGGGCGCCGACGATCCCGAACGTCGACGGCCGCGACGCCCGGCGGGGCACACGCGGACCGGCCGCGACAGGCCACCGCGCCTGACGAAGCCCGCGCGCGCACCGGGGCCGACTATCATGGCGCATGGTCGAACGACGACGGTGTGCCGGCTGTGGCGACCCGACGATGGTCCGCAATGGCTCGAAGCCGGTGCGGCTGGGCGTCATCGAGGAGGCGTGGGCCTGCAGCACCTGCGGCCGCGAGTTCACGACGTTCAACCGGCTCGGCCACTGGGTGTGGTGGACCTTGACGGTCGGCCTGGGCGTGCTCTTCGTGACCGGGTTCACGGCCGGCAAGGTGAAGCATGGCGACGAGGTCCCGGTGGCGGCGTTGGGGCTGGTGCTGATCGGCACGTTGGCCGTGCTTGGCGGGCGCGCGCTGTGGCACGAGCGAGCCAACCCTCCGGCGTGAACGGCGGCCCGGCGCTACAGGTCGCGGCTCGGCCGGCCTCTTGGCCATGAGGCCGCGCGCCAGCTCGGCCCCCACAAGACGATGGCGTTCGTGATGGGCGACGTGGCGGTCACGTCGCCGCGAACCGACGTCCGGCCAGCCCGCGCCGCGCCGCGCGCTTGCGCTACCATCGCCGGACGTGTCGACCGCGCTGGTGTTCGTCGGGCTCGCGGTGCTGGTCGGTGCCGTGGCCTGGCGGCCGCACGGCCTCGGCCCGACGGTGGGCGCCGCGCTGGCGGTGGCGCTGGCCGCGTTCGGCGGCGCCGTCGAGCTGTCCGACGTCCGGACCGCCGCCGCGGCGCAGTGGCGCGCCTACATCACGCTGGCCGCGGTGATGACGATGACGTCGGCGGCCGAGCGGCTGGGCCTGTTGACGCGCCTGGCAGCGATCATCGAGCCGCGCACCCGCGGGCCGGTGAAGCACGCCTTCCAGGTCACGTTCGCGCTGTCTGCGCTGGTCGCGGCCGCGCTGTCGAACGACGCCGCGATCCTGCTGATGACGCCGACCGTGCTCTTGCTCCTGCGCACGGTCTATCCGCGCCGTCACCCCAAGTTCCTCGTGCCGTTCGCGGTCGCGGTGTTCACCGCCGCCGGCGTCGCGCCGCTGGTCATCTCGAACCCGATGAACCTCATCTTCTGCGACCACGCCGGCATCGGCTTCAACGCCTACGCGGTGGCGATGATCCCGGTGGCGATCGCGGGCTGGCTGGTCGCGTACGCGGCGCTGGCGTGGATCTTCCGCGACGTGCTGGCCGATCCGGCGCCGGCGCTGGGCGCGTGGCCGACCGCGCCCGAGCGCTTGAGCCGCGGCGCGCAGATCGTGCTGATGACCGTCGCGGTGGCGCTGTGCGCGTACCCGGTCTTCGCGTACTTCGACCTGCCGCTGTGGCCGGTCGCCGCGGCCGGCGCCGCCGTGTGCGTGGCGGTCAGCGTGCACGCCGGCCACCGCGGGGCGGACCTCGCCGGCGGCGTCGCCTGGACCATCTTCCCGTTCCTCATGGGCGTGTTCATCCTCGCGATGGCGCTCGAGCGCGTCGGCGTCGTCGCCTGGCTGCGCTCGCTCTACGGGTCGTCGCCGGCGCCGGTCGCCACGATCGGCGTCACCTCGGCGATCGGCTCGGCGCTGCTCAACAACCACCCGATGTCGGTCCTCAACGCCTTCGCCCTCGACGGCGCGCCCGACGCGGGCAACACCCGCGCCCTCGCCGCGCTGGTCGGCGGCGACCTCGGCCCGCGCCTCCTGCCCGTCGGCTCGCTCGCCTCGCTCCTCTGGTACGACTTGCTGCGCAAGCACCAGGTCGATGTCCGCGTGACCACGTTCATCCGCGTCGGCGTGCTGCTCACCGTGCCGACGCTCGCCGTCTCGCTGCTCGTGCTGTGGCTCGTCACGGGGCTGTGAGGGAGGGGCGCGGGGGCCAGGCTAGCCAAGCGCGCCCGCCCACAACGGGCTATCGCGCCAATCACTCGGGATCGCCATGTCACGACGTGGGATCTCTTCGTACGCATCGAGCAGCGCAGCAAGGCGCTTGGCCCACCCATGCCCAGGTGAGATTCGGTCGAGGCACACGTTGCAGATCGTGAGGAGTCCAAACACTCGCTTGCCGTTGATGACCGGCGTCGTCCACGCTGGCTCGCGCGGGATCGCGGGTGCGACGCTTAGCAACCGGTTCCACAGCCGACCGTGGTGGGCGCAGATGTTCCGCGCGTAGCCGACCGTGAGGAGCCAACTCTCGAGGATCCGGCTCGGCACGCCGAACAGGCTGGCGATGGCGTTGCGGACCACCTTCTCGGAGTTCGAGATCATCCGGACGACGTCCCCGAAGGGCATGATCTCGGTCGCCATCCAGATCGGGAGGTGTGGGCTCTCGGCGTAGCGGCGCCGGAAGTGATCGATGAAGGCCTCCTTGCTGCGCGACGCCTCGCGTGCGAGCGACTCCGGAGCGCGATTCGTTGATCATCGTCGAGGTACGGCAACGACGTCGGGTCCGTCGCGTAGGCGAAGGCGCCATGGACCAGTGCGTGGTGGTACGTGAACTGGGTGCGCGCCGCGACTTCGATCCGTTCGACAGCGTCCATCACGAGGAGCCGCAGTTCGCGGGTCGAACCGATACCGATTCCAGACGACGGCGAAGTTGGTCCCGGGCCGCAGTGTCTCGGTGCCGTCCTGACGGAACGGGTACCAATAGGCGCTGAGCCGGTAGTAGCTCACCGTCGCGAGGCGCGCAGCCATGTCGGCCGGGTCGCCCAACATGCCTCGGGATTCAAGGAGGTCGACCTGCTGGCCAACCGTGAGGGTGGGTTTCTCGTACTTCACGCCGCCGCTCCGAAAAAAGAAAACCCGCCGAAGTGAGCATGCCGCTTGCGCGACCTAGGCCCGGCGGGTGTGATGAATTCAATCTAGCGATTCGTGCGCGAATTGCAACAAGCGCATCGACGACGTACTTCCATTGGCCCCAGCGCTCGGCGATCTCTCGCTTGCTGGCCGGCGAATGGCCGTCTCCCATCCGCGGGGCAGGCAGCTTGGGCCGCCGTTGATGGCGCCCCCGCCCCGGCCCGGCACGCCGCATGCACTTCTCCGGGGCATGCGTCCCCTCGCGGTATCCGAGCTCATGACAGCCGGGGTCGTGACGGTCCCCGACGACGCGACCCTCAGCAACGTCGACTGGGAGATGGCGCTCGCCGATGTGCGCCATGTGCCCGTGGTCGATGGCAAAGGGTGCCTGTGCGGCATCGTGTCCGATCGCGACCTCCTGCGATCGATGAACCGGGCGCACCGCGGTCAGGTCCCGGTGTCGAAGGTGATGACCGTCGACGTGCTGACCGCCCGCCCCGAAACTCCTGCGCGCGACGCGCTCGAGGTGCTCCTGGGGCGCAAGGTGAGCGCCCTGGTCATCGTCGATGACGCCGGTCATCCCGTCGGCATCGTCACCGCCACCGACTTCCTCGACCTCGCGTTCCGCGCGCTCAGCGGGCTCCCGATCGACGCGCCTCACGCCGAGGCCTGACGCCTCCGGGCTCTCGCGTTTCGGGTGGGGGACGTTCCCGACGGCCTACCGCGACACATGCAGCGCCGTGCCCCACCTGCCTCGACCTGGGTCTTTGCGAAAGACCCTCTCAGGTCACAGGTCCTTGGCGAGCCGGACCGTGACGTCGGCGCCGCCGGCCAGCGCGCGCATCGCCTGCTTGCCCGGCGCGCGCACCGGCGCCTGCTTGGCGACCGCCGGCGCGATCCACTCGAACAACGACGGCGACGCGATCACGCCGGCCGTGGTGACCGCGGCCTGCCACTCGGCGTCGATCATCAAGCGCTTGCCGACCGTCTGCGCGTAGGCCTTCGCGAAGTTGTAGGGCGCGTTCACGACGGGCTTGTCGAGCGCCGCGGCCTTGGGCGCCTTGAGCTTGGGGAAGCCCTTGGCCCACTCGGCGGCGGTGACCGGCCGCGCGTCGACGAAGAACCACGGCGTGCCGTCGGCCTTCAGCACCAGCACCATGCCCGCGGGGGGCGTCGGCAGCGGCGGCGGCGGCGGGGCGTCGATCACCACCGGCGCGCCGGCGTCGACCACCGCGACCGCCGAGCCGGCGCCCGCGCCATCGGCGGACGCGGCGCCGCGACCGAGGAAATGGACGAGCCCACCCGCGAACACGATCGCGGCCAGCGCGGTGACCACCCAGGCCCACGTCGGGATGCGCTGGGCGCCGACCGCGGCGATCGCGGCCCGGGTCGAGCCGACGTCATCGGTGAACGCCGGCGGCGCGTCGGCGCCGACGAACGGCGTCTTGGTGTCGCTGCGCGACGCGCCCGGCGAGGCCGGCGGCACCGTCGCCGCGCGCCCGTCCTGGAGCCGCTGGACGATCGCCTCGAGCCGCGCGATCAGCGTCGGGTAGTCCGGCCGCTCCGCCGGCTTCTTGGCCATCATCGCGCGGGCCAGCTCGGCCAGCTCGGCGTCGACGCCGGGCGCGCGCTCGCGAGCGTCGGGCGGCGGGTTCTTCAGGTGGCGCGCGACCACCTTCAGGTACTTGTCCTCGGCGGGGTTGCCGGTGCGGAACGGCGGCAGGCCGGTGACCAGGAAGTACAGCGTGCCGCCGAGCGCGTAGATGTCGACGCGCTCGTCGATCTTCTCGCCGCGCGCCTGCTCGGGCGCGATGTAGTCGGGCGTGCCGACGACGACGCCGAGCGCGGTCAACGCCGGCTCGCTGCCCGGATCGACCGGCTTGGCCAGGCCGAAGTCGGTGACCTTGACCTTGCCCTCGTTGAGCCGCACCAGGTTCGACGGCTTGACGTCGCGGTGGATCAGCCCGGCCTTGGCGGCGGCGTCGAGCCCGCGCGCCGCGTCGAGCAGCGCCCGCGCGGCGACCACCGAGGTCATCGGCCCGTCGTCGTCGACCAGGGTCGCGAGGTCGGTGCCCTCGAGCAGCTCCATCGCGATGTACGGCCGATCCTCGTACATGCCGGTCGCGAACACCTGCACGACGTTGGGGTGCGCGATCGCCGCGACGGCGCGCCCCTCGCGGGTGAACCGCGCGCGCAGCTCGTTCGAGTCCTTGTGCTTCTCGCTCAGGATCTTGATCGCGACCTTGCGCGACAGCCCGACGTCGACGCCGCGGAACACGTCGCCCATCGAGCCGGCGCCGATGACGCCGTCGACGCGGTAGGCGCCGAGCGCAGTGCCGGGAGCGGGCGTACCCATGCGAACGCTGACTATAGCGAGGCGGTGCGGCGCCCGGGTACGCGCGGCGCCCTGATTTTCCGCCGGGTGGTGTATACAGCCTCGGCGCCATGGCAGGTCCGTACGACTCCGATCGCGGCGACCGCGGCGACCGCGGCGACCGCGGCGACCGCGGCGACCGCGGCGACCGCGGCGACCGGGGCGAGCGCGGCGATCCCCACGCCGGCCGGCGCGGCGCCCGGGTGCTGCCGCACAACCTCGACGCCGAGGCCTCGGTGCTGGGCGGCGTGTTCCTGCGCAACGAGGTGCTGACCAACCTCGACACCCTCGAGGTCGAGCACTTCTACAGCCCCAAGCACCAGGCCGTGTTTATGGCCATGCGCAACCTCGAGGCCCAGGCCAAGCCGATCGATCCGGTGACGGTCGAGGCCGAGCTGCAGCGCCTGGGCAAGCTCGACGCGGTCGGCGGCCTGGCGTTCCTGGGCGAGCTGGCGCTGCGGGTGCCGTCGGTCGACAACGTCGTCCACTACGCCGAGATCGTCGAGGGCAAGCGCTCGACGCGGCGGGTGATCGAGGCCGCCGGCGAGGTGGTCGACAAGGGCTACGAGGACGACCTCGAGGTCGGCGAGTACCTCGACCTCGCCGAGGGCAAGATCTTCGAGGTCACCCAGCGCAAGTCCAAGGCCGGCCCCGAGCCGCTGAAGGGCCTGATCAAGAAGGTCTTCAGCTCGCTCGACGAGCGCTTCGCGGCCGGCGACGGCGTCACCGGCGTGCCGACCGGGTTCACCGATCTCGATCAGAAGACCGCCGGCCTGCAGCCGACCGAGCTCATCATCCTCGCGGCCCGCCCCGCGATGGGCAAGACGTCGTTCGCGCTGTCCCTGGCGCAGAACGCGGCGGTCAACGGCGGCTGGCCGGCGATCGTGTTCTCGCTCGAGATGTCGTCGACCCAGCTGGCCGAGCGTCTCCTGTGCTCGGAGGCGCGGGTCGACTCGAGCGCGCTGCGCCGCGGCCAGCTGCAGCGCCAGGACATGACCAACCTGACCTACGCGGCCAACACGCTGTCGAAGGCGCCGATCCTGATCGACGACACGCCGGCGTTGTCGCTGCGCGAGCTGCGCAGCCGCGCGCGTCGGTTCCGCTCGAACAAGGAGCTGTTCGCGGGCAAGAAGACCGGGCTCATCGTCGTCGACTACTTGCAGCTGATGCGCGGCTCGCCGCAGGCGGCCAAGGCCAGCCGCGAGCAAGAGATCAGCGAGATCTCGCGCGGCCTGAAGTCGCTGGCCAAGGAGCTGGAGTGCCCGGTGATGGCGCTGTCGCAGCTCAACCGCTCGCTCGAGTCGCGCACCGACAAGCGGCCGCAGCTCTCGGACCTGCGCGAGTCGGGCGCGATCGAGCAGGACGCCGACGTGATCCTGTTCATCTACCGCGACGTCGTCTACAACAAGGACAGCGAGACGCCGAACATCGCCGAGGTGATCATCGGCAAGAACCGCCACGGCGCGATCGGCACCGTCGAGACCCACTTCGAGGGACGGTTCACGCGCTTCGAGAACCTGTCGCAGCGCAGCGACCCGGGGTGAGCCGCCGCGAGCGCCCTTCCTAGGGCTCAGGTCGGGCGCGTGGCCGCCAGCGCGGTGTTGAGGCGAAGGCCGACGATCCGCGCGAAGTGGCGGAGGTTGCCGGTCACCAGCTCGTGGCCCCCGGCGAGGGCGATGGCGGCGATCTGGAGATCCGCGTCCGCGAGCGGGCGGCCCGCGGCCTCGAGCGACGCCTTGATCTCGCCGAACACCTTGGCGGCGGCGGTGTCGAAGCCGACCACGCGCACCGCCGGCAGCACGCGCTCCTCGATGTTGCGCAGGTGCCGCGCCTTCGCGGGTGAACGGTGCGCGCCCCAGTAGAGCTCGGCGACGGTGATCGACGACGTGACCTGCTGATCGACCGGCACCGTCGCGAGCCAGGCGAGGTATGCGGGCGCCGGTCGCGGCCGCAGCAGCTCCGAGATCGCGTCGGTGTCGAACAGGTAGGTCACGCGTCGAGGTCCGGCGCGGTCCGCCCCGGCGTGCGGACGATGCCGTCGAGCGCGTCGGCCAGCTCGTCGGATCCTTCCCAGCCTCCGGCGAGCGACACCAGGCCCGCGCTGGTGGGCGCCAGCCGGACGAACCGCCACTTGGTGCGGGCGATGCCGTCGAGCGCGTGGGCCCCGAAGTGCGACGAGACCCACGCCGCCAGCGCCGCGCTCAGGGCGCCATCGACGCGGTAGTCGCCGAGCACCGCGGCCACCGCGCGCTGGGTCAGCCCGCCGTCGAACTTGTCGCCGTCGCTGCCCTCTTCCCGCGCCGCGTCGTACCGCTGGAAGTCCATGGCGACGTAGCCCGCGAACTTCGATGGCGAGAACGAGCCGTGCGTCGGGTCGTAGACCCAGTAGCGGGTCCGGCGGATCAGATCGAGCGCGATGTCGCGCGCCTGCGCCATCTCGCCGACGAAGGTCGCGTGGGAGCGCGCGATGTCGCGAGCAGCGCGCACGAGCTGGAGCGACTGCATGCCGATCATGTACCGCAACTAAACCCAGTCCACAAGGTTTAGTTTGGTGTAACCTGAGCGACAGCGGCGCTACTGCCGCGCCAGCTCGCCGGGGGCGCCGGGGCGGTAGACGATGCAGGTGCCCCAGAAGCCGCGGCGGGCGCGCTTCTCGAGCTCGGGCGTCACGTTCCAGTCGTTGATCCCGGTGTCGCGCGACGCGGCGCCGCCGACCACGACCGCGTCGCAGCCGAGCGCCGCGCCGCGGGCCCGCAGCGCCTTCAGCATGTCGGGCGTGTCGGCCTGACTCCAGCTGGACGACTCTTCGACCTCGATCAGCGCGACGTCGACGTGGGGCGTGGCGGGCGCGCCGCTCGAGAACAGCTCGACCGTCGCGACCGGCCGCGGCGTCATCGGCCGCGGCGACGGGTTGAGGACGGTGTGCTTGGTGGAGGTGCCGCAGGCGGCGGCGACGAGGATGGCGGGGAGGATCGTGCGGAGGGGGGTGGGCACGCCCAGCACCTTGAGCAAGCCCGAAGCCAGCCGCGGCGCGCGCGCAAGCGTCGAGAATCGGTCAGCCATCCGCGCGCGTGTGAACGCGTCGCCACAAACCCACCATGAACGACGGCCGAGTCCCCCCGCGCCATTCAACGCCCGGGTCCGAACCAACGTTGGACCGTCAGGGTCACCGGCTCCGGCTCAGGCTCGCGGTCACTGCCGCGGTCGCGGTCGCGGTCGCGGTCGCGGTCACGGTCGCGCCCCCGAAACGCCGCGCGGCGCGCCTCCTTCGGGGAGTGCGCGCCGCGGAACGTCGAGCCCCTCGGCTCGTCGGAAGGCGAACTACTTGGCCTTGCCGACGACGAAGAACTTGCAGGTGGCGCTGACGCCGCTGCCCAGCTTGACCTGGACCTCGTACTTGCCGAGCGCCTTGACCGGCTGATCCATCACCACCCAGCGGTGATCGATCTCGATGCCGGTCTTCTTCAGCTGCTCGGCGATGTCACGGCTGGTGACCGAGCCGAACAGCTTGTCGTCCTCGCCGACCTGGCGGTCGAACTGGAGGGTCATGAGGTTGATCTTCTCGGCCAGCGACTCGGCGCCGGCGCGCTCCTTCGCCACCTTCTTGGCGATGACGCGCTTGTCGTGCTCGAGCTTGTGGACGTTGGCGGCCGTGGCCGTCACCGCCATGCCCTGCGGCACGAGGTAGTTGCGGCCGTAGCCCGGGCGGACGCTCACCAGCTCCCCGGCCGAGCCGAGGTTGGGGACGTCCTGGGTCAGGATGATCTGCATGGCCATGGCGTCCTCCTCACTCCCCGCCGACCGTGATCGGCAGGAGCGCGAGCATCCGCGCGCGGCGGACCGCGACCGAGATCGCGCGCTGGTGCTTGGCGCACGAGCCGCTGATGCGGCGCGGCACCATCTTGCCGCGATCGGTCACGAAGCTGCGCAGGAGCTGCGGGTTCTTGTAGTCGATGAGGGTGGTGGTCTCGGCGCAGAAGCGGCAGACCTTGCGGCGGTTCATGCCGCCGCCGCCGCCACCGCGACCGCCCTTGCCACCGCGACGGTCGTCGCCCTTGTCGTCGAGATCGTCTTCGATGCGCGACATGATCAGTTCTCCTGGCCGATCGGGGCCTCGGCCACCGGGTTCTCGTACTCGTCGTCGTCGTCGCCCGCGGGGGCGGCGTCACCGCGCGACAGGAACAGGTCCTCCTCGTCGGCAGCGGTGGTGGCGGCGCGCTCGTAGCTGGCGTCGTCGATCTCGGTCGGACGCGCCTCGGGGTTGATCGACTCGTCGAGGCGAACCGTCATGAAGCGGATCACCAGGTCGAGCATGCGCAGGTTGCGCTCGGTCTCCTCGACGACGCCGGCGGTCGCGAGGTAGCGCCAGTACAGGTAGATGCCCTTGCGCTCCTTGGCGACTTCGTAGGCCAAGCGGCGCTTGCCCCAGTTGTCGACCTTGAGGATCTTCCCGCCCATGCCCTCGATGATGCCCTTGACCTTGGTGTTGATCTCGGCGACGCCATCGTTGGCGGTGTTGGGGCGCAGGATGTAAACGGTCTCGTACTCGCGCGACGTGCCCGGCGCGTCGCGGAGGCTCTGCAGTCTCGCCATGTCTGGTTCCTCTCGGGTGCTGCCCGTCCATGGGGGACGAGCGAGGTGAGGGGCGGCTTGTAGCAGAGCCCGGGCAGCAGATCAACCGCCTTGCACGGTCACGCGCGCTAGCTAATCCGAGGGGTTAGGTATATCCCCGGGGCCATGGACGCCCGGCCGGTGCGCCTCGCCGAGCTGGTCGGCGCGATGTCCCTCGCGACCGACCTGGCCAACGGCTTCGCGCTCGAGAAGACGCTGCGCACGACGCTCGTGGCGGTGCGCCTGGCGGCGGCCCTGGACCTCGACGCCGCGACCGTCCGCGACGTGTACTACGCGGCGGCGCTGCGGTTCATCGGCTGCACCGGCTTCGCGGCCGAGGAGGCGGCCCTGGCCGACGGCGACGACATCGGCTTCCGCCACGCGCTCCTGCCGGCCGACGGCACCGGCGACGCGGTGGGCCGGCTGTGGCGCGACCTGGGCGGCGGCCGCGGCCACCGCGCGCGCACGATCGCCCGGGCCATCGCCGCGCCGACGACGCAGGCGCGCCACCGCCGGGCGGCGTGCGACGCGGCGCTGCTGCTGATCGCGCCGATCGGCCTGCCCGACGGCGTGGCCCGGGCGCTGACCGAGGTGTTCGAGCGGCCCGACGGCCGCGGCCTGCCGCGCGGGCTGCGCGGCGACGCGATCGCGATCGCCGCCCGGGTGGTGGCGACGGCCGACCTGGCGGAGCAGCTCACCGGCGTGCTGGGCGTCGACGGCACCCGCCGCGAGCTGACCCGGCGCGCCGGTCGCCAGCTCGACCTTGCGGTGGTGACGGCGTACCTGGCGCTGCCGCCGGCGCCGCCGCCCGACTCGACCTGGGACGCGTTCCTCGCCGCCGAGCCCGGCCCGCCGCTGGTCGCGCCGGACGAGCGGGTCGACGCGGTGTGCCGGGCGTTCGGGCGGTTCGTCGACGTGCGCTCGCCGTTCACGCTGGGCCACGCCGACGCCGTCGTGGCGCTGGCCGGGCGGATGGCCACCGCGCTGGGCGTCGACCCGGCGGGCGCCGCGGTCATCACCCGCGCGGCGTGGCTGCACGATCTGGGCACGCTGGCGGTGCCGCTGGGCGTGTGGGATCGCCCGGGGCCGCGGCCGCCGATCGAGCGCGGCCGGTGCGACGAGCACCCGGCGATCGGCGAGCGCGTCGTCGCGGTGGCGCCGACCCTGACCGCGGTGGCGCGGGTGATCGGCCGCCACCACGAGCGGCTCGACGGCAGCGGCTACCACCGCGGCCTGCGCGGCGACGGGCAGGACGTCGCGGCGCGGATCGTCGCGGTGGCCGACGTGTGGGCGGCGCTCGGCGCGGCGCGGGCCCACCGCCCGGCCTACGACCACGCCGCCGCGGCGACGCTCCTGGCCGACGAGGCCCGGGCCGGCCGCCTCGACGCGCTGGCGGTGGAGGCCGCCCTCGACCTGGTCGGCGCGCCGACGGCGACGACGCCGTGGCCGGCCGGGCTGTCGGACCGCGAGGTCGAGGTGCTGCGGCTGGTCGCGATCGGCCGCACCAACCCCGAGATCGCCTCGCTCTTGGCGATCAGCGCCAAGACCGTGCAGCACCACGTCAGCCACGTGTTCGACAAGCTCGGCGTCGCCAGCCGCGCCGGGGTCGCGCTGCGCGCCATCGAGCTGGGCCTGCTCGCCCAGGCGTAGGCCGGGTGGCCTATCGCGCCGACACCGACGCGGCCCTACCGTGCGGCGATGCACCGCCCGCTCTCGCTCCTCTCGCTCGCCGTGGCGATCGCCGCCGCCTGTGCCACGCCCGATCCCGGCCTGCGGGTCGCCGCCCCGCCCCACGCCACCCCCGCGGCCGACGTCGCGTGGGGCGAGCTGACCTTCACCGGCGCCGGCGGCGTCCAGCTCTACGGCCAGCACTGGCGCCCGGTCAGCGGCGAGCCGCGCGGCGTGTTGGTGATCCACCACGGCCTCGCCGATCACGGCGCGCGCTACGCCGGCCTCGCCGAGCCGCTGGTGCGCGCGGGCTTCGCGGTGTGGGCGCTCGACATGCGCGGCCACGGGCGCTCGGCCGGCGCGCGCGCGTCGTCGCCGTCGATCGACGCGTACCTCGACGACCTCGACGCGTTCCTCCGCGAGGTGCGCGCCGCCGAGCCCGGCCGGCCGGTGTTCTTGATGGGCCACAGCCTCGGCGGGTTGATCACCGCGTTGTACGCGATCGAGCGGCAGCCCGACGTCGCCGGCGTCGTGCTGTCGGCGCCCGGCGTCGCGTTCGACGCGCCGGCGCTGCAGGCCGGCGCGATCCGCTTGATCGCCGGGCTCAACCCCGACGCGCCGCTGCTCGAGACGCCCCACGGCGACTTCTCGTCGGACCCGGCGGTGATCGCCGACATGGATCGCGACCCGCTGATCTTCGCCCCCAAGGGCCCGGCGCGCACCGCCCGCGCGGCCATCGACGGCGTCGCCCGGGTGTGGGCCCACCCCGAGGCGCTGCGCGCGCCGCTCCTGGCGCTGCACGGCACGATCGACAAGCTCACCGCGCCCAGCGGCAGCCGCGACCTGGTCGCGCGCGCCGGCGCCACCGACAAGACGCTGCGCCTCTACCCCGGCCTGAACCACGACCTCCTGCACGAGCCCGACGGCGCGGGCGCGCAGATCGCGGGCGAGATCGAGGCGTGGTTGCTCGCCCACACCGGCGGCCCGGCGGTGACCTTCGCGGCGTCGCCGACCACCGGCGCGCTGAAGGGCGATCACGGCGCCAGCGTCGTCGCGATCGAGTTCGACGTGCGCGCCGAGGCGCCGCGCGACGTCGACGACGTGGCCGTGACCGGCGGGCTGCGGCTGCGCGCGGGCGTCGGGCGCACCGGCCCCGGCCTCGGCTACCTCGGCGGCCTCGACCTGCGCGCCGGCTATCTCGACGGCGGCCACTACGAGCTCGACGGCCACCTGGCCGGCGTGGCGCTGCGGTCGACCGGCGGCGCGCTGGTGGCGATCACCGGCGGCGTCGGCGTGGGCGGGGTGCGCGGCGCCGGCGCCCTCGACGCGCCGGTCGAGCTGGCGGTGGAGCTGCCGGCGGGCCCGACGCGCCTCCTGGCCCGGGCCGGCCTGGCGTGGCGGCTCACCGGCGACGCCTACGCCGACGACGCGCTCGGTGTCGCCGACGAGGCCAGCGCGCTGGTCGGGCTGCGCCTGGGCCGCGACCGCCGCTACTGGTCGACGGTGGCCGCCGGCGCCGGCCCGTTCCTCGCGCTCACCTACCGCAACCTCGGCGGCGGCGAGCTGTACGGCGTCGCCGTCGGCGGCCAGCTGTGGGGCGGCCGCTGAGCCGCGCTACGCGACGGCCGGCTTGCCGTTGAACTCGTTCATCGCCGGCGCGACGCCGAGCCCGACGACGGCCTCGACCGCGTCGGCGGCGCGGGCCAGGAGCGCGTCGACCATCGCGGCCTGCGCGCTCGGGAAGTCAGCCAGCACCCAGCCGGCGACGTCCTTGTCGCCGGCCTTGCCCTTGGGGAGGCCACCGTCGGCGGTACCCGGCTTGGGCCCGGGCTTGCCGACCCCGACGCGGATGCGCGCGAAGCCGTTGCCGCCGCACTGCTCGATGATCGAGCGCAGGCCGTTGTGGCCGCCGTGGCCGCCGCCGGTCTTGACCCGCACCACGCCGACGTCGAGGTCGATCTCGTCGTGGACGACCAGCGTGTGGTCGAGCTCGACGCCGTAGAACGCCGCGGCCCGCTGCACCGCGAAGCCCGACAGGTTCATGAACTCCATCGGCTCGAGCAGCACGACCTTCTGCCGGCCGCGCGGCGTGACGATCACGCCGGTCGCGACGTGGCCGCCGAGCTTCCCGCCGCTCTTGAGCTCGCCGACGCCGTGGCGCGACGCCAGCAACTCGACCGCGCGGAAGCCGACGTTGTGCCGGTTCCGCGCGTACTTCGCGCCTGGGTTGCCCAGGCCGACGACCATCCACATCGCAGATCATGCGGCGCGGGCCCGCAGCCCGCGCGCACGCTACTTCTTGGCAGCCGGCTTGGCCGCCGGAGCCGCCGCCTTGCCAGCCGCAGCCGGGGCCGCCTTGGCGTCCTTGCCAGCCGCAGCCGGAGCCGCCTTGGCGTCCTTGCCAGCCGCCGGGGCCGCAGCCGCAGCCGCGTCCGGAGCCGCCTCGACCGCGGTCTCCTTCTCGGGCGCGACCATGCTGATCACGGCCTCGCGGCCGGCCGTCACGGCCTTCACGCCGGCGGGCAGCTGGACGTCCGAGACGTGGAGCACGTCGCCGATGTCGAG
>Ga0075163_10000690_pt1 | contig 44183 bp, 26 predicted proteins | sample JI1023141ADNA_FD_71478 | JGI IMG/M metagenome (GOLD analysis project Ga0075163, IMG submission 71478) | Wastewater effluent complex algal communities from Wisconsin, to seasonally profile nutrient transformation and Carbon sequestration -... | ecosystem: Engineered > WWTP > Effluent > Algae...
TCTTGCAAGACCATGACAGCCCTGTCCGATTCCGCAATGTATGGGTGATCCCTCGCGACGACAAATCTTTCGTCTATCAACCCAAATAACACTCTCTTGCACACGAATTGCATTTACATACAATAGGCATGTAGACAGTACATATCGACGGTACGTGCCTTTCTTGGCTCATGGTTTGAACTGGCGGGATCAGCGCAGGCCTCTCTCCCCACGCATCGGGGCTTGAGCTCCAACTGCTACCAACGCTCGGTCAACCATCTCCAATTACCCACATTGTAGGAATGCAATATGAAGATGACTCCAGCCAAAGCCTTAGCGCTATTCGCCTGTGCCTGCTCTAGTTCGGCCTTTGCTCAAGAGACAAAAAACAATTCAACGTCCGGAACGAAACCGAGAGCCTTGGCTCGCATCGTTTGGCAAGACAGTTCCGACCCTACGCTAAAATGGTCGGATGTCACACGCGGCTCCGATGGTTTGTCGATTCAACCGCAAGCAGTAGCTGGCTTTCCCAAACTTGATGGCGAAAAACAAAGCTTCGTGCAAATGGAAGATTCGAATGGCATTGTGGTTGTTGGCATTCATGACAACGACAATGGTCAATTCCAATCGGGTTGGGTTGCGTTGAGTTCCGGTGTCACCGAAGAAGAGCATGGCGATCATTCGCATTGGCATTTCGATCAGCCGCCCTCGATCTTGGCCTCGAAGCTAGATCAAGAGCAAGGTAACCCAGCCCATGTCTACAATTATCAAGGCGACATTTTTCTAGCCAATGACAAGAAGAATGGCTTTACGCTATTAACCGCAGCCGCCTTGAGCAAAGCCAATGCGACAACCACAGCGGACTCGCTCGCTCGCTTTTATGCTGGTGGGGGAGGGCACATCACGCTGGCAGCTGTAGATCGCCAAGTATGTTATGCCACCTGGATGGATCGCGATGGTGAAAACCAAGGGCGGGTCGATGTCATACCGTTGGATATCAACTCGCCTGGCAAAGGTTATTCGCTTAAATTGCCCAGTGGTGGGTTGCATGGTGCGACAGCAAATTCGGGCCGCATCTTCTTTGCACCATCCGACGGGATCGATTGGGTCGAAGCCGATGTTGGGCTCAAACAGCGCCCCGATTCAGTCAAGATCAACCATCTGTCACTTGGCCAAGATACAGCGACAGGCAAGCCACTTCGAACCGGAGCGTTCACCAATCATGGCAGCCACGTGTTATTTACGACGGGCACAAAAGATTCGGCAACGTTGTGCATCATCGACGCCAAGTCTTCAGAGCCTGTTGTCAACAAAATTTCCATGCCCATCGAAGAGGGCCTGGCTTGGACGACACCAGCCTGTGTGAGAACAGCCACCGGTAAACAATACGCTTTCATATTCGGCGATCGACGTGACAGCGAAGTGGCCGAATCGCTCTCGATTGTAGACCTCGACCCTAATGCTGACGGCAACTTTAGCGATGCCAAGGTCAGCAAAAAATTAGGGGTGGGCCCTAGCAAAATCGTCGGACACGGCGGTCATCATGAAGTCGCTTTCTCTGCGAGTGGCAGATGGGCCTTTATTGCCAACCCAGGCGACGGAACGATCTGGGCGATCTCCCTCTCTTCGCTGGAAGTCGACAGCAAAACGAAGGTCGGCGGGACGCCTTCGCGCATGGTAGTGGTCGGCGGTTAACTCGATCTGCCACGGCAAACCTAGACATAGCTTCTTCAACTCACGGCCTCTGTACGCTTCAGCGTGCAGAGGCTTTTTACTTCTTTTGGGCAAACCCAGGCACACTTTCCCTCAAAGAACGATGAACAAACGCTACTTGTAGCGACATTTCGAACTTTTTTCGGTGCCATGCGGCAAATCGGATTTTTCGCGGAGTTATTACGATAGACATCTCCGCGCGAACTGATTCGCGTCCCCTCCTACGCCTGCACTGATCCAAAATGGATTCCGAAGACTCGCGACAAATCCGCTTCCTCAAGCTGTATACAGCGAACGAACTTGCCATTCGCTCGTATGTTCGCACCTTGATTCCGAGCCGCGATGATGTCGAAGAAGTGATGCAGGAAGTGGCGGTGGTGCTCTGGCGAAAATTTGCCGATTATCCGACTGGCGAAGACTTTCGCAAATGGGCGTTTGCCGTCAGTCGTTTCGAGGCTTTAGCTTGGCTGCGCGATCGAGCCCGTGATCGTCTGGTATTCAATCAAGATGTCTTTGATTTAATCGCGCAAGAAGCCGAATCAAGAAGCGATTATCACCAACGACAACGTGAAGCCCTCGACCTCTGCCTAGAAAAACTCCCACCCACCCAACGAGAACTTGTGCAACAAGCCTATCGCCCTGGAACGCGTATCGATCAATTGGCCGAACAGCGTGGCCAATCACCAAATTCGTTATACAAGTTATTACAACGCATTCGCATCGCTTTGTTGGATTGCACGCGACGTCGCTTACTTGAAGAGGGACTCGCTCAATGACATCACCCCACTCACCAACGCCGAGTGATTTTTCCACGCCACCTGCTTGGATGGAGTTGTTTCACGCCTATATCGATCAAACGCTCACGTCGGATCAATGGGCAACTTTAGAAACTGTGTTGCGTGAACATGCAGAAGCGCGGCGCACCTTGGTCGATTTGCTGGCTCTCGATAGCGCCTTGCAAAGCGACCATGCGTTTTGCGAAGAGAACACCACTCTATCAGCCTCAGAGCCAGAGCTTGATATATCAACTCAAGCCGTTATCGCCTTACCTAAAACCGAAGTAGCAGTTCCTCAGGAATCACTCGCACGTACCAGCGTATGGCGTCGAAATTCGACCATCGTTTTGGCCGTCGCTTCACTCGCTGCCTCACTTGCCATTTGGCTGGGATGGGGGGCGACTAACAATACAACCTCAACCGATGCCGTTTGGTTAGAAGTTTTGGAAGTGAACGATCTGCGTCTTTCTTCCGCGCTGCCAGCTTGGAATGCAGGCGAACGATTACAGTTAACCAATTTGAAAATCGACTCCGGTGAAGTGGATGTAAAACTTGATTCGGGTGTGACTCTCTCGCTGGAAGGCCCATTTCACGCTGAATTCGAAAACAGCGGCTCGATGCAATTATTCCACGGCAAAATGAGCGCGGAAGTCGATGAAAAAGGGAAGGGATTTACCGTACGAACCGCAACCAGTGAAGTCGTGGACCTCGGCACTCGTTTCGGCATCAGTGCCAAAGCTGACGGTGAAACAGACGTTGTCGTATTTGAAGGTGAAGTCAAAGTACGCCGCAAAAACAACCCTACCAAACCCGAAAAATGGACCACCCTTAAATCAGGTGAAGCGGTTCGCGTTGCTAAACAAAAAGAGCTTCAACGTTTGGCCCGCGTACGACTCTCCAAGAACAAAAAGCTATGGTCGTCACAATCTTCAAGCCCAAACAGCTTGGTAGTCGACGTCGAAGACAATGCCACAGAACCGGAGTTTTTGCATTACTTGGGTGTCGTACCTCAAGGCATGGGAGAGGACTCACAACCTTATTCCGATCGCCCCAATGTACGCTGGCATCCTGTGACAGGTGAATCCTTTCCAACAGAGCTGGACTCGACCGATCTTGTCCGAACCTTTTTGGCCGACCGTGGCGACCGTGATCTTGAAATAAGACTTCAAGTGAGTCGCCCATGTATCGTCTATATCCTCATCGACGATCGTCACACACCACCTCCATGGCTCGACCGTGAATTCCTAAAAACCGACCTCCGACTGCGACTTGGACCTTGGCCAGCGAACTCGATGAAAGATGTTCCTGCTGATCCCGATGGTCGCGTCTTCATTCCATGTACGGTTTGGAAATGTCATGTCGATCGTGCAGGAACCTTTGTCCTCGGCAGCCCTGTAGTAAAAGGCTCCAAAGGACAGAACCTCATGTATGGCATCGCTGTTGCTTCCGCTGAACCTGAACCCATCCATTAACACGGCACTCGCACTATTAGGAGAAGAAAATATGCATTCCACTCAACACCAAGGACGTGTGCTACGTGATACCAAGTTGTGCAACTCGCAAATGACACTTGCTTCACGTCGAGATTTTCTGACGCGCAGTGGATTGGGTATTGGTGGTCTAAGTTTGGCCTACTTACTGCAATCTCCTTCACAGCTCTTGGCCGGCGATCACCCTTTAGCTCCCAAGGCGCCTCATTTTGCACCGAAGGCCAAACGCATTATCCACATCTTCTTATCGGGGGGACCTTCACATTTGGATCTATTCGATCCTAAACCCGAATTGGTGAAACATGATGGCAAACCGCATGAAGAAATGCGCGGTGTGTTATTCGGCTCACCCTTTAAGTTCAAACCTTATGGCGATAGTGGCTTAGAATTGAGCGAACTTTGGGAACGAACCTCGGTCCATGCCGATGATTTGTGCGTGATCCGTTCGATGAAAACGGACGTTCCCGCTCACCAAGCTGCCAGCCGCATGTTGGCTACTGGCCATTCGCAATTATCGCGTCCCAGTTACGGTTCGTGGATCACCTACGGCCTCGGTTCAGAAGCGGACGACCTCCCCGCGTTTGTGGTCTTGGGACGTGGTGGACAAGGACAACTTTCGAGCTCATCTTTCTTGCCACCGGTCTTCCAAGGCACAACTCTGAACGTCGATCGCGGTGATGTGATGGCCGATCTCCGCAATCCGATGATCTCCGCCCCCGATCAAAAACATCAGCTTGATGTCCTCGCCTCGCTCAATCAAGAGTTTCTCAAGAAGGCTCCTCATGAAGCCGAACTTGAAGCTCGCATCCAATCGTTCGAGCTCGCTTACCAAATGCAATCTGCAGCACCAGAAGCGTTTGACCTTGACTCCGAATCCGCCGAAACACTTAAGCTGTATGACTTAGAAGATTCGCTCAGCCGCAGCATGTTGGCAGCCCGACGCTTATTGCAACGTGGCGTGCGTGTCGTACAAGTCTTCGATGGTGGCTGGGATCATCATCAAGGATTAGAAACTCGTATGCGGGCTAAAGCGGGCTCGCTAGATCGTGGCTTGGCCGCTTTACTGCACGACCTCAAGGCCAACGGCATGCTGGATGATACGTTAGTTGTGGTAGCGGGTGAGTTCGGTCGAACCCCCGTGCGACAGGCTGGCTCAGTGGGTGAAGGCATGGGTCGCGATCACAATCATCGCGGCTTCTCGGTCATGTTGGCTGGAGGTGGCATACGTGGTGGTTATGCACATGGTTCCACCGATGACTTCGGTCGCAGTGCTGTGGACCGCGAAGTGCATGTGCATGACCTGCATGCCACGATGCTACATTTGCTCGGCTTCGATCATCAGAAACTGACCTATCACTTCAGCGGTCGCGACTATCGCTTGACAGATATTCATGGACGATTGGTCAAGGAGATCTTGGCATGAACTTGAAGAACACATTCATCTCCTTACTACGTGGTTGCGGAATTTTGGGTTTTGCGTTGACTTGCGAAACGGTCCTCCATGCGCAAGAACCGAGCCCCAAACCCGACACACCCAACGCCAATGCTTCGCCTGAGGATATCGAGTTCTTTGAAGCGGAAGTGCTCCCTCTTCTGCAAAAGAAATGCTACAGCTGCCACAGCCATGACGCGGGCAAGTCCAAAGGTGGCTTAGTTGTCGACTCGCAAACCGGTTTGCTTACCGGGGGTGAATCCGGCGCAGCGATTGATCCAGGCAAAGCGGATAGCAGTCTGTTGATCCGCGCGATTCGCTGGGATGACAATGAAGTTAGCCCTATGCCTCCTGAGGAACAACTTTCGGCGGCTGAGGTAGAGATCTTCACGCGCTGGATCAATCGCGGTGCCGTAGATTCGCGTCAACCCACCGCGGTTATCGCCCCAATGCAAGAAATCCAAGAGCAAGCGAAGACGCATTGGTCCTTTCAGCCGCTGCAGAAACCTGATGTCCCCACAGCGAATCAAGTTACCAAGAGCGACAATGCACTCGATCGTTTTGTCGCAGAGAAATTGGCAGCCAATCAAATTTCAATGGCTCCGCAGGCAGACGCGGCCACGTTGATTCGACGTGCTTATTTCGATTTGGTTGGGCTACCACCGAGTGTGGATGACGTGAAGCGTTTTGAAAAAGCGTTTGACGAGAATCCAGAAAAAGCAATGCAACAATTGGTCGACCAATTATTGGAATCACCGCAATATGGGGAACGTTGGGCTCGCCATTGGATGGACGTCGCACGTTACTCCGATGTTTCTGGTGGACTTAGAAATCAAGGTCGCGATGATCGCCTTCCATTTGCGTTCACTTATCGCGACTATTTGATACGAGCTTTCAATAACGACAAACCCTACAACCGTTTTGTGATGGAGCAAATCGCCGCAGACCACTTGAGTCTTGATGATAAACGAGATTTGGCTGCCACAGGATTCTTGGCAATTGGTTCCGTGGCAGGGACCGAAGAAGAGCGCATTGCAGAACGCATCGATACGGTGATGCAAACCTTTCAAGGACTCACCGTCGGCTGCGCTCGCTGCCATGACCACAAATTCGATCCTATCCCAACCGAAGATTATTATGCATTGCGGGGCGTGATCGCATCCACCACGGAGCTCGGTACAGGCCAACGCGCAGAACGTGTTGACCATGAACTGTGCCCCATCATCGAAGAATGCAGCGATCCCGACTTGCGTAAAGCTTATGAAGCAGACGTAGCCAAAGCAGAGAAAGAACTCCGCGACTATGAAGATAAAGTCTGGCTCCCTAAAGAAGAGAAATGGCGTAAAGAAACTCCGCAATATCTCGACGTCTTAGCGATGACGCAAAAAGAACGCGGTGGTTTGTCGGCTACGGATTATGCCCGCAGTCGCCTCGATCGATCCGTACTTGGAGCTTGGTCGCAATTGTTCCAGCGTGCGGGCCGCCGATTTGACCCGATACTTGAACCTTGGATCTCCTTCTCTCGACTTCCCGCTGAACGGTTCGAAGAACAATTCCAACGAGCCTTAGGAAAACTCAACGATGGGGCTAAACAACCCAATGCCGAGTTGCTAAAAGCGATCGTCGATAGTCAACCCAAATCGATGCGGGATGTCGCCAAAGTTTACAGTGACTATTTCGCAAAGGCCGATGCTGCTTGGCAGGCGGAGCTCAGCAAAGAAACGGACAAGACACCTAAAGAACTTTCCGATCCAACGCTCGAAGCGTTCCGCAAGATTCTCTATCAACCAGGCATGCCACCCGCTCGAGCCGAGAACAAAGTGCGAGATGCGTTTGGCAACAACGATCGCAAGCGTTCGGATCTGGTCAAGAAATTACAAGATGCGAAGTTCTATCACCCAGGCGCTCCGATTCGCGCCTTGAGTGTGGCCGATAGTGACGCGATCGCTGACTCCCCTGTGTTTGTGCGGGGTGAACCCGATCAGGCAACCAAAGAGCGTGTACCTCGCCGCTTTGTATCGATCCTGGCCGGCGCGGAACCTGAGCCATTTAAGAACGGTTCGGGCCGTTTGGATTGGGCGGAAGCGATGGTCGATCCTTCCAATCCGTTGACCGCTCGAGTCATCGTGAACCGCGTGTGGCAATATCACTTTGGTAAGCCACTCGTTAGCTCGACTGGAGATTTCGGATTGCAAACACCACAGCCTGTTCAAGCTCCATTATTGGATTGGCTGGCGGTAACGTTTATGGAAGACGGCTGGTCCCTCAAGCAATTGCATCGTCGCATCATGTTGTCCCAGGTATGGCAGCAGAGTAGCACGGAGCACCCAACGTTTGCTACAGCGATGGATAAGGATCCTGAAAATACATTGCTCTGGCGTCAGAACGTTCGCCGGATGGAATTCGAACCACTCCGTGATTCGATTCTGGCTGTCACTGGCAATTTGGACAAAACCATCGCCGGACGCTCGGTACCATTGTATAGCGATGCGAATGAGAATCGCCGAACCGTGTATGCATTGGTGGATCGCACCAATATTCCAACGGTGATGAGCACCTTTGATGTTCCCAATCCAAATCTCACTCAAGGCGAACGTTTCGTCTCGACCGTTTCACCTCAGGCGTTGTTCTTGATGAACAACTCCTTTGTGTTGAACAATGTGAGAAAGTTGGCTCGATCAGAGGAATTCAAGAGCCTCCCTGAAGATTCGTCGCGAATAGAGTGGCTCTATCGCCGCATTTTGCAACGCGACGCATCACCCCAGGAAACAGAATTGCTCAGTCGCTTACTTCCCGTTCCTAAAAATGAGCCAGCGGTCATTGATCCGCGCGAAGCGGAGCTGGCGGCACAGATTCAAGCAGCGGATGAAGCATATCAAGCCAATCCAGACAACAAAGCTGCCAAACGAAGACTGGAGCAATTGCGCAAAGCAGAGAAGGCGTTATTAGTTGCTAAGGAAAGGAAGCTGAAGCAAGCGAAGGAACGCGCAAGGGGTGTATCCGAACCCGCCGATGGCTGGGAAAAGATCATCCAGACAATCTTGATGTCCAACGAGTTTGTGTATGTTCTTTAACGGAACGATTCTTGAGCATTGTGCTTAGAAGCGTTCACATTTCCTCTTCCGTGGAGTTCCTAGAGTTATGCGATCGATTGCAAAGTTTATGTCGATGTTGTTCCTAGCCAGCTTTGTGTTCACTGGCATTGTCAGCGCCCAAGAAGAAGGCAAACCGAAAGGCAGGAAGCAGCAAGCTCAATTGAGCATTGTGGATCAGTTCCTGAAGGCGCTGGAACCTGCTGAGCTATCTGAAGAACAAAAGACAGCCGTAAAAGAAATCATGGGTGCGGTTCAGAAAGATGTGACCGCGAAACGAACCGAAGCTGGAATCACAGCGGATGTTTTGAAGAAGCGAGCTGCTGCACGTAAAGAAGGTACAGAAGCAGGCAAGAAGGGGCCCGAACTGAAGAAGCATGTCGAAGCCGCTTTGGGTCTTACTCCGGACCAGATCAAAGTTCTTGACGAAACCGAAAAAGCTATCGCTAAGGCCAAACAAGAAGTTGGCAAGAAGCTTTCGGCAGACCAAATTGCCAAGTTGCCTGAGCAAGCTCGAAAGAGCGTAGAAGCCCCAGCTCCAAAGCAGGGTGGTAAAAACAAGAACGGCGCAGACAAATAACCCTTTTGGGTATAGAGGAACTTGATTTAGGTGAGTTTGATCCCCAATCAGGTCGAAATAACGGGGAATAAGAGGCCCGTCGCCTCCTTATTTCCCGATAATTTTATTGACCGCGACAGTTTGCCATGATAGCTTGACGCGGCAATTTGGTCTGACGAGCTAAAAGCTACGGGCTAGAAACTCTATGAGTTGCTTAGCCAACGGCAGTTGGTCTTTTCTTCTGATCTCTTCACAACCTGAACCGGTTAGGCAGCCATTACCGGGCGGCTGGCTTTTCCGCATGTATCTTCTTCTTGAAGTTGCGCTGACATTCCCATGTCGCAACATGCTCCCTCAAGCCAAGCGTTCGCTGTTAAATGTTGCTGTACCAAACAGACTGAGAGAATCAGTGCATAACCTTTCGAGACTCAACCATATTCCGGAAATATGGCTGGGCCTGAGGCGGATGGTTGTGCGAACGCCTCACTGAGAAAGAGTGATATTCGAAATCGTCGAAGCTACCACGAAAACCTCTGTTCGGTTTTTCGGTGGCTGGAACGCTTGAGAACAAAACGACTTTCGAAGCAGTCATTACTATGGTAGGTCGGCTGATTGAAAGATTGGTTGACTGAAGGTTGGTAAAGCGAACGAGTGCTATTCACCGGTGATTCTTTATTTCCAAACACTCATCGCTTGATCGAGAATGAAACGGAAGTTCATTCGAAGAATCCTAGGTACGATCTCTTTTCTTACATTGTTACTGCTTGGAGTGATTTATGGCCTTACATCGAAAGTATGTTGGGCGATCCGCATTCACGCTCGTTGAATTGCTGGTTGTTATCGCCATTATTGGAATTTTAGTAGGTCTTTTGTTGCCAGCTGTGCAAGCTGCTCGTGAAGCCGCTCGTCGTATGAGTTGCTCGAACAACTTGAAGCAATACGGTTTGGCATTGCACAATTACCATGACGCCAACAAAACGTTTCCATCGTTGGTTAATACTTGGAACGGCGTCACCGATAAACACCTCGGTTGGCAAGCTCAGATTTTGCCACAGATGGAGCAAACGGGTTTATACAATAGCTTGAACATGCAACTGTACGCGCCGTGGGATACGATTATCGCTGCGCCAAACGATCCGAACCGACGTGCTCGTCAGATCCAAGTTCCTTATGCTCGCTGTCCTTCGGATGCTTGGGACCCAGCTAACGGTTGGGCTCAATCCAATTATTGCGGCAACTTGGGTTCGCAACGCGTTCCATCGGCTGACGGCAATTGCAACACTTGGATGACTCCAGGTGTGAACTATGACCAACTTGGTTGGGCTGATCACGGCAACCACAACGCCATTAACGGTCTTTCCGGCATGATGGGACGCTTAGGTCCCAAAATTGGATTTAATGCCGTAAAAGATGGTACTTCACAAGTGCTCCACGTCGGTGAAGTGCTCCCTGAGTGCCATGATCACCTTGAAGGCTGGTGGAGTTTCAATGGAATGGGTAACGCCCATGCAGGTACCCAAGTGCCATTGAATACCATGACCACTTGCGCGGCAGATACTGCAGACGCAACTGCTAAAGGCTATCCAAACCCACAATGTGCTGCCAAGTCGAACTGGAATTACTCATGGGGTTTCCGTTCAAATCACACTGGCGGTGCCCAATTCTTGTTTGTTGACGGTAGTGTACGGTTCCTTAGCCAAAACACGAACTACAACACTTACCAGATGTTGGGTGGTCGAGCTGACGCTCGCCCAATCAGCGACGGCGACCTATAGTCGTTGGCGAGGATCTTTCGCAGCATGCTAGAATTTGTGTAGAATAAACAAGTCGGTCTTAAAAAAGGACCGGCTTGTTTTTTTGCTTCTGAAAGACATAAGCGAAGAACGGTTCTTTAAGCAGCCTTATTGGCTGGCAAAGACCAGACAATCTAACAATTCATTTTTTGATACCTAAATTTCTCGAATATCGTACGCACCTATTACGAAGATGGAGTGAACTGTGAAACGCCGACACTTGCTTCACTGTTTGTTGATTGCCACCTTAGGACTTGTAACCGCTGCTGGGTGTGGTGGTGATGGACCTGCCGTTGCCAAAGTGACTGGCAAGGTAACCTTGAAGGGAGCGCCTATTAAGGGTGCCAGCGTCCAGTTCCATCCTGAAAAAGGTCCTATGGCAATTGGAATCACCGACGATCAAGGTAATTTCACCTTGACAACGAACGGTCGCCCTGGTGCCCCAATCGGACTCAGCAAGGTCGCCATTTCGAAAGCTGCCCCAGCTCCAACCGGCGGTTCCATGCCTGCCAATCCTACACCGGAAGACATGGCTAAAATGGCTGCTCAATCAGCCAAGGGTGGCACACTAAAACGTACCGAACCACCGAAGAGCGAAGTACCCGAACAGTATGGCAATCCGTCGACCAGCAATTTGACCGCTGACGTTAGCACCAACGCGGCTAACAACACCTTCGAGTTCAATCTTCAGTAACCCGATAAGACGGTCAACGTGCGCAGCTTCACTGCTCAACTGAGTCAAACCACATTATCAACTGGCTCGCTGTATAAACAGCGAGCCGGTTGGATTTCTGCCAAACTTTTATGGCTTATCGGTGCTTTGGTTCTCCTCGTTGCTCTAGCGCTACCCTACGTACAACGCTATCAACAGCTCTTGAACATTCAGGCAGCGATCGATCGTGAAGATCTTTCCCAAGCACGATTCCTATTGCAAAAGCTCCTCCTAAGGAATCCCGTAGATGCTGAATGCATCTACTTGCTCGGCTCAGTCGCTCGCAGACAGGGGGATTTCTTGACGTTTCGCAACTGCATGGAATTAGCTGAGTCGCACAATTACTCGGCCAACAAAATCGAATTCCAGCAGAAGCTTTATGACATTCAAACGGGAAAAACGGATCCTGCCCAGCAACCTGAGTTGCTCTCAAAAGGTGATCAAGGAGTCGAGAATGCAGTCATCTCGGATTCTGTAGCTGCTCAGATCTATCAGGCTATCGCTTATGGACACCTTGCCAATTATCGACTCAAAGAAGCGTGGGAGGCAAGCAAGTTTTGGTTGCAGTGGCAGCCGAACTCGATCGCCGCTCATCTCCTTATGGCAGACATTTATGAAAGAATCGAAGATCCAGCCAACGCCATTAAAGAACTTGAGGCCATTTTGGCAATCGATTCTTCGCACCCTGGAGCAAGAGCCAAGCTAGGTGAGCTGCTTATTGATGTCAACCGGATCAATGAGGCCCTCAACTACCTGAGCGGACTGGTTAAGGAACAAATCGTCACCGCCAACATTCAAATTGATTATGCCGAAGCTCTACTTCGCTCAGGACAAAGTGAAGAGGCGAAAAAGGCTCTACAAGACGCTTTTCAGATGGGCTTGGGTAGGCAGGAACGCGCCAAAGCCTCGTCCACGCGCGGCCGCATCCATATGGAAGAAGGAAAATGGGAAGCTGCAGCGGCAGATCTTCTAGTCGCTATTGAAATTGCGCCTGATGACTATGCCTCCCACATTTCTCTCAGCAACACTCTGACTCGCCTCGGACAACTGGAATTAGCAGATCAATATCGCGAACGTGGCACAACACTTTTGCAATCCGCCAACGAGAACTTCCGCAAAATTCAAGAAGTCTTGGCACAGATTATTGAGCGGCCTACGGATCCTGGCCTAAGAACTTCGGTAGGCAAAATGATGATCGAGCAAGGCAAAGTGCCTGAAGGGTTGCGTTGGATCGAAACCGCTCTGCAATACGATCCCAATTATGCGCCTGCACTGGAAATTGTGCGTCAATACTATCCAACCAATCCAGGATGACGCGATGTGCAATTTTCTCTCTCAACTGCTACATGTAAACCATTGCCTGAAACAGTGCCTTCGACTTCGTTTGGTGCTGGTCGGCCTCTCTATTGCAATTGTTGGCTGCAACAATAAGCAAACAGCTCCAGTAAGCAATTCAGAAGCAACGACTACTACCACTTCGACTTCAATATCTAGCTCTAAAACCGAGCTTACAACAAATACCTCTTCAACCCCATCGACTCCAGCCACCAACAGTGCCCCCCAAGGCCAAGCCTATTTTGAAAATGTTGCTTCCAGCTATGGCGTCGAATCGATTTATCGCAACGACGAAGAAGCTGGCGAAGCGAGTATCGTCGAATCATTGGGTGGAGGCGTGGCGGCTTGTGACTATGACAATGATGGTTACCCAGATCTTTTCTTTACCGGTGGCGGCAAAATCAGCGATCGTTCATTGCCGGGGCTGCCAGGCAAACTGCTCCGGAACAAGCGTGGCGTTCAATTCGCAGACGTGACTCAACAAGCGAGAACTGTCGAACATCCACATTTTTCCCACGGCGCGTTTGCAAACGATTACGACAACGATGGCTTCATCGACCTTCTAGTCACGGGTTACGGCGGTCTATTGCTTTGGAAAAATCAAGGTGACGGATCATTTGAAGAGGTTCACCAAGCCGCGCAATTGACAGAACAAGCATGGAGTAGTAGCGCTGCTTGGGCTGACTTCAACGGAGATGGTTTGCCTGATCTCTATGTTGCTCATTACGTAAATTGGAGTTGGGACAACCACCCTAACTGCTTGGTTCCAGACCGATCCAAGAGGGAAATCTGTTCTCCAGGAGACTTCAAAGGACTAGATGACACGCTCTACCTGAACCGAGGCGATGGAACATTCGACAATGCTACAGCCACCTATGGACTTAAATCGGGGGGCAAGGGACTCGGCGTCGTGGTGCACGACATCGACCAAGACGGTACCCTTGATGTCTATGTGGCGAATGATACTGAACCCAATTTTTGCTACATCAACCAAGATGGGAAATTTGTCGAAAAAGCTCATCGGATGGGCGTCGCAATCGACGACATTGGGATCCCTAACGGTAGCATGGGAGTCGACTTGTGCGACTACAATCGCGATGGCAAACCCGATCTTTGGGCCGCGAACTATGAACGCGAGTCATTTGCCCTTTATCGCAATGAGGGTGCCGGTTTTTTTCTTCATGTAAGCAGAGCCAGCCGCATCACAGCTTTGGGCGAACTGTTCGTAGGTTTTGGAACTTCGTTTACCGATGTTAACGGGGATGGTTGGGAAGACATCGTCGTTGCAAACGGACACGTGATCAAATATCCCACGCATGCTAGTCGCAAACAAAAGCCACTGCTTCTGTTGAATGACCGCGGCAAGTTTACCCGCCAAAAATTCGAAGCCCCAAACTATTTCGCGCTAGATCATGAAGGGCGTGGATTGGCTCTTTGTGACTTCAATGTCGATGGTCATCCTGACGTCGTGATCTCCAACCTCAATGAACCGGCTGCCCTTTTGAAGCATTCAGAAAACACGTTCCAGAACTTTCTTGTCTTGCAATTGATTGGGACTCGGTCCAGTCGAGATCCAGTCGGCGCAACCGTCACACTGGTTACCAACGAACAACCCATCGTGCGGTATCGCAAAGGAGGTAGCAGTTACCTCAGTACTTCAGAAGCAAACTTGTTCTTCGCTTGGCCTAACGATCTCAAACCTTCCAAGCTATTGATTCGCTGGCCATCGGGTACGGAACAAGAGATAGACGCTCAGCAGTTGACTCCGTGGATGACAATTGTTGAACCCAATCCGTGATCGTTATCGGCAATTTTTCGGATCTAACACTTATGAAAAAGTATGCCCATACTGCTGCAGCGATCTTCTTTCTAGCGTCATTGCTTTTGTTAGCTTGGCAAGTTTGGCGAATCGACTACCTATTTCCAAATTCTCCGGAACCAACTTCGCTAGACATCGGCCGTCTGACCAAAGACGATTGGCTCAAAGCCATGATTGCTCTTGATCAAGAACAATCCGAGCCCGCTTTAGAATATATTGCCTTGTCCCAAGGTGATCCGACTTTGGCTCCGCGACGTGCCATGCTTGAAGGACGCTTGATGTTGGCGATGGGTAAGCCGCGTGCTGCGGAACAAGCATTCTCGGAGGCTCTCACTGATCTCGAAATTCGCCCACAAGCCTTGCATTGGCTTGGGGCCGCAGTCTATGCCATCGGCAACCCTCCGCTCGCCGCAAGCCATTGGTTCGAGGCCATCGCAGCCAAACCAGATCAAGCTCCTACGCACCGCTCATTGTCGATGTACTTCTATGATCTCGGTGCCGCTGATAACGCGATTCATCATCTGAAGGAACTCGCCAAATTAGAACCTACAGATGGACGTCCACTTAGATTGTTGGCGTTGATTCACAAAGATAACGAACGCTACGAAGACGCTGCGATATACTATCAACAGGCACTAGAACGCTCGCTGTCGACGTCCACGCAACAGGACGTGTTCCTTGAACTCACGGAATGCCTATTGAAAAGTCGCAGCTATCAACAAGCCTTCGAAACGATCACTCGCTGCACCGATTCGAACGATGTTCGCGTCCTCAAAGCAGAGTGCCTTTCAGGCTTAGGCAAGAACGACGAAGCGATACAGGAATTGGATCTCGTCCTAGCTGTCGATGGCATTCATCTCGGAGCCCTATTGCACCGAGGTACATTAGATCTTGAACGTGGAGACATTGATGGGGCTGTTGCCTATTTGAAGAAAGCCGCTGAAAACCACCCGCTCGACTTCACCGCGCATTTCAAATTGTCCCAAGCTCTTCGCCGCGCTGATCAAAACGATCTGGCCGACCAAGAAGCTGCGGAAGCCGAACGTATTAGACTCATCCGCGAAAAGTTCGCCAAGCTCCACCAAGATGCATCATCTAAACCTCAAGATGCTGCCGTTCGAGTCGAGTTGGCCCTTACTGCGCAAGAACTACAACTTTTGGATGTTGCCAAGAGCTGGTACAAGGCAGCTCTGACTCTCGATCCCAAGAACGAAAATGCCCGAAAATCCCTGGCAATTCTTGAAGGCAGCCCCCAATCCACCCCACCGAGCCCCCCTCTTAAGACACAACCCTAGCGGGACTATTTTCTTTACCAAAGCCCGCCATTTAACTAACCTATAGAGACAGTCGGTCGCAACTCCTCAAACCGTTGCTGGACCGAAGTCCTTCCTTCGAATTTCCCGCCTACCTGAAAAGATTCCGCATGCTCACCGCATCGTGTCAACGCTTCGCCGCTAGGTGCAGCGTCTTATTGGCTTTTGTTGTTGCGACTTCTGGAACACTTCCAGCCCAGACCGCTACCGACTTGGCTCGCTTGGTTCACCCTGACGTGGCTGACCAATTGGGGCTCGATGATGCACAACGCGCAAAGATTCAAACGCTCCTGCAACAGCGTCTCGAACTCGTCTCTCAAGCCACTGCGGATAAGCCTGCAGATCTCTCGGCGATCGACAAGCAAATCCAAGAGACATTAACGGCAGATCAATGGAAAGCTTTTCAAGCCGCTCCTCCGGAACAAAAACTCCGCTTTCAATTTCGAGAGCAGAGTTGGGCCGATGTACTGCAATGGTTCGCGCGGCAAGATAATCTCACCTTGGTCATGGATCGTGCCCCGTCTGGCACCTTCACCTATTCGGACAATCGTTCGTATACGCCCACCGAGGCAATCGATCTACTCAATAGCGTTTTATTGACCAAGAACTTTACGCTGCTCCGTCGCGATCGAATGCTGACGGTGATCGAACTGACTACTGACATTCCAATTGAACTCATTCCCCGGATTAAGCTGGAAGACCTACCATCTCGTGGTCGCTTCGAACTCGTCAGCGTTTTATTCCCGCTAGGAAAACGTCCGATCGATGCTGTAGTTACCGAAGTTCAACCTTACTTGTCCAACTATGGCCGAGCGGTACCGCTGGCGCAAAGTCGGCAACTGCTGGTGATTGAAACTGCAGGCAAAATGCAAACCATCAATTTGTTGATTGCATCGGTCCCTGAACCAGCTCCACCACCACAACCTCCCAGACCAGAACCACAACCAGCACCCGTCTTCGCCGCTTATCCTCTGGGCAACCTAGATCCACTATCAACATTGACGACCATCAAGAAGCTCATTCCGAGCGAACAAATTACCGTGGATGACAAAACACGTGTACTGAGCGCGTTTTTAGTTCCCGCCCAACAAACGGCCATCCAAACCGCCATCACTCAGATGCAGAAAGACTCGACCGAATCGCCTGGTCTGGAGTCGATGTCGTACAAGGTCGATAATGTTGATGCCGTAGCTCTTGAAAAACAAATTGTGGCGGTTGCTCCTACAGCTCTCGTTAGCTTTGACGCGGTCAATAAAAAAGTCATTGTGACAGCACCCGCACTCGATCAAGCGAAAATTGCTAAGTTGCTAGAAGCTGTTGGCAGTCCTGTTGCCAGCCAAGATATGGTGGTCAAAAGCTATCAGTTGCTCCCGACTCAATCGGCAACGGTGACATTAGCTCTTAAGGCGATGCTACCAAACTCGCAAGTCCTATCCAATGATGCGAGTGGAATCATCATCATTCGCGGCAGCGATACCGACTTGCAACTCGCAGATGAAGTCGTGGCTACGTATAAGACGAAACCCGCCGAGTCGACTCCCCAGCTGAAAGTATATCCTCTGGATCAAATCGTACCTGCAACTTGGCTAGCCCAAGTTACCAAAGCCTTTCCGGAAGCTAGTTTATGGCTGGATGCGGAACAAAAGCAGCTCTTAGCGTTAGCCACCTCAACAGAACAAACGCGACTAGAGTCGATGCTGCCTGAGCTCAAAAAACTATTGCCCGTTGCAGATAAACGGACCGTCGCCATTTATCCTCTGAGCCCATTGCAACAGCAGCGTTGGCCACTTGTGGAAACAGCGACCAAAGCGATGTTACCCAACGTAACACTCTCGCCTGTAACCACCAATAATGAATTGATCGCTTGGGGGGCACAATCCGATCACGAGCAGCTCAAGGCATTGCTCGATCAATTGTCGAGCGAGATGCCAACCGAAACTCCGACGCGGCTACAAACTTACGCCGTGGATCAGGTGCCTGTTGCCACCTTGCAAACGATGCTGGCGGACATTCTCGGCAAATCCAAGGTAATCCCGGACACGACCGGCAATCGTTTGTTGGTATGGGCCAACGATGAAACCCATGCCAAGCTTGCCGAAGCCATCGATCAAATCTCACAGATGCCTATATCGACGCAAGAAAAAGTTCTGGTCGCCTATCCATTGCAACATATCGACGGAACGAATCTCAAGACATTATTGGCCACCGCGATACCTACAGCAGTCATCGTCGTGGATGTCGAAGGTAAGCAACTGATAGCTACCGCCTCTCTCTCCGATCAATTGCGGATCAAAGCGACCATCGAGCAGCTCGACATTCCTCGCGCGGCTCTTGAAACCGAAGAAATACGCACGTATGCAATGAAAAACAATCTGCAAGCAGCCACTCTGGTAACAACATTGCAAACAATGTTCCCGAAGTTGAAACTTACGGCAGACAGCACCAACAATCAAATTCTGGCCACAGGTCCGTTAAAAGACCATCAACAAATGCAATCCGCGCTCGACCGACTCTTTTCGGGCGAAACAGGAGAAGTGATTGATGCCAAGACGTATGAAGTCCCTTATGGAGACTTGACCACTTTGCCGAGCATCCTCGCCCAAATTGCTCCGAAATCGATCATCAGTACCGATGTAACGAACCGGACCATCCTTGTCTGGGCAACCGCCGCGCAACATGAACGTATCTCGCAAGCCCTCGAACAACTCAATCAAAAGTCAGAAGGGCGGCAAGTTCTTCAAGTCTATAAAGTCCCGACCCATCGCAGTCCTTTGATCCGTTTGGCTTTGGTGGCCACCTTCCCAGGCGCGGCGATCGGAGTCGATAGCAACAGTGGGCAAATCGTGGCCTTAGCGACCAAAGAGATGCAGGCCCGCATTGGCGATGCCATCAAGCAATTGCTCGATGCCCCCGATATTGGCATGTCTCGCATAGCCAAACGTTATGACTTGCCGAAAAAGTTGCGCGCGACTTTCCCTACGATACTCGCATCGATTTCGACGACCATCACTGTAGTAACTCCTGCCACCGATTTGATCTCACCCCTGGTTGTGTTAGCCACTCCCGATGAACATCAGCAAATCGAATTGCTGGTGAAATCTTTGGTGGAGAGCGCTGATATCGAAGTCGGTTCGGTCACCTTCAAAGTCTACGACTTGGGGAGCATTGATCCTGCAGCCTTTTCGAATCTTCTCTCCGAATCTCGTCCGCAAGCGAGACTACTGTCGCCAGCCACGGCCACGCGAGTCATCATTGCGGACACGGAAGAGGGACATCAACAAATTGAGAAGCTGCGTGAATCACTCGAGAAGAGCTATCAAGAAACCACCGGCTTGACATTCAAGATTTATTCGATTCGAGGTGAATTGATCACGCAACTTACCACGATCGCAACCTCGCTAGCCCCAACGGCGAAATTGTTCCCCAACGCGGCCACAGAAAAAGTTGTCGTGTTAGCCACTCAGGGTGATCAATCTAAAGTTGAGAACTGGATCGCCGAACTTGAATCGAAAACAGCTCCACCAACCAAAGCCGAGTTACGCATCTATCCATTAGCAGGAGTCGATAAGACTCAAGCCGCCGAAGTTTTGGTAGGTGCACTCGGCACCGATGTAAAAATCATTCCCACTACCAAAACCACCGAACTTACCGTACAAGCCGTTCCCGATGTCCATCCACGTGTGGTCGAAACGTTGAAGATCTTGACCGATGCATTAGCGAAGCCTGATGGACGACGCATGGAACTGTTTGCACTCGACTTCAATCAAGCTGACGTCACCAGCGTTTCCAACTCGTTGCGGGCCGCCCTCGGCACCTCGATTGCCCTCACGCCGCTTGTGGCGTCGAATACGCTGATGGTGGTTGGAACCGAAGAGCAAATCGATCAGATTCGCAAAGTCCTGGAATCGTTACAGAAGGAATTGCCGGAGAGCCAGAAGCGAAAGAGCTTGGTCTATGCACTGAAATTCGCAGATCCAACGGCCGCAGTTCGTGTTCTGCAAAGCCTAGTTCCGAAAGCGACGCTTGCCGCCGATGTGGTTGGCAAAAAAGTTGCCGCTACTGCAACCCCGAGCGAGCAGCAACAAATCGCCGAGTTCATCACGTCATACGACATGCCCGTTGTGAACGAACGAGAAACAAAGATCTATCCCTTGCAACGCGGAAGTGGCCGTGGCTTGTCGTTTGTAGTTCAAGAAATGCTCCCCAACGCGACGGTCTTTGGCAGTCGCGACGCGCCTGTTCTTATGGCAACCGCTACCGCTGAAGATCATGAGAAGATTACAAAGATTATCGAAGAGTACAACAAAACCAGTGGTGGTGACGAGACGACCACGGTCATCACTCTCAAGAAAGCTAAAGCCGCCAGCGCTGCCGAAGCGGTTCGACAAATCGATGATCTCATCAAGGTCACCACAGACCTACCCACTAACAGCCTTATCATCACCGCGTCCGCTGAACGCACCGCTCAAATTGAAGCTCTATTAAAGCAGCTGGAGTCTAACGAGGGCTTTGTTGCCGTCACCAAACGGTATCAATTGTCTGGTGCCGATCCTGTTGCCTTACAACGAGCACTCGCCGTAAGTTTTCCGAAAGCGACTTTGGCTGCTGATGCAGTGAATGGCGATCTCTATGTGACGGCTACCGAACCCGAGCAAGCTGAAATTCAAAAGCTGGTTGATTCAGCCAACCAACCTTCACAACGTTCCTCCCAAGTTTATGCCTTGAAATATGCCGAACCAGCAGCAGCGGTTCGCGTGCTAATTTCGCTGTTGCCCAAAGCGACCGTTGCACCTGACTTGGTTGGAAAGAAAATTGCCGCGACGGCTACAGAGGCGGAACATAAGCAAATTGCGGAGTTCATGAAATCCTACGATCAACCGATTTCGAATGTCCGCGAAACTCGAATTTATCAACTGAAACGGGGAACAGGCCGCGGATTTGGGTTTGTACTCTCCGAAATGTTGCCTGAAGCAACCATATTCGGAAGTCGTGAAACCTCTGTGGTCATGGCCACGGCCTCTGAAGAAGATCATCAGAAGATTCAAGCCATGATCGATCAATACAACAATGCCAGCGGAGGTGAAGAGAAAACGATCGTCATCGCGCTCAAGAAAGCCACTGCGGATAGCGTGGCCGAAGCGATCGAACAGATGGACGAGGAAATTCGCGTTTCTGCTGACGATGAAGCCAATACGATTGTCGTGACCACTTCCAGCGAAAAGATTCAAATCGTTGAAGCAATGATCAAGCAGATGGAAGAAAGCGTTTCATCAACTCTCACGACCAAAGGTTATCCTCTGAAGGAAGCTGACCCCACCGCACTGCAACGTGCCCTTCGAACCAGCTTTCCACGCGCGACGATTTCGGCGGATGACACCAACGGCACACTGTACGTTACGGCGAGCGAAGCCGAACATATTGAAATCGCGCAGTTGATTGATGCCACCAATCAATCACTGAAACGCAAACCGACGCTTAAAACGTTTATGTTGCAACATACGAACGCAGCTGAGGTGGCCAATTCACTGGAAGAAGCTTTTGGTCGTCGGTCCACGGTGGGTGTGAGCTTTGATGAAAACACGGGCGCCGTTTTTGTGTTGGGAACTCCCGACGACTTGACCGTGGCCGAACAAATCATTCAGCAAATGGATGTGGTCAAAACGCCCGGTACTGGTCGAAAACTCAAAGCCTTTTCGTTGAGTGGTGCTGATGGCGACGCCATCGTTGAAAGTGTAGAAGCACTTTTTCCCGATGCGTTCCCTGAAGTGAACGTAACCTGGGATGTGCTCAAAGAACAATTGGTGGTGATCGGTTCGAGCGAACAACTTGAGCTGGTAGAAGAAACGCTTAAACAATTTGCACCACCAGAGCGAGATCTGGAGATCTTTCAATTGCGCAATAGCGACCCTAATACGATTCAAACCGCCATCAACTCCCTCTTTGCCGACGAGCCCTATGCCACTTCTCCAACAGTCAACAAAGATGAGGCGAATAGCCAAGTGTTGGTACGCGGTACGAAGGAGCAGTTAGTATTGATTCGACAATTGCTCGAGAAGATGGGCGAGCCATTGACCAGCGGAACCAACGCTGCGGTTCGAGGTCGCGTACGCACCGTTCCTATTCAACGCGATTCGGAAATGCTGTTAGAGCAATTGCAAAAGGTGTGGCCGCAAGTTCGCAACAATCCTCTTGAGATTGTTCGCGTACCAAACGAAACCAATCCAACGACATCACCCACTCCGCCAAGCGTTCAACCCAACTCAAATAGCAATTCGGAAAAACCTCCTCGTGGTCCGAATCCTGATCCCATCCAAGAACCTGTAGCCCCAGTCGCTAAACCAGCAACGTCTGGTCCAACTGCGCCACCCGTAGTGGTCATTCCAGGCGATCGACAATGGACCATCGCCTCTGAAGATGTCGCTGCCCTAGATCAGTTCGAATCGCTCCTCGCTGCTGGCATGCGACAGCCCGTTTTACCTGCGGCATCCACGGGCAACTATTCGGTTTATATGCTGCGACATGCAGATGCAGATGAATTGCAACAACTATTCACGTCGCTGTTTCGCCGTGGCTCCACTTCCGGAGGCAGCAGTGGTTTTACCTCCAGTTCGCTCATGCGTACTACCTTCGTCGCTGACACCCGCATCAATGCTTTGGTGATGTATGGGGGCAATGCGGACCGAACCGTGATTGAAGAATTGCTCTCCGTTTTGGATTCCGACGAATTGATTAATCAGCTGCAACTGGAGCAGCCCACACTACTTTCGGTGGAAAACACAGATGCCCAACGGGTTATCGATGTCTTGGAAGATGTATACGCCAACCAGTTGAGAAGCGATGGCGGGCGAAAACCGCTCACTATTCCAGAGGGGATATCTGCCGATGTAGCGACAATTTTGCAACAAATCAACGCGGAAACCGTCGGACCACTCCTAACTCTAGGCGTAGAAACAACTTCCAACTCGATTGTGATGCGGGCCCCGGCCGAATTATCGGAGGAAATCCGCAATTTTGTTCAGCTTATTGACCAAAGGGCAGGGGAGCAGCGGTCGCGCCAAATTCAAGTCATTCGGCTCCGCGAGTCGAAATCAGAACAAATCGAAGATGCTTTGCAGATGCTCCTTCGCACCCCAAGACAAAGGGGCCAGTGATCACGCATACAGTATTTCCGGTTTGACTCGCATCGGCCTAACCGATACAATTTGTCACAGCAATTAAAAGATCTTATAGACTCGTTCGCTGTCCATGATGGGCAGGAACCCTAGAGATCAACCCTCGCGATAGCGTTAGAACGGGTGCTCTTTCCCTCCCACCTAAACTAGAGCAAACGTGAAAACGCTCGTTTTGCAAATCGAAATCGCTTGAAGCCTTTCGAGATGCCTAACAAGTGAGTCCCAACCCCACCTACTTTACTCCCACCTACACCCTAACCATGGATGGTCTGACCAAACACAAAGCATCGAAATGAATCGATTCTTTTTTCGTTTGGCAGTATGAGCTCACCATTAAAGTCATGATTACCAATACCACATCCGTGACTCCTTCACTTGATCCGTATCAGCTGCGCAATGTGGCTGATTGTTTGCGCGATAAGACCTCGTTGCAGTCTTTGGCACAGCAATGGGAATTCGAAGGGGAACGCGACTTATTGATCGAGACAGCCCGTTCTTTGGGCTTGGAATATCTCGAAACCGATGACGTGCAAGTAGACCCTTCTGCGATGGAAGGGTTTCCTATCAAGCTCATCCATCGGCATGAAGTTTTTCCATTGGAGCGAACCGAGCAGTACTTGCGATTGGCGGTCAGCAATCCATTCGACTTCAATGCGTTTGATTCCGTAGCGTCGGCGCTGGAACTTGAAGTTCGACCGGTTGTCGCCACCAATGATGCAGTCCGCCGCTTGATCAAAAAGTATTTGGGTGTGGGTGCTGAAACCGTCGATGGTTTGATCGCGCTTCAACGCCTTCAGAGCGGCGATGTCGAGATGTTGGAAGACATCAACATCGACGGCTCGGAAGATGCTGAAGAAGCCCAACAAGCCTCCGTGGTTCGCCTGGTGAATGAGATCCTCAGCGAAGCGATCGAGGCGCGAGCTAGCGATATTCATGTCGAAGCACAAGAGAATGGACTTAAGATTCGCTACCGTATCGATGGTATCTTGCAACGGCAGCCAACACCTGCCGAGATGAACCAATTTCGCAATGCGATTGTGAGCCGCTTGAAGATCATGGCGAAGCTCAACATTGCCGAAAAACGCATTCCGCAAGACGGACGTATCAAGTTGCGAATCTCAGGTCGTGAAATCGATATTCGCGTATCGATCATTCCGATGCTGCATGGTGAGAGCGTCGTGATGCGTGTCTTGGATAAGTCGAACTTGCAATTTTCATTGCGTGGTATTGGCATGTCCGAGACCGTGTATCAACAGTTCCAAAAGTTGATCAATCTACCGCACGGTATTGTCTTGGTAACAGGCCCTACCGGTTCGGGTAAAACAACCACGTTGTACAGCGCTCTCAACGAAATCAAATCGGAAGATACGAAGATCATTACGATTGAAGATCCTATCGAGTATCAACTTGAAGGGATCAATCAGATTCAAGTGCACCACAAAGTGGGCCTGACATTTGCCAGTTGCTTGCGAGCCATTCTGCGTCACGACCCTGATGTGGTCCTAGTCGGCGAAATTCGCGACCTGGAAACCGCCGAAAACGCGACGCAAGCTTCGCTCACGGGTCACTTGGTATTCAGCACTTTGCACACGAACGATGCTGCTGGCGCGTTTATGCGATTGTGCGATATGGGTGTAGAACCATTCTTGGTATCAAGCACCGTAGAAGGTGTGATGGCCCAACGCTTGGTACGCAAGCTTTGTCCAGAATGCCGCCGTCCTTATCATCCGACGGTCGAAGAATTGCCCGATGATTTCCCACTCGATTCGAGACTCGATCCCGATCTAATTTTGTACAAGCCAGTAGGTTGCGAAAAATGTCGCGGTAACGGATATCGCGGACGTTTGGGCATCTATGAATTGCTGGTTTCCAATGAAGAAGTACGCCAATTGGCGACACAAAAAGTATCATCGCAAGTGATCAAACAAGCTGCGATGAAAGCTGGTATGCAAACACTTCGCGCCGATGGATGGCAGAAGGTCTTGGATGGAATCACAACTGTGGATGAAGTCTTGCGAGTGAGCAAGGCTGATTAATCGTATGTGGTGCCTCCATGCCAGACTTCGCATATACCGCTAAGACGCAGCAAGGACAGCGCACCGAAGGGACTATCTCTGCCACTACGCGGATCGAAGCCCTACAAAGGTTGCGTCAGCGTTCCCTTTTTCCGTTAACGGTAACCGACTCGACCAAAAAGAGCTTGGGCCTTGAACGCTGGGAATTCAAGCCGCGAGTTAAGAAGGATCAAGTTGCCGACGCCTGTACTCAATTGGCCGACCTCTTGAGCAACGGTGTGCCGATGCTCGAAGCGCTGCAAATTCTCTCCGACGCATCCGTGAATAATGGATTAAAAATTGCGCTGAAGAGTGTGCACGATGCGATGGCCGAAGGTGCCAATCTTGATCAAGCCATGGCCGCTCAACCGCATGTATTTTCCGAACTAACATTGAGCATGGTGCGAGCTGGTTTGGAAGGTGCCTTTCTCGAAGAGGCCTTGCAACGAACGGCCCATTTCTTGCGCAAACAAGATGAGATGCGGTCCAAGATTTTGGGCGCGCTTACATATCCGCTCATTCTCGGTTTCGTCGGGACGATTATCACCGGTTTGATGATTGCCTTTTTAGTACCCAAGTTCCAACCATTCTTCGATCGTCTGGAGCAATCGGGGGCAGGGCTCCCGTTAGTTACCGTGATCTTGCTCGCGATGAGCCATGTGATGTTGAAATGGGGATGGCTGATTCCGGTTGTGATCTTTGGAATCGGTTTCGGTATTTCCAAATGGCTCAAAACCGATTTTGGTCGTATGACTTTCGACCGGTTCATCTTAAAGGTCCCCGTTCTGGGAAGCATCTTTCACGATGCCGCAGTCTCCCGCGCCTGTCGTATCCTAGGAACGATGTTGCGCAACGGCGTACCCTTACTGAAGTCGCTGCGTATCAGCAGTGAATCGACCGGCAATAAGTTATTGGAACAAGCGATGCTCGCCTCTGCAGAGAATATTACCTCGGGTGACACTCTCTCGAAGCCACTCGCTGCCAGCGGTTTGATCCCGCCGCAAGTGATGGCCATGATCCGTATCGCCGAAGAATCGAATACACTTGATGAGGTCTTGGTAAAGATCGCAGACCGCATCGATCAACGCATCGAACGCCGACTCGAAGTTTTGGTGCGAATGATTGAACCACTGATGCTCGTGCTCATCGGCGGCATGGTCATGTTTGTTATTGTGGGTGTTTTATTACCCGTTTTTGATTTGAATTCGACTGTAAACTAACCACTTAACCAGCCGGCCCACGGAGGCCGAAATCCTACCTGAGAACAAAAGGAGTCTCTTATGAAACGTGCTGCATCTCGATCCCGCCAAGGTTTGACCTTATTGGAACTCATGATCGTGTTGATCATTTTGGTGGGCCTCATCGCCCTTGTGGGTCCCCGTTTGCTTGGTTCACAAAAGAAAGCCGATATTCGAACCGCCCAAGTGCAAGTCGGCAATTTGGTCTCCGCGCTGAAGATGTACGCGGTGGACATGAAGACCTATCCCACCACCGAAGAAGGTCTACAGCTTTTGGTGAAAGCTCCCGAAGATGAGCAACTAGCCCGCAATTGGTCTGGGCCCTACATCGAAGGCTCTAAACTTCCTATCGATCCCTGGGGAAGTGAATTCCAATACGAATATAACACCGAAGAAAACGGTAGCGATTTTCCACGCATCTTCTCCATGGGCCCCGATCGACAAGCGGGCAACGAAGATGACATTGCCAACCAAGCTGCCGCCGGCGAAGAGGAAAGTGATTCGGACAGCCAATCTGGCTCCTCCGATTCACCATCCTCCGCATCGAGCTCTAAAGAATAGGCCTTAGCGGATCACGTGATAGTGAAGATCGAGCGTAGTGCGCGCACGGAGGCTCGACGATTCTCAAAAACGGGTTTCTCACTGCTAGAACTTTTGATCGTTCTAGCAGTGATCGCTGGTCTTATGGCCATTGCTTGGCCAAACCTGCGCAAACCGTTAGGTGATACACCGCTCTCGCAAGCCGGAGCAAGTCTGCGCGAACTCTTTGACGAATGCCGCTATCAAGCTATTCTTCGCGCGGAACTCACCATGCTGCGACTGGAGAAACAATCCTCGACCGTTGTAATGGGATCTTGGGAAGCGCTCTTGGCCAATCAATTGGATCTTCCGACTCTAACAACTGACGGTGCGGCCGATTCGGCAGATACCAACTCCAACGTCTTGCTAAAAAAACCGCGACCACCATTCCAATATCGCTTTGCCCTACCTCCCGACATTGTGATCGAGGAAGTCGTATGGAGCATGTCACTCCCCACCGATACGGCAGATGCTAATTCTGCTGACACACTTCTGTCAGGCACCTCTGGCACCTCCAATACGGATCTCACTGAATCAACATCGGAAGCTCAGCAGGTAAGCTCTTTCGATTCGTCCAATTCGGGGTATTGGTACATCCCGTTTACCCCAGCGGGCATATCTAAAGATGTCAGCATCATACTGCGAGACACAACTACACAAAAACGTCTCGCCCTCCAGTATCAACAGGGAACCGGGCTCATCACCTTGACCAAACTCGCCGATGCCAACTCTAGCATCGAGGCTTCTTCATTTCTCCCTGCCGAGTGAACGGTGAACCCATACGATGTTCAATAGATTATCTCACCATCTTCATTCAAAAAATCGCATACGCCAGCGTGGCTTATCTCTCTTGGAAGTGATCATCGCTACAGCCATCTTGGCTGGCAGCGGAATGGTCCTCTTCTCGATTATCGGAATGGGAAGCAAATATGCCATGCGGGCAGAGGAGATAACGTACGCGCATCATTTCGCACAGTCGGTTCTTGACGAGTGGCAAGCAGCTCCCTCGTCCATTGGCACCGAACAATCAGGCACGATCGAAGAAGCGCCAGACTGGAGCTATCGCATCGAATCTCAACTGCTAGAAGATCAAAGCTTATGCTTGGTACAAGTCGAGATTTCCCGTTCCACACCTTCTCGTCCGAACGCAACAAATGGCGAGCCGATTTATAAGCTCAGTCGCTGGGTTCGCGTTCCCTTGGATCCGTCCAAAGCCAAAGGGAATCTATGAACCATTGCAACACTAATCGTCGCCAAGCTTTCTCGCTCTTGGAATTAATGATCGCGCTGGTGCTCTTGGGCGTACTATCTGCTCTCGCCTGGTCCATCCTTGACAACTTTCGCAATGCCGAACAACGAGGTTGGCGAGTGGCGTCTCGATTGCAATCGATTCGTTCCGCACGACTGTGGTTAGAAGAAGATTTGCTGCATGTTTGCGAGACCTTACCCACACCAAGTCCCAGTTTAAGCTCGCGTTCATCCCCCATCTCTTTCCAAGGGACATCCACTGGGTTTTCGATCACTTACGCACCTTCGATCGATCCGCTCCCTTGGCTCGAGGAATTAGTTCTCAATCGACCAGATTCGGCCACACAAGAACCTGCTGCCTTGAATCGCTATACTCGCCTCGGCTTGTACAACGTGGTTGCAAAATACCAATTGCAAAATGGTGGATCGTTGACGCGCACCATCACCAGTCAAGCACCATTGGCACCGCGTGAACCCAATACAACTTCAACAACAGATATCGAGGCTGCGGAACCAACCCTAACCGTCAACGATCTTTATCGACAATCAGATCGCATCGATCAAATAGGGCAAACGTCGGCATCACTCAACCAATCGCAACTTGGCCCTCTCTACCGACCACGTTTTCGTTATCACGATGGCTCAACGTGGAAATCAACCTGGACAGCCTCTGCTTCTACTTCATTGCCTGCCGCAATCGAACTTTCTTATGACCTCGATGCCGCCGTTTCCACGCTATCGGAAGGTGGTTCTGAATCGACCACGCCTGCCGCAGATGCCTCTGAAGATCTACCAGATCCATTGGACGATGTAGAGGTACCAGTTGTCGAACTGGACGACGATGTATCCGAAGCGATGCTTCAAGAGCCACGTCAAATCCGAATCGTCGTTCGCTTACCTTGGGTACAAGTCTCCCCTTCATCGAGTTCATCGGCAATGCTGGAAGAGAACGAGTCCTTTAGGGCCAGCCCATCAAACCAACCAACCTTGGCGGAGGAGTCTGCGGAATGATCCAGCCTACTTCACGCAAAGGAATGGCATTACTTTTGGTCAGTATGGTTATTGTGCTGGTTGCATTGGCTGCATACGGTTATCTAGATCATATGCAGAGCCAATATCGAATGGCGAAGATACAACTCGAACAGACAGAGGCCAAGCTAACTGCGCTCAGTGGTCTGGAGCAATGCGCTTCCTTGCTGGATCGCCCTGGTCAGATGCGACAATCGCTCGGTAGCCTCGAAGATAACAGCGCATTGTTCGGTGAACGAACCTTAGTATCAGATCGCGCAAACGATACAACCGATGTGGAACCGTGGAGATTTTCAGTTCTATCGCCACCCATAGAATCCACCGGTGCGAATCGTGCAACGTCGTCGCTACCATTCCGTTATGGAATGGAAAACGAGTCCGCCAAATTGCATATCCCCACCTTATTAGCTTGGGATCGAGTGCAACCTGGGAGTGCCAAACGTGCCTTGCTGAACTTACCCGGCGCAACGGATGAGATGGTAACGCTTTTTTTGGAGTATTGTCGCGCGCCACAACAAACACCTAAACAAGCCACTGCTCCAGATCGCATCGCGTGGTTATGGAACGGCGGTGACTGGAATCGAAACTATCGACTTGACCGACTGGAACAACAACTCGGAACGTTGGCGCAAAAAGGTTCAACGGCGGAAGTGGACTCTTCATCTGCGAATGAGGCAAAGACGCCAACAGCTTGGGAACATTTTCTGACTTGGGAAAGTGGTCAACGAAATGTGAGTTGGTCAGGCCAGCAGCGAATTTTCTTAAATCAGCCCGACTTACAAAAACTGCACAGCGAACTTATTGCCATTTGGCCAGATTCATGGGCAAATTACGTCGTTTTAGCACGGCAATATGGCGTCGCTCCCAAAACGACAGCGGGCTCGACCGGAGCGGCTGAGGCGATACCAGCCCCCGATTTTCAGTTACCAGCCAAAAGCACTTTCCGCACGCCCCTCGATTTGCTGGACACTGTCGTGCGAATACCCTCACAATCGGGGTCGCCACAACTGATTGTTAGTCCCTTTTTGAGTGAAATGGCGCAGCAAAGTGATTATCTTGGGAAGTTACTGGATGACGTCACCGTATCGTCCACCGAATTTCTCGTTGGCGTAGTCGATGTGAACTCCGCGTCTGTGGAAGTCCTAGTGGGAATTCCCGGCATGAGTTCCTCGATTGCACAGCGAATCGTTCAAGTGCGTCAGTCTCAGTCCACCGCGCCCACCAGCGAAGCCTATCACATCGGTTGGTTGTTCACACAAAGTGTCTGTAACCTACAAACACTCCAACAACTTTATCCGTACTTGGTCGCCCGCAGCGATGTCTACCAGGTTCAAGTGATTGGTTATCGCGATGACCTTAGCCCTACCTTCCGTGCCTCAGCCGTGATTGATGGACGAGTGACACCCACTCGTGTTCGACAGTTCCAACATTGGCAAAACTGGGGACGATTTTAGAAATCTATGAATATCAAATTTGCCATTCCTGATCTGAAACTTCGCCTTCCCGCAACTCGCGCATCGAACAAATCGGTTGCAGCAGTACACATTGGCCGCAGCGAAATCAACTTTATTGTGGCGCAAAAGCGTGGTAGCGTTTTGCGATATGTTGCGGCTGGAGATCTTGCTCGCGATACATCCGCTGAGCCGCTGCAACAGTTGGCGGATCATTTCAAAGAACAAAAGATTGCTTGTCAACAACTTGTGTTGACTCTATCGCGTACAGAACTCGAACTCACCACGATTCCGCTGCCGGTCGCTGAGGAATCGGAACTACCCGCTTTGGTATTAGCAGAAGTCGAGCAACAGGTAGGTGATGCGGATGGTGCCCCTATCGCCGATTATTTGATCTCACGTCGCGAAGGGAATCGCCCCACAGAAGCCATCGCGTTCTCTTTATCCGAAAAGCAACTCGCCCAATGGCAGAGTCGCGCGAAACAAGCCAAATTTTCGCTAGTAGCTATCGCGCCACGACTGATGGCTTCTGTCAGCATATTGCGCAAACAAGAAATCTTGCACAACGCCTTATCCGTAGTGATGAGTGTCTACTCTGGCGAAGTAGAGCTTGTAGTATGTCGCAATGCGAGCCCGATGTTTTTGAGAACGCTCCGCATTACGGCCGACGATCCAGGTGTCTTGGCAGAACAACTCGGCCTAGAGTTACAGCGCAGCGTAGCTCTGGCTGCCGCTGAACCTGGAAACGAATCGCCCGAGTTGTTTTTGGTCGATGCCATCAGCGATTTTCAATCGTTGCTCGATGCGTTGAGTGAACGCCGCATTGGACCAATTCAACGAGTCGAACCGCTTAAAAATTGGGAACGCGACGAGACAGCATCCCGAACCAATTGCGAAGCTTCGTTGCTTGGCGTTTTGACCGATTACTTCGACAACCGTCTCGCGATCAACTTGCTTGCACCCAAACGTCCGGCCGCTCCTCCGAATCCATGGCGTGGCAGGGCTCTGGTGGGTGGCGTCGCCGCGATGGCATTGTTCGCCGTCGGTTATGTGTTGCGGAGCGATATCGAAGAGCTCGAAAAAGAGGTTGCCGACAAACAAGCGACCTATGACGAACGTTCCAAAATGGCCAATAAGTTAGAAGAAAAGGCAGACGAAGCCCGTTGGGTCGAGCAGTGGCAAAAGGACCAAGTCTATTGGCTCGATGAATTGCAGACGCTGTCCAACAATCTTCCACCAGGTCAATTCGCCACCATTCGTCGCCTCACCGCATCGGCTCAAGATGGGAATGGCGTCATTGACTTGTCCGTGCAAGTAAGCGATCCAGAACGCGTTGCCGAACTAGAAAAAAGCCTACGCAATGCACATTTCACGGTGACCAGCAAACGAGTCAGCGAACAAGGTAGTGGCGAGGAATACCCCTGGCAATTTGAGACTCGCGCTTTGTTTCAGATCGCCAAGGATTCTCCCTATAGCTATCTTGATCCCAAAGCGGCTGAAACGAAACCCGCCAATGAAAAGGCCAATGATAAAACCAGTGATAAAGTGACCGAAAACAAGGCCACCACTAGCGCTGCTTCAGGAGGTGCCCAATGAACCCGCGAACGAAATGGTTATTGGCTGGTGTCGCGGTACTAGCATTGCTTTACCTGGGCGACTATGCCTATCGCACGTACATCGAAGAGCCATCACGAAACGCTACTGTAGCGATTGAAAAGCTAGACAAGCAACTGCGAGAAGCTGCTGACTCACAGCTAGTCGCCAAGAAGATCAGTCAAAAGATGGATGGATTCTCTGGGCGTTCACTTCCTTACAATCCTGATGTCGCTCGCTCACTTTACCAAGACTGGTTGTTGAAGCTGATGGAACGCCACGAAATGACGGGCATTTCTATCGACGCATCGGCACCGATCCCCATCGAAATCAAATCGCGCACCACCAAGAAGAAGAATCGCCTCATCGGCTATCGAATCTCCTACGCCGTGCACGGCAAAACCTCTTTGCCTAAATGGGTGAACTGGGTACGCGATTTTGAGAGCTCTGGACATTTGCATAAAATAAAAAGCCTCACACTCACACCGCTTGGAAACGGAAACGAAATCGATGCTAACCTAACGATCGAAGCGGTTAGCCTCCAAGCAGCGGAACGTGAAGATCAACTCACCGAGTGGGTTCGCAATCCACAACAAGAACCCTCAGCCAGCGTGTTGGCTTCCTTCGTTCAACGCAACATCTTCGCTCGTGGATTTTCGAAAACACTAGCCGCCGTTCGTTTGCAGGCTCTTACATTTAATCGCCGCGGTGAAGGGGAAGCTTGGTTTGACGTAGGCGAGGGTAAGTCAACTCAAATTGTCAACCTGGGTCAGAAGCTTGACATTCCGATTCATGACATTGTCCTGCTCAGCGTAGCGGGAGACATTGCCAAACTGAAAGTAAACGGCGCGGTGATTGAACTTGCCATTGGGCAAACCTTGGGCCAAGTCATGGACCCAGGAACCAACGCCGCTCCTGAGAGTTCCACCAGGGAAACCATCGTTGAAGAAAGCGACTCAAAAGCGACTGAAAAAACAGCTGCTGTGTTGACCGAGGAGAAAACGCCATGATCCGTTTGCATTTCATTTCCCTTGTGCTCTTTGGTACGCTTTTTGCGTGTTTTCCATGTAGTTTACAGGCACAAATGTTCGGACAACGTTCGCTCGGTGGGACCTTGCGGCCACAACCGCGACCAGGTCAAGCAGCGGCAGCGGCCGCTGAAACAGCCACCGGAGAAATCGAAGGCTCGGAGAGATTCCTGCGTGGCAATCGTTCACGCCGCGACTTTGTGGGATCCGATCGTCGCGAACAAGCTGGATTCGTCGGAAGTCAACAAGCGTTGGGAACAGGTCGAGTTGTCGCTGCTACAGAATCGTTGAAAGCTGAAGCAGATCCAACGGCCCGCATTAATCCTCCGCTACCTACGCTCGCTCCCAAAGCGATGTACTATCCACGGCTTAAACTCGATTCGAATTCTTTTGCCTCGCTAGGTTCAGCGATACGTCAAGCCCGTCTCGAAGCAGTGAAAAACAACATTGATTCCATGGAAGGTGTGATTGCGTTGCCACCAGCGGACAAGTATCGCATTACTCCCGAACAACGCGTCACCACGCTTTCCAACGGCTCCGTTCAACTGACTCGCTCGGGTGACAAAGCGATCCTAACCGGATCGGTATCCAGCGTAGAAGAAGCCGAACGCCTGGCCATCATGATGTCGTTCGAACCCGGTATCTATGAAGTGGTCAATGAACTAAAAATCACCCCGCAACAATAGCGCGGGCCCCAGGTGGGTCGTTTAACCCGTTGCCGTAGCGGGTCGTTTAACCCGTAGCCGAAGCGGAGCGAAGGCTAGGCGATTGTCCTCGTTCACAGGCTCTGCCCTAGTTGTACTACACATCTTCTGGCGTATCAAAATCAACTTAGAGAATCACTCGTTAGCTGCGGTTCGTTTAACCCGTAGCTGGAGCGCAGCGGAGGCTAGGTGCTCTGGGTACAGACGCCACCCTCCCTGAATAAGATCTCAAAAAAGATGTGTAGGATAAACAGGGCTCTGCCTGGGAACGCGCTGCATGAGAGGCTCCTGCCTCGCATCCCGCCTCTCGACCACAGCGCAGGATTGGAGCTCTCCCCCGTAAACCTAGCCTCCGCTGCGCTACAGCTACGGGTTAAACGATAAATACCTAACTCCACGCTCTCTTTGCTCCTCGTATCCCATCTCTCTCGACCACAGCGCAGGATTGGCGTCTCCCCGTAAACCTAGCCTCCGCTGGGCTACAGCTACGGGTTAAACGATAAATACCTAACTCCACGTTCTCTTTGCTCCTCGTATCCCCTCTGTCTCGACCTTGCGCAGGATTGCGTCTCCCCCGTAAACCTAGCCTACGCTGCGCTACGGCTACGGGTTAAACGAAGTGGCAGTCTTCATGTTGTCTTCAGTCACTCGATCGATCAACAAATAATGAGGATCGACGCCAACTTGATCAGGAACTTCATTCACAACAAACTCCACTTTCCACGGAGTCTGATCGACAAGCAAACGTTTGCGATACAGCTCCTTACCATACTTTTTGCCTGGTTCAGGCTTCGCATACGCCCCAACTTCAACCCAATCGTTTAGCTTCGCAGGAGTCGATTTGCCTTTAGCATCGGCTGTCGATTTTTCCAGCACAATCTCCATCTCAACTTTGTAAGTACCATCTGCCTGTTTGGTATAGGTGGCGGTCTCCACACGATTCGAGAAGAAGGTGATGTTCTCGAACAAGTCGGTGATCAAGTAATGCAGTTCTTGCGGCATAACTTCCCGTAATCCATCGACCAAATCATAGGACGTTGGGTAAGGGGGATCTTGGTAAGCGTACTTTTCGATCAAGCGTTTCAACACCGAATTGATTCGCTCCTCACCGATCATTTCCTTCAAGTAGTAAAGTACCACACTACCTTTTTGATAGTGCACGTAACCCTGATTCGGATTCACGCTTAACAATGGCTTCTCTTCATTGAACTCCGAACCACGACTCGACAGATAGCGGTCCATTTCATACTTCAAAAACTTTCGCATCATCTCTCGACCGTACTTCTTCTCCATCATCATCAAGGCGGAGTATTGTGCCAGCGATTCCGACAAGAGCGTGGCACCCTGCATTCGCGCTCCGATCACTTGATGAGCCCACCATTGGTGCGCCATTTCATGGCACACAACGTAATACACAAAATCGATATCTTCAGGATCTTCGAGGTTGGCAATGAAGCCAATGCTCTCGGAGTAAGGCATCGTGCCTGGGAACGCCTGAGCAAACGAAGCAAACCGTGGAAACTCGATGATCCGTGCCTGCTTGTGTCGGTATGGCCCAAAGTTCTTTGAGCAATAATCCAACGCATCACGTATGGCCGTCTGCATCTTGTCGACATTCCACTTGTGCTCAGGGTGATAATACACCTCAACATCTACGCCATTCCATTTGTCGCGAGCCACTTCGTAGCGAGCGGACATGAAAGAGTAAAAATTGAGCGATGGCTGGTCTAACTTGTAGCGAAAGAACTTGCGTCCATTTTCTTCCCATTGTTCTACCAACGAGCCCGGAGCAATCGCGATCTGATCGCTGCTAGTACTGATTACGGTCTCTACGTTGACCCAACCTTCGGAACCAATGTAGTGGTGCATACACTGCTTTGGATCATCTTTGGTCAATGCGGGGAAACCATCCGCTTTGGGCAAACCATATTGTCGACGTTTCGATGGATCGTTGAGTTGAGCTCCTTCTTGGTATCCGATTTGTGGCATAATGGTCTGGTTGAAGAACGTACCATTTTGATTCACTTCAATATTGGTCAGGCGATCTTCAATACCCCGCGTCTTTGATGCAACTTCAAACTTCATGATCGACTTCGCGCCAGGTGCCAAGGGTGGATCGAATTTATACTGCTGGAATTGCAGTTCTTGATCATCTTTCACCAAAGAGGCCCCCTCGATTTCAACTTGGCTGCTGAACTCTGGATTCAACGACAAGTAAAGCATCTCGATAGGCCCAGCGGACTTGTTGATCAGCTGCTGATCCCCCTTCATGACCAAGCGGCGTTCTTCTGGATAGACTTCAATGTTGTAATGGATATCGCCAATGGCAGGCTCAACAGTCGCTTGCAACGACTTGTACTCTTTCTCGTACCGCACCTGGCGAGCCTCTTGTTCACGCGAGCTGAGAGGCTTATTGAGAACTTGGGTGTTGTAATACAACCAACTCCCCACTCCGACCCATCCGATCGCCGCGACACTCAAAAACGCAATCGATGCAAAATTCATATCTCCAAATGTTTTTCGCACCCGATCCTTCAACGGTTGCTGGACGCCGCGATGCATGATGCGTGCGGTCAACCAGGCCAAGATTCCCGAAAATAACAGCCAATACAAGGCAAAGGTCAAAAGCCCCTTACTGTACGGAGCAAATCCATACATGTCGGAATAGATATAGCTCGGCAATCGGCCATAGCGAACCATGAGTGAATCGATGCGCAAAATATCCCACAAGAAGGCGTTCGCGAGGACTGCCAAAATGAAGTAGAAGTAGCCGAGATATTTGTTCGGTGCAATCGAGTGCATCAACAAAGCAAGTACCGCCAAGAATGTCATACGCGTCAGATCGAGCAGCAATAGCTCTTTCACATAAACATCCAACTGCAATCGTGTATAGCCCGAAGCAAGCTGAGCTGCTACGCCGACAGCGATTCCGCAACTGAGAATGATGGCCAATACAACCACCAACGTCAGCAAACGCGAGGCATAACTGATCCAGTTGGGGTAGGGGAGGGCTCCCGTGATTTCGTGCAAACGCGCATCGCGATCGCGCCAAACCAATACGCCCGCAAAAAACGTGATAATCGAAATCAGAAAGATGACCATCGATCCACGAATCTGCTCGACCTGAAAATACGTCACAGGGAACGAACTATTTCCGTAACCGCTCGTGGCGTTGAACCACACCACTGGAATGACGTTCAAGAAGCAGGCCAGGACCATCACCACAAACACGGTGCTGCGAATCACGCCTCGCAAGTCATTGCGCCATTGACTAAAGAACTGACTCAGTTCGCTGCGGAAACCGCTGTTCGCCAAGGCCACTCCCGTAAACGGCTGGGAGACGACCCTTTCGTCATCTTTGATTTCTTGTTTCTTGCTCGATCGACTACGACGCTCCGAAAATGAAAAACTGGAATAGCCGATAACATATAGCAACCCAGCCATGCCCATCCAAATTAGTCGATTGTTCAACATCAAACCTGTTAAGCCAACTGAGAGCGTATTGCGTTCTTCGACCGACCAATATTTGGTCGTGACCATGTACGCCCCCATACCCAACGGGTCGATCATGGACGCCAACTTCTCGTTCTCCATGTCAGACAAATAAGAACTGGCAATACCGTAGAACAACAACACGGAAAGTGCAGCAATGAATGAGTAGAGTGTACTGCGAGTGATCGCTGAGACCACAAAGATGATGGTGCTAAAAATGAAGCAATTCGGAATTGCAAAAACCAGGATGCTATTCAAGTGGGCTAGCCAATCGATGGACCGCCATTGCTCTGGATCGCGATTCGGCAAGAACCCTGCGATGATAACACCTAGTGAAACGCCCAAGATGGGGAGCAACGAAATCAAAAAGGCGGCGAGGAATCGACCATTGATGAAGGCCGCTTTCGAAATCGGCTTACTGAAAATCAGTTCGCTCGACTTCGTAGAAAAATCACGCGAAGCGGCGGAGTCAATAAACGGTGTCAGCAACAACACCATAATCATACTGGCCATCGCATAAAAGTTTTGAATCACAAACGGCGCATTGCGATAGGTGTTTCCAATCGCCTGACCAACGCGGATCTGATCCGAACTTGCAGCCGCTGCAAACATTAATGCCATGATCGCGATGAAGATATAGAGCATCCAACCGCGCAACCAATAGCGGGCTTCAAAGCGAAAGAATTCTAAAAACATTAGGCGACCCTCGGCACGGTGGCGAAGAAGACATCTTCTAGATCGGGTTCAACGGCCTCGAATCCATCACCCGGATTGTGGTCAGCTAAAACATGAACCAAGGGACGCCCCGCCACTAACTTCGTCGAAATCACTTGGTGCTTCGTTTGAAGTGAAGGCAATTCCGTCTTGGCAACCGATTTTTGCCAAACCTTGCCCACCAATCTTTTCTCAGCCGCGGCTGGTTCACCGCAAAATAGCAGCCGGCCTTGGTCAATGATGGCCATGTTGGTGCAGAGCTCTTTGACGTCTTGCACGATATGCGTCGAGAGGATCACAATCACACTTTCACCCACTTCGGCGAGCAAATTGTAAAAGCGATAGCGCTCACCAGGATCAAGACCTGCGGTTGGCTCATCAACGATTAAGAGCTTCGGATCGCCCAAGAGTGCCTGCGCGATACCGAACCGTTGTCGCATACCACCCGAATAACTTGCGACAGCTTTGAAACGATGCTGATAAAGATTCACTCGCTTTAACATTGCATCCACCACACCGCGACGTTGGCTGGATGGAATCCCTTTTAGTGAAGCGAAGTGCGACAGCAACTCGACCGCATTGGTACGAGGGTATACACCAAACTCCTGCGGCAAATAACCTAAGACTCGACGCACACCTTTTTTATCGTTGAGTACATCGATGTCCCCCAAACGCACCGAACCACTGTCGGCCTCTTGCAGCGTGGCTAAGGTTCGCATGAGAGTCGATTTACCAGCCCCGTTAGGCCCCAGCAAACCGAACATACCGCAGGGAATTGTCATCGAGACACTATCCAACGCCTGTACACCATTGGGATAACGTTTTGAAAGATTGGAAATAACCAGTTCCATAGCTTGATCTGATTCAAAGAGTTGAGAATGAGTATCGATTCCGTCCATTCGTCGCAAATTGGGCAATCTTGCTTTTTTCCACCCGCTTTTTGAGCCGAATCGACGCCGCCATCCGTCGCGTATGCGTCTCCTACCTCTCAAGGTAGGGAAAGGTTCAACCTTACAAAAAATAAAACGCGGAATTCCTAACGCATTTTGCGCCTAACTTGCCTCGAAACCTACCCCACACTCGTAGCTCGTCATCGCCCCCTCGCACGCTCACGAACTTGGCAGCGTTTTCATCAGTGTTTGCAAACGCTTCTCGGATATCGGCGACGACGTCCCTAATGACTGAGCGAACAAGGAAACACGATACTCTTCAATCATCCAGCGATACGTTTCCAAGTCCGAGTCTTCAAGCAGTGAATCCAAACCTTCAATTCGTGTTTTGCAATCTTTCCAATAGGTGTGAATCTGCAACATCAGCGCCCGATCTTTAGCTGGACCACCGGTTCGCAGCTTGTCAAATCGCAATACGATCGCTTGTAAGAAACGGGGATAATGTTGCAACCATTTCCAGGGCGTGCGACTAAAATTCTTTTCGCTCATCAGCCATTTCATTTGCTCGCGCATGTCGACGGTCGCTTCATGCCACGGTTGAGGAGCATCTTCCAATTTCAAGCGAACCTGATGATAACGTTCGAACAATGTCGGAAGCCACGTGGTCATTTCTTGAATGGCGATACTGATACGGCGAGTCGCTTCTTGAATTCGTTTCTGAAATTCTGCTTTGCTGCGAATAGGTTTTTCAGATTGCAAAAAAGCTCGCCGAACCAATACGTCTCCTAAGGCTCGATACAACTTTTCGCCCGACAACCATGTCGAAGCTTGCAACTGAATTTTGTTCCAATTGGGAAAATGGGTGAGTTGCTTTTTGATTTCTTTTTTCTCTTTGATCGCGAACAGGCGCAACCAACCTTGCGTTGATAGACGTTGAGCCTCTTCGGGACGATCGACTAATGTCCAACCGACAGTCTCACCCTCGTCGACCAAAGCAGGAAAAAGAGTAATCTTCAAGCCACTTCGATCAATGATGACACTCTCTGGTATTTGATCAACGTCCAGTTCGGTTAAGCCGGTCTTCTGCCATTGCCCACCCGATGTTGTGGGCAAGGTCGCTTTAAGTTCTTTAGGAACGATGGCCGAAATTTCGGATTTGAGTTGATCTAAGTCGCGGCCTTGTGCGACCACCTTCCCTTTATCGTCGACGACTTCCAATCGCAAACGCAAATGGTCCGGCAACTTATCGCCTTCAAAATGTTCGGGCCGAATTGCCTCACCACCTTTTTCGCTCAACAACTGACATGCCAGCGTCATAAAAGGCTTTTTGGCGAAGTCCGCGCGCATTTTGTCGGCCACCCACTTCGCTACATCAGGAGCGGGCACTAAATTGCGTCGCAACTGTTTCGGCAACGAGCGAATCATCGCCAATAGCTTTTCTTCCAATAGCCCTTCGACCATCCAACCTAAGCGGTCGTCAGTTAACTGCGGAACCAGAATTGCCGGAACACGCACACCCACACCATCGCGTTCGCTCCCTGGTTCAAAATGGTAAGAGACCGGTAACTGAGTCGCTCCAATTTGAATGCGATCCGGAAAGGCTTCCTTTTGCGGCACATCCGCTTGTTCGCCCAATAGATCTTTGGGACGCATCCATACAGCAGGTGCTTGCTCGGGCGGCAATGGCAGACTCGAAGCATCATCTCTCACTTCGACTTTCTTCTGCTTTGCCCCTTCCTCTTTGAGTGGAGGGCGGTGCATGCGGTCCCACTTTTCCAGCGTGACACGATCGGTAATCTCTTCAGGCAATTGCTCATTGTAGAAACGAATAACCGCGTACGGATCGATCACATATTCTCGCTGCCGAGTCCGATGAGCCAAATCTTCACAAGCAGTCAACAGGTTGCGATTGTGTTTTACGAAGGCGGCGGATGTTTGCAGTTCCCCTTCCACCAAACCTTTTTCGATCAACAACTCACGAGCGAGTGCTGGTTCAATCGGAGCCAGTGCCACACGCCGCCCGATCACAATCGGTAATCCAAACAAGGTCACTTTTTCATACACCATCGCCGACTGTGATTTGGCGCTCCAATGCGGATCCGAATAACTTCGTTTCACCACATGCTGAGCCAATACTTCAATCCAGCTTGGATCAATTTCCGCTACGATTCGAGCAAAACGGCGCGAGGTCTCTACAATTTCTGCCGACACAATCCAAGTCGGTTTATGGGCTTGTAAACCCGAACCTGGCCACAAGAACATTTTGACTTGGTCCGCACCCGAATATTCACCTTTTTCACTGCGATGAGCGATACCAGATAGCAAGCCCGTGAGCAGCGACCGATGAATGGCTTCGTACTCGGCAGGCCGATCCGGCCGCTTATCTTTCTTCGGCTCGTCTTTCTGAGAGCGCTTTTCGGTTTCGCGCTCGTTGACTTTGGGTTCCATTCGATTCGGATTCAGTGGCTCCAAATGCACTTTACGCGGTGGAATCTTTAAGCCTGACTCGGTGAGCGTTTCCCGTAATTGTCGCTGAATGTCCGACCATTCGCGAAAGGCATGGAACGAAAGATAATTGGATCGCAGGATTTTTTGCATGCGACTGCTACCATGTTTTTCTCGCAGTTCATGATAAAAATCCCACAGACGCAAGTAACTTAAGAAGTCGCTCCATGGATCCACAAACTTTGCATGTTGTGAGTCCGCTTCCCCTTGATGTTCGGCAGGGCGAACTCTTACATCCTGACACTCCAAGGCTGCTGCAATAATCAACACTTCGGCCAAACAGTGATTGTCTTCAGCCGCCAAGATCATTCGCCCGACCCGCGGTTCGACCGGAAGTCGCCCCAGTCGTTTGCCGATGTCCGTCAATCGTCGATGTCCGTCGATTGCCCCTAATTCATGCAGCGTGCGATAAGCATCTCGAATCATTTCCGGCTGCGGTGCGTCGAGCAGCGGAAAATCTTCGAGCTCACCTAACTGCAACATTTTGGTCTGCAAAATCACAGCAGCCAAATCGGTGCGACGAATTTCGGGAGTTGTGAATCGAGGCCGCGATTGATAATCTTCTTCGCTGAATAAGCGTATGCAAATACCGGGAGCCGTTCGTCCGCAACGTCCCGCGCGTTGATCCGCAGCAGCTCGTGCAATAGGCTCAATCGGTAATCGTTGTACTTTCGATTTCGGTGCATATCGACTGATGCGGGCCGTACCCGTATCGATCACGTAGCGAATACCGGGAACCGTCAACGAAGATTCGGCGACGTTGGTGGCCAACACAATACGTGGCTTCTGGTGCGTCTGAAAAATCTTTTGCTGTTCGGCTTCCGTTAAACGCGCATACAGGGGCAAGATCTCAAAGCGCTCGTTCCAGTTGCGGCGAGTAAAATGTCCCCGCAACCGGCGACTCCCTTCTCGAATATCTCGCTCCGTGGGCAAGAACACGAGAATATCACCGTAAGCTTCGCCGAGAAGTTCATCGACGGCCGACACCATTCCCGACAACGGATCTTCTCCATCGGCATCTTGCTCTTCGTCATTTTCGTTGGCCATCAAAGGGCGGTACCGCACTTCAACCGGATAACCGCGACCGGAAACTTCGATGATAGGAGCTGGTCCAAGATCATCTTCAAAGTGAGTGGCGAAGCGTTCGGCGTCGATCGTCGCGCTGGTGATGATCAGCTTAAGGTCAGGGCGTTTGCTGCGAAGTTGATGTAGATATCCCAACAAGAAATCGATGTTCAACGAGCGTTCGTGAGCTTCGTCGATGATGATCGTATCGTAGTGATCTAGAAATCGATCCGCTTGTGTTTCAGCGAGCAAGATTCCGTCGGTCATCAATTTGATCAATGAGTTGGGCGACGTTTGATCGTTGAATCGAATTTTGTAGCCGACCAATTGGCCCACTTTGGAATTCAATTCTTCAGCCACACGCGTCGCCACCGAACGTGCCGCCAAACGTCTTGGTTGCGTGTGACCGATGATTCCGTATTTACCAAGCCCCGCTTCTAAACAGAGCTTCGGCAGTTGGGTGCTCTTGCCGGAACCTGTTTCGCCGCAGAGCACAATCGTCTGTCGACTCTTGATGAGCTCGATGACTTCTTCTCGATGTTTGGTAATCGGCAAGTCGGGATCGTAGCTGAGATGGGGTATCGATGCACCTCGATCGGCGGCAAGTTGTTTCGATTGATCGACGGCTTGTTGCCACTGGAGCCATTGCTGAAAGGTCTCTGCGTGGTCGCTCTTTTTTTGGAGCAAGCGAGCATGCCGCTGCTTGAGGCGATGTCGATCGCGAATCAGACAATCTTGGAGCTGAGTGAGTGATGGAATCGTCATCGGATAATCGCAGCCATTTTCGCTTATTTGCAGTTTCAAACGCTAGACATCAAGACTGCGATTGTAGACAATCGTTCATCAGTATCTGATAAATTGGGGCTTCTGTAGGAGTATTGTGACCAATGTCTTCCATCCGACAAGTGACATGGACCAATGAATTAGGTACTTGGGGCTTATCCGCAGAAAACGACACTCTATTGTCCATCCTGCCACCAAACCATCGCGACCTCGATTTGGCGGCCGCAGAAGGCAACCAAGTCGATTCCTTCTTTCGCACCGTCATCGACCAACTGGAAAGCTATTTCGCCGGTGAGCTTCAATCGTTTGAGCTCCCTTACACGATGCGCGGTACGCCTTTCCAAGTTTCGGTTTGGGAACAACTGTTACTGATCCCCTATGGCGAGACTCGCACGTATGGCGAGTTGGCTCGCCAGATTGGTAATCCAGCCGCGTCGCGAGCGGTAGGTGCCGCAAATGGCCGCAATCCGTTGTCGATCATTGTCCCTTGCCATCGCGTGATTGGGGCAGGCGGGACCCTCACCGGGTACGCTGGCGGGCTCGAGTGTAAGAATTTTCTGCTCCAACTTGAGAGTGCGGTATCAAGTCGAAGTCGATCGCGTCAAGCAGAGCTAGTTTGAGAATT
>Ga0075163_10000691_pt1 | contig 44182 bp, 47 predicted proteins | sample JI1023141ADNA_FD_71478 | JGI IMG/M metagenome (GOLD analysis project Ga0075163, IMG submission 71478) | Wastewater effluent complex algal communities from Wisconsin, to seasonally profile nutrient transformation and Carbon sequestration -... | ecosystem: Engineered > WWTP > Effluent > Algae...
AGGCCGAAGACGGCCGAGACGGCGACGAAATAGGGAATCATCGCCCCGGCCAGCGGGTAGAAGGTGGCCGGTGAGGCGAAGCGGTAAAGATTCACGAAACGCCCTCAGACCGCTTGCCGCCCTTTCGCTCCGTCTTGCTCTTGACGGGCACCGCCTTGGCCTCGTCGAGCTTGGCTCGCCATTCCCAGACGGCCGCTTCGGCCTTTCGACGGTAGGGATCGTCCTTCGCTGCGCGATGCAGGTAGACCTCCATCGCCTGCATGGCGCCGAAAGTATCGCCGGTCCCTTCGAGGGCCAGCGCCAGCCCATAGTAGCCGTTGATCTGGTCACGGCGCAGGTTGGTCGCCTCATCGAAAAAATCCCGCGCAGCGGCGAACTTGCCCAGTCCCAGCAAGGCGAAACCGGTATTGACGTAGGCTTCAGGCATCTGGGGCGCCAGTTCGATCACCCGGTGGAATGCGGCCAGCGCATGGTCATACTCCCTGGCGTGAAGCATCACAACCCCCTGGCTGAAGCGCAACTCGATCTCGGCCTTGCGCTTCTCGGCTACGTGGCCGTCCGCTTTCATCGCCCCGACCGCGGGCATGGCTGGCAACCACTCGACCAGCAAACCACCGACCAGTATCACGGTCGCGGTGATCGCCAACGCCCGGAAACGCACATCCCGCGGCCCATGCTGCGACCGGGCAGCAACCCTGCCTTGCCGAAGGTCTGCGAACGCCAGCCCGACAAAGGCAATGATGGAACCGAGGGCGATAAAACCGCCGAGCCCGGCCAACCCCATGGCGATCAGGTAGGTTGGCGCGCTCTGCAGCAATTCGACATGCGGCGCCTTGCGCGGCACCCCCAGGAAGCCCGACCATGCAAGACCGGCAACGAGAATGCCAATCCCGACACCGTAGATGATGGGCAACCTTTGCCACCAGCCCCGGTTCGAATTGACCAGGCCGTAAGCATCGCCATGGCGGACCAGCACGCTCAGATAGGCCAGCGTCACCGCGCCGACGGTGCCATGGTAGTGCGCCGGCACCGAGGTGGTGACGTTGCCCTGGATGGTGGTGCCGACCAGGCAGCCGAGGGCATAGAGCGCCAGGGAAGCCAGCAGTCCGGACTCCCCCGCCTGCAGACCGCCTCCCTGCCGCGTCGAACGCCAGGCGCCAAGGAGCAAGCCGCCGCCGAGGAGCAGCGGCGCCGGCCAGGTTGCCCAGCGCATCAGATCCGTATAGCCCTGACGGTGCGCCTGGCTACCAATGTCCTCGTGCAGCGACAAATAGAGGCCGCCGAAGGTGACCAGGGCCGTACCCGCCACCAGCCAGGGTGCAATGCGAGCCAGGCCCGGCATGGCCGCGAGGAATCGCTGCCCGAGCAAGGCCCAGGCGGCTATCATCAAAATATTATGCACAAACTGCAGCAGGTGACCCGAGCCCCAGAGCTGGTCGTCCAGGGTTACCGGCAGGACCAGTCGGGAAACGGCTGCCCGCTCCTGGTCGATGAAAAAGACTGCGGCAGCGCCGACCACGGCGAGAATGGACCAGCGAGCGGCCAGACGGGGCAAGGAATTCTCTGCCTGCCAGCCGCCTGACAGCGAAAGGATACCGGTAGCGACCACGGTCACCAGAAAGCCGCCCAGTCCGGCGAGAAAGACAGGGCTGTCGAGAACCGGCATGTAGTTGGCCAGAACCGGCGGCGGCTGCCCGATCATCGGCGCAACGAGTAAGGCAGCGACGCTGAGCGACGCCAGGGTCAGGATGCCCCAACCGACGACATCGGCCTGCCCGCGCAGCAGCGTCCAGACACCTGCCGCGGCAGCCAGGAACCAGACGATCACGCCCAGATTGACGTGCAGGACCAGCGCTGTCCGGAAGAACGCGCCGCCCAGGCCAAGAAAAGGCGTCCGCGCGGCGACGAGCACGATGGCCAGCACGGCGGACGCGCCGAGCGCAAACAGGGCAAGTGCGAACCAGGCCTTGGCAAGGTGCCGGGTGGAAACCTCGGATGCCGTCGCGCCAAGGCTCATACGGCCCCCTTGTGCGGCGACGTGGAAACGAAGGGGACGCCGAAGAAGGTCAGGAAGGCGATGACGAATACCGCGATGACCAGGCTGGCGCTGGCCCGCGGCGTCAGCTTGATGGTCGCCCGGGCATGGAGCGCAAAGGCGAGGATCAGCCAGGTCACGAAGGCCCACGTTTCCAGCGGATCCCAGGCCCAGTAGCGGCCCCAGGCATCCTGGGCCCAGATGGCACCGGCAATCAGCATCAGGGTTTCGAAAATGAAGCCGAGCGCCATGCAGCGGTAGCCCAGTTCATTCAACCGGTCGTCAGCTGGTAGCCGCAGGAAGCGATTGCTGCCCCAGGCGGTGCCGCGCATCAGCACGACACCGGCCAGCCCCACCGCCACCAGCACAGCGCCGAGAAAGACCTTGCCGAAGCCGATGTGGATGAACAGCCAGGTGGTGTGATAGGTCGGCGGGAAGTGGCCGGCCTTGGGGCTGGTCATCAGCAGCCAGCCCATCATCAGGAAAAGGATGGGCATGACGACCGCAGCGCTCGGTCGCACTGCCGGCAGGCGCCAGTAGGCGATGGTAAAGGCCAGCATCAGGCTCCAGATGTTGCTGGAGAGAATTTCGAACATGGTGATGAACGGGCCGTGCCCGAGCTGATCCCAGCGCACGGCGAGCGAACCGGTATGGCAGGCCAGGCCGAGCACCATCAAGCCGAGAATCAGGCGCGGCCATTCCCGGCGCAGGACAACGCCGAAAATCGCGCAAGTACCGGCCAGCACATAGGCCAGCACCGCTGCCCATAGCAGTTGCACTTCAAGCATCGCCAATCCCATTTCGCATCTCTATTCGTTCCCTTCCACCCTGTTCCATGGACGACTGGCGAACTTCTGCCAGAAATGCCAGCCCAGCGCGCCGGTCGCCGCCACCGCCGCGGCCAGCAGCCAAGGAATGGTCCAGTCATAGAAGACCGTGTAACCCATCCAGGCCCGCACGCCGAGATAATCCAGTCGGCCCTCCGGCAAATCGATACCCTGCCCCGGCTGCAACTCCCATCGCCGCTCGCCGACCCGCAGGATCAGCACATGTTCGGCCGGCAACTTGAATTCGTCGGGCCGGCCCGGATCGAGCAGGTTTTCGTCAAACTGAAGCATGGTCCAGACTTCGATGTCCGAACCCGGCAATTGCCAGGTTCGGGCCTGCCGATACTCATGCAAGGGATATGCCGGCAGATGCACGGAGCCGATCTGGGGTTGCCGGCCGCCACCCTTCGGCAGCCAGGCGAAGCTCGGTGCGAAACCCTTGTTGTGGCTGGTGTAAAAGCGGTAGCCGTGCAGCACCAGCGGCGTCTGGTCGCCGATGATCATCTGCCCGGCCTGGCCGGAGGGCGGGAGAAAGCGCACCGCATTGCGGGTTGGCCCGCGACGCAGGCCAGGGTCGTAGTCGATGCGGAAACCTTCGTTGGCGAAGCGGACCTGGTCGATTCGACCGGCATGCCAGGGCCCGGCTTCGAAGGCAGCCAGCCGGCCTTCGAACCAGGTGCCGTCAGTCAGCTCCAGTTGCCCCTTCAAATAGGTCATGCGGCCGACGGCGACGAGCAGGATCAACGTCAACAGGCAGAGATGGAAGACGAGCAGCGGCAACTGGCGGCGAAACAGGCCGTTGGTGGCGATCGCCGCCGTCAGGTTGACGGCGCACAGGGTCAGCGGCACGACCAGTGCCCAGACTGTTCGCGTTTCGCTGAGATAGGCGATCACCACACCGACGCCGAGGGTGGCCAGGATGACCAGCGTCAGCTTCAACGAGGCGAGCAACAGCAATCCCCGATGAAATGACCAAATGCTACGGTCGAGGCCTTTTTTTGCCCAATTTTGCATTACGGCGGATTGGTGCAATTCTCGTTTGAGTCCCGCATCCAGTCGCGCCCGCTCTGGCCATTGCCGGGCGCGCCTCGTGACCCGCAGTTAGTGTCGGACCAGTTGCCACTGGTCGCGAAGGTGCGAATCTTGTTGATCGCGTTCATGTAATACGGCTCCTGGTTGTAGGCCGCTGTGGTGTTGTTGCGCACCTGCGTTCCCGCCGCTTGCCCGACCTCCGGGCCGACATCGTTGAGATTGACCAGCAGCGCCTTGTTCTTCCAGCCGTGGGGAACCGCAACGTGGCACCAGTTGCAGCGCATGCGCCCGATCTTGTCGGCATGATACGAATGCAGGTTGCTGTCCTTGCTGCCACCGAAACCGCTCGAACCGCCGCCCCGGGTGGCGTACAGCGAATAACTGTGGCACTTGAAGCAGAGGCCGTCATTCTGCTGGCCGGTGCCGGTCGAGGTGTTCCACGCCCCCTTGAGCAGGAAGTTGTTGTTGGAACCGTGCGGCCCCCACGAATTGCCGTTCTCGCCACCGGTCGGAATGACCGAGGCCGTGCCCGAAGCGACGCCCGATCCATGGCAATCGGTGCAATACATGGTCTGGTTGCCGACAGCATTGCGCCAAGGGAAATTCCAGTTGTTGGCATTGGCGTTGCGGATGGCCGGCGTGCGCCCGGTGTTGTCGATGACCGGGTGCCAGGAGCGATGGTTGTTGGTCGAGAAATTCGAGCCTGCGCCGCTGTCGGTGGTCGTCGTCTGTCCCTTGTGCGCGGCTGGCGCCTGGAATTCCCTGGCCTGGTTGGTGTACTGGGTCAGGTTGTTGGTGCCGGTTGGTGTGCCACCGGTAAAACTGCTCAGCGTCGGCCGGTTGCCGTTGGGATGGGCGTTGTTGTCCGAATAGCCGTAGTCCGAATGGCACTTGAGGCAGATCTGGTATTCCCGGGTCACGTGGTTGGCGCTGGCGCTGCTGTCGGCACTGTTGCCGGGGTCGCCGCGCTTGACCAGATAACTGCTGGGCAGGCTGGTGAACGACGCCGAACCGTAGATCGGCTCCACCCCCCAGGCACCACGCAGGACGCCGGAGGCGATATTGGAGTGCGTCGTCGTCGCATCGTCCGTATGCTTGTGCGTACCCGCCGCGTCGGGACTGCCGGCCAGGTTGCCGCTCCCGGCGGAACCGCGGAAATCGCGGAATTTAACAACCCGGTGCGGGTTATGGCAGTCAGTACACTCGGCATGGCGATTCGCCAGATTGCCAACCCCCAGATGCGCCCGGCTCTCCATAAAGTCCTTGCCGCACTTGCTGGTCGCCAGCGAACAGTCAATAAACGTTCCGTCGTTGAAATTTGAACTGATGTCGTGCTGCTCGCTGCCCGCCGGCTGGTCGACAGAGCGAATCGGCATGTGCCGGGCCAGGGAGAAATCGTCCTTGATATTGGGGACTGTTGTGGTTGGCGTGATGATGCTCTGCGCCGTGTTGGCGTGACACTGGTAGCAGGTCTCCTCAATGGCCGGATTGCCCCCGGATTTCGGCGATGAGACGCTGTCCGTACCTTCCCGCAGCAAGCGGCGCGACCCAGCCACCGTATGGGTATCATGGCAATTCAGGCACGCTGCCTTCCAGACTGGCATGCCGGTCGGGAACTCGCGCTGGGCAGCCGCCGCGGCGGTATAGGTCTGGTTGGCGACCAGCGGATTGGCATGGGCGGAGTTGGCCCAGCTCCCACTGATGCCGTTCTTGTCGTGGCAGGCCAGACAGATAATGTCCCCAGAATTCTCGGTGGCGTCGAAGCCAGACGAACTCGGCGGATTTTTTTCCTGGAAGCGGTTCAGGCGCAGGAATTTCTGGTTGCCTACCGTCGCCTCGTTCTGTTCCCGAATATGGGGGTCGTGGCAGCTGGCACACTGGATCTGCGGCTGGTTCCCAACTTCGGGAATCGGCTCCAGCGGCAGCTTCGGCTTGATGCCGGGTGAGCGAACGCCGACCACGACACCATCAGGCACGCGCATTTCGCCGTCACGGTTGGCCAAGGTGGCATCGAAGGTGACCGAGATCGGATGATCATTGGACAGATCGGTTCCCAGATTGCGGGTAAAGCCGGTATCCGACCCGGACCCGGTCGGCATCTTGTGGGGCGCCCCCGGGGTATCGGTCGCCCCGCCCGAGGTCATCGTGATGTTGCGCGTTCCCGGCGCGGTGCTGCCCTGCCCATTCAACACATTGACGCTGCCGATGGCCATCGTGCCGTCGTGGCAGGACAGGCACAGCTTGGAGCTGCCACCAGGCTGATTGAGCGCCCCCTGGATCTGCTTCGCATCCAATGTCGACGAGTCATACATGACGTAGCTCTGGGTGTAGCCCTGCCCCGCCACCTTGCGGTTCCACAGCGGCGTGGCGCCGCTGGTCGCAGCATGCGGCGTGTGGCAAAAGACGCAGATCTGCGTTTCGCTGCTCGCCTTGATATTGCGGGTCGGCACGCTGCCGCCGACATAGCCGGACCCATCGGCCGCCGCGGAAAGATTGTGCTTGGTCCCGCGGATGTCCGAAATGCGTGCTGCCAGCGCTGGATCGACCCCATGGCGAATGAGCACGCCGGTAATTGACGCCAGTGCCAGCAGGGCCCACAGGAATTGTCTGGTCATCCGCTTACCGCTCACTCTCCCTGCCTCCGCCTAAAAACTGGAACACCACGATACGACCGTTGAAGGTATCAGCCACGAATACCCGGTTGCGAGCATCGACCCATACCCCGCCGGGCAGATAGAAACTGCCGATCTCCTTGCCCGTGCCTCCAATCGGGAGCAAGAATCGTCCCTCCTCGTCGAAGACCAGCAGATGGTCGTGATAGGACTCGACGGCATAGATGTTGTTTTCGGCATCGACCGCTACGCCCTTGGGCCGGACAAAATCCCCCAGGCGCGTACCCCGGCGGCCGAAAACGACAGGCTTGCCACCATCCTCCAGCGGGATAACCTGGATGCGCGCATTCATGGTATCGGCGACGATCAGACGACCCGGCGCCAGCGCCAGATAGGTCGGAAAGTTGAACTCGCCCGGCCCTTCGCCCCGTTGGCCGATCTGGCGAACCAAGCGGCCGGTCATGTCGAAAACCTTGATCTGGTGGTCCTGGGTATCGGCCACGTAAAGCAGCGCGGTCGTTGCATCCCAGGCCAGTCCGGTCGGGCGCAGCAACTGGTCGCGACCGATGACGCCAATGCCCTTGCCGTTGCGGTCGAGCATGACGACGCGCCGCAGATCGGCATCGGCCACGAAGACCCGGCCTTCCGGGCCGAGGGCAATCCCCGATGGCGCCGAAAAATGCCGAAAGCCCTCAGCATATTCCCAGACATCGAGCACGCCCTGGCGCTCGTCGAAAACGTAAACTGCGCCACGGCTGACGTCAGTCACCAGGATGCGCCCATCCTCATCGACCACCCCAGACTGTGGGCGCTGCAACACAACCGGGTCCTGATTCTCCAGCCAACCCGCCAAAGCTTTCAGGATGGAAACGAAGTAGTTCTTTTCCTTGCTCTCCGGCACCACGAAATTCTGTTCGCCAACCAGTTCGCCGATGTAGACGTAGCGCGGCACTTCGCTATCGCCGACCGGCGGATAGAGGATGCGCCGGGTTTCCGCCGCCGGTGAAAGATTGAGGCGCAGGACCGCCTTTTCCGTAGCGCAACCCGCTAACAGCGCAGTCAGAAAAAGGACAGAAAGCAGTCTCACGGCCGCAGGCGGAAGGAAGCGATGCGGCGCCCACCGGCGTCGGCAACGTAAAGCGTGTTGTGGGCGATAGCCATGCCTTGCGGATTGACCAGACGCAGTTCGGCAAAGCCGGGGTCGGCCCGCAGAATACCTTCCCGATAGACACGCAGCTGGCGCTCGATGCTGTCGGTCAACACCAGCCAGCCATCGCCCGCCGCCAGCGCGCTGACGTTTCCCAGATCATCGGCAACCACCTCCTTGCCGCGACTGCCAAACAGATCGATGGCCACGATACAGCCGCAAGAACGCCCGGCCACGTAGAGGCGGCGGTTGTCCATGGCCATCGCCTGCGGCAGATCGGGAACCAGCCCCGGTGGCAGCACGGTCGCCCCGCGACCGTGCGGCATCACCTCTTCGAGCCGCCCCTGCACCCGGTCGAGACCGTAGAAACGCCCGCTATTGGGGTCGGCCACGACGTCGTCGTAGAAGGCCGAGCCCAATTGCGGATCGATACCCTGGATGGCACGGCCGCCCCGGGCAAAGCGCCGGGCGGGAATCGCCCCGCCGTTGGCGACAACGACCGAACCGTCCGGCAAGGCCGCGATGCGCGACTGCTGCGTAACCCGGACACCGGGGATCGCCGCCATTGCATCCAGGCCCTGGTCGTAGCGGAACAGGGCGCCCAGTCCGGGGTCGGCGACATAGATATCCATGCCGGTCACGGCCACGGCCATCGGGAACACGAACATCGTCATCGGGCCGAAGGCATCGGGGCGCATTTCCGGCATTCCTGCCAAATCCACCCGCTGCAGAAGGCGCGCCCCGGCGTAACTCGGGCCGGGCGTGATGACGCCGCCGGGCGCTGCACGGGCGGCTACAGGTAACGAAGCGGCCGCCAGCAACAGGCGACGGCGCAATAGGGAATCTGGCTTACCAGCGCCCGGGTCCGGATGTCTCATGTCCACCATAAACTCCTGTTGGCAAGCCTGGTTTGCCAGAGTGACATAGATCACAGCGTTCCGGCGACCAGGCAATATCGTTATTGTGGCAGGCGCCGCAGAAGCGGCCCTCGATGATTTCGGTCATGGTGATTTCATTGGTTCCTGCACGCATCTTGAAGCCGAGTTCAGCGTGGCAGACCTTGCAGCGAAACCGGATGCGGTGAAACCAGTGCGGAAAGACGACCGGTCGCATGCCGTTCTTGTCCGACTGCCGGTTAATGACGATGTCGGCATATTCGGCCCGGACCGTCGTTGTCCCAAAAAAAGGGAACTCGCCTCCGGCAAGGCAGAGCAATACGGCAAGCATGATCGCTGGCCACTTCATGGCGCACTTGCCGCCGGTCGATGAATCAGCGGATTGATACCAGCCGGAATTTCCGGTTTCTGGCCGGCTTGCTTCGGTATGCTGTGGCAGCGCATGCACTCGGTCAGCGGAAAGGCCACGGCGCCATGGCAGATGCCGCATTGCTCGCCCTGAAGGATGAGGAACATCGAAATCTTCGTTTCCCCGGTCCGCATCTTGAAAATGCCGTCGTGGCAGTTGCTGCAGTCAAGCCACTCGGTATGCTGGCGATGCGGAAAGCGCACGGCAGGCATGCCGCCATTGACGTCGAGGATGATGTCGCGGTCGAGTTTTCTGACCTCCGTCTTGGGATTGAGTTTTTCGCGCGGCGAAATCTCTCCCTTGTCCAGCGACTGAACCCAGCGCACCTGATTGCCGGCGGAATCGGGCGTCAACTTCGACAAGGCGTCACGAGGCTGCTGCAGTTGCTTGACCGCCGGCGAGCGTGGATCGTGCACGCCATCCTTGGCCAGCGGCAACCATTGGCCGGCCATTGCACTCGACATCGCCAGACCAATGACAAAGGCGACCAGCCCCTTTTTCCGGGGACTGGTCGCCTGAAAGTCGCGAGGCTTCGACCTAGCCGGGGATGTAGATGCCCGCATTACGAATCGCCCGCACCAGTTCGGCAGTCGACTCCTCCAGTAGTTTGACCGCCTCGGCGTGATCCTTCTGCCCGGCCGCGCTTTCCGCCTTGTTGCGCAAACCCAGCGCCTTTGCGACAAAGCCCGAAACCTGCTGGTCGAGCGCGGGGTTGGCGGCGCGCTTCTCCTCAACCAGAACCTTGATCAACATCATGTGGGTATCATTGCGGTCGATTTCGTAGTGGTATTCCTCTTCCTTGCTGGCGAAATTGAGCGAGCGGACCAGGGTGTCACCGCTGCGCAGGGAACTGACGCCTGCCTTGGCCACCAGGTAGGCGCGGTCGAGCTCGGTACGACCTTCCTTATACTTGCCTCCCTGTGCCAGCCGCGCCGCCTCATTCACCGATTTCTCGATCTGCGCCACCGTGTCGTTGACCGATTTTGCCGAGCTGCCTTTCTCGTTGGCCACCCGCTTGTACGCGCCCAGCAAAGCATTGACGCTGTCCAGACGGGCCTTGTAGTCGTTCTCCAGCTTCTTGGCGGTGACCTCCTCTGGCGCAGCCAGCCTGACCGCTTCGAAGAAGGTTGAGCGCGTTTCGGTCAGCAAGGCCGAGGCCCGGTCGAGATCGCCGCCCTGCAACGCTGCCCGGGCTGCCTTGTAGGTATGGCGTGCCTTGTCGCGGCGGGCAATGGCCTCCGGCGCCTTGCTCTCCTCGATCTGGCGCGCAGCGGAGGAACTCTCCAGCAGTTTCCCGACCGACTCCATGTTGAAGCTGAGCTGCTCCTTGTCCACTTTGCCTGCCGACAAGCGGGTTGCAGCACTTTGTTGAGCTGGCGCCGGGTTCGTGGCCTGAGCCAGAACGCCCAAGCTAAGTCCGGCCAGTAGCGCACTTACCCCAAGCTTTTGTAACGTATTCCGATTCACGGGCATCTCTCCATTTCTCGGCCCGGAAGACCCGGGCATTTCATTTATTTCGCAGCGGCAGCCGGTGTGGCGCGCGACGCAATATCCTTCTTCTTGGAGTGGCAGTTCCGGCATTCCGAGACAGGGAACGCCACTTTGCCGTGGCAAACGCCGCATTTTTCGCCGAGCAGGATGGCGGCCATGCTGATCGCGTTGGCCCCCTTCTGCGGGACGAAAATCGCCGGGTGGCAGTTGGAACAGTCGAGCCACTCGGTATGCTGTTTGTGGGGATAGACCACATCCGGCATCGACCCCTTTACTTCGCGGACAATGTTGAGATCCATGACGATCGGCTCTGCCTTGGGATCGAGGCGGTCATAGCGGGGATTGAGCAGCTTCTGGTTGAGTGCCTCGACCCAGTTGACGCGGTTTCCGGCATTGCTCTTGGGCAGCGCACCGAAAGCGGCCAGGGGCGGCTGTAGTGCATGGGTACCGTCGTTGGCCGGATCGTGAATGCCGTCCTCCGGCGGCGGCAGGTTCCGCTTGCCGGCCGGCTTGAGCAGTCGATTGAACGAATTGACGTCAGCTGGCGCGGTCGCGGCTACTGCCGCCCCGGCCGCTGCCGCATCGCCAACGGGCATAACGGGGGCGACTGGCGGCTGAACTGCGGCTGCCTTGGGTTCATCCTTTTTGGGCGGCTCGGACTTCCTGGCATCGGACGTCTTCGCCTCGTCCTTCTTCACGACAGTCTCGGCAGGCTTGGCCGACTTCAGCGCCTCCTTGACCGAGGCCAGCATGTAGTCGACCGCGGCCTTGACCTCGGTATCGGCCAGATTCATGTGACCTCCCTTGGCCGGCATGCCCTTGGCCGTACCGGTCAGGGCGCTCTGATAGAGCTTGGCGACGCCGCCCGCGGCGCGCGGACTCCAGTCGCCGGCATTGCCGTAGCGTGGCGCACCGGCCAGGCCGGTCGCGTGGCAGGTCGCGCAGACCTTGCCATAGACATCCTTGCCGCTCTGCTCGGCGAGAACCGAGGGGGTTGCGACGACCGTCAGCGCCGCGAGTGCCATCAAGCGTGTGAATTTCATGGCAGCTCCTTACTTCTTCGCGGCGCCGGCAGGCTGCGCCAGCTTCTGGATGGTGCTTTCGTGCACCTGGGTCGGCGTTCCGGGCTTGCCGGAATGGCAGAGATTGCAGTTCTCGACAGACCAGGCGATATCGCCGTTATGGCAGGCCCCGCAGAATTGGCCATCGATGATCTTCACCATGTTGATCTCGTTGCCACCGGCCTTGAACTTGAACCCCAAGTCGGCATGACAAACCTTGCAGCGAAAACGCGCGCGGTGAAACCAGTGCGGAAAGACGACCGGTCGCATGCCAGCCCCATCCGAATAGTTGTTGATGACCACATCACCGTATTCGGCCTGGGCGTCGGGTATGTCCACAAAAAGTACGGCGAACAGGGCCAGCAACAGGCTCATGATCAGCCCGCTCTTCAGGCTCAAGGTTTTTTTCATCGTTCATCCTCTGGTTCGAGTCAATTTCCGGCGACCGGACCCATTCGCATTTCTTCAGTACGCGCCGATTTGCCGGATCACCTGGAAGAACAGCAGAGCATTTTTCTTGCCACCTACATCGTTCATGGCTGCATTGAAGCGAAATTCGAGGCGGCCGATGCGGTAGTCCAGGCGATTGTTCAGTGTCCAGCGTGCCTGGTCTATTTCGCCGTTGGTGTTGCCCAGCAGGCGCTCGTCGCGCAGGCGGGTATCGGCGGTAAACAGCAAGTTGTAGCGCAGCCCGCGATAGCCCAGGAAACGGGTGTGCGTGTACGAAGCCGAGCCGAGCAGGACCATGTGCTGCGAGTTGTTGTTGTAGTTGTTTGAACCCGAGCCATTCGGGAAGCCGAAATCCTGCTGGGTGTTTGCTGTTTGCTGGTTCCAGTTGAATTGCAGGTTGACGTTGGCCGATGAAAGCGGGGACAACTGCCCCATGCCATTGAAGCCGATGCTCAATTGGCGGTAATGCTGGGCCAACGCCCCGGTGGTCAGGATGTCGGACAGCGAAAGCGAGGTGTTGCCCGAGAACTGCTCGCCCCAGACCGTGCCGTAACTCATCCCCAGGCTGTGTGACAAGGTGGTGGAATTGCCGATGCTCTGGTTCTGGTTGGCGCTAAGCGCCTGGGTCACCGAGACCGACAGGGTTCCCGCATCGGGCGTTGCAAACAGACGCGACAGGGTATGGCTGATCTGCGCCCCGGTGGACAGGTTGGCGGGAATCTCACCGCTGCCACTTTGCCAATTCACACTGCCGCCCGTATTCCAGTTATAAGAAAATTTCCCGAAAGTGAGAGGATCGCCCACGTAGTTGACGTTGCCGCCCAGCAGGGTCAGCAAAATGCTCTGATTGCCGGCCGTACTGATCTGATTCACGGCGGCATTGGCACCTGCGGTCAGATTGTTCGAGAAGCGATACAGTGCATTCAGATTGCCGCCGATAGTCCGCGAATCGATGGCCGTCCCGGAAAACTCGTTGTGCAATGCGGCGTAGCGAACACCGCCACTGAGCGTCAGCGGCAGATCGTCGAAATCCTCGAATTCGGGCATCCAGGTGCCAAATCCGTTCAACTGGAGGAACCGCGTGCGGGTATCGCCAAAGCTGCCTATGCTATTGCCGCCACGCAGGCTGTTGTCGAGAAAACTGACGTACCCGGAAAGATTGATATTGTCGTCCAGGGTTGCATTGTGGGTGCTGTTGAGCCCCATCAGGCGCGCCCGTTCACCGGTCATCTCGCGCTCGCCGAGCGAATAACGGCCGCTGACGCTGTGCTTGACGATGCCCACCTCGGTGCCGTAATTGCCGGACAGCGAGGTGACGGTATCGGTACCGTTCAGCGCTGAGGTAACAGTGCTGCGGTCAAACTGGAATCCGGCGTTGGTGAAGCCGTCCTCGGCACGGTAGGTCTGGCGCATGCCGAAGCGGGTATTGATGTAGTCATTGGTGACCAGATTGCCGCTGGCGCGGCTGTCCGAGCGGTCAAAGAAGGCCTGGAACGGAAACCGGCTGGTCGGAAAGATATTGATTTCCCCGCCGCCGACCAGGCTGGTGCTCCGGTTTTGGCTATCCTGCCCGCCGCCGACGCTAGCGGATGAACTGCTGTCCGAGGAGCTGGTAGTAATGCCGAGTCGCCCGGACACCGTCGCCGCCCAGGGCGCGTAGATGTAGCTGGACGCATTGAGGCTGGAAAATATGCCTTGGGACATCGACCCCTGGCCGCTACTCGACGAACTGCGCTGCAGGGAATAGCCGACTGCCCCACCCCAGCGGATGGGAGGAATGCCCCAGCGCAGATTTGCCTCACCGCTTTCTCCATTTTGGGAAATTGGGCTTTTTTTGGCATCGACCGTAGCATTTGCGTTGCCAGGCTCGACCGTCTGCGCCACGGCGCTCTCAGGTGATGAGTCGGTAGATTCCTTGCCGACGGCGACCGACGCAGGCTGGTCGCGCGCATCCTGTGCCTGCAGGGAGTGATGGGGAAGCACCAACAAAGCCACCCCCGCGCAGCCAGAAGCCAGCCACCCGGGGGTCTTGAATTTACGTCGTTTGCGTCGATTCGCCACTATTCACGCCCTGACAGGCGTGGGCTATTTCTTGCCGCCGTCACCTGCCGCTGCCGAGACTCCATGGAGGAAGCTGACGTCTGCCTTCGCCACCAGCTTGTCGATCAGCCCTTTCCAGGCCTGATCCTGACGTTCTCTGATTAGCAAATCCCGTGCGCGCGGCGCGACGTCTGCGAAATCACGCTTCCGGGCTGCAAGGCGCTCATCAAGACGGACGATAGCCATGCCTTGCAGGGTTTCGATCGGCTCATTGATCTGGCCCAGGGCGTAGGCGTCGATACGTCCCTGCATCGCCTCGGGCAACATGCCGCGGTGCAGATAACCCATGTCACCGCCGCTCTCCGCGTAGGCGCTGGAATGGAGGCGGGCGGTCTCGGAAAAATCTGCCCCTGCCATCAAACGTTTGTAGATTGCCTGTGCTTCGGCTCGGGTTGCTTCCCAGGCAGTCGCCGGCGAAGACGGGTCGACCGCCAGCAGGATGGCCGACAAATGGAGCTTTTCGGGCTCGGTAAACAGTTCGGGTTTCTCGTCGTAGAAACGCTTCACCTCGTCGTCTGAAGGGTCCGAAACCGCGCGCACATTGACTTCGAGCTGCGAAACCAGGCTTTGCTCCTCAAGCTGCTGCCTGAGACCCGGCAACAGGCGCTCGCGATTTTCTCGCCACGCAGCGCTCGACGCATAGCGTGCCTCGTACCCGGCAATGGTTTCATCGATCTGCGCGCCATTGGCGACGAGGCCGCGGCGATTTGCTTCTTCGAGCAGCACGATGCGCTGTACCAGGCGGTTTTTGACTTCCTCACGGGCGGCAACAATCTCCTTTTCGGGAAGCTGGCCGTGATAGAACTTCTGGCGGACCAGGCTGGCAAATGCCGATTCGTACTCCTGGGTCGGAATGTGCCGGCCATTGACGATGGCAAAGGTCTGCGAATGCGACTCACCGCCATGTGCTGGGCGGGTCTCGGTTGCGGCCTCCGATACCATGCTGACTTTCGCCGCTTCATCGGCCGACGCGCAGATCGGAAACGCAAGCAGCACAGCCAGCAAAGGCGCCACGAAGCGGATTCGGTCGATTATCTGGATGGTATACACAATCATATCCTTGGAAGAAAAGCGGGCCAGGCCTTGTTGGCCCGGCCCGCCTGGTTGAGCGTGGAGGTTCAGTACAGCAGCCTTACTTGTTGTGACAGGTCAGGCACACCGCACTTTGCGTGTTCTGGACACGCAGGAAGGTGGTGTTGCTGGAGTGAGGATCGTGGCAGCTGGCACACTCGACGAAGGGCTGGAAGAAGCCTGAGGTGGCATCGCCAGTCAGGGTCGGGGCACGGGCATAGAGAATCATGTCCGTCTTTTCCCGGGTACCTGCATTTCCAACGCTCGAATCAACCCACCAGACCCGCGTACCGGCGATGGTGCCATCGGACGCTGCGTGGAAATCCGGGTCGCGGCAAGCGCCCGAGCTGGCAGCTGTCGTAGACGCGCTACCGGTACTGACGCCACCGCCGCAATACTGGATACCGACCGGATGGTCATTCGTCAGATCGGTACTCAGATTGGCGATAAACTCGCCGGCATTGGTCATCTTGCCGGTACCGTCCTGGCGAGCCCCCGTCCAGGTGCCACCAAGGGTGGAACCCGCAGCGTTGTAACCGCCTGAACCCGGCTTGTTGATCATGGTATCCATGGCTTGAGTACCGTCATGGCATGACAGGCAAGCCAGCGAAACCCCGGACATGTCCACCGAACCGTCGATCGTCGAAGAAGTGGCCGTCGAATAGGTGGTGTAGGAACCCCCATTGGTCGGCTTGTTCCACAACGGCGCCTTGACGTTGGTGTTCGAGGCGTGCGGCGTATGGCAGAAGACGCAAATTTCCGTCGTGCCGCTGGTCATGAAGTTGGTGTTGTTACCATTCGAAGCGCCAAGGTTGTGCTTCGTATCCTGAATTGCCGCAGACGCGTGCTGGCCGGCCAAAGCCCCCAGCACCACTGCCGTCGCGGCAAAGAGCTTGACCAGCCTCCCGGCTGCGCTCCCCCTGCTAGTGTTTATTTCCATGAATGACTCCCGATCCCTAAGAATTGATCAAGTACGAGCTCCTCGCCCTGACCCTCTTCAGCAGCATCCATGCCAACGGGAATTCGGCCAGCCATCATTCCGGCCAAACGGCTCAATCCATTGATCCGACAATGGTTATTACCCATTCCCCCACCCAACCATAAAGCGCCTTCGCCCCCCGCCCGACCAGGAAAAATTCCCAAGTACAGGAAGAAAAATTTCTCGGCGACGGGAAGATCCGGGCAAAAAGGTCAGCGTGCGGCCGGCTTGGGTTTGATTCCCAGGAAGCCACCGTCGGCGGCAAGCGAATACGGTCGAAAGACATCGATCTTCTTGAACCACTGGTCGACCATATAGACCCTGCCATCCTCATCGACGTAGATGCCGGAAGGCAACATGTAGCGCGCAGCACCATCCCGCTCCGAGCGTTCACCGATGTACATCAGCAAATCGCCGTCCGGGTTGAATATCTGGAAGTTGCCGAAGGCCGCATCGACAACGTAGACATTGCCCTCCAGATCGGAGGCTATTTCCTTGGGCCGCGCAAAATTGCCAAGCTGCTTGCCCACGGAGCCAAAGCTCTGCACGTACTTACCGCTCCGATCAAAGATCTGAATGCGGAAGTTCCCGCCATCAACAACGTAGATCTGTCCGTTCTTGCCAATCGCCGCATCGCGGGGCAAGTTGAATTCACCGGCGCCGATGCCGCGCTTTCCAATGTCGTACAGATGGGTGCCGGTCACTCCGTCAAAAACCCGAACCCGGTGCATATCAGAGGAAACGCCACCGATATCGACCACCAGCACCTTCTGGCCGTTCGGCTCGACCGTGACACTGGACAGGCGTTCGAACATCTTCGGCCCACCGATCTTGCGCAGGTATTTGCCATCGCGGGTATAAACCATCACCGCACGATGGGTCGCATCGGCCACATAGAGATTGCCTGCCGCATCGACATCGATACCCAGCGGCTTCGCCAACGGTCCCTGCTCATCGTCGCCGATCTTGAAATAACGACCTTCGGGGATGTCGAATACCTTCACGAAACGATCAGCTGAATCGCTCACGAAGATTCGCCCCCGGTGAACAGCAATCGCATACGGTTTCGAAAGCCCTTCGGAACGTTCGGATTCCCCGGTCAGCATGCGTTTCAGGCCACCATCGAGATTTTTTGCCAAAACATCAGCGCTACCGTAGATGGTTCGCTCGTAAACAAAACGAGGCTCATCCGGCGGCGACGGGTAAACGATCTGCTCCCGGCGCGCGTCGAGTTTCTGGCCATCCTGCATGGGAGCGCAGCCAGCAACGACCACCACGCAAGTTGCTAGCGCCAGCCATTCCCTTGCCCGCCCGATCACCTCTGGATACCTGCCCATCGCTACTCCCTTTGCCGTAATGGACGGCTCATTTGTCGTGACAGGTGAGGCACAGGCGACTGCCTTCGTTGCTCACCCGGAGAAAAAGTTTGTTTGGCACGTGCGGATCGTGACAACTGCTGCATTCGACATACGGAACTTCGCCGTTGGCGCCCTGCCTCGCATAGAGAGGCAAATCGTGGCGCGTGCGAACGGCGCTCGTACCGCCGGCGGATACCCACCAGAAGCTGCGGTTATCGACGGTGCCCCGACTGGGAATGCGGAATTCGTCCAGCGACTTCAAATACCGGGCCGGGCGCGATGGACTGTCATCATTGATTGCCTCTTCGACCGGCAAGCGCTCGCGACCGCGGGTAAAGCCGCGATAAGGAATGCCAAAGGGATGATCGGACTCCGAGGACATGACCGAGAAGGCCTGGTTGGCATCGTGGCAGGATAAGCAGGCAACTGACTGCGAGCCGACGGCCGGACGATCCCCAAACTGCAGGCGGCCAATGTCGTCAAAGATCACGAAAGAATGCGCGGTAGACAGTGATGGCTGCCACGCCGGCTGCGCCTGCAGCAGACTCCGCCCTGCGCCCGCCGGAGAAAGTTGCGGGGTATGACAGAAGACGCACACCTCCTCAGCCTCCACCATCGGCCCCTTGCGGGTCAGGTTGTGCAAGGTTGAACGAATATCGGCTCCCCAGCTGGCATTCGCCAAACCGAGAAAGCACAGGAGAGAAAAACTCCGCGGCCCGTATCGACGGACCGCGGAAAAAAGGCTGCCGAAAAACGAGAGGGAAATGGCGAGATGAAGCACCATGCCGGCAGCCCGTTGGGAAAACGTGATCAATCCAATTCCTCATTACCTCTCTCTGCTCGAAAGCATGTAATCAAGCGCTGCATTGGCTTCAGCCAGCGACAGGGAAGCATTTCCACCCTTGGGTGGCATGCCTCCTTTGCCGCGCAACACCGAACGCAACAAATCAGCCCGGCCCAGAGCAACTCGCGACTTCCACTCATTGACCGCTCCGGGCTTCGGTGCCCCGGCCACGCCTTTGGCGTGGCACATCGCGCAACTCTGCGCGTACACCTCCGCACCACTCAACGCGTTGTTGCCCACAGCCGGCGGCGCCGCCAAAGGAAACAGCAGCAGCAAGGCATTCAGCTTTGGCATATCCAGCATGACGACAGCCCTCCTCCACCTCGGACCTCCAGCGGGCGTTCCAATTTCGCAAGCCCCGGCTCCCGTGCCGCATGGCCAGCACAACTAGCAACACCTGTGCCAAAGCCAAAATGCATGACTGTGTGGCCCATTTATTGCTGAACAGGCCAAACAGATTCGTCCAAAAGGAATTCGCTTGATGCTCGCTTTCAACGCTGCGAAAACGACGCAAGGTCGCCTGTACCTGAGCCTTGCCGGCCTGTGCATCCTCGTCGCCACCCAATTCACCTGGGCGGGGGAACGTCCCGCCAAGGGCGGCCCCCTGAAGCCCGATGCGCTGTATCACAACTACTGCTCGGTATGTCACGGCGACCGCGGCGACGGCAACAGCCGCGCCCGCAACAGCCTGGTGCCGCCGCCCAGGGATTTCACACGTGCCAACGAGCTGACGCGGGACACGATGCTGACCATCGTCACCCATGGCAAGCCGGGCACTGCGATGACAGGATGGAAGACTCAGCTCGAGCCGCGGGAGATCGAAGCGGTCGTGGACTACATCCGGAAAAGCTTCATGCAGGTAGCGCTAGACCCACGACTGCAGCGAGGACGCAGCCTCTATGCCCAGAATTGCATGGTCTGCCACGGCGATCGCGGGCAAGGCGCAAGCGGCTCTGCCGGGCTGATTCCGCCCCGAGACTTCACGACACCGCAGGCTCGCGTCGAACTGACCCGCGAACGCATGATCGGCTCGGTCACTCATGGCCGGGCCAATACTTCGATGGCCGCATTTGCCGGCCGCCTGCCGGCCCAGGACATCGAAGCCGTGGTCGATTACGTCCGCGCCTCGCTGATGCTACCCAGCTCTGACGCCATCTCCGGCACAAACGCCCACGCCGGCCGTGGCGGCCCCGCCACCGCCGACAACAGCATGGCGCAGCCTTTCCAGAACGGTCTTCAAGGCAATGCTGCAAAAGGCGAGAAGACATACATGGCCAACTGCAGCACCTGCCATGGCACCAAGGGTGACGGCAAAGGTCCCCGCGCCTATTTCATCAATCCGAAACCGCGCAATTTCATTGATCCGGCATTCCGCAGCGCCTTCAACCGTCCTGCGATTTTTACTGCTGTCTCGGAAGGTCGGCTGGGGGCTGAAATGCCGGCCTGGAGCAAGGTTCTTGAGGCGCAGGAAATTGCCGACGTCAGCGAATTCGTGTTCCAGCGCTTCGTACGTCCGCCGGGACCGGCAAAGGGCCGCGGAGACAAGCGTTGATCGGTAGGTACGTTGGCGCCCTGTTCCTTGCGCTGCCGCTTGCTGCTGCGGCGGACGCTCGGCTTGAGCAGGGCCGCGCCGTTTACAACTACCGCTGCTATTTTTGCCACGGCTATTCCGGCGACGCCAAAACGCTGGCGGCAACGTACCTGACGCCCCCTCCTGCCAACTTCCGTAGCGCGAAACCTGACCACATGGACCGCAATCGCATTCTCGATGCTGTCCGGCACGGGCGCCCCGGAACTGCGATGAAATCGTTCAAGGGCATATTGAGCGACGAGGAGATGAACGCTGTCGCAGCTTTCGTGGCGGACGAATTTGTCTCGCGCAAGGCTGAGAATACGCGTTACCACACGACCGAAAACGGTTGGCCAGATCACCAGCGCTACAGTCTTGCCTTTCCGTTTGCCAAGGGGGAGATTCCACTTTCCCGCGCGTGGGAATCACTCAGCGACGAAGAAGCGGCTGGGAAGCGTCTGTACCTGTCGAGTTGCGTCAGTTGCCACGACCGCGGAGCCCCGGACACCGAGGACGTCGCGTGGGACTCTCGCCCACTGTCGTTTCCCCGGAACAACTTCTCGCTGGCGGCGCCTGCGCCCAAGGTCGACGCAACGACCAGCGCCACGCCTTACGCGCTGCACGACATCAAACCCAAGATCAGGCGACTCAATCGTAGCGAACAGAAAGGCGAACGCCTGTTCCAGAACAACTGCGCCTTTTGCCACGGCGCCGATGGCACCGGAAAGAACTGGATAGGCCAGTTCCTCGAGCCGCATCCGCGCAACCTGCGCGATCCGGACTTCATGGCGAACGCTAGCCGGCAGAGCATTGCCCACGCGATCAGGGAAGGCTTGCCCGGAACCTCGATGCCTGCGTGGAAGGACGTTCTTGGCGAAAAGGATATCGGCGCGCTGCTCGACTATATCAATCGAGCCTTCCACCCGCTTCACAAGGCTTCGCCCTCGAATGCTGCACCCACGCCGAAGTCTCCCGTCCTACGCCCGGCCTCCGAATCTTGACACCCCATGGACCGCCGGCATTCACTTGGCTCCTCGCTCGCTACGGCGCTCCTCCTTCTGGCCCTATCATCGGCCGAGGCGCAGGAGCCCCAGCCCGTCGACCAGCGCCGCCTCATCGAGCAAAAAATCCGCTTGGTCGAAATGCTGGTGAATGCCCAAGTCGCCAAGAGCTCCGCCGCAGCCCCGGAGCAAGCGAATGAGCGACTGGAAAAAGGCAAGAGTGCGCTGAACCAGGCCAGGGAAGCCATCAGCAACCAGCGCTTCGATGAAGCCGGCAAAATACTCGACGATGCGCTGCGCAGTTCTTCGTCTCAACGCGGGCAACCATCGACCAGCCTCTCGGCAGACGCGCTACGTCACAGTCACCAGAACCTGATCGAGCAGGTAGCCACTTACCGCGCCTCGATCGAGGAAGTTGCCAATCACCCACGGATCGGAAGCGGTGCCCGCACCCTACTCGCCCGAATCGACGCGAAACGCGCCGAAGCCGGCCGGCACGCGGGTGCCGGGAACCTGCGCGAAGCCAATCGGCAGCTGAGCGACGCGTACCAGATAGCCATCGCTGAACTGTCCAGGCTGCGGGCTGGAGAAGAGGTGGTTCTCTCGCTCAATTTCGCCAGTCCCGCCGAGGAATATGCCTATGAACTCAGGCGTTTCGAGAGCAACCAGATTCTGGTCACGATGATGATCGACGATGGCAAGGCAGCCGGAGATCGGCGCACCATGGTTGGCGATTTCGAGACGCAAGGCAGGCGCCTGCGTAGCGAAGCGGAGGAGCTGGCCAGGGCAGGACGCCACAAGGAAGCGGTAACCCGGATGGAGATGGCCACCGGCCAATTGAACCGAGCGCTTCAGATCATGGGTGTTCCAGTCTTTTGAACCCGTTCGTCTCAAGCGCAGAGGCATCCAATTCGAACAGGAATTCCCGGAACTAAAAACACATTCCCAGTTTCGGGACGAATTGATTAACCCGCCACCAATTTTCAAGCGCGACAAATCCAGTTTTTCCGAAATCGAACATCATTTTTCAAAAACGACTCATTTTCGATGCCTACCGTAGCATTCACTTGCTGGCGAACGCTGGCCGTACTTTCGACGGCCCTTTGGGCGCTGTCCGATAGCACCGCCATGGATGCCATTGCATTCCTGCGCGCCACCCCGAAGTCGGTACTCGCCACCCCTGCCGTCACCAGGAACAACGAATCCACTGCCGAAGCACATCATGCGCGCCGATCCGTCGATGCCACCAGCGTTTACGACCCGCAGAATCCCGAGTTGGAACGCTTGCAGAAAATAGAAGAAGCGACCCGCCATCTTCCCTATGACGCAACGGGTTTCCCGGACTGGATGCGCGCCCTGCGCGAAGGCCTGATCCGGCCGCGCAGCGATGTTTCCGGCCAGGGCAGCATGGAGGTTCTCGATCTGGACATCATCATGAAGAACACCCGGGAAATGCCTCATGTCCGATTCCCCCACCGTTCGCATACGCAGTGGCTGGCCTGCGCCAACTGCCACCCTGAACCATTCAAGCCCGTTGCTGGCAGCACAGCGATCCGCATGGCAGACATCTTTCGCGGGCAATATTGCGGCATGTGCCACGATCGGGTCGCCTTCATCACATTCTTCTCTTGCCAGCGCTGCCATAGCGTCAATCAGCCGTCTGGGCAGTGAGCGGGCGCAGATCATGGTTACAGCGACTTCTTCCAGCCATCAAAGACAAAGCCGACCGTCGCGCCAGCCCCAATATCCGAACTGGCTTAGGAAAGGCAGATTATCGTGACCCTATTTTCCTTCGGCAAAATCAATCTTGACGCGTACAGTCGCCTGGGACAGAGTAGGCGTTGAGGGAGCCAGCAGAACGCCCGGTCGGGCAGGATAAAATACTCTGGAAAAATAAAAATTCTGCTTCATGGAATAATGCTCTGGTTAAGCCGTTAACAAATTAAGCAACCGCATTCCACAGCCATCCGACAGGCAGCTGGCCGCGCTCGGTCATGGTTCTAAGCGAGGAGTTTCGATGCGCATTTCAAGCACAATGCGGCAGATCAGACCATTCAATCTGATGCGCTGGTTCTCCGTGACTGCCCTGCTCTCTATTGCACTGGTCAGCATCCTCGCCGCATTGGCCTTTTCTGCCTTTCTCACCAAGAGAATGATTCAACAGGAGGCAGAGATTTCAGCGGGATTCATCCGAAGCATTGTTGCCACCGAGAATGCCTATTCCTATTTCGATGGCTCACAAAGTGCCACGACAACCGAGTTGCAAAACTTTCTTGATCATATCAATCGGATGCCCAATGTATTGCGGACCAACGTTTACTCTGCAGATTATCGGATGATTTGGTCGAGCGACCGCTCACTGATTGGTCAACGCTTTGAGCGCAACGATGAACTGGAAGAAGCGCTGCGCGCCGACCTGGTTGTCCATAGCGGCATCACCGACCCCGCGCATCTTCCCAAATCCGAGCACCAGCATCTGGCAAATGCCGGCAAGCGCTTTGTCGAGAGCTATGTACCGATCTTCGACGTCCATGGTCGTCAAGTCGTCGGGGTCGTCGAGATATACAAGGTACCCGATGACCTCTTTGAAGCAATTGAAACCGGGGTGCGGTTGATCTGGTTGGTGACGGCAGGGGCTGGAGTATTTCTGTACGGGACGCTTTTCTGGATCATCCACCGGGCGCACGGCATTATCGAAGCCCAAAGCGACCAGTTGATCGAAAACGAGTCCTTGGCCGTGGTAGGCGAAATGGGGTCTGCAGTCGCCCACGGCCTGCGCAACCCACTTGCATCCATTCGCTCGTCGGCCGAGCTATCGCTTGAAAGTCCATTGCCGCCAGAGGCCCGGGAAAGCGCTCAGGACATTATCGGCCAGGTCGACCGCCTCGAAGGGTGGATTCGCCAGTTGCTGACCTACGCCAAACCATCCCATGCCAATCTGGGGGCCGTGGATATTAATGCCGTGCTACAAGAGTCCATGCAAAGCTATTCCCGTGACCTGGAACGGCGCCACATCAAGCTGTCTCAAAATCTGGCAGGCAACCTGCCGAATGTCCGTGGCGACTCCGCCGTACTGTGCCAGTTGGTTGGCAGCTTGATCGCCAATGCCATGGAGGCACAGGAAACCGGTGGCGAAATCATCCTGTCCAGCCAACCAGGAGACAATGGTATGGTCGTTGCCGAAATTCGTGACAGCGGACCCGGAATTAGTCCCAATGACATGAAACTGATCTTCAAGCCATTCTTTACCAACAAGACGAAAGGACTGGGCCTCGGTCTCCCCCTCGTCCGACGGGTCGTTGAACGCCTGGGCGGCAAGGTCGAAGTCGATAGTGCCCCAGGCCAGGGGACGGCGGTACGTCTGTATCTACCTATCTGGAAATAACCCTGCGATGGCCAACGGAATACTGATCATTGAGGATGAAGCCGTCCTCGCCAAGAATATCCGCCTCTATCTCGAACGCTCCGGATTCGAAGTACGGACTGCCGAAAGCGCCGAAGACGGCCAACAACAGATCGACGAATTCAGCCCTGACATTGTCGTTCTGGATTATCAGTTGCCTGGTCGAAATGGGCTGGATTTCCTCGCAACCCTCCATCGTCAAAACCCGGGCATTCCGGTAATCATGCTGACCGGACAGGCAAGCGTCGACATGGCCGTCGAGGCAATGAAGCTGGGAGCAGTGGATTTCCTGACCAAACCCCTGGCCCTCGGCAAGCTAAAGCTGGTCATTGAAAAGGTGCTAGGTGCGGAGCGCACAGAGAAAACACTCGCCTACTACCGTGATCGCGAAAGCCGGCACAGTGGCATTGCCCGCCTGCTGGGCGACTCCATTCCGATGCGCCAGTTGAAAGCCTTGACTCAGCGCCTTCTGGAAGCCGAGTCGGCACTGGGCGACGATGAGCCCCCATCCGTACTGATCACTGGCGAAACGGGGACCGGCAAGGAAGTCTTGGCACGCGCGATCCATTTCGAAGGGCCACGCCAGAGCGGACCATTTATCGAATTGAATTGCGGGTCAATCCCGGCTCAACTACTGGAAGCCGAATTGTTCGGCCACGAGCGAGGCGCCTTTACCGATGCCAAGGAGCGAAAAATTGGTCTGGTCGAGGCTGCAGATGGAGGCACGCTGTTTCTCGATGAAATCGGGGATATGGATATCGCCCTGCAAGTCAAACTACTCAAGTTGCTTGAAGAAAAATCAGTACGTCGTTTGGGCAGCGTGCGGGACCAGAAAGTCAATGTCCGCGTTATTGCCGCAACCCATCAGCCCTTGGAACAGCTGGTGAGTGACGGGCGATTTCGTTCGGACCTTTATTTCCGCTTGAGGATTGTCCAACTCACTCTTCCGCCATTGCGAGAACGCAACGAGGATATTTTGTTGCTGGCCCACCACTTCCTGGCTCAACAGTGCGCACGCTACAAAAAAGAGAATCTTCGCTTCAGTGCCGCGTCGGAACAAACCATGCTGAATTACGCGTGGCCGGGAAATGTCCGGGAACTCAGGAACATCATTGAACAAACCGTCTTGATGGCCGCGGAATCAGTTATTGAGCCGACCCAGCTTCCATTTTGTGCAGTACTGGGTGGCAACCCGGCCATTCAGTCCCATCCAGCGACCGGCAATACAACAAGCGGACTTTCCCTGGAGCAAACGGAGCGCGATCTATTGGCAAAAGCCCTCGACAAAACCGCATGGAATGTCACTCACGCGGCACGGCTACTCGGCGTATCGCGCGACACGCTTCGCTATCGCATCGAGAAACACGGCCTTGCCAGGAAGTTTTAGTGACGCCAAGTGTGGAAACACCCCGGATCAGCCGGGTGATTTCTCCCACCCCTAGGGATTGCTTGCACGAACAAATAAGACAAAACAAATAGATCGAAGCAATTCAAATCAAGGCACGACTTCTGCTTCTTATTCCGCAGCTTAAATTCCTCAACGGAAGGAAACAGAATGAGAGTCAATGCTCTAGAGGGTGCCCTACTTGATTTCTGGGTTGCTAAATCAAGCAACTTGAAACTAAGGCCAGCGATTTCCGGAACGGATGATGCACAGTTCGAAGAAATTGGGTTCTGGCACCCCGACACCTATCACCCTTCCAGCAACTGGTCCCAAGGCGGGCCGATTGTCTCGGACGAATGGTATTCCATCGAGGACGCCCTGCTCGAATGGTTCGGGCCAAATTGGCCTTTCATCAAGACGATTTCCGACTCCCCCTTAAAATGGTTTATGAGGGCCTATGTCAAATGCAAATTCGGGGATGAAGTTGAGGAAGTTGATCACATTGCGCTGTGCAGATTGCCGTCCGATGAGCTGAATCGTGCCAAATGTTCTCGACACTTTGGCGGACTGCTTTGACGACCTGAGCGGTCAATCCTCCAAGCAGCGTCGCGGGGCGGCAAGGGCAGATCAGCAGGAATTCGAGGCACTCCCCTGCCCTTTGGCGTTCGCCGTTGTTCCCACAGGTCGGCTTTCAGGCTGACTTTTTGTTGCCAGCTATATGAATCCATTAGATGGCTTCCTTCGCTTGGCCGGCCTATTTGGTTAAAGCGCGATGATCACGGTTCAAATCCGGCCCTTAGACATAGGGCCAGATAGCACTGTCCATCCAACTCAACACCAGCAGGCAGGCCGGCCTGCAACCGGAAGCTGGCGATCGCGTTGCGTGTGCGCTGGCCGATCACGCCATCGATCTTTCCGGGCGCGAACCCAAGATATAGCAGCGCAATTTGGGCCGCCCGCAACTGAAGGTTCGGCATCGACCCTGACGAGAGCCTCGCATACGATTGCTCCAGTTTGATGTCGTACCTGTTCTGCGCGTAGCTCTTGCCATTGTAGCCGCGGGCGAAGGCGGCCCAGTCTCTCCGTTTGAGTGCCTTGTGGAGATTCTGCGAGCGCATGAATCCGGCCATGGCCAGGATTTGGGCGTCTTCGCTATCCTGCATTGCCTTGACCATCTCCGTAGCACTGGAAAACCCGGCAAGCTTGGCATTGAAACCCATGACCTGACCGAGCCCCCAGGAGGTCGCACGTAGCGCAGGCTCAGGGCTCAAACCCGCTTCGTCGCATAGCGCCACGGCCTCCTCCAGTTTGGCATACTGGGTCGCCAAACCGCCATATCCGCCCTGAAGACCTGACAGGTGTGGTGCGACGCTGTCGAAACGGCCGCCTGTCTCTCGACGGAAAATATGGCGCTCGAACAGTATCTGGGGGCGTCCGTCCGCCCGGAATCCGCAGCCTTGGGTAATGCCGGAGGTTTCGACGTCGATGACCGACCAGATCACGGCCGATTCATCCGGCTGGAGCCCTATCTGGAGCAGCGCGGCACTCAGGCCGCCGGACGAAATGGGTCTTTTCTTGCCAACGAATTCCATGCCTGTTCCTTCTCGCGAATATCAGTCGACCGCGTCACCAGAGATGGCGATACGCTATTGATATCAGCAAGCGACAAGATAGGCAAATGGAATTTTGCAGGCAGAGAATGGGGTGGATCCGGGCGCTGGAGCCCCCGCTCAGCGAACCTCGATGGTCGCCGTTCGCCCTGATTTTGCGCCTGCCTTGCGCAGGAGATCAAAGATGTCCGAATTGTTGAACCGGGTTGCAAGGTCAAGCGCCGTTTCGCCGGTATCGAGCGTACGACTCGTATCTGCCTTGTTGGCCAGCAAGAGACGGACGATTTCGATATGCCCGTTGCGCGTTGCCGCCATCAGCGCCGTAGTGCCGTTTTCCGACGGAAGATTGATATCGGCCCCCGATTTGATTAACAGCTTCGCAATGTCGAGATGGCCGGCAAATGCGGCATACGCCAACGGCGTCCATCCCTGCATGTTGACAGCAGCCCCGCCGGCAACGAGGGCTTCTGCAATTCTCAGGTGGCCGCGGAAAGCTGCCAGGCGCAGCGCAGTGTCACCAGATGAGTTGCGCGCATTCAGTTTGGCGCGTTGCTTGACGAGATACTGGACGAGTTCAAGATGTCCATCGCGGGCAGCCAGCATCAACAGGGTGTTGCCCTCGATATCTGTGGTGTCGATCGACGCGCCCTTGCTGACTAGCATCGATACTTCGGCAGTGTCACCGGTTTTCGCCGCACTGATCAGATTGTCATAGGTGTCGGCACCAGCAAGCAGAGGAATTGCAAATGCTACGGTCACCAGTATTTTTTTGATCATTTTCATGGTCGTTTGGCGTGGGTAAATAACGAGAAGAAATTATCGCTGGTGGCCTGGTGGATCGTTTCAACCGACTGCGAACGCAGACTGGCAATTTCCTCTGCCACATAGCGGACATAGGCTGGCTCGTTGGGTTTGCCGCGGAAAGGAACCGGTGCCAGGTACGGTGAATCGGTTTCGACGAGAATTCGGTCCAGCGGACATTTGCGGGCCACCTCCTTGACGATGGTGGCATTCTTGAAGGTGACGATGCCCGAAAACGAGAGGTAGAAGCCAAGATCGAGCGCCAGGCTGGCAATCTCCCAGTTCTCGGTAAAGCAGTGCATGACGCCGCCCACGTTGTCTGCACCCTCCTCCTTCAGTACGCGCAGCGTGTCGGCAGCCGAATCGCGGGTATGAACCACCAACGGCTTTCCTGCCCGCCGTCCAGCGCGGATATGGGTGCGAAAACGCTCGCGCTGCCACTCTGGCTTGTCCTTCTGCCAGTAATAATCGAGCCCGGTTTCGCCAATGGCGATCACCTTGGGGTGTGCCGCAAGCGCGACAAGGCGGTCCTCGTCCGGTTCCTCGACATCAGTGTATTCGGGATGGACGCCTACCGTCGCATACAAGTGCGGCTGGCTCTCGGCCAACGCCAGCACCGTGGGAAAGTCTTCGAGATTGACGCCGATGCAGACGGCCAGGCCAACCTGATTGTCCTGCATGCGCTGCAGCACCTCCGGCAGGCGGTTGGCCAGATCAGGGAAATCAAGATGGCAATGGGAGTCGACCAGCATTCAGGTCGATCAGAGCGTGTGTGTGGGGCGTGCCGATTGCATGACGCCACCGAGCAGGCCCTCGATCTTGCGCCGGGCTTCCTGGCCGCTTTCGTCGTTGTTGAAATGCACGCCAATGCCCTGAGCCCGCCCATTCTGGGCGCCGGCCGGGGTAATCCAGACAACTGTCCCGGCAATTGGCAGCTTGGCCGGGTCGTCCATCAGCGAGAGCAGCATGAAAACTTCGTCGCCGATCTTGTAGCTGCGGGTCGTCGGAATGAAAATGCCGCCGGCGCGCAGATGCGGCATGAATGCCGCATAGAGCGCCGATTTCGAATTGATGTTCAGCGAAAGGACGCTCGGGCGCTGGGGAGCGGGTTTTGCTTCACTCATCGGCGATCAATTGGCAAACAGGGCACGGTAGTCCAGAAAAAGGCCTTCCAGGAAGAGGCGCGCATTGAGCGGCTGCTCGGCCTCCTGGCGGCGTGTTATTACGGCGCGATACGACTGTATCAGGCGTGCAGGCGGAATCATATCAGCCAGCCCTGAAATTGTGGCCTGTTGCGCCAGAAAATAACGCACGGGCATGCCATTGCGGGCCAACGTCAGGTCAACCAGCCATTTCTGCAAGGCATCGACCACCTGCTTGAGTAGCAGTTTCCCCTTGCTATCCTTGACGGCCTTTTCAAGTTCGGTGGCGATGGCAAGCGGGTCGCCATTGCGTCCAGCGCCAAGACGCTTCGCCAATAGCTCGAGCCAGGCATTCTGCCCGGCCACCGCCATATCCAAAGCCAGCGCCGGCGAGCCTCCGGCCAGAGCCAACCAGCGGTCCGGTTCCTTCAAACCTTCGTCGGCCAGTATCCTGGCTGCATTCTTTGCCGAGGGCACCGGCACCGGCACCACCTGGCAACGACTCCGGATCGTCGGCAACAGGCGCATCGGCTCACTTGAAACCAGTAAAAACAATGTACCTGCAGATGGTTCTTCAAGTGTTTTTAGAAGTGAGTTTGCAGTACTTCGGTTCATCGCTTCCGTCGGATTGACGATGACGATACGCAACCCACCGCGGTGTGTTCCCACATTGAAGAAGTCATCCAGCGCCCGCACCTGATCGATGGTGATCTGCTGGCTGGGCTTCTTCTTGCCCTCTTCCACCTCGACGTCTTCAGCCAATGCGTCGGGCTGCAACAATCTGAAATCCGGATGATTACCCTGCTCGAACCAGTTGCAAGCCAGGCATTTCCCGCAAGCCAGCCCATCCATTTGCGGCGACTCGCACAACAAGCTGGCAGCAAAGCGGCGCGCCAGTTCGAACTTGCCCAAGCCCTTTTGCCCAACCAGCAACAAGGAGTGCGGCAGGCGCTCACGCCTTGCCTGCAGACCCGACCAGACCTTTTTGTGAAGCTCAATTACATTCATAAACAATTCGATAGAACGATTTGTTCAAGTTGATTACGAATATCTTCAATGCTTCGATTGGCATCGACGATCTTGACCCGAGCAGGATTCACATGCGCCCGCTCCAGGTAGGCCAGACGGACACGCTCATGAAAATCGGCGCGCTCCTGCTCAAATTTGTCGAGCACGCGATGGGCCAGCGCAATCCGTTCCCGAGCCACATCCAGCGGCAAATCGAAAAGCAGCGTGAGATCAGGCTGCAAATGGGCATGGACCCAGTGTTCCAGCGCCAGGAATTTGGATCTGTCCAGACCGCGACCGCCGCCTTGATAGGCATAGGTCGCATCGCTGAAGCGGTCGCAGACCACCCACTCACCACGCGCCAGGGCCGGTTCGATCAGGCGGGCCAAGTGTTCGCGGCGAGCGGCAAACATCAACAGTGTTTCGGTTTCAAGGTGCATCGGCTCGTTCAGCAGCAATTCCCGGAGCTTTTCGCCCAGAGCGGTACCGCCCGGTTCGCGCGTTACATGAACAACTTTGCCCTGCGCCCGCAGAAAATCTGCCAGCCAATCGACATGACTGCTCTTGCCGGCACCGTCTATGCCTTCGAAAGTGATGAATTTGCCGTTCACTTCCCACCTCTCTGAAATTTGTTGACTGCCCTGTTGTGCTCTTCGAGCGTCCGGGAAAACTCGCTGCTCCCATCGCCACGTGCCACGAAATAAACCACATCGCTGGGCGCAGGATTGAGTGCCGCATGAATGGAGGCCTGCCCCGGCATCGAAATCGGCGTCGGCGGCAAGCCGGGGCGGATGTAGGTATTGTACGGGGAGTCGGTTTGCAGGTCGCGCTTTCTCAGGTTGCCGTCGAATTTCTCGCCCAAGCCATAGATGACGGTTGGGTCCGTCTGCAACAACATACCCTGCCGCAAGCGATTGACGAACACGGCAGCAACCAGTTGACGATCGGCCTCGCGCCCCGTTTCCTTTTCGACAATGGAAGCCATGGTCAAGGCTTCATCCGGTGACCTGTAGGGAAGCCCGGGTACGCGGTTTTCCCATTCCGCATCGAGCTTGCGCTGCATGGCCCGATGGGCGCGAGCCAGGAGTTCGAGATCACTGGACTGTTTGTCGAAAAGATAGGTATCGGGAAACAGTTGCCCTTCCAGGCTACGCAGATTCAACCCCAATTTCTCAATGATTTTCGCCTCGCTCAGATCGAGAGACTCATGCACGAGATCGGGATGCCTGTCCAGCCGTGCGCGCCACTGACGGAGGGTCCATCCTTCTACCAACGTCAACTCGCCCTGCGTCACCTTTCCCCTGAGCAACTTGTTCAGCAATCGCCGGGGCGTAACGCCATCCTTGACGGCGTAGCTACCTGCCTTGATCGCTGTGTCGGCTCGGTTCAGCCGGGCCAGCAAGGCAAGCAGCGTCGGATTGACATCTATGCCGGCCTCGCGCATCTGGGTGATTGCCGAGCGCAGACTGCTCCCCGCAGCGATCCGGAAATCGAGCGGAGATGTACGCAGTTCGAGCGGCTGGCTGGCCCACCACCACAGGCTGGCGGCACCGGCAGCCAACAGCAGCAAAACTGCAAAAAGGAACTTGGTCAGTAAGCGCACGGGAACTCGTCGGCTGCAAGGAGGTCTTGCCCGTCTGGAACGAGCACGTTATAACGAGCGATATAATATCCGAAACCCCATCTGGAGCCCCCATGAATCCCCACTGGCGCAGCTTTCTGGAATCGACCGAAGGTGTCTTCGACGGCGATTCGACCGAGCTTCTCAACTTTGGCGACGCCGCCGGCGAACTGCAGGCCGCCGCCCGGCAAACCGTAGTCGTACCGCTGACCCACCTCGGTCTGATTGAAGCCACCGGCGAGGATGGCAAGGCTTTCCTTCACAGCCAGCTGACCAACGACGTCAATCATCTGGTCGATGGCCAGACCCAGCATGCCGGTTGGTGCAATGCAAAGGGCCGCATGCAGGCCAGTTTTCTTGTCTGGCATCTCGGAACAAGCTACTTCCTGGCACTCGCTGCCGACTTGCAGGAGACCACGCAAAAACGCCTGCAAATGTTCGTTCTCCGATCCAAGGTCAAACTTGCATCCCTGACTGACAGCACGGTCATGCTCGGTCTCTCCGGGCCGCAAGCCGAGGAGGCGCTGGCCGATGCTGCCCTGCCATGTCCGTCCGAGGCGATGACGACGGCTGCCAACGAGGGGGCGATGGTGATTCGCCTCGATGCCGGCCGTTTCATGATCGTTGCGCCGGAATCGGCGATGGCCGCGCTGTGGCAAAAGCTGACGGTCAAAGCCAGGCCAGCCGGTGTACCAGTCTGGCGCTGGCTGGACATCCAGTCGGCCTTCCCGCTGGTAACCTTGGCGACCAAGGAAGAATTCGTGCCGCAGATGGCTGATTTTGAGAAGATCGGTGGCGTCAGCTTCCACAAGGGTTGCTATCCAGGCCAGGAAGTCGTCGCCCGCACCCAGTATCTCGGCAAGGTCAAGCGCCATCTCTATCGCCTGACCAGCGCGCAGATGCTGAAGGCTGGCGATATCCTTCACTCGCCGGACAATCCTGACCAGTCCTGCGGTATGGTGATGACCGTCGCACCATCACCGGCCGGTGGTTTCGAAGCGCTGGCCGTCGTCCAGAGCAATTTTGCCGACAATGTCCGCCTTGGCTCACTGGAAGGTCCGCAAGTTCAGACTGCTGCGGTCAACCCGTAAAAGCAGGCAAAAATGTGCCTGATCGTCGTCGGCTGGCGGAGTCATCCTGACTACCCGCTAGTCGTCGCCGCCAACCGCGACGAGTTCTATGCCCGCCCGAGCAGCCCGATTGCCCGCTGGCCGGATGCACCGCAGGTCATCGGCGGGTTGGATCTCGAAGCTGGTGGCACTTGGCTGGGCATCACTGAAAGCGGCCGTTTCGCCGCGGTGACCAATGTCCGCGAACCTGGAATGGCCAAGGGCGACTGCTCGCGCGGTACCCTGACCCGCGATTTTCTGACCGCTAACACGTCAGCCGATAACTTTGCTGCGCAGATCGACTGCAGGCGTTACTCCGGTTTCAACCTGTTGCTCGGCAACGGTGACTCGCTGGTCTATTGTTCCAATCGCGACGGCCAGCCGCGCCGGCTGGCGCCCGGCATTTATGGCCTTTCCAACCATCTGCTGGACAGCCCATGGCCAAAGCTGCTGGCGGCGCGCCAGCGTTTTGGCGAAGCCCTGCCCGGCTTGCCCGACGAGTCGGCGTTTTTCAAACTGCTGGCCGACCAGGTCATCGTCGATGACGAAAATTTGCCCGCTACCGGCGTTTCCATCGAATGGGAAAGGCTGCTCTCGGCCATCTTCGTCAAGTCGGCAAATTACGGCACGCGGGCATCAACTCTTGCCTGGCAGCGCGCTGACGGAGCAATTTGCGTTCATGAACAGAGCTTCGGCCCGAACGGCCAGCCGCTTCAGTCCTCGGTGATCTCGACTTCCGTATAGCAGGGCACAAGGTCGAACAACTCGACGATGTCGGCGTTGCGCATGCGGATGCAGCCATGCGAGCCAGGCTGGCCCATTTCTGCCGAATTCGGGCTGCCGTGGATGTAGATGTAACGGCGCATGGTATCGACGCAGCCGAGGCGGTTGCAGCCAGGTTCGCTGCCCGACAGCCAGAGGATGCGCGTCAGAATCCAGTCACGACCGGGGAATGCCTCACCCAACGCCGGCGTCCAGATTTCTCCGGTCGGCCGACGGCGGACGAATACTGTGTTTTCCGCTTGTCCGGCCCCGATCTTGGCCCGGATGACATGCCTTCCACGCGGCGTCTGGTAGCTGCCGGACACCTCGCCTACGCCGGCCAGCGCGGTCGATACCGGATACTCGCGCAGGACTTTACCGGCATCGTCCACAACGCGCATCGCTTGTCCGGCCACCGAGACCTGGAGTTTCATTGCGACTTCTTCCGGCGGCTGGCAAAGAAGCCCGACAACAGCGTGCTGCATTCCTCGGCCAGCACGCCACCTTCGACCGTGGCATGGTGATTCAGGCGCTCGACGCCGAATAGATCAACAACGCTGCCATGCACGCCCGTCTTCGGGTCGCGGGCACCGTAGATGACGCGGCTGATCCGGGCATGCATGATGGCGCCAGCGCACATCGCGCAAGGCTCCAGGGTCACGAACAGTTCGCAGCCGGGCAGGCGGTAATTGCCCAGGGTGCGCGCTGCATCGCGCAGCGCCGCGATCTCAGCATGCGCCGTCGGGTCGCTCTCGCCAATCGGCGAATTGAAGCCACGCCCGACGATCTCGCCCTTCAGCACAACGACGGCACCGACCGGCACCTCGCCAAGACATTCGGCGGCGCGGGCCAGCGACATCGCTTCGCGCATGAAGAATTCGTCGTCCAGCACGACGACCGTTGTTTCTCCGCTCATGGGAAATGGACCAAGAATCCTGAAATTGTGTCTCTAGAGGGCGGCAAGTATAGCGCTACCCGCCGGCTAGTTGCCCTGCAGCAACAGGCGGAGATCGGCCGCAATGTCTGCAACGCTGGACGTATCCTTGACATAGAGGCGCAAGCGACCGGCCGGATCGAAGACATAGGCACCCGTGGAGTGGTCGATGACGTAGCCCATTTCGCCGGCAACCGGCTTTTTTGCCGCAAACACCCGGAACTCTTCGACGGCTGCCCGGGTGTCTGCCGCTTCGCCGCGCAGACCAAGGAATGTTGGATAGAACCAGGGGACAAATTCCTTCAGGCGTTCGGCACTGTCACGCTCCGGGTCAACGGTGACGAACAAAACCTGCACCCGCGACGCATCCTTGCCCAACACCTTCATGACCTCGGCCAGCTTTGCCAGCATGGTCGGACAGATATCCGGACAGGACGCATAGCCGAAGAACACGACGACCGCCTTGCCACCAAAATCGGGCAACGAACGCAAGCGCCCGTGATGATCGGGCAGCGTCAACTGACGCCCGAAAGTTGCGCCGGTCAGATCGGTATTACTGAAGGCAACCGGCGTCCGGTTACAGGCCAGCAAACCGGCTGTGACGAAGATCAGGAAGAGTCGACGATTCATCATTAAATAATTTATGAACTATTTCGTAAAAGTGGACCCTCATCGCAAGGGTCGGTTCTCACAAGGGGAGGGAACAGCATGGCGACATGCTCGCTTGTACCACGGTTTGCGCATCGCAACCGTGGCTATTGGGTTAACTTGTTTTTTCGCCGTCTTGGTCTGCCAGCAGGTTTGGGCATTCCCGGTATCGCTGCCGCAGCCTACAGCTTCAACTTCCCGGAACCGGTAACCCCGATTGCCCGGGAAACGCTGCATATTCACAACGAGTTCATGTTGATCATCACCGTCCTGTTCGTGGCGGTGTTTGCGATCATGATCTACTCGATGATCAAGCACCGGAAAAGTTCCGGCCATGCCCCTGCAAAGTTCACCGGCCCAACCGGTGCATTGCAGTGGTTCTGGGCGCTGATTCCCTTTGCCATCCTGCTGTTTATCGACTTTGTGCTGATGGGTATCCCTGCGGTTCAGGCGATCATCAATATGGAAGACACCAAGACCAAGGCCGATCTGGTGCTCAAGGTCACGGGGATGCAATGGAAGTGGCAGTACGAATATCCTGATGCAGGCGTCAAGTTCATCAGCACCCTGGCCACACCGCGCGACCAGATCGCCAACGCGGAGGCCAAGGGCGAACATTACCTGCTCGAGGTCGACAAGCCGGTGGTGCTGCCTGTCGGCAAGAAGGTTCGCATCCTGCTGACTTCGACCGACGTCATTCATACCTGGTGGGTGCCGCAATTCGGCGTCAAGCGTGATGCTGTCCCCGGTTTCCTGCGCGAGACCTGGGTGCTGATCGAAAAGCCCGGCATCTATCGTGGCCAGTGCGCCGAACTGTGCGGCAAGGATCACGGCTTCATGCCAGTGGTCGTCCATGCCGTGCCGGAACCGGAATATCTCGCCTGGCTGGAGCAGCAGAAAGCCGAAGCCGCTGCAGTGGCCGGCGGTGCTGACAAGACCTGGAGCCGCGATGAATTGATGGCCAAGGGCAAGGAGGTTTACGAGAAGACCTGCGCCGCCTGTCACCAGCCCGAAGGCCAGGGTCTACCGCCCGCCTTCCCCGCCCTCGCTGGCAGCAAGATCGTCACTGGCCCGCTGCTCGACATGAACGGCAAGATCATCAAGGACAGCCACGTCGACCGGGTGATGAACGGCAAGGCCGGCACCGCCATGCAGGCCTTCAGCACCAGTTTGTCCGATGTCGAACTGGCTGCAGTCATTACCTACGAGAGAAACAGTTTCGGCAACCAGAAGGGCGACATGATCCAGCCCGCCCAGATCAAGTCCCTGCGCTAGGAGTCGAGTGATGAGTACAGCTACTACCCACGCTGCCGAGCATCCCGCCGAGCACTATCACGGCGGTCTGATGCGCTGGCTGACGACAACGAATCACAAGGACATCGGCACGATGTACCTGACCTTCTCGTTGATCATGTTCTTTGTCGGCGGCCTGATGATCCTGGCCGTCCGTGCCGAGTTGTTCCAGCCCGGCCTGCAGATGATGCAGCCGGAGTTCTTCAACCAGCTGATCGGCGTCCATGCGCTGGTGATGATCTTCGCGGCGCTGATGCCGGCCGCCACCGGCTTCGCCAACTGGATGATTCCGCTGATGATCGGTGCCCCGGACATGGCGCTGCCGCGGCTGAACAACTGGGGATTCTGGCTGCTGCCGCCGGCCGCCATCCTGCTCACCCTGCCCTTCACGCTGGCCCTGTTCGGCATCGGCGACGGGGCGATTGCTACCGGCTGGACCTTCTATGCGCCGCTCTCGGTGCAGGGCGGCATGGGCGTCGATTTTGCGATCCTCTCGGTGCATATCCTCGGCATCTCGTCGATCATGGGCTCGATCAACATCATTGTCACCATCTTCAACATGCGCGCCCCTGGCATGACGATGATGAAACTACCGCTGTTCGCCTGGGGCTGGCTGATCACCGCCTTCCTGCTGATCGCCACGCTGCCGGTACTGGCCGGCGCGGTGACGATGCTGCTCACCGACCGCCATTTCGGCACGCATTTCTTCAGTGCCGCCGGTGGTGGTGACCCGATTCTCTTCCAACACCTGTTCTGGTTCTTTGGCCACCCCGAGGTCTATATCCTGCTACTGCCAGTCTGGGGCCTGATGCCGCACGTCCTGTCCACCTTCTCGCGCAAGCCGACCTATGGCTACAAGGCGCAGGTTTACAGCTTCATTGCCATCGGCCTGCTCTCGGTCATCGTCTGGGCGCACCATTTCTTCACTGCCGGCATGCCGGTGCCGGCGCTGATCTACTTCATGTTCAGCACCATGGCGATCTCGCTGCCGCTGGCCGTCCTGTTCTTCTGCTGGATCGCGACGATGTGGAAGGGGGCGATGACCTTCGAAACGCCGATGCTGTTCGCCGTCGGTTTCATTGTGCTGTTTGGCATCGCCGGCCTGACCGGGCTGATCCTCGCCGACGTAGCGGCGGACGCCCAGTACCACCACAGCTACTTTGTCGTCGCCCACTTCCACTACGCCCTGTTCGCCGGCGGCATCATGGGCGTGATGACCGGTGTCTATTACTGGCTGCCGAAATGGACCGGCCACATGTACAGCGAAAAGCTCGGCAAGCTGCATTTCTGGCTGACGGTCGTTTCCTTCAACCTGACCTTCCTGCCGCAGTTCTTCCTCGGCCTGGCCGGCATGCCGCGGCGCATTCCTGACTATGCGCTGCAGTTCGCGGAATTCAATGCCATCTCGACCGTAGGGGCCTTCATCCTCGGCCTCAGCCAGTTGATTTTCGCCTGGAACATTTGGTCCTGCGTGCGCGGCGGCAGCAAGGTCGACAATCGCGTCTGGGAAGGTGCGGAAGGGCTGGAGTGGGAATTGTCCTCACCGCCGCCCCACCATAGCTGGGAAACCCAGCCGGTGGTCAAGTAAGGTGGCAGCCATGAATCAGCCCTTTTCGGAAGCCGACCTGGAACGCCGCCGGAGCGCCTCCCGGCGTCTTGGCTGGCTGCTGGCCGCGGCAGTGGCAGCCATTTATCTGCTCGGACTGTTTATCAAGCGCTAGTCACATGGACCACGCCCAGCCAACTCCTGCCAGCCACAATCGCCTGATCGGCAGGCTATTGCTGCTGGTGGCAGCGGCATTTGCCTTTGCCTTCGCGCTGGTGCCGCTCTACAACGTGCTGTGCGAGGCCACCGGATTCAACGGCAAGGTGACCATCCGCGACGGCTTTGGCGTCGGCGGCCTGAAGGTGGCGGAAGTGCCGACCTCAGCCGTCGACACCTCCCGGACCGTTCGCGTCGAATTCACCGGCACCGTGATGCCGGGCCTGCCCTGGGATATGCGCCCGCTGACCCTCGGTCTCGACATCCATCCGGGCGAGCTGCAGCAAGTCAGCTACCTGGTGCGCAATACCTCGAACCAGACGATCACCGGCCAGGCAGTGCCCAGCATTTCGCCAGGTCAGGCGGCACAGCACTTTGAGAAAATCGAGTGCTTCTGCTTCTCACAGCAAACATTGGCGCCCGGCGAATCGCGCGAAATGCCGCTCGCTTTTATCGTCAAATCAGAGGTCGACCGTAGCATTAGCCACATCACACTGTCGTATGCGTTTTTCAATACAGAAGGACAACGCCAGACTCTGTCCAGCAACGGGGAGGTTCGATGAATACCAGTACAGCACAGCCAGCCGCCGGGGAGCACTACTTCGTCCCCCAGCCCAGCCTCTATCCGGTCATACTTTCCGCCGGTATGTTCCTTCTGGCGCTTGGCTTCGTCCAGTCGATCAACAATTTCGGCGCCGGCAAGTGGTTTTCCATCGGCGGTGTCGCCGTAATCATCTACGTGCTCTTCGGCTGGTTTGGCAAGGTGATAGGCGAATCCCAGGGCGGCGCCTATCGCGACTGGGAAGACAAATCGTTTCGCTACGGGATGATCTGGTTCATCGCCACCGAGGTCATGTTCTTCGCCGCCTTCTTCGGCGCCCTGTTTTACGTGCGGGTCATCTCGGTCCCCGATCTCGCCGGCATGCTGGGCGCCCACGGCACCAGTCTGTGGCCGGACTTTACCGGTACCTGGCCAACCAGCGGCCCCAAAGGCCCCGCCTTCACGCCGATGGGTGCCTGGGGCATTCCGGCACTGAATACGACCCTGCTGCTCAGCTCCGGCGCGACGGTCACCTGGGCGCACTGGGGGCTGCTCAAGGGCAATCGCCGTCAGCTCAGTCTCGGGCTGGCCGCCACCGTGTTGCTTGGCTGCCTGTTCCTCGGTTTCCAGGCCTACGAATACCACCACGCCTACAACGAACTAGGGCTGACCATGGGAGCCGGCGCCTACGGGGCTACCTTCTTCATGCTGACCGGCTTTCACGGCTTTCACGTGACGCTCGGCACTGTCATGCTGGCGGTGATCCTGCTGCGCAGCATGAGCGGTCATTTCACGGCAGAGCGCCACTTCGCCTTCGAAGGCGTCGCCTGGTACTGGCACTTCGTGGATGTGGTCTGGCTGCTGCTGTTCGTCTTCGTCTACTGGCTGTAACCGGGTATGAGCCCGAACCGGAATCCCGCCAGCAGCAACAGGAAGAGCATGATCGACAGCCCGATCCGCCAGGTCAGCGCCCTGGCCATGTGCTGGCCGCTCGCCCGGTCGCGGTAGAGAAAAAAGAGCCCGGAGAACAGGCTGCCGATGATGGCCAACAACAACAAAACCACTGCAAGCTTGAGCATGGCCGAATCTCCCGACAGGCTTTCGATGCCGCAGTATGCGCGCCAGCCGGCCGCGGCCGCAAGGGTTACCCGGCGCCAGGCCGCGATCATCGGCGGCCTCGTACTGGCGGTTGTGCTGCCGACTTTCGTTTCGCTCGGAATGTGGCAGTGGCGAAAGGCAGAAACCAAGACCACGCTGCAAACGGAACTCGACGCGCGCAGCCATGACGCAGCCATCCTGATGCCTGCGGCGTCTGTCGATGCCGACACCCTGCGCTACCGCCGGGTCATCCTGCGCGGCACCTTCGATGCCTCGCGCCAGATCCTGCTCGACAACCAGTTGCACGACGAACGCGCCGGCTACCATGTCATCACGCCGCTACAGATCGCCGACTCGAGCATGTACGTACTGGTCAATCGCGGCTGGCTGCCCGCCCCGGCTGACCACGCCATCCAACCAGTGGCCGAGGTGCCAGCCGGCGAGGTCGAATTGAGCGGCATCGCGGTCATGCCGCCGAAACGCTTTTTCAATCTGGCACCGCAACCGACCAGCGGCTGGACGCCGGTCTGGCAGAACCTCGATCTCGAGCGCTTCCGCCAGAGTGCCCCCTATCCGCTGCAACCGGTCATCGTCCAGCTTGACACCGAATCGCAACACGGCTTCCTGCGCCATTGGCCGCGCCCCGATGAACGGGCCGATCGCCATCGCAGCTATGCCTTGCAGTGGTTCGGCTTTGCCCTTTCCAGCCTCGGCATCTGGGGCTATTTCCTGGTCCGCCGGCCATGAGCAGCCTGGCGATCAGTCCACCGCCCAACCAGCGCCAGGGCCGCCTGATGCTGGCGCTGATCGTCGGCCTGCTGGCGCTGCCCTTCGTCATCGGCGCCGCGCTCTACTTCGGCGGCTGGCAACCACCCCGGATTTCCCACCACGGTCACCTGGTCAACCCGCCGCGCCAGCTTTCCGGGCAAATGCTACGGTCGGCCCCAAAAAATGACCAAAAATGGATTTTCCTGCTTCAGGTCAGCGGCCCCTGCACCGAGGCATGCCTGGCCCGCCTCGACGAAATGCGCCGCATCCACGTCGCGCTTTACAAGAACATGAGCCGCGTCAGCCGCGCGGTGCTCACCGACCAGCCAAACGATCCTGCCCTGCTCGCCCTGCGCGCCAGCCAGCCCGATTTCATGATCATCCCGGCCGCCAGCCCGCTGCCCGGGGTCGCCGATCCCGTGCTGCTGGTTGATCCGGAAGACCGTCTGATCATGACTTACCCCGCCGACGCCAGCCCCCAGGGGATGCGCGCCGACCTCGAACGCCTGCTCAAATACGCCTGGAACGGCTAGGAGAACCTCCATGCACACCGTCGCCACAGTCCCCACCCTGAGCCTCGGCCAGCGTCTGGCTGCCTTCGCCCACCTGTGCAAACCGCGGGTCAACAGCCTGATCGTATTCACGGCAATGATCGGCATGTTTCTGGCAACCCCTGGCTTTCCGCCGCTACTACGCTTCCTCGTCGCCTCCCTCGGCATCGCGCTGGTCTCCTTCGCCGCTGCGGCGCTGAACTGTCTGGTCGAACGCACCATCGACGCCAAGATGGCGCGCACCAGCTGGCGGGCGACGGCCCGTGGCGAGATCTCGCCGCTCGAAACCATCACCCTGGCCACCCTGCTCGGCGCCATCGGCCTCTGGCTGCTGCACAGCTTCATCAACGACCTGACCATGTGGCTGACGCTGGCCACCTTCGTCGGCTACACCGTCATCTACACGCTGGTGCTCAAGCCGGCGACGCCGATGAACATCGTCATCGGCGGCGCCTCCGGCGCCATGCCGCCGCTGCTCGGCTGGACGGCGATGACCGGCCAGGTCTCGGCCGAACCGCTGGTCCTCTTCCTGATCATCTTCCTGTGGACGCCGCCGCACTTCTGGGCGCTGGCCTGCTACCGACGCGACGACTACGCCCGCTCCGGCCTGCCCATGCTACCGGTCACCCACGGCATCGCCTTCACCTGCCAGCACATCCTCTGGTACACGCTGATGCTGTCCGCCGCCAGCCTGATCCCGGTGTCGCTCGGCATGAGCGGCACCTTCTACCTGATCGCCATCAGCCTGCTCGACCTGATTTTCCTCGGCTACGCAATCGCGCTCTGCCGCAACTACAGCGATGCCCTGGCCAAGCGCACCTTCCGCTACTCCATCCTCTATCTGACCCTGCTCTTCGCCGCTCTGTTCGCCGACCGCCTGATCGTCTTCTGACCATGCGCCTCTACCGCCGCCTGCTGCTGATCGCCACGCTGCTCGCCTTTGCCGTCATCGCGCTCGGCGCCTACGTCCGCCTTTCCGACGCCGGCCTCGGCTGCCCCGACTGGCCGGGTTGCTATGGCCACCTGCTAGGCGTTCCCGATGCACCGCACGAACAGCAAGCGGCTGCCAATGCGTTCCCGGACCGCCCTATCGACACCGGCAAGGCCTGGAAGGAAATGCTCCACCGCTACCTGGCCGGCACGCTCGGCCTGCTGATCCTATCGCTGACCGTAATCGCCTGGCGCAAGGAGATGCGCAGCCTGCAATCACCCGCCCTGCCCACCGCCCTACTCGGTATCGTCGGCCTGCAGGCGGCGCTCGGGATGTGGACCGTCACCCTGTTGCTCAAACCGGTCATTGTCACCCTGCATCTGATCGGCGGCATGACCACCCTCGCCCTCCTCGCCGGCATGGCCGTCGCCCAGCGCAGCACCGGGCCAGCCGATACCGGCCTGCGCCCGGCGACAAGCCTGCTCGCGCTGGCCACCCTGCTCGCCGTCGTCGTCCAGATCGCTCTCGGCGGCTGGGTCAGCAGCAACTACGCCGCGCTCGCCTGCCCCGATTTTCCGACCTGCCAGGGGCAATGGCAGCCCGAAATGGCCTTCGCCCACGCCTTCAGCTTGCACCGCGAACTGGGCCACACCGCCGACGGCCAGCTATTGCCGCTGGCCGCATTGACCGCCATCCACTGGACTCACCGCCTCGGCGCCATCGTCGTCGCCCTGCTCGCCGGAACGCTCGCCGCCAGCCTGATCGGCAGCGCCAGCAAGCTTTGGCGACGCTGGGGCCTGTTGCTGGGCGGCCTGCTGCTGGTCCAGGTCGCCCTCGGGATAGGCAATGTGCTGTGGTCGCTGCCGCTGGCCCTCGCCGTTGCGCACAACCTCGGCGCAGCCTGCCTGCTGACGGCGACGCTGTCGATCAACGTCCTGATTCACCGGGCCAGCCTCAAGCCCGGTGCGGTGACCCCAGTTGGGCCATCGTCTGCCACTTCGCCCCTATGGCAAGCCGGCGCCATGGATAACTGATCGCCGGATCGCGGAATTATCCGGACGATTGGCACTCAAAACCTTCGTTGCGGCGAGTAGCGGTCGCGCAACGGCCAGCAGTCACTGCATGGTCTCGGGCCGGTAAAATGTTTTCAGGCTTCCCATACGGCCAAGGGAAGTTGAGTTGCAAAGATGGCCACTTTTCTCGCCATACCGCCGACCACTGTTTCCGGTCTGGCAACGCTCCCTTCGGCAGCCGTTCAGAGGCTGACGGAAAGTGCCAGGACAGCGGTTTCTGCGACCGTCGTTGCCGATTCGACCAGCGTCACACTTTCGGCTGCCGCACAGGTATTAGCGTCCATCGGTGGCAGCACGGCCGTCGGGAACGCGACGCCCGGCAGTGCCCTGAATGACGGCTTGGCAGCCCAAACGGCAAGCACCACCGCTGCCGTTGCCAGCGAGCGAAGCACCTTCAGCGCTACGCTGCTCCTGCAAAATCTTCTCGACGATCCGGGCTTACGCGCCATCAAGAACCAGGCCGATCCCCTCTACTCGGCGCTCATCGCGGCATCCCACCTGAGCGATTTCGTGCCCGCCGTAGCTTCGGGCGTCAATTTGAACGCCATCGTCGCCGAACTTCCGGTCCCGGTCAGTCCGGCTGCTGCAGCCCGCGCTATCGACTTCTACCAAGAAACCGTCGAAGACACGAGGACGAGATTCACCGCCTGAGGAAAGCGGCGCCCGACATAAAAACGCCCCGATGGTTCGGGGCGTTTTTCACATCAAATGCCCGGCCTGCGCACCGGGATCAACAGTCGATCATTCCCACTCGATCGTCGCCGGCGGCTTGCCAGACACGTCATAGACAACCCGATTCAAACCGCGCACTTCGTTGATGATCCGATTCGACACCCGGCCGAGCAGTTCATAAGGCAGAT
>Ga0075163_10000692_pt1 | contig 44113 bp, 31 predicted proteins | sample JI1023141ADNA_FD_71478 | JGI IMG/M metagenome (GOLD analysis project Ga0075163, IMG submission 71478) | Wastewater effluent complex algal communities from Wisconsin, to seasonally profile nutrient transformation and Carbon sequestration -... | ecosystem: Engineered > WWTP > Effluent > Algae...
GTCGGGAAGGGCGTGGCGAGCTGGCTGCCCACATGCGACCACTGCACGCGCGGGGTCAGGCGCCCACCGCCCACCTCGAAGGCATAGTCGATGCCGGCGTTCAGTGTCAGTTCCGGCGAGAACGGCAGGCTTGCGCCCTTCGGCACCAGGGTCTGCACGTTGGTCACCGTGTTGACGATCGAGGCGGCCTTCGCGAATTCCGCATCCAGGTAGCCCAGGCCCGCGTTCACACCCCAGGCGCCGAAGCGGCCCGTGAGCTCGAGCTCGCCGCCCACTGCCTTGCCCGAGGCCGCGTTCTGCGTCAGCGGCAGCGCGTTGAAGAGGCTGGAGAACTGGATGTCCTTGTAGTCGGAATAGAAGAAGCTGCCGTTCAGGCGCAGCCGCTTGTCGGCCAGCGTGGACTTGAAGCCACCTTCGTACACGGTGTTCTTCTCGGGCGCGAAGTTCGGCGTGCCCAGCGTGAGGTTCACGCCGCCGGCCTTGTAGCCGCGCGAGATCGTGCCGTAGTACATCAGGTCGTCGGTGACATGCCAGTTGGCGCCGGCCTTGCCGGTCCACTCGCTGGAAGAGGCAGGCGGGCCGATGCGGTCGGTGCCCGCGGGCAGCGGCGGACCCGGCAGCGCGATGCGGTTGTAGGACTGTGTGTCCTTCGAGTAGCGCAGGCCGCCGATCAGCTCCACGGTGTCGGAGATGAAGGCGTTGATCTGGCCGAAGCCGGACTTCGACTCGTTCTCGGCATGCGTGATGATGGTGGAGTTCGACTGCACGAAATCGCGCGTGTTGCGGTTGTCACGCAGCAGTGACACCGGGATGCCCTCGTGCATGTAGAACGCGCCCAGCACCCACTGCACGCGACCCTCGCCGGTGGACAGCAGGTTCAGCTCGTGCAGCCAGGTCTTGAAGCCCGTGCGCGCATAGGCCACGCGGCCCACGTTGGCATTGGGCGGCTGCGGCAGCGCGGTGGCCGTGCGGTCGCCATCGGTCTGGTCTTCGGTCTTGCCGCGCTGGCGCGAGGACAGCGCCCGCAGCTGCATGTTGTCGGTCAGGTCGTAGCGCAGCTCCAGGCTCTTGCGATGGCCCTGCTGGTCCATGAACGAGCGGCCGTCTTCCTCGATGGTGAACGGATCGCTTGTCACGGCATCAGCGCGGTTCTTCACCGCGTTGTTGTCGGTCTGCCAGTCGAAGTACTCGAGGCGCAGGTTGGCCGTGAAGCGGCCATCGAGCGCGCGATAGGCGAGGTTGGCGCGGCCGGACTTCAGGCCCACGTTGCCCGGATTGCTGCCGCTGGGACCGATGTTGTCGGTGAAGCTGTCGCGATCGTCATAGACCGCCGCCACGCGCAGCGCGAGGTTGTCGGTGAAGCCGAGGTTGGCGGCGCCGATCGAGCGGATCCAGCTGTAGTTGCCGAAGGTCTGCTCGAAGCTGGCCGAGTACTGGCCGAACTTCGGCGCCGGCGTGCGCACGTAGATGGCGCCACCGGTGGAGTTCTGGCCGGTGAGCGTGCCCTGCGGGCCGCGCAGCACTTCGACCGAGCTGATGTCGTAGAAGGCCTGGCCGATGAACTGCTCGTGCGGAATGAGCTGGCCGTCGATGTAGAACGCCACGCCGGGGTTGGAAGTGGGCGCCGACTGCGCGATGCCCACGCCGCGGATGTTCACGAAGGTGGAGCGGTTCACGACGTTGATGGCCACGGCGGGTGCCACGGTCTGGATGTCGTTCAGGTCGGTGACACCGCGCTTGTCCAGGTCCGCGGCGCTGAGCACGGTGGCCGAGATGGGGATGTCCTGCAGGTTCTGCTCGCGGCGCTCGGCGGTGATGATCACCTCTTCGAGCGTGGTTTCCTCGGCGGCCTGTGCAAGGGGGGCAAGGCCCAGCGCGAGGGCGACGGCGGCGGCGACCCGCGGGGCGGGCAGGCTATGGATGTGCGACATGACTGGTCCTCTGGATAGAGGTCCCCCGTTGGGACTTCTTTGGAATGTAAGCGTTTTCACACAACCGGGCGCGAGCGTCAAGTCGCTATCACTGCACCCGAGTCCGGCTCGTCGGCCAGGCTGAGAATCCGCCCCGCCAGCACGGTCGCCTGCTCCGCCGCCAGGGGCTGCTGCGCCCGCCCCGCGCAGTCCACGAACTTGGCGATCAGGGTGGGGGCATCCAGCGGGCGGCCGGGCGAACCCAGCGGGTCGGGCACCTCATGACGCAGCACCCGGCCGTCCACCAGCGTGACCTGCACCGCGCCGCTGACGGCGTTGTCCGGGTCCCATTCCTCGCGCAGCGCGAACGAGCAGCGTTGGGCGATCGACAGCACATCACCATGACCCAGCGCCGCGACCGCGAAGCTGTCCAGATCGACCCTGCCGGTGACGAACGCGGTGGCCACGGTGAAGGGCAGGCTGAACTTGGCGTCGATGGCGGTCTGCGGCCTGCGCTTGGCCTCGAGTGGCTCGGCCAGCATGCGGTGCACCACACCGCCCTCGATGCGGATCTCGCGGATCTCGCGTGCGCTGACCTGCTCGCGCAACCGCAGCGCGCATTCGATGGCGGCATGCGTGCCACGGCAACTGGGCCAGGGCTTGAAGCTCAGGCGCTCGATGTGCCAGCGCTGCCCGAGGCCCTCGAACAGTCCGTGCGCGTCGTAATGATTCGAGGCGAACAGGCGGAAGAATCCATCGCGCCCTTCCAGTGGCGCATCGAAGCCGCGCACGCCGCGGCGCGCGAGCTGCGCCGCCTGCACGGCGACCTGCGCCGGAAAGGCCTCGCGCACCGCGCGGATGATGGTGTCGCGATCGTGCTTGATCTCGCCCGCGCAGGAGTTCTGCAGCAGCAGCATCGACCAGGCATCGAGCAGCTGCCGGGGCGAGAAGCCGGCGATCCGCGCCGCGCCGGCCACAGCGCCGAACGCGCCGAGTATCGGCGGCGGATACCAGCCGCCGACTTCAAGTCGCTGTCTCAGGCTGAGCGCGATGCGGCAGGACACCTCGCAGCCGATGGCGATGGCGGCAAGGAATTCGCGCCCGTGCACCGGCCGATGCGCCTGCGCCAGCGCGAGCGCGGCCGGCACCAGCGAGGCATTGGGATGCAGCGGCGCGCCATCGAAGGCATCTTCATAGTCAAGCGCGTGCGCCATGGCGCCATTGGCAAGGGCAGCCAGCGGCGCGCGCGTGGCATGCGCGGTGCCGAGGATGCTGGCGGCGCCCGCGCCACCGTCGCGCGCCAGCTCGATGAACGGCAGCACCTCGGGGGCAAGCGCGCTGGCCGCGCGCATCACGCCGGTGGCATCGAGCACCACGCGCGCGGCGGCATCCAGCGCGCTGCCGGGCAGGGCTTCAGTGGGTGTGCGCGTGACGAACTCCGCCAGCCGCAGCGAAAGTCCGGCGCTCTGCGCCTGGTTCATGGGTGCCTGCTATAGTCGTGTAAGCGCTTGCTCCCCGGCATTATCCGACCGGGCACGAAACAAACAAGGCGGGGACGACATGCAGAAGGGCGCAATCGCATCGCAGGTGCACCTGAGACTGGCACTGCCGTGCATCCTGTTCATGCTGATGAGCTCGCTGGACCGCGCGAACATCAGTTTCGCCGCCAGCGCGATGAACGCCGAACTGGGTTTCACGCCCACCCAGTACGGCTTCGGCGCCGGCATCCTGTTCGCCGGATTCCTGGCCGGGCAGTACCCCAGCCTCTATCTGTTCCAGCGCATCGGCTTTCGCGGCTGGATCTGCACCTGCGCGCTGCTGTGGGGATTCTCGGCCGCCGCGCTGGGCTTCATCCAGACGCACGCGCAGTTCTATGTGCTGCGCGTGCTGATCGGCGTGGCCGAGGGCGGCCTCGCGCCGGGCATCGTGCTGTACCTCAGCCAGTTTGCCACCGAACGCGAGCGGGCCACCACGTTCACGCTGCCCGCGCTCGCCATTCCGGCATCGGTGATCATCGGCGCGCCGCTGTCGGGGTGGCTGCTGGAAGTGCAGCATGGGCTGTCGATGTCGGGCTGGCGCTTCATGCTGCTGGCCGAGGCCGTGCCCACCATCCTCTTCGGCCTGCTCGCGCTGCTGTATTTCCCGAACACACCGGCGCAGGCGCGCTTCCTCGATGACGAACAGCGCGCCTGGCTTGCGGCCAACGCTGCGCAGCGCGCCGATCGGCCACGCACCAACGACTGGTCGGTGCTGCGCACGCCCATCGTGGTCATGGCCGGGCTGCTGTGGTTCTGCCTGCTGTGCGGATCGTACGGGGTGATCTTCTGGCTGCCGCAGATCATCCACTCGCTCACGGGATTCTCGCCGCTGATCATCGGGCTGATCGGCGCCCTGCCGTGGATCGGCGTGGCGCTGGGCATGTATTTCAACGCGCGCCATTCCGACCGAACCGGTGAACGCTACTGGCATGTGGCGGTGCCCGCCGTGGTTGCCGCGGTGGCGCTGCTCAGTGCGTGGCAGATGGGACCGGGCCTTGGCGCCATGGTGCTGCTGCTGGTGGCGGGCCTCGGACTTGGCAGCGCGCAGGGCGGATTCTGGGCAATTCCCACACAGTTGCTGAAGCCCGCCAGCTTCAGCGTGGCAGTGGTGGGCATCAACATCCTGGGCAGCGCGGGCGGATTCGTGATGCCGCAGCTGATGGGCATCGCGCGTGAGCGCAGCGGTGATTTCGCCGCGCCGACGCTGCTCGTGGTGAGCGTGCTGCTGGTGGCCGTGCTGCTGGTGGCGGCGATCCGCGTGCTGTATCGACGCGAGATCGCCGCCCTGCCAGTGTCTGGCCGCGACGGCTAGAACGCCGCCTTCAGCCGCAGCCACACGTGCCGGCCGCTGTAGTCGTACATGCTCGACAGCGTGTGGTTGCCGTCCGGCACATAGGGCCCGGCCTTGTCCATCACGTTGTTCGCGCCGACGGCGATCTGGCTGGACTTCAGGCCGAAGCGCTCACCCAGCTCGTAGCTGTAGCTCAGGTCCCAGGTGAAATACTTCTCGATGTGCTGCTTGGCCAGCGTGCCCGCGTTCGGGTTCTGATCGTTGTAGTACTCGTCGGTGTAACGCAGCAGAGACTGCACCGAATGGCTGCCCAGCGACCACACGTTGCGCATCGTCGCGCGCCACGGCACCGAGAATGAACCACCGGCAGTGCGGGCGTTGCGGCTCTGCGAGATATCCCGGCCGTTCAACTCATATTTCGACTGGTAGCTGGCCAGGATCGAGCTGCGCAGCGCGCCGAAGTTGCCAAGGTCCTGCGTGTTGTTCAGCGCGAAGTCGAAGCCCGCGGACTTCAGCGAGGCGTTGTTGATGTAATTGACGTTGAAGCCCACGATCGGACCCACGTTCACGCCGTTCCAGAGCACCGTGCCGGCCGCGGGATTGCGGATGACCTTGCTGGGGTCCAGCGTGGTGGTGAGGTTCGAGGCCAGCTCCACGGCGTTCTCCAGCGAGATCTGGCCGTCGAAGGTGAAGTGCCAGTAGTCGACGTCGAGGCTCCAGTTGTTCCACGGCTTCAACGTGAACCCCAGGTTGTAGTTCTCAGAGGTCTGCGGATCGAGGCTGGGGTTGCCGGCCACGGTGGTGGGCACGCGCGAGAGGTTGTCATTGGCGGCGGTGAGGCCGTCGTTGACCGCATTGGTGAATACCACGTTCTGACGGAAGCGCTGATACAGCGAGGGCGCCAGGAACGAAGTGCTCCACGTGCCGCGCACCTTCACCATGCCGGCCGGCGAGGAATAGAGCAGTCCCAGCTTCGGATCCGTGGTGGAAAGCCCTGGGCCGCCCGTGTTCTCGTAGCGCACGGCGCCGGTGAAATCCAGCAGGCCGTACTGCTCGTTCTTCATCAGCGGCACGCTGAGCTCGGCGAAGATCGCGTTGGAGATCTGCCCCACCTTCTTGTCGAAGAACGCGGCCTGCAGGTCGCTCTGGCCCGCGTTCTGCAGCGCCGGATAGTCGGCCGACCAGTCATCGGCCCGATGCTGGGCACCGATGGCGACGCCGATGCGACCCGCCGGCAGGCTGAACAGCTCGCCCGACAGCACGAAGTCGAGCACCGAGGCCTTGGTCTCGTAGCGCTGCCAGTCCTGCGCGGTGATGTAGGTGACCATGTCGGGTGTGTTGGCAAGCAGCGTGCCGGGCGCCGTGGTGACCGAGCTGCCGAAGATGTTGAAGAAGCGGCAGTTGCCGGCGCCGGGGCGGTTCGTGCCGGCCAGCAGCGGATCATTGGACGGCGTGAGGCAGCCGGATCCGCCATAGCCGGCAAGGCCGGCGCGCAGCGCGGGCATCGAGAAGGCGCTGCCGAAGGTGGTGTCGTCCTCGCCATTCACCGCCAGCAGGTAGCTGGCGTTGTAGTGCCAGGCGCCGCCGAAGAGGTCGCCCTCGAGGCCTGCCACATAGCGCTGCGCGTCGACCGCGTAGCGGGTGCTGTTCAGGTCGTTGCGGCAGTTGTAGGTGGTGGCGGGATTGCCGGGCAGGTTGCAGGTCATGCCGAAGATGCGGCTGCCCGCGACCACGGTGACATCCTCCCAGAACGGCACCACCGGCAGGCCGTTGGCGCCGAGCGCCGCGGGATCGGTGCCGACCACGATGACCTGGCCCGCGGCGCTGCGCGCGGGCAGGAAATCGTTCACGCCATTGCCGTCCTTGTCGAAACCCAGCTGCACGCCGCTGCTCTGCGCGTACAGCGCCACGCCCGCGGAGTTCATCGCGCGAAAGCTGTTCGACGGCGCATAGCCGGGAACGATCACGGCAGGCTGTCCGGGACCCGGATTCGCCGCCGCGCCCGGGGTGTCGACGAGCGCAGTGCGCGTGCGCAGGAAACCGGCCTCGCCGTAGAACTTCAGCGAGTCGTTGATCTCGTGGTGCGCCTCGATGAAGGCCTGGTAGCGGTTTTCATCGGCGTTGGCGCTGGTGCCCAGCGGCGCGTTCTGCTGGCAGTTGGAGGGATAGCTCACGCCCAGCCGCGTGACCGGATTGCCGGTGGTGTTGGCCGACGGGCCAAATGCCGCGCACGCCGGATCGGCGATGGTGGTGGCGGCGCCGGCGAGCGCGCCCGCGGCGTTGCGATTCGGGATGCTGTAGCGCGCGGGCCAGCCGGCAAGGCGGAAGGCGCCGTCGATGCCGGGACGCTTGCGGATGATCTCGTAGGTTTCCCACGAGAACGGGTCGCGGTTGAAATGTTCCACGGCAACGACCACGCCCGATTTCTCAGTCTGCGCGCCCCAGATGCCGGACACGCGATAGTCGGTGGTGTTGCCGTAGTCGCGCTGGTCACCCTGCGCCTGCACTTCGAAACCCTGGAAATTGCGGCGCGTGAGAAAGTTGGCCACGCCGCCCACGGCATCCGAGCCATACAGCGACGAGGCGCCGTCCTTCAGCACGTCGATGCGTTCGATGGCGATCTGCGGCACCAGCGAGTTCACGTCGACGTTGCCGACGGTCACCGCATCGCGCGCGACGCGGCGGCCGTTGAGCAGCACCAGCGTGGCGTCGGATCCCAGGTTGCGCAGGTTCAGGCTCCCGGAGCCGTTGGACGAGCCCAGCGCGCGGCCCACCGTGAACGTGGTGTTGAAGCTGTAGGGCAGCTGCGTGAGGAAGTCGGCCACCGTCCGCGGCGCGTTGGCTTCGAAGTCGGCCTTGCTGATCTCCTGCACCGGCGAGGCGGGCGTGAAACCCTCCGAGCGGCGGATGAAGGTGCCGGTGACGACGATCTCGTCGAAGCTGTCGTCCGAGCCGGTTTCCTGGGCGACGGCGAGCGAGACGGGACTGGCCAGCAGCACGAGGCCGGCGGCGGTGACGATCGGTGGCAGTTTCATTTCCAATTCCTCTGGTCAGGTTGTTGCGAAGGTTTCGCGGAAGTCCGTTGACTGGGTTTGCACGTCCGGCACAGAATCGAACCTGGCGACGTAAGCGCTTACATTCCGGGGCAACTCAAGATGCGCATCTCGAATCTGGTCCTCCCCCTGCTGCTGATGGTCGCGGCCAGCGCTTCCGCGCATCACTCGACCGCCAACTTCGACAAGAACAGGCAGCAGACGATCACCGGCACGGTGAAATTCTTCGGTTTCGTCAATCCGCACTCGTTCATCGACATGACTGTTACCGACGCCACGGGCAAATCCGAGCTGTACAAGGTGTTCGCGCCCGGCAAGGTGCTGCTGATGCGCTACGGCTGGAAGCCCGGCGACATGAAGCCCGGTGACACCGTCACCGTCCTCGGCAATCCTGATCGCGACGATGCCCACTTCATGTACCTGCTGGATGTGAAGTTCGCGAGCGGCAAGAACTGGACCCGCAGCGAGCAGATCCCCGAATAGCGGGCGCTATTTTCGCCATGGCACGGTGCTCGGAGAGCCCTGCAGGTTCTGGTCCCAGATGTCCTGCTGGCACAGGTACTCGCCCACGAAGATGTCCGGCGACCACTTGTAGCGCATCGTGAACTTGACCGGCGCGGTGAGCACCACCGGGTCGACGATGGTCAGTTCGTTGCGCAACTGCTTGTTGCCGGCTTCGTCCTTGCCCATCGAAAAGCGCTCGGTGATGCGCCGCGCGTTGCTGATGGGCGCATCGCCTGTGGGCTTGCCCGCGCCATCGCGACGGATGGTGTGCGTTTCCACCACGAGGGTATCGCCCTCCCAGCGACCGCTCGACGTGCCCATGGCCGAGGGCAGTGAGTCGAAAGTGTTGCGCGGCGTGCCGATGGGAATGCGCCGCAGGCTGCCGAACACCTCGTAGAACACGGTGACCCGATCCGTCGTGAACAGCAGCTCGAAGGGGTACTGCGCGATCAGTCGCGCCGGCCACGGCATGGGCTCGGCGATGCACGAGGCGTTGGTGTCGTCGATCCGCTGGTCGACCGGGCCGTATTCGGCCAGCCATTTCTCGCGCGATTCGGCCGCCTCGGGGTGCAGCGGTACCCTGGGCGCACGATCGCTGCGCTTGCTGTCTGGCAGCCATACGCCAGCCATCTCGCCGGATACGGCCGGATGCGCCGCATGCAGCGCGGGTGCGAACGGCAGCGCCGCGGCGAGGGCCAGCAACAACGCGGGGCGCTTCACTTCGCACCCGCCTTGCGCGCCGCCGCATGCTCGCGCAGCCGATGGCGCCATATCTGGTCGATCCACAGTCGTTCGGAGCACTGGCCCTCGGCCAGACGCGCATCCGGAGCCCAGGCAAAGACCCGCTTCAGGCGCACGGGCGATGAGAACGTGTCGGCGTCTTCCAGCACCAGGTCGTTGACGAGCAGGCGGCCGCGCTCGGGATCGCGGGCCAGATGCCAGCGCTCGCGCACTTTCAGTCCGCCCGAGTGCGTGAGGCCATTGCCGTTCAGGATGGCCTGCGGCTCCATCTCGATGGTTTCGACGGCCAGTGTCTGGCCCTCCCATTTGCCGCTCGACATGCCAAGCCAGGTGGGCAGGCGATCCGGATCGGCCGCCGGAAGCGGCTGGCCCAGATAGACCCGACGCGTTTCGGCATTGAGCAGGTTGGGCTGGAACACGAAGTACACCCGATCGCTGGCCTGCAGCACCTCGAGCGCGCTGGTGCCCGAGGTGGTGTTGCGCGGCGTGCCCAGCGGCATGCAGAACGAGGCGGGTTCGTCGCGATCCGGATCGAACGCGGCGTAGCGCGCCCGCGCCGAATCGGTGAGCGGCAGCGGATCCGGCCAGGGCGTGGAAAGCGATTCAACGGGCAGCCAGGTGCCGGAGATATCCGGTGGCGCGGCCACGGCGGACCACGACAGCAACGCAGCTGCCGATGCCATGGCAACGCAACCGATGCGCCACATGCTTCGCATCATCCCCCCTGATTCATCATCGCGGCCCGTGCCGCCCGTTACCGCTAATTCAGCCGAACTTCAGTGGTACCCGCAAGGCGCCGATCTCCGGGAATCGCGTCGGCACGATGTCGCCGGCCAGCGAAAAACCCCGCGGCGTATGCGCCAGCAGTTCTTCCAGTGCCACGCGCATCTGCAGCCGCGCCATCGGCGCTCCGGGGCACATGTGCGGACCGCGGCCAAAAGCCACGGATTCCTTCATGTTGGGGCGATCGAGCCGGAAGCTCGATGCGTCCTCGAACACATCTTCATCGCGGTTCGCCGATGCGTACACCAGCGCGATGGGTTCGCCCGCCGGAATGGTGCGCCCATTGAGCGTGACATCGGAGACGGCGGTGCGCGCGAACCCGCGATAGGGCGTGTAGAGCCGCAGGAACTCCTCGGTGGCGGCTTCCGCCAGCTCCGGGTGTTCGCGCAAGTGCTGCTGCAGCTCCTGGTCGCGCGACAGATGCACGGCGATGGAGCCGATCATCACCGTCGGCGCGATGATGCCCACCACCAGCACCTGCCGGATGGTGCCGACGATCATTTCTTCGGGCAGCGGCTGACCATCGACGCGCGCGGCCAGCAGCGAGCTGGCGGCGTCCTGGTCCACGGGCAGCGGCCGCGCCTTGCGCTCGGCGATCACGGCGCGCGCCATTTCGTAGAGCTTGAGGCTGGTTTCCTTCGTCGCGGCCTCGTCGTTCGACTGCACGGCGACGTTGTAGCGGCGGCCCACCTCGGCCAGCTGCGCGGACTGCTCGGGCAGCAGGTTCATCCATGCGTTGAACACGCGGATGGGCATGCGCGAGGAGAATTCCTCGCAGATGTCGCCGCCGCCCTGCGCCACCATGCGGCCGAGCAGTTCGCGCGAGATGCTGCGGATCTCCGGCTCGAAGCGCGCCACGCGCTGCGGCGCCAGCAACGGCGAAATCGCGCGGCGATAGGGCGTGTGCTCGGGCGGGTCGAGGTGCAGTGGCGGCCGGCGACCGGTGAAGGCCACCTTGGGAACCACGTTCTGCTTCGAGGTGATGTAGGTATCGCTGTCGGTGGCGGCGCGGATGACATCGGCGTGTTTCATCAGCGCCCAGAAGCCACCCCAGGCATTGCTGTGCGCCACCGGACACTCGCGCCGCAGGCGCGCGTAATCGGCATGTGGACTGTCGAAGTCCTCTGGCGCCAGCGGGTCGAAATCCTGGGACATGACGGGCGAGTATAGTTTTCGGTGAAAGCGCTTGCATGGCTTTTTTTCCGACCCGGACAATGTTGCACTGGACACCCCATGAAGCCTGCCAAAGCCATCATTCCGAAGCTCGACGACGTTGCCCAAAGGGCGGGCGTCTCCACGGCCACGGTCTCGCGCTACTACAACAATCCGGCCATCGTGGCGCCGGCCACCGCCGAACGCATCCGCGCGGCCATCGACGAGATGGGCTATGTGCCCAACCTGCTGGCCGGGGGCCTGGCCTCGAACCGCAGCCGCCTTGTGGCGGTGCTGGTGCCCGAGATCGCGCAGTCCATCTTCAACGACACCATCGAGGCGATGGCCTCGGAGCTGTCGCTCGACGGAAATACAGTGATGCTGGGGCTCACCGGCGCCGGCAATGCGCGCATGCCGCAGCTCATCGAGGCGGCGCTGGCGCGCCGGGCCGACGCCATCATCCTCACGGGCATCATCACCGATGACGGCACGCGCGAGCGCCTGCGCGAGCGAGCGATGACGGTGATCGAGACCTGGGGCGTGCCCGAGGATCCCATCGACATCGCCGTGGGCTTTTCACACCAGGCCGTGGGCCGTGATGTTGCGCGCTTCCTGCACGGCCGCGGTTATGTGCGGCCGCTGCTGGCGGTGGCAGAAGGCGCGCGCGCGCGCCAGCGCCGTGATGGATTCCTGGAGGAGTGGCGCACTACCGGCCACGATGCGCCGACGGTGATCGACGTGCCGTTGCCGACGCGCTTCGGCCATTCGCGCATGGTGTGGCGCCACGTGTCCCAGATGTCCACCCCGCCCGATGTGATCGTGTGCGGCTCGGATGTGCTCGCGCAGGGCGTGATCATCGAGGCGCAGTCGGCGGGTTTTCGGGTGCCTGACCAGGTGGCCGTGGTCGGGTTCGGCAACCTGGCCATCGCCGGCGACATGCGGCCGTCCATCACTACAGTGGATGTGGATGGCGCGCGCATCGGCCGCGAGGCCGTGGCCGTGCTGCGCCGGCGCGCCACCGGCGATCGCATCGCGCAGAAGGTCATCGACGTGGGCTTCAGGCTGATCGCTCGCGAGAGCGCCTGAGGCAAGACCGGTCAGCGCGCGCGCGGGCGCTCGAAGCGCGGCGCCACCGTCAGCAGCAAGATGGCGCCCAGCAGCAGCGCCGCTCCGATCAGTTCGCTGCCCGTGGGCGCGGGCTGGTTCCAGAACGCGTGCAGCACGTAGGCTGCGGCAAGGCCCGCCAGCAGGCTGGAGGATCTTTCCAGCGGCACGCAGTAGCTGTTCTCACGCGGGTTCAGCAGGATGATGGCTGCGAACACCGAGATGATCGTGAGCGTGAAGCCGCCACCAGCCAGCAGCATCACCACCGGATCGCTCCACGCGCGGGTGAAGCCCCATGAGAGCTCATCGGCCTGCGAGCCCAGCCCCATGAAGCCGACGGCGGCCAGCGCCGCCACCGACATCGGCAGCGCGATGAGCTTCTCTTCGGCGAAATAGCCGCGCACGCTGCCGGCATCGCCCGACTTTGAAACCCGCGTCATCACCGCCAGCCGCAGGAAATAGCCCACCGTGTAGAGCACCACGGTGGCGATGGCCAGCGGCGGCAGGTGGAAGCCGCCGCGCTGGTGCACCACGAACGTGAGCGCAATGGCCACGATGACCAGCGCCGTCCAGCTGTACCAGCGCACCTTGCGGCCGAACATGAAATCCACCAGCGGCGCGATGACCAGGATGTCGCCGCGCATCAGCAGCTGGATGAATGGAATGCTGACATCGGTGAACGTGAACGACAGCGGCACCGTGAACAGCACCAGCGCGGTGCCGATGCCGGACAGCACCGTGTAGCGCGTGGGCACAGGCACACGTGTGCCGCCGATGTTCTTCCCGTGCGCGTCGCGGTGCCAGCCCGAGGCCCAGATGAAGGCATAGGTGAGCACCAGGTTCACGATCAGCGAGATGGGCAGCGTCTCGAGGCCCGTGAGCGCGCGGCCACGTTCCGGATGCACGCCGCTGGTGGCCAGGCGCGTGAGAATGATGTTGGGGATGTAGCTGACGAAATACAGCACCACGATGCCTTCGAGCGGCATGCGGGCCAGCGACTTCATGCGGCACCGCCGGCGTTGCTGATGCGCACGACATCGCCATCCGCTTCGAATCGGCCATTCAGGCCGGCTTCGGCCGTGACGGCGCGCAGATATTCGAGCACTTCGCCGAAGCGCGGATCGCGTGCTTCAACCACGCGGGGCACCGCGTCGCGATCGATGAACACCGGCAGGAATCCCGCCTCGAGGATGCGCCCGCCGCGGATCACCAGCCGCGCGATCATCGACAGCCGCGAGGCGGGCGGGAAGTTGTAGAGGCTTTCGAAGTCGGGCTCCCAGTTCTCGCCCAGCTTCTGGATCTCGCGGAAGCTCGGACGCGTCGCATGCTCGGGCGTCATGCGAAGGTCGGTGGCGAAGTTGCACAGGCTGTGGAACACGGGGCGGCCCTCGATGCACTCGATGCCCTTCAGGATGTGCGCATGGTGACCCAGTATCGCATCGGCGCCGGCCGCGACGGCGGCGCGCGCCACCTCGCGCTGGTAGTCGGCGATCACCGCGCGCACGAAATGGATGCCCCAGTGATGCGACACCAGCACCACGTCGGCCTGCTGCTTCGCCTGGCGGATGTCCGCTTCCATGGCGGCCAGGTCACCCGCATGCGCCCAGGTGTGGATGCGCGCCGGCGTGCCCGGCTGGTCGTGTTCCACCTGTTCGTAGAGCGTGTGAGCGCGCAGCGGCGCGCATCCCGGCCGGCGTTCCTCCGCCCAGTAGGCCTGCGGAAGGATCGAGGAATACGCGAGGAAGGCCACGCGCGTGCCGTCGCCCATGCGGCGGAAGACGGGCCTGCGCGCGGCGGCGATGTTCTCGCCGACACCCACCACGTCGAGGCCCGCAGCGCGCAGGTGCTGGATCGTTTCGAAGAAGGCCTCGTTGCCCCAGTCCAGGCAATGATTGCCCGCGAACGAGATGACATCGAATCCCGCGCGCGCCAGCGCGTCCGCGCAGGCTGGCTGTGCCATCACGGCGTGCCGTGCCTGGGGCAGGCGCGTGCCATGGGTGGCGAAGCTGGTCTCCAGCTGGCTGAACACCAGCTCCGCGCCATTGAGCAGACCGCTCGTGGCGGCGAAGCATTCGTCGGGATGATCGCGATCGGGCGCCAGGTCGCCGGTGGCCAGCACAACGCCCGTCATTGCGGCGCCGCTCCGGAAACACGCGGCTCACCTGTGCAGCTGCCCGGCCGCGCGCCGCATTGACGCGGCATGGGCGGCGCGGCGTGGCGGATGAAGCGTGACTCGCCACCCGCCGTGGCCCCGCGCGCGGCAACATCATCCGGCGCGAGGGACCAGCGGCCAGTGTCCATTCGATGCTCCAGCGTCGACAGCGCCGCGGTCAGTTCTGCCGCCGTGAACACGCAATGCCCCGCACGTTCCAGCCACAACTGACCGAGCATGCGCGCGCGCCCGGCCGCGCGCGTGATCTGCTCCAGCCCCCCATGTGTTGCGGGCACGGTGAGCCCATCACCGATGGTCTGCAGCGTCAGCACCGGCACCCGCCAGTCACCCCGCGGCACGAAGTTGGCGCGCATGTACGCAACCGCGCTGGCCGTGGCTTCGATGCGCGGCGCGCGGTCGAGCGTGGCGAGGTCCGCATCCAGGTCGAGCCCGGCCTCGCGATAGAAGTGCCGCACCAGCTGGCGCAGCGGCGAGGCGCGCAGCACGCGGCGGTAGTCGACACCCGTGTTCCAGCCATAGACGCCACCGGCGCGTTGTTCCTGGTCCACCCGCGGCACGAACACGCCCATCGCGAAAGTGCGTCGCAGCTGTTCGGCCTGCGCGTTGAAATCATCGGCGGCGGGGCGTGGCGAGGCCGGATCGGACCATGCGGGCAGCTGCGCCAGCGCGGCGGCCAGCAGCACGCGCGCGCGGCCCTGCGGCGTGTTCCATGCCGATTGCAGCGCCGTGGCGACGCGCGCGGCATTGGCGCGATCATCATCCACGCCCACGATGCGGATGGCGGAGTCCGGCGCCAGCAGCGTGCGAAACGCAAAGGCGCCGTCGAGCGCGGTGTTGAGCATGCCGAGCGTGCCGGACACCGAACCACACAGCGGCAGCGCCGCGTCGATGCGATCGGGGTGACGTTCGGCCAGCGCCAGCGTGACCATGCCGCCCATGGATGAGCCCCAGGCGATGGTGCGTCGTGGCCTGCCGAATCGCCTCACGAATTCATCAAGCACCCGCATCTGGTCGACCGGTGCTTCAGCCAGCGCCCAGCCGCCAGCGCTGTAGGCCGATGCCGCCAACGCATATCCGCGGGACAGCAACACGCTGCGCGCTTCGCGCGGCGCGGATTCCGGAGGCGCGTTGGAGATCACCGGGGAATACCCGTGTGCATAGAGCAGCACGGTGCCGTTCCAGTTGGCGGGCTTCTCGATGGTCCACGCGGCCGGGTTCGCGGCAGAGCTGTTCCGGGCGCCCGTGATGCGCTCGATGCCCGCATCGGGCAATGGCGTGGAGGTGGGCGCGGGGCTTTCCGCGGTCCGCAGCAACCCGGGCAGCAGGCCAAGCAGTCCGCAGAGCATGAGTCGCGCAGCGCGCATGATTCCCGACCTCCCCATTTCCCGAACGCACCTTACGCCAGATGCAAGCGCTTGCAAACCGTGCAGTGACTGGCGCATAAACGCCGTTCCGGAAAAGGAAGGGGCGGACAAGGTGATGAACAAGCGCATGTGGTTCGCGGGCTGGATTTTGGCACCGGTGACGGCATTGTCAGCGGTGCTGGGAAATCCCTCGGGCACGGGTGGCCTGCCTGCCGTGGCGCAATCCGTCGACGATCTTCCCGGCCATACGCTGTTCGCACCGGCGAAGCTGCCGCGCGATCCACTGCCGCTGTTCGTGTGGGGCAATGGCGGATGCCGCGACAACGGACTTGCGCATGGCGCCTTCCTGCGGCAGATCGCCTCGAACGGCTACATCGTGATCGCGCTGGGCAGGCCGCGCGAAGAACGGCCCTTCGAGCCTGCCACCGCGCCGGCCGTCGCGCCGCCGCTGGTGCGACCGGTGGCGCCGGGAACTCCCGATGCGCCGCCACGCACAACGCCGGATGAAACCCAGGTCGCGCAGATGCTCGAGGCCATCGACTGGGCCACGCGCGAGAACGCGCGCCAGGGCAGCGCGCTCGCCGGACACATCGACCTTGCGAAGATCGCGGCCGGTGGCCACAGCTGCGGCGGACTGCAGGCGCTGGCGGTGTCGGATGATCCGCGCGTGAAGACCACGCTGGTGCTGAACAGCGGCATCTATGTGCGGCGCGATGGCGCGCGCAGCGGCGTGAACATCGACAAGTCGCAGCTGGCGAAGCTGCATGGCCCGATGCTGTACCTGGCCGGCGGCCCGTCCGACATCGCGCATCCCAACGCCAGCGACGATGTGGCGCGCATCGGGCATGTGCCGGTGTTCTTCGGTGAACTGCCGGTGGGACATGGCGGCACCTTCTGGAGTGAGCGCGACGGTGGCAGCTGGGCGCGGGTGGCCGCGCGCTGGCTGGACTGGACGCTGAAGGGCGATGCCGATGCGAGCTGGGATTTCTCGGGGCCCGCTTGCCGACTGTGCAGCGAGCCGCGCTGGACGGTGGTGCAGAAGAACCTGCCGGCGCCCACCGGGCCGTTCCGGCAGTCGATGTATGTGCCGGTGCGTGACGGCACGCTGCTGGCGATGAATGTGTATCGACCGGCGCGCGCTGGCGTGCCGGTGGCCACGCGCTCGCCGGTGGTGTTCTCGTTCACGCCGTATCGCGCGCGGTTTCGCGATGCCAATGGCCGGGTCACGGAGCTGGGCAACATGTCGCGCGACGTCTCGCGCGCGCTCTTTGATGCCGGTTATGTGGTTGCCGTAGCCGATGTGCGCGGCAAGGGCGCGTCGTTCGGCACGCGGCGCGGATTCCAGGATCGCACCGAGGCCAACGATGGCCATGACCTCGTGCAGTGGCTTGCCACGCAGCCCTGGGCCGATGGCAAGGTGGGCATGTATGGCTGTTCGTACCTGGGTGGCACGACCGTGCACGTGGCTTCGACCGCGCCGCCCGCGCTGCGCGCGATCTTCACCGGCGCCACCGACCTCGACAAATACGCCTTCGTGCGCAATGGCGGCATCACCGCGCAGTTCAACACGCGGCCCGATGAACCGCTGACCGATGACCTGGCCAGCGTGCCGCTGGATGCCGATCGGGATGGCGCGCTGCTGAAGATGGCGGTGGCGCAGCATGGGCTGAACACGCCGATGGGCGCGCTGTGGTACGGCATGCCCTTCCGCGACAGCATTTCCACGCTCACCGGCAATCGCTTCTGGGAAGAGGCCGGTCCCTACCCCTATCTCGACACACTGCGCCGGGCCGGCATCGCCACGTATTACTGGGGCAATTTCGAGGATGAGCCCACCGCGCAGGTGGTGCTGGCCGCCGAGAACCTGGGCAGCCGGCTGCTGCTGGGACCGGGCACGCACTGCGTGCCGCCGCCGGGAATGGATTTCGCAGGCGAGGTGAAGGGCTATTTCGATTCGACGCTGAAGGGCGTGCAGCCCGCGACGCCGCCGGCGCGCGTGAAATGGTGGCTCGACGAGGGCAATGGCCGCGGCAGCTGGCACCAGGATCAGCGCTGGCCCGGCGTGAAGGCGGCCACGCAGCGGATGTACCTGGCGCCGCAGGCTTCGGCCGGCGCGGGCAATCTCACGCTGCAGTCGCAGCCCGCGCGCAGCTCGCGCCCGGGTTTCCGCGTGAACTACGACGTGGGCTCGGCCGAGTACTTCGCGTTCTGGATCACCTCGCAGCATGGCAAGGGGCTGAGCTTCGCGACGCCGCCACTGGATGAGGCGCAGCAGCTGGTGGGCTTCCCGGTGGTGCATCTGCGCGTTGCATCGGATCGTCCGGAGCCACTGCTGTTTGCGTACCTGGAGCAGGTGAATGCCGACGGCAGTACGGTGGTGCTGGCTTTCGGGCGCCAGGCGGCCGCACTTCGCAAGACAGGGTCCGCGCCCTACGACACGCTGGGCCTGCCGTGGATGACCGGGCTTGAGGCGGACTTCGCGCCGCTGTCGCCGGGGCGTGCAGTTGAAGTGGACTTCCCGTTGACGGCGGTTTCGCGCGTGATACCCGCGGGGTCGAGGCTGCGCCTGGTCGTGACGGGCGCCGATCCGCGCCAGCGAAACCTGGCGCAGCTGAAGCTGGATCCGCCACCTTCGATCACCGTCGAAACGGGCGGGAAGGGCGGCTCATGGCTGGAGCTTCCGCTGCAACGCAGCACGGCGGTCATGCAAGCGCTTGCGCAGGGCGAGGCAGCCCGTTAGATTATTGTTGACAATTTTGTGAACAAATTAGGCCGGGGGGTTCGTGATGAACGGTAATGCTGTGTCGCTGGGTGTCCGTCGTGCGCTGGCGGGCGCGAGCCTGATGATGGTCTGCGCGGTGCCGGTCTACGCCGCAGAAGCGGAAGACTCCGACCTCGCCGAAGTAGTCGTGACGGGCAGTCGTGTGCGTGGCGCCGAACCGGTGGGTTCCGCCGTCATCGCGCTGGATCGCGATGCGCTCGCGGATGCCGGCCAGGTCACCATCGACCGCATCATCAAGGACCTGCCGCAGAACTTCGACCTGGGCGTCAGCGAGAACTCGCGCGGCCAGAACGGCGGCGCGGGCAACATCGTCTATGGCAACACCGTGAACCTGCGCGGCGTGGGTCCCTACGCCACGCTGATCATGGTCGACGGCCACCGCGTCACCAACAATTCGCGCAGCACCGATCCTTCGATCCTGCCGACGCTGGCGGTGGGCCGCGTGGAAGTGGTGGCCGACGGCGCTTCGGCGATCTACGGCTCGGATGCCGTGGCCGGCGTGGTCAACATCATTCCGCGACGTGACCTGAACGGCGCCGAGGTATTCGGCCGCAAGGGTTTCACGCGCAATGGCGATTTCAAGGAAGCCGTCTACGGCGCGGCCGTCGGCAAGGTGTGGGATTCCGGACAGGCCATGCTGGCCTACGAGCATGTGGACCGCGACAACCTCTCGGGCGATGACCGCGACTTCTTTGTCGGCGACCAGCGCAATTCCGGCGGCCGCGACTACCGCACCACGCGCTGCAGCCCCGGCACGCTGGTGATCGGCACGACCACCTACGCCATTCCCGCCACCGGTCTCACCACGGCCAATGCCGCGAGCCTCGCGGCGGGCACGGCCAACCGCTGCAATGAACTGACCGGGCAGGATCTTTTCCCCGAGCAGAAATACGATTCCTTCGGCATGACGGCCACGCAGGAAGCAACGCCCTGGCTCACGTTCTTCGCGGATGGCTACTACAGCAACCGCAGTTTCTATCGCCGCTCGGCCTATGCCAGCACGCGGCTCACGGTGCCGCAGACCAATGCCTTCTTCGTGCGGCCCACGGGCTTCACGGGCACCTCGTATTCCATCGACTACAACTTCGCCGGCGACCTGCCGAGCAACGACTCGTATGGCTCGGCGAAGAACTGGCAGTTCACGCCCGGCGCGCGCATCAAGCTGCCGCATGACTGGCAGCTCGAGGCGCTGTTTGGCTACGGCAAGACGCGCGACAACTCGGTGAGTTACAACGGCACCAACAACGCGGCGCTCAACGCCGCGCTTGCCAGCGCTGATCCGGCCACGGCCCTCGACCCCTATGGCTTGCATCGCACGGCACCGCTGGTGCTCGCCGGCATCGCCAACCAGATCTTCTTCGCGCCCACCAACAGCGACTTCAAGGGCTACGAACTGCGGCTGAACGGTTCGCTGTTCACGCTGCCGGGCGGAGACCTGGCGCTGGCGGCCGGCTACGAGCGGCAGGAGAACGACGTGGCGCTGGGCTCGGCCCGCGGCGCGCCCACCACCGCGCTGGCCTGGCGCTACTTCGGCCGCAACGTGAACTCCGGCTATGCCGAGCTGCAGATTCCCATCGTTGGCGCATCGAACGCGCGCGCCGGCGTGCGCCGGTTGACGCTGAACGCCGCCGTGCGTCATGACAAGTACAGCGACGTGGGCAGCACCACCAACGAGAAGTTCGGCGCGACCTGGCGTCCGGTCGACAACCTGGCGATCCGCGCCAGCTACGGCACGTCGTTCCGCGCGCCGCTGATCTCGCAGATCTACGGCAACAGCAACAACCTGTTCGTGCAGAGCTACCAGAACCCGGCCGGCGGCGCTGCCATCACCGGCGTGGCGCTGTCAGGGCAAAACCTGAACCTGGGGCCGGAAACGGCCACGACCTGGTCGACCGGTTTCGACTGGGACATCAACGATGACCTGCGCACCAGCCTCACGTACTTCGATATCGAGTACAAGGGTCAGGTGGACAGCTACCTGTCGAACCTCGCTATCCTCGCGCGCGAGGCGGATTTTGCCGGTACCGGCATCATCCTGCGCGGCGCAGCGGCGGGCGCGCGCGTGCAGGAGCTGATCAACCAGGGCATCGGGGTCGTGGGCGCACTGCCCGGCGGCAGCGCGGCGAACGTCACGGTGTTCGTCGATGGCCGCAGCCAGAACCTGTCGGTATCGCGCATGAAGGGCTTCGATCTCGCGTCCAGCTACCGGCTGCGCACCGAGGGCTTCGGCAGCTTCACGTTCTCGCTGAGCGGCACGTACCTGACGGACTTCAATATCGCCATCACCTCGACGGCTGCACCCGCGGACCGGCTGAACACCATTTTCAATCCGCTGCAGCTCAAGCTGCGCGGCGCGGTGAACTGGAACCTGGGTCCGTGGCGCGCCTCGATGGTGGTCAACCGCGTGCATGGCTACCAGAACAATGCCGTGACGCCGGTGGAGAGCGTGGGTCCGTACACGCCAGTGGATTTCACGCTGAACCGCGACCTCACCGACCTGGGCGGCGCGCTGGCCGAGGGCATGGATGTGGGCATCGAGTTCCGCAATGCCTTCGACGAGTCGCCGCCCTACGTAAACCTCGCCCCGAGCGTGAACGGCAGTGGTGGCTACGACGCCAGCACGACGAACCCGGTCGGCCGCATGTTCGCGATCAGCCTGCGCAAGAAGTGGTGAGTCGGGGTGGGGCCGCCTCGCGGCCCCACTTCAGGTGTCGAAATGCGTGTTGAGCTCGATCAGTGCATCGAGTCCGTTGTGGATGTGCGCGCGCATGGCCTTCTCGGCGTCATCCGCGCGACCCTCGACAATCGCGGCGGTGATCACCCGATGATCGGCATTGGCCGAGGCGATGCGCTGTGCCGTGTAGAAGCTGGCGAACAGCAGCCGGTAGATGGGCACCGTGAGGCGCTTCAGGAACTGGGCAATGTATTCATTGCCCGATCCGGCGATGATGAGGCCATGCCAGGTGCCATTGAGGCGGGCGAAACGGTCATGATTGCCCGAGTGCTCCCCTTCGTTGAGTTCGCGCTGCACGTCCAGCAGCTGCGCGCGCAGCCGATCGTCGGCGCGCAGCGCGCATTCGCGCGCGGCCAGGCCCTCGAGCGCCATGCGCGCCTGGTAGATCTGCTGCACCTCGTCGCGCCCCAGGCGCTTGACCGAGGCGCCGCGGAACTCCTCGATGGTGAGCAGGCCCTCGGATTCCAGCCGGCGCAGTGCCTCGCGCACCTTGCCGCGGCTGACGCCGGTGGCCGCGACGATATCGGCTTCGACCAGCCGCTGGCCGGGCACGAGCCGGCCGTGGCGGATGTGCTCGCGCACCCATTCCACCGCGACGTTGGTTCCGGCTATGCCGCGAACGGCCGTTGATGTGCGTGTCATGTCGCCAGAGATGATCGAGCAAACCCACATCAGGACGCAATCGCCCGATGCGTTGACGGTGCTGCTCACCGGCGACATGGTGCTGGATGTGCCCGGGGCCGATCACTGGCTGTCGGGCATCGCGCCGGCGCTGCGATCGGCCGACCTCACCGTTGCCCACCTGGAAGTGCCCCATACGCGGCGGGGGTCGGAACTGGCCGGCGATGTGCCGGCGCCGGGGGCCGACCCGGACAACCTCGATGCGCTGGCGCGCGCCGGCGTCGGTATGGTCTCGCTGGCCGGCAACCACATAGCCGACTGCGGCGTGCAGGGCATCGCCGATACGGTCGACCGGCTGGAACGACTGGGCATCGCGCACACCGGCGCCGGCGCCACGCTGGCCGAAGCATCCAGAGCCGCGGTAATCGAGCGCCGTGGCCGACGCGTTGCGCTGCTGAGCTACAACTGCGTGGGACCGGAAGCCGGCTGGGCAGCGCCAGATCGCGCGGGCTGCAATTTCCTGCGGATGCAGGCCGCCGATGGCAAGCCAGTGTCTCCCAACTCGCCGCTGGTCGCGCCCACGACCGAAGCGCTCGAGCAGTTGCGTGCCGACATCACCGGCGCTCGCGCCCGTGCGGACCTTGTGATCGTGGCGCTGCACAAGGGCATCGTGCACACGCCGGCGAAGCTTGCGCCATACGAGCGGCCACTGGCCGAGGCCGCGCTCGACGCCGGCGCGGATATCGTCGTCGGCCATCACGCGCACATCGTGCGCGGCGTGGAAATGCGTGCGGGCAAGGCGCTGTTCCATGGATTGGGCAATGGCTGCGTGGTGACGCATGCGCTCAGCCCCTCGCAGGATCATCCCGCGCGCGCGGCGTGGGCGAAGAAGCGCAGGGAGCTGTTCGGCTTCGAGCCGGATCCGCGCTACGAACTGGCGCCGTTTCATCCTGAAGCCGTGAATGCGGTGATCGGCGTGGTGCGGGTGGAAGCCGATGGGGGCCTGCGCATGGGCGTGATTCCGGTGCATGTGGAACCGCCCGGCCGCCCCGTGTGCGTGAATGACGCGCGCGCGGAAGAGGTGATCGCCTACCTGGATCGCATCGGCGCGATGGCCGGGCTGCCGCCGCGCCAGTGGCGGCGCGAAGGCCCGTGGCTGTGGATGTGCACATGAAGCGCCTTCGCGAACTGCTGGTGTGGGTGGCCGGTGGCGCGCTGCTGGTGGCGATGGCGGTCGACACGCTGGCCATGCTGGGTCGGCAGCTGCACTGGCCGCTGCTGGGCGCGATCGAACTGGTGCAGGCCGCCGTGCTGTTCGGCTCGGCCGGCGCATTGCTGCTGGCGGCGCTGGAGTACTCGCACGCACGCGTCCACCTGCTGCTCGATCGCCTGCCGGCGCGCTGGCAGAGGCTGATGTCGCGACTGCACGCGGCCGTGGAAATGCTGCTGTATGCCGGGCTGCTGGCCGGCTCCGCATGGCTCGCGCTTGACCTGTGGCGCGGCCATGAGGAAAGCGAGCTGCTGCGGATTCCCTATCGCCCGCTGCGCGTGGCGCTGGTGCTGACGCTGCTGGTGCTGCTGCTGCTTTCCGTGCGGCGGTTGCTGCTCAGGTCGCGCGCATGAGCGGCCCCATGATCGGCATGCTGGGAGTAGTGATACTGCTGCTGCTGCTGGTGGCGGGCACGCCGATCGGCGTGGCGCTGGGTCTGGTGGGCCTTGGCGGCCTGGTGCTCACGCTCGGGCTGGAGCCCGCGCTGATCAAATCCGCCGTGCTGACGTTCGAGACCATGACGCGCTACGAGCTCGGCACGCTGCCGCTGTTCATGCTGATGGCGCACCTGTGCTTCGCGGCCGAGGCCAGTCGCGACTTCTTCGACGTGGCCGCGCGCTTCCTCGGCCACCGGCGCGGCGGACTCGCGTATGCCTCGGTGGCAGGCTGCGCGGGCTTCGGATCCATCAATGGCTCGAGCCTCGCCACCACCGCCACCATTGGCCTCGTGGCGCTGCCGGAGATGCGCAGCCGCGGCTACTCCGACGCGTTGGCCACAGGTTCGGTGGCAGCGGGCGGCACGCTGGGCCAGATGATCCCGCCGTCGGGCGCGCTGATCGTCTACGGAATCATTGCCGAGCAATCCATCGGTTCGCTGTTCACTGCGGCCATCGTGCCGGGCATCACGCAGATGCTCAGCTACATGCTGGTGATCGCGCTGCTGGTGTGGTGGCGACCGCGCATCGCGCCGGCGCTGCCGCGTGCGAGCTGGGCCGAACGCTTCTCGGCGCTGAAGCGCATGATCGACATCGGCCTGCTGGTGCTGCTGGTGACCGGCGGCATCGTCATGGGCTGGGTCACGCCCTCGGAAGCCGCGGCCGTGGGCGCGACGGGCGCCTTCATCATCTGCCTGCTGCGCCGCAAGCTCACGCTGGCCACGCTGCACAAGGCGCTGTTCGAAACGCTGAAGACCAGCGGACTCATCTACCTCGTGATCATCGGCGCGCTGGTGTTCGCCGCCTTCGTCAGCGTGACGGGTCTTACCGATACCATCGCCCAGGGCATCGCCGGGCTGGGGCTGGGCCCGGTGGGCACGATGCTGCTGGTGGCGGTGTTCCTGCTGCTGGTGGGCTCGGTGCTCGATGGGCTGGCGCTGATGCTGCTCACCACGCCCATCCTGCTGCCGCTGGTGGCCGACCTGGGGCTGTCGCCGATCTGGTTCGGCATCTTCCTGGTGCGCGCAATGGAGATCGGCTTCGTGCATCCCCCGCTCGGCATGAACCTCTATGTGATCCAGGGCGTGGCGCGCGATGTGCCGCTGATGCGCGTGTTCAAGGGCGTGGTGCCGTTCCTGCTGGCGGATCTGGTGCACCTGGTGCTGCTGATCGTGTTCCCCGTCATCGCGATGGGATTGCTGGACTGGGTGGGAAGATGAGTGTTGCGAATGATCCGGTCGATACCGTCCTGCGCGCCCCGCTGGCGGGACTGCGCGCGGGGGGCATCGGCTTCGTGGGAGCCGATGTGCCCATCGAACTGCTGCTGGCCAGCGGCCGCGCGTTCGGGCATCTGCCCTGGGACGCGGCGCGCGCCACGCCATTTGCCGATCAGTGGCTGGAGTCGAGTTTCCCGGGCTGGGCGCGATCGATCCTGCAGCAGTGGCATGAGGGCGCCTTCGATGGCCTGCATGCGGTGGTGTTCTCGCGCACCGATGATGCGAGCCAGCGACTCTATTACTACGTGCGGGAGTTGCAGCGTCGCGGCATCACGAAGGGCCCGCAGGCACTGGTGCTGGACCTGGCGCTGGTGCCGAGGGCGTCGAGCTTCGAACACTCCGCTGCCGCCGTGACCGGGCTGTCACAGCAACTGGGTGTGGATGATGCCGCGCTACGCGATGGCGTGGAGCGCGCGGATGCGCTGCGCCTTACGCTGAAGCAGCTGCAGCAGCAGCGCGGCGCTGATGGCGTGTTCTTCGAGCGACTGGCCCGCGCCATGCTGTGGAGCGATCCGGCGCGGTGGATCGATTCGCTGGCGTTGCCGAAGCCGGCTGGTTCAGGGGTCGAGCGCCGGGTGCTGCTGGCCGGCAGCGCGCCACCGGATGAAAGACTGCATCGGACCGTGCAGGACGCCGGCGGCAGCGTCGTTGCCGAAACGCATGTGCATGCGCTTGGGCGGTTGGGGTTGCCGATGGCACAGGCCGAATCCACGGCAGCGCGTCATGTGGCGCGCCAGCTCACCGCGCAGGCGGTGGGTCCGCGCGCCTTCATGGATCGAGCCGAGTGGATCGTCACCCGCGCGCGGGACGCCCAGGCCGCGGCCGTGATCCTGTGGCTGACGCGCGAGGACGAGGCGCTGGCCTGGCATGTGCCGGCCATGCGGCGCGCGCTGCAGGCCGCGAACCTGCCGGCACTGGTGCTGCCCGCGGCAAGCTGGCGCGCCGATGACGGCGCGCTCGAACGTATCGGTGAATTCTGTCGTGAGGTGGCGCCATGAGCCTGCTTTCGGGAAAGCGTGTCGTGGCGCTGGGTGACATGGCCGAACGGCCGCTCGGCCAGTTCTTCGCGTCGCTGGGCGCTGCGGTGCAGTCGATGGCAGCGGACGCGGCGGAGCTTGATGCGGCCGTCGCGGCAGCGGATTTCCTGCTGGATCCGTGGGGTCTGGAGATTCTTTCGGACCGTGGCGTGTCGCGCTCATGGATCGAAGCGCGCAATCCCGCGCTGGTGCATGTTTCCGTCAGCCCATTCGGCAGCGGCAATGCCAGATCGCGCTGGCTAGGCGCGGAACTGGTGGCCGCGGCCATGGGCGGCGCGCTGCGACTGACGGGCGAGCCTGATCGCGCGCCGGTCAAGGAAGCGCTGGAAGCCTGCACCTTCCACGCCGAAATGGCCGCAGCCGCCGGAGCGATGGCCGCTCACTACGCGCGCGGTGCGCACGGACAGGGCCAGCACGTGGACGTGTCCATCCAGGAAGTGGCCTTCAGCCGCAACGTGAATGGCGCGCTGGTCTGGAACTTCGATCGCCGCAAGCTGCATCGCGTCGGCGGCGCGCTGAACTATGGCCGCGCCACCGTGCGCTGCATCTGGCCGCTGGCCGACGGCTGGTGCTTCCATACGCTGATGACCGGCCGCTTCGGCGCGCCGGCGAACCAGGGGCTGTCGGACTGGATGGACGAGGCGGGACTCGACAACCCGCTGCGCGGCGTGGACTGGCTGCGCTACAACCGCTCGACGCTGGAACCCGCGACGCGCGCCATCTGGGAGAAAGCCATCGCGGCGTTCTTCAAGACACGCACGCGCGCCGACATCCGCGGTGAGGGTCGCCGACGCGGCATCAATGCCTGCGTGATCGAGTCCCCGGTGGATGTGCTGGGCGATCCGCACCTGGTCGCGCGCGAGTTCTGGGCGGAGCGGGGTGGCATCCGCGAGCCTTCGCGCTTTGCGCGCCTGGTGCGCGGTGCACCGTCGGCCGCGCCGGCGGCCGATGCAGCAGGCTCTGCGCAGAAGCCGGCATCAACCCCCTCGCGCGGCGGCCCGCTGGCTGGCGTGCGCATTCTGGATTTCTCCTGGGCGCTGGTGGGTTCGATCACCACGAAGATCCTGGGCGATCTGGGCGCGGATGTGATCAAAGTGGAAACCCGCACGCGACCCTGCCTGTCCCGGCTCGATGTGCAGGTGTCGGTTTCGCGCGCGGATGATTTCGACGACAAACCCTGGTTCGCGCACCTGAACACCTCCAAGCGCAGCCTGGCCATCGACCTGAAGCGGCCGGAATCGCGCGAGGTGATCAATCCGCTGCTGGGCTGGGCAGATGCCGTGATGGAGAATTTCTCCCCCGGCACGATGGACAAGCTGGGCCTGGGCTACGCGCAGCTCTCCGCGCGGCATCCGGCCATCGTGATGGCCAGCGGCAGCGTGTATGGGCAGACCGGCCCGCTGGCCGCGGAGTGGGGAGTCGATGGCACCGGCGGTGCGCTGTCGGGCCGCACCTGGATGACCGGCTGGGCGGACCGGGATCCGCTGGTTCCGGGCGCCGTGCCCTATGGCGATGTGATCGTGCCCTATGTGCTGGCAGCCTGCATCGCGGCGGCGCTGGCGCAGCGGCGCGAGCGCGGCGAGGGGTGCCATATCGATGCCTCGATGTACGAGATCTGCGTACAGCAGATGCGACGGGCCATCGTCAGCGCGCAGCAGGGCACGCCGCCGCAGCGCCTCGGCAATGCCGATCCGGATGTGCTGCACCAGGACGTGTATCCCGCACGCGGTGAAGACCGCTGGGTTGCGATCAGCGTGTTCGATGCCGCGCAGCGCGCGCGCCTGGCAGAAATGGCTGGCGGACGGTCGCTGGCGGACTGGACGCGCGACCAGGAAGAATGCGCGTTGGTGGATCGCCTGCAGGGGGCCGGCATCGCCGCCGGCGTGCTGCAGGACATCGAGGACCTGATGGAACACGATGCGCCGCTGCGCGCGCGCGGGGCACTGGTGGAGCTGCCGCATCCGAAGCTCGGACCGTTCGGTCATGTGCGCACTCCAATTACGTTCTCGCGCGATCGGCAAACGCCGTACCGCGCGCCGGCGCTGGGCGAGCACAACGCCGAGATCCTCTGCGGTGCTGCGGGACTCGATGAACGGCGCTACACGGAGCTGGACGCCGCGGGAGTGCTGAAATGAGCGCGGCTGACGTACGCGGTCGAAAGGACCTGGCCTGCACGGCCGATGCCAGCGCGTTCCAGAAGGCCTTTGGCGCCGAACTGCGCGAACAGGTGGTGGAGCGCGGCGAGCCCTTCGCCGTGGCACAGGCCGACACGCCGCACGAGATCTTCCACGCCATGGACATTCCCGTGGTGTCGAACCAGTGGTGGTCGGCCTATATCTCGGCCAAGCGCCTGTCGGGGAAGTACTTCGGCGTGCTGGATGAACTGGGGTATCCGCCCAATCGCTGCAGCTACTGCTCGCTCGGCCTTGCATGCTCGCTGGCCAACGATCCGGCCAGCGCGCCCTGGGGTGGTTTGCCGAAGCCCACGGTGCTGGTGGCGCGGCTGACCTGCGACTGCATCCAGCAGGTGTTCTCGCAGTGGGCCGACGTGCTGGGAACAGAGTTCTTCCCGATGGAGGCGCCGGCCTGGCCCGAGTCGCTGCCCGAGTGGTTCCGGCATTCGCGCAGCCGCTGGGATGAAGTCTACGGGCGTGGCCGCATCGACCTGCATGCACGCGAGATCCGCGAACTGATCGCGCTGCTGGAACGCAAGACCTCGCGCCGGTTCGATCCGGTGAAGTTCGAAGCGCTGATGGAGCGCATCAACGAGCAGGAACAGTATCTCGACGAGGCCGCCGAGATCATCGCCACCGCGCGACCCTGCCCGGTGTCCATCGTCGACCAGATGCCCAACACGATGATCCCGCAATGGCATCGCGGCTCCGAATGGGCGGTGGCGCACGCGCGCCGGTTCCGCGACGAGGCGCGCGCGCGGGCGCAGGCGGGCATCGGTATCGCGAGCCAGGAAAAGATCCGGCTGATGTGGATCGGCGCCGGCATCTGGCACGACACCTCCTTCTATCAGGCGCTGGAAGAGCGGCTGGGCGCGGTCTTCGTGTGGTCCATGTACCTGCCTTTCGCAGGTGCCCAGTACATCCGTGAACTGAAGGGGCGGCCGCTGGAGGCTCTGGCGAGCCGCATCTGCTCGATGAACGAAGTGCTGCACCTGCCGCCGTGGATGAACGAGTGGATGGTGAGCGAGGCGCGCCGCTCCGGCATCGATGCGGCGGTGCTGCTGAGCCCCAAGGACAACCGGCTGTCGCAGTCCGGCACGCAGCTGACGGCCGCGGCGCTGCGCGCATCTGGCGTGCCGGTGCTGATGCTGGATGCGGACATGGTCAATGCCACGCAGTGGAACCGCGAGGCCGCCGTGGATCAGGTGGCGGGCTTCCTGGCCGCCGAGGTGAAGCGGTGAATCAGTCATCCCCTTCGCTGCTGCTGCGCGCGATGGCGGTGCTGGCCGGCCTGCTGGGGCTGGCCGCCTGCTCGCCGGCGCCAGATGACGGCGTGGTGGAACTGGTCTACGCCACGCCCTACAGCCCCGCGCATCCCTTCAGTCGTGCCGACCAGCGCTGGATCGAGTTCGTCGAGCGGGAGTCCGGCGGCACGCTGCGCATCCGGCCCAGCTGGTCCGGCGCGCTGCTGTCGTCGGAACACTCGATGGAAGAGCTGCGCCACGGCGTGGTGGACATCGGCCTGATCACGCCCATCTACGTGAAAGGCGGCGTGCACCTGATCCGCATCCAGTCGGGGTTCTACAGCGGCGCGGCCACCATCGAATCGCAGGTGGCGCTGTATCGCTGCATGGCCGCGGGCAATCCGCAGTTCGAGCACGAGCTCGAGGGGCTGAAGATTCTGGCCGTGCAGGGCGGCAGCCTGCCGGGCATCGTCACGCGTGACAAACCCGTGCGCTCGCTGGATGACCTCAAGGGCATGCGCATCCGCGTGCCCACCGAACTGCTGAACGTGATGCGCGACCTGGGCGCGGATCCGGTGAACATGCCGATGGGCGATGTGTACTCGGCGCTGGCCAAGGGCGTGATCGATGGCCTGGTGGCGCCCACCGATACCTTCCGCGCGCTGCACCTGTCGGAAGTCTCGAAGTACTACACGCGCATGCGCGTGTGGCGCGGCGCGTATCCGGCCCGCGCGATGGGCGCGAAGCGCTGGAACTCGCTGAGCGAAGCGCAGCGCGCCGTGCTGGATGCGGGCATCCCCGTGTGGGAGCAGGCGCTGGCCGAGGAGAACAGGCGCGCGCTGGAGGAGGGCTGGAAACTTGCGGAGCAGACCGGCGTGGTAGCGCACGACCTGTCTGCGGCCGACCAGCTTCGTTTCGACGAACTGTATCTGCGCGAAGCCGAAGCCAACGCGCAGTCGCTGGAACGGTATGGAATCGATGGCATGAAGGTGTTCCGGATGTCGCGCGCCAGCGTGGGCGCGGATGGCTCGGTCACCTGTCGGGAGAAGATGGAATGAGGCAGGTGCTCGAAGGCATCCGCATTGCGGATTTCAGTCATGTGATGGCGGGGCCCTATGCCACGCACCTGCTGCGGCTGCTGGGTGCCGAGGTCATCAAGATCGAGGCGCCGGGGCGCGGCGACGCCATGCGCTATTACGGCGCCGACCGGCGCTACGACGGCATGGCGCCGGCCTTCATCGCGGTGAATGCCGGCAAGAAGTCGATCGTGCTGGATCTGAAAAACCCCGATGACCTCGCGCAGGCGCGCTCGCTAGTGGGGCGCTGCGATGTGCTGGTGGAGAATTTCCGCCCCGGCGTGATGCAGCGACTGGGGCTCGACTACCCGGCCGTGAAGGCGCTGAACCCGAGCGTGGTGTACTGCTCGGTGTCGGGGTATGGGCAGTCCGGCCCGCGGCGAGACTGGCCGGCCATCGACAACATCGTGCAGGCCACCAGCGGCATGATGAGCCTGGGCGGCGATCCGGATGGCCCGCCGATGCGCGTGGGATTCCCGGTGGTGGATACGCTCACCGGCCAGACGGCGGCATTCGCCATCATGTCGGCACTGCTGCGCCGGGAACGCAGCGGCGAGGGCGATTTCATCGACGTGGCCATGTTCGATGCCACCATCGCGTTCATGGCGTCGGCCGTCGTGCCCTTCCTGGTCACGGGCCAGGCGCTGGCGCGCACCGGCAACACCGGCTACAGCGGCCAACCCACCTCGGCGCTGTTCAAGGCGAAAGACGGGCACAGCATCTCGCTGGGCGTGGTGCAGCAGCATCAGTTCGAGCTGCTGGCGCGTCTGCTGCAGCAGCCGCAGTGGCTGGCCGACCCGCTGTTCCGCGATCCGGACACGCGACGCCAGAATTTGGCGGCGGTGCAGAATGCACTTTCCGGGGTGCTTGCCACGCGTGACGCCGCGGAGTGGGAGCAGCTGCTGAGCGCAGCCGGCATTCCCTGCGGCATGGTGCGCGACATCAGCCAGGCGATGTCGCTGCCGGCGCTGGACGAGCGTGCGCTGCGCATTGCGCTGAAGGTTCCAGGCCTGCCGGGTCGCGAGGACGTGGCGGTGCTCGGGCCCGGATTCGTGTCATCGCAGGCGGGCCGGACCGAACTGGCCGCGCCGCCCACGCTGGGGCAGCACTCGGAAGAAATCAGGGCCTGGCTAAGGCGGCCCTGAATTGGCTTCGATGAAGCGCTGGGCTTCCTCGTTGATCTCGCGCGGATCGCGGCCCCTGGTCACGATGGGCTTGCCGATGACCACGCGGATGGTGCCGGGCTTCTTCATCAGCCCACGACGGGGCCAGAAATATCCGGCGTTGTGCGCCACGGGCACCACCAGCGCGCCCGTTTCGGTGGCGACCGCCGCGCCGCCCACGCCATAGCGACGCGTCTCGCCGGGCGCCATGCGCGTGCCTTCGGGGAACACGACAATCCAGATTCCGGCGGCGAGGCGGTCGCGACCCTGCTCGATCATCTGCCGCACCGCCGCGCCGCCGGCGCCCCGATCGATGGCGATGCCGCGCAGCAGCCGGATGCCCCAGCCCACGAACGGAATCCATGTGAGTTCGCGCTTCAGCACCCAGGCCTGCGGTGGCAGCAACCAGGCCTGCGCGAAGGTTTCCCAGCTGGAGGAATGCTTGACCAGCGCGATGCTGGCCTCGGCCGGCAGGTTCTCGGCACCCTCGACGCGGTAGTCGAGGCGGCAGATGACCTTCAGCGCGAGCAGCAGCGTGCCGGCCCAGATGCGGGCCAGCATGAAGCGGGCGCGAAACGGCAGCACCGGCGCCACGATGCAGAACAGCACGCCGTACCCGAAGGTGAAAAACAGGAAGAATGTCGTATAGATCAGCGAGGCGACGAATTGCATGGAGCGGGTCAGTTCCTCAGGGTAGCTCGGCGCGCGGCACCGGCTGCCGCATCAACGCGTCGGCCAGTTCGCGCCAGGAAAACGCATGCGAAGCGTCATACGCGATTCCCGCTGCCTGCATGTCATCGACAAGTGCATCCTGCCGGGCCGCTGTGGCCAATGCCATGTGAGGTGAAAGGCCGGCGCCCTGCACGGTGGCGGCCACCTCGCGCATCTCGGCCGCGCGGCGCCGGCCGTGTTCGGCGACGCGCGAGATGAGGTAGTCGGGCTGTGCCTCGGCCCAGCCCATCGAGGGAAAGGTGGAGGCCAGTGACTGCAGCACCGCCTGCTCCGCGCCATAGTGGTGCGCGGCCAGCAGGCATTCCACGGTGAGCGCCTCTATGCCCTTGATCATCACGCTGCGGCACATCTTGATCGCCGAGGCCACGCCCACCTGCGTGGAGACGGCGCGCGTGGCGAAGCCCAGCGCGTTCAGTGTCGGTGATAGTTCCGCGGCCCGCGCGCCGCCCAGCAGCATCGGCGCGGCCAGCCGCTGCGGCGGCACGGGCGCCATCACCGCGGCATCGATGTAATGCGCGCCGGTGGCCTCGATGAGTGCGGCATTGGCCTGCTTGGTTCCGGGTGAAACGGAATTGATATCGAAGTAGATCTGGCCGGCGACCAGCAGCGCGGCGCTCTCGCGCGCCACTTCGGCAGCGGCGGTGGCCGTGACCGCGCTGATCACGAGCTTGGCGCCGCGCAGCACATCGGCCAGCGAGCTGGCGGCATCGGCCCGGGCCAGTTCGATCCGGTGCCGCATGCGGGATTGCATCTGCGGGTCGGCGAGCAGGATGTCCCAGGCGCGCACGGTGCAGCCCCGGCGCGCCAGCTCCTCGCCCAGTATGGCGCCGGCTTCCCCGAAGCCGATGAAGGCGATGCGGGCCGAGGGCGTGATCATCAGCCGTGCAGCGTGGCCATCCCGCGCCGATCCTTGAAGCGCCAGCCATCGGCCGTGCGCACGAAGGTGTCGGTCCAGGTGCCGATGATGGGCGCGCCGGTCTTGCGACCCTTGCCAGTCACCAGTTCGTCGTTGGCGTCGGCCAGGAACAGCATCACCACCGAATGGCCCTCGGCCGTATCCGCGCCCGTGAGGCGGATGCGGATATTGAGGTTCAGGTGCTGCGATATCAGGTGCTTCGGTCGTGCCGAGAAGGCGGCGAGGATGGCATCACGACCCTCGATCACCACGTCGGGCACGGTGGGGCGCGCGAAGCTGGCATCCATCGTCATCAGGTCGCCCAGCGTGTGCGCGCGGCCGTCATCGATGCGGGTGGCGAATTCCACGATCAACGAGCGGCATGCCTCGATGTCGGCCAGTTCCTGTGCGTTCATGATTTCCCCCAATTGCTGTTTTCCGGGATCAGGCCAGCCACTGCAGCAGCGCTCGGCCCACGGCTTCGGGTCTTTCCATCGTGCACATGTGGCCGCAGTCGGGCACATCCACCAGACGGCTGCCATGGATGCGCCGGGCCATGTCTGCATGGCGCGCGAGCGGGCTCCAGGCGTCTTCGTGCCCGCAGAGTACCAACGTCGGGATGCCGATGTCCCCGAGCAGCGCAGTGCGGTCGGGCCGGTTCAGCAAGGCGTTGATCTGGCATTCGAAGATCTGCGCCGAGGAACGGGCGATCATCGAGTGGATGGATTCCATCAGTGGTGCATCGGCAAGCCGGGCCGGGTGCACCATGCCGCGCGCCCAGTCCTCGGCCATCCTGCGCATCCCCTCGGCGCGCGCCATCGCCAGCAGCCGCAGCCGCCCGGCGCGTTCGCGTTCCCCGGCTTCGCCCGGCGCCAGTGCCTCGAAGCCCGTGTCGAGCAGCGCCAGCCGGCGGACGCGTTGTGGAGCGCGCGCGATGACCTCCAGCGCCACGCGCCCGCCCATGGAGTGTCCGGCCAGCGCGAAGCTGGACGGCGCATTGGCAAGGATGCGCTCGGCCATTCCCCCGAGGGAGTCGCTGTCGGCATGGTCGGCAATGATCACATCGCCGATCGCGGCAAGGGCTGCGGCCTGTTCGCGCCAGACGGCCGCGTCGCACATCAGGCCCGGCACCAGCACGATGTTCATCGCGGCATCCGCGAAAAGAACGTGTTCAGCGAGAGCATGTCGCGCCGGAAGGATTCACGCAGCCTGGGCAGCAGTACCGCGCACTCGTTCATTCGACCGGCGCGGGCATGGCGCTCCATTTCCAGGACCAGGTCCGCGAACTGCCTCATTCCGAGCATCGATACCCCGCCCTTGATGAAATGCGCCAGCGTCACGCAGCGCTCGATGTTGCGCGCATGGATGGCGTCGCTCAATTCGGCCAGCTTCTCATTGGTTGTCTTTTCGAGCAACGCGAGCGTGCGCGCCACTGCCTCATCCCCGCCAGCGCGGCGCAGCGCCTGCAGCTGCAGCAGGTCGATGCCGGCTGCTGCCTGCGCGTACTGCGCGGCCGCCTGGTCCATGGTCGGCACCAGCGGCAGGTGGCGGCTCAGGATGCCGCGCAGGCCTGCCAGCGTGAAGGGCTTTGCCAGGTAGTCGTCCATGCCGGCGGCCAGGCATTTCTCGCGGTCCCCTGGCATCGCGCTGGCGGTTACGGCGACGATCGGGACGGGCTGGGATTTGGACACGCCGTCTCCTGAATGCAGAGTCTCCCAGTGGCGGATCTCGCGCGTGGCCGTGAAGCCATCCATCTCCGGCATCTGGCAGTCCATCAGCACCAGATCGAACTGCTCGTGCATGAAGGCCTCGACGCCAGCGCGTCCGCTGGCCCGCACCACGGCCTGGCATCCCAGCCGGGTGAGCATGGCGCGGGTGACATCCTGGTTCACCGGATTGTCTTCCACCAGCAGCACGCGACAGCTGCGATGCTCCAGCGGTGGCAGCGTCACCAGGCTTGCCCCTGCCGTCGCCCGCAGCGAAAGCGCGGCAACGTAGGCCGCGAAGAGCTCCTCGCGCCGGGCGGGGAAGGTGAGCACCTGTGCCGGCATCTCGTCTGCCGCGGGACCCAGTCCTGCGCCGCGCAGCACGACGCCGCTGTTGCCCGCCACATCCAGCTCGAAATCATGTGGGCGCCCGGACTGCGCAGCTGCCGCGCGGGCGCGCGGCTTGTCCTGCGCCGACGACGCCCGATCAGCAGTCATGCCGAAGACGCTGGCGACCTCGGCCAACGCCGCCTCGACGCCGGGGTCATCGACCTGGAGCAACACGGTGCGTCCGTGCAGCGGACACTCTGGACGCTCCCATTCATGCGGTTCGTGCGCCACCGCGAGTCCCAGCGGGATCTCGACGATGAAGGTGCTGCCGATGCCAGGCCTGCTCTGCGCGGAGACCTGGCCACCCATCAGGTTCACGATCCGGCGCACGATGGCAAGGCCCAGGCCCGTGCCGCCAAAGCGTCGCGCGGTGCTCACGTCCGCCTGCGTGAAGGGCTCGAAGATGCTTTCGAGCCGGTCGGCCGCGATGCCAATGCCGGTGTCGTGCACCTCGATCCGCAGTCGCAGGCCATCGGCATCGGTCACGCGCCGAACGCGGACGCCAACCCGCCCGCGCTCGGTGAACTTGATCGCATTGCTGAGCAGGTTTGCCAGGATCTGTCGCAGGCGCACGGGGTCACCGCATACGCCACAGGGCACGGCAGGTTCCATCTGCAGCGCGATATTCAGCCCTTTCGAGCGCGCACGCTCGGCGAACAGCGCCACGACGTCCTCCACGACGTCATGCAGGTGGAAATCGAGCGCCTCGAGTTTGAGCTGGTCCGCCTCGACCTTCGAGAAGTCCAGGATCTCGTCGATGATCTCCAGCAGCGCATGGCCGGATCTCTCGATGGTCTGCACGCAGTGACGCTGGGGATCGGTGAGGTTCGACTGCAGCAGCAGATCGGCCATGCCCAGCACCCCATTCATCGGCGTGCGGATCTCGTGGCTCATGTTGGCGAGGAACATGCTCTTGGCCTGGCTGGCCTGCAGGGCCTGCTGTCGCGCCTGCTCGGCGACTCGAACCGCGGCTCCCAGCTCGGCGTTGAGTCGGGCCAGCTCATCGCCGCGTTCGGCCAGGCGCGACTCGCGCTCGCGCAGCTGCACGAGCATTTCATTGAAGCCCCTGATGAGTTCGCCGATCTCGCCGCGCTCCTGGGATTCCATCCGCTCGGCGATGCCGCCGCTGTCGGAAACACTGCGCATGCGGGCCGCCAGCCACTGCAGCGGCGCCACGATGCGCCGTTGCAGGCGGTCGGACAGGTGCGTGGCGGCCCAGCCGGCCAGTACCGCCGCGAGCAGCAGCAGCAGGAACGTAAAGGCCATGTCGCGGTACACGGCCGCAAGGCCGGCACGCACATAGACGCTGCCAAGGATGTCCCCGTGCAGTTCCACCGGGATCATCACCTCGATGTCGGTGAAGCCCACCGTGCGTACTGGCTGGGATCCGCGTCGCAACGCGACGATGGCGGACAGGCGCGCCGCATCCGGGGCGCTGCTGGCCAGCGACACCAGCCTGGAACCGTCCGGCCGCAGGATCAGCGCCTCATTGACCGACGGATCCGCGCGCAGCGCGTCGAGCAGCAGTGATGCCTGGCGTTCGTCCTCGAACTCGACGGCCGCCGTGGCATTGCGCGCCACCATCTGCGCGGCCACCGTGACGCGTTCGGCCGCGGCCTGCAGGCCCGAGCGCAGCTGCAGCAGCAGGAAAACCGCGCCCACGACCAGCAGCGCCGTGGACAGCACCAGCAGCACGATGCGTCGCAGGCGCCTGCGCAGCGAATGAACCGCAGCAGGCGCTTCGCTCACTGACGAACCTCCACCATCTGCAACAGCGTCGCATCGATCCGCAGCTGGGCGGCGCGCACCAGCGCGAGATCCACCGCCAGCGTCACCCGGTTGTCCTGCGGCACGAGCTGCACCATGGCGGTATTGTCCCCGAGGCGAGGCCCGTCGGCCACGACCAGGGTCGACGCGGCCACTGCCGCAGCCATTGCGTCGGCGGCGAGCGCGTTTGTGCCCGTCAGGTACACCAGGTTGCAGCCGGCGACCGCCTTCGAGTCGGCGCCGTCAAGCCGGCGCATGCGGATGCGGTGATCCTGTATCGCGCGGCCCTCGATGCCGGCAAGCACCTGCGAGGTCACATCGTCACTGACATGGCAGAACGTGAAGGGGCCCGTGGCAGGCAGCACCGTCCCCGGCCAGGTGACGAAGCGCGTGATCTTGTAAACCAGCGCTGCGCGGATCTGGCGCTCGCGGGTTCCCGGCGCCTGAGCAACGGCCATCGGCAGCAGCGCGAACATGGCGAGCAGGGCGGCCAGCGGCGCGGCGAGCCTTGCCGGGTAATTCATCCGCGCGGTGTGGGTGGGGTTGCGCACGGATCCTAGAACTTCAGCGTGACCTTGCCGAACACCGATCGTTCGACGGACGTGAGCGCGACGTCCAACAGTTCAGAGGCGTATTCCTGGTGCTGGGAATGCAGCAGATTGCGCCCGTGAAGGGCCAGCTCCAGGTTGGCACGGGGTCGCCACGCCAGGCGTGCGTCCAGCTCCGTGTAGCCATCGACGTCGATGCCGATTGCCGGCGATGTACTGTCGACATGACGCAGTCCCAGCATGAGGTCGGTCTTGCGACCCGCGTTCCAGTAAGCCGACAGGCTCCACTGCGCGCGTGGCGTGCCGGAATCGCGGTCCGTCTCGAACTCCCCGGCGGCGTAGTTGGCCTCGGTCAGCGACTTGAAGAGCGATACCGCGCCCTGCAGGCGCAGCGGGCCGACGGGCGTCCAGTCGATGGCCATCTCCACGCCGTGCCCGTAGCCGTCCGTGCGATTTCCCACGGGGGAGTTCTCGATCAGGTACTGCACCGAGCCGGGCGGCGAGTTGAGAAGGCAGGCGGGCGCGATGCCGCCGCCCGGCGCGCAGGCTGGCGGGACAAGCTGCGCGGTGCGCAGCCGATCGTATTCATTGCGGAAGGCCGCCACGTCCACGCTCAGCGTGTCGGAGAACCGGTGCTTCACGCCCGCTTCGAACGCCACCACGCGCTCGGCATCGACGTGGCCGGATCCCTGCTGCAGCACGATGGGAACCGGCGAGCTGATCTGGTTGAAGCCCCTCAACACTTCGGGCTGCGTCAGCAAAAAGCCGGCCGGCAGCTCCACGGCCGCCACCACCTGGCCGCGGCGATCGACGCGACTGGGCGTGCGCACGGCACGCGAGACCGCGCCCCAGAACGACCAGCTCGCAGAAGGTGTCCACAGCATCCGGACGTTGGGTGAAACTTCGGTGCCGGTTTCCGGCAGGTGCTCGATCTTCGCGCCCAGAGTCAGCGTCAGGTGATCCGGCAGCAGCGTGATGTCGTCCTGCGCGAAGAAGCTGACCATGTTCTGCACGCCGCTGCCAGTCTGACCCTGCACGAATTGCAGTGCATCGGAGGGAATGCCGCGTGTTGCCGCGGCGAAGGCATCGTCGCTCTGGCGCAGGCCCACGCCGATGATCAGGTCGTTGCGGGGCACGGAGCGCAGGTGGTACTGGAAATCCACGTCCCAGGTCAGGCGCCTTTCCCGCGTATGCGCCGCCCAGTCACGGTGCGTGTAATCGAGGAAGACCTGCAGCGTTAACGAATCGGATTCACTCACCTGCCGCTGCCAACGCCCAACGACGTTGGCCCCTTCGTAGCGCGTCTGCGTCGGCACGTACTGCCGGTACGGCGGGCGCAGCAGGTTGACGATGGTGGGTTCACCGGCTTCGCCGTAGTGATAGTCACCCTGGATCGTGAAGGCGTTGGAATCCCCGGAGCCGAAGTCCAGCCGCGCGCCGGCGCTGGCGGCACGCCAGTCATCGCGCGCCGATGCTCCCGTGCTGGTCAGTCGCGAGGCATCGCGATCGAAGCCCTTCACGTAGAAACGGTAGTTCGCGTCCTCGCCGGCCTTCCCGCCATGTTTCAGGCTGGCCGCGAATTTCTGCTCGTTGCCCGCGGACAGTGACAGCTGCGTGCCCTGCGAGCTCGCAGCCGAACGGGTGATGATGTTGATGACCCCGTGGAACGCGTTTGCGCCCCACAGCGTGCCGCCTGGTCCGCGCACCACCTCGATGCGTTCGATGTCCTCGAGTGCGGTGTCCTGGGCATCCCAGTTCACGCCGCTGAACAGCGGCGAATACACGCTGCGTCCATCGATGAGCACCAGCAGCTTGTTGGCCGAGCGGCCATTCAAGCCCCGCGCGCTGATGGCCCAGGTGCTGGAGGTGATGCTGGCAACCTGCAGGCCGGGCACGGTGCGCAGCAGGTCCGGCAGCGTGCGGGCCGGCGAGCGACGGATGTCCTCGGCCGTGATCACGTGCACCGCTGCCGCGGCCTGCGATATGGACTGCGGCTTGCGCGACGCGGTAGTGATCTCCAGGTCGAGGACCTCGCGCAGGTCCAGGTCGAGGAAGTCCTGGGCGGCATGGCCGGCTGGCGCGGCCGCCGCCAGAGCCATTAGAAGGAGTGCGCGTGCGGAGCGCCGCGGATTGCGTGGGTGCTTCATGGAGTGTACCGGCATCGTGGTTTTTTCGGCCTAGCCGCTGGGCGGGCCAAGACAAACTCTTCTTTTCAAAACAATAAGTTATATCGCAAATTATATCACTGCTGCAGCGCCGGCAGCCGTCCTGCCGATTTGTGCTTCAATACCGACCCTTTTTTCGCAACTTCCCCAGCGGGGGCCCAAGAAATGGTCGAGCCGGGTCAACTTCTCTGGACGCCTTCGGCGCAGCGCATCGCGCGCGCCCGCATCACCGAATTCACTGGCTGGCTGTCCGAAAAAAGAGGCCTGGAATTCAAGGACTACGAGGCCCTGTGGCACTGGTCCACCACGGACATCGACGCCTTCTGGCAGGCCTGCTGGGATTTCTTCGGCATCGAGGCCACCAGGCCCGCGACCGCCGTGCTGGGCAAGCGCACCATGCCTGGTACCGAATGGTTTCCCGGCGCCGAGCTGAACTACGCGCGCCACATGCTGCGGCACGAACGGCCCGGCGCCACCGCGGTGCTGCACCTGAACGAGCGGCAGGGCCTGCAGGGCATCTCGTGGGAGGAACTGGCGGGCAAGGTGCGCATCGCCGCCACGCAGCTGCGCCGGCTGGGCGTGAAGAAGGGTGATCGGGTCTGCGCCTACGTGGTGAACGTGCCCGATTCGCTGATCGCGATGCTGGCCACCACCAGCATCGGCGCCATCTGGTCGTCGGTGGGGCCGGATTTCGGCACGCCCGGCGTGCTTGATCGATTCTCGCAGCTGGAGCCCACGGTGTTCATCCATGTGGATGGCTACCAGTATGGCGGCAAGCCCTTCGACCGCCGCGGCGAGGTGGAAAAGATCCTTGCCAGGCTCACCACCGTGAAGCATGTGATCCAGATGGTGTACCTGGACACGGCGAATCCGCGCCGCCTGACGCCAGGCACCATCTACTGGCACGAGCTGCTCGATCATCCGGCGGTCGCGCGCGAGTCGTTCCAGTACGAAGAAGTGGGCTTCAATCACCCTCTGTGGATCCTTTTTTCTTCCGGCACCACCGGGCTGCCCAAGCCCATCATGCACAGCCACGGCGGCATCATCATCGAGCAGCTGAAGCATGTGGCCTTCAACTTCGACATGCGTGCCGGCGAGCGCCTGTTCTTCTTCACCACCACCGGCTGGATGATGTGGAATTTCCTCGTCAGCGCGCTGCTGTCGGACGTGATTCCGGTCCTGTATGACGGCAATCCCGCGTGGCCGGACGGCGACCTGCTGTGGAAGATGGTGCAGGACGCGAAGGCCAACCTGTTCGGCGCCAGCCCCACCTACCAGTCGATCCTGGAAAAGAACGGCGTGGTGCCGAAGGACAAGTTCGATCTCACGAGCCTGGAGTCCGTCACGCTGGCGGGATCCCCGGTGTCTCCTGAATGCCAGGCGTGGTTCTACGAGAACGTGAAGAAGGACTGCTGGATTGCCCCGGGCTGCGGCGGAACGGACATCTGCTCCGGCTTCGTCGCCGGCGTGGTGACGCTGCCTTCGTATGCCGGCGAGATCCAGGCGCGCTGCCTCGGCGTGGCCGTGCATGTGATCGGCGAGAACGGGGAGCGGGTCGTCGACGAGGTGGGCGAGATGGTCGTGACCGAGCCGATGCCGTCGATGCCGGTGGGTTTCTGGAACGACCGCAACGATGAGCGCTACACCGAAACCTACTTCAGCGATTTTCCCGGCCTGTGGCGCCAGGGAGATTTCTATCGCGTGAACCCGCGCGGCGGCGTGTTTGTGCTCGGTCGCTCGGATGCCACGCTCAACCGTCATGGCATCCGCATCGGCACTTCTGAAATCTACCGCACCATCGTGCTGGTTCCAGGCGTCGAGGACGGACTCATCGTCAATCTCGACCTGCCGGGCGGCCGGTTCTTCATGCCGCTGTTCGTGAAGCTGAAGGAAGGCGTGGTGCTGGACGAGGCGCTGACCAAGGCCATCAACGACCGGCTGCGCTCCGAATACACGCCGCGCCATGTGCCCGACAAGATCTACGCGGTGCCCGCCATTCCCTACACCATCTCCGGAAAGCGCATGGAAGTGCCGGTGCGGCGCATCCTCGCGGGATTCCCGCTGGCCAAGGCGGCCAACCGCGACGCGATGGCAAATCCGGCTGCGCTCGACTTCTTCATCGAGTACGCTCGGACACAGAACGACTACAAGATGTAGATCAGGACCGGGGGGTCCCATGTCCGCTGCGCAGACGGTATATGTCGACGACCTGATTGACCGGCAGCAACTGACCGGTCGCACTTACCTGCAGCTGGGACTGCTGCTGGTCGCGCTGCTGTGCGACGGCTTCGACCTGCAACTGGTGGGTGTCGCGGCGCCATGGCTGGCCGATGCGTGGAACCTGAAGCCCTCGCAGCTGGTGGGCCCCGTCCAGTCGGCCAATCTCTTCGGCATGATGCTCGGCGCCATTTTCCTCGGCGGGCTGGGTGATCGGCTGGGCCGCAAGCGAATCATCGTCGCCGGCGCGATGCTGTTCGGGTTGTCGACGCTGGCGTGCCTGCTAACCTCCAATGTCACCGAACTGTCCGCGGTGCGCTTCCTCACCGGCGTAGGCCTGGGCGGCGTTCTGCCCAATGTCATCGCGCTGGCCGCCGAGAGCGCGCCGCGCGCCAAGCGCGCGATGGTCACCAGCATCGTCATCATCGGCATGTCGCTGGGCAGCGGCATGCCCGGCGTCGTGGCCGCCAAGCTCATCCCGGCCTATGGCTGGGAATCGCTGTTCATCGTGGGTGGCGTGCTGCCGCTGGTCATCGCGCTGCTGCTGGCGCTGCTGCTGCCTGAATCACTGCTGTTCCTCACCAACCGCGCCAAGGATCGCGCGCAGATCGAGCGGCGCGTACGCGCGCTGGATCCGCAGCTTGCGATCGATGGCGCCACGCGCTTCGCGCTGCAGGGCTCGGGATCAATGGGCAAGGGCAATTTCGCCGACCTGTTCGCGCCAGGCCTGCGGCTGACCACGCCCATGCTTTGGCTGATGTTCGCGGGCGTGCTGCTGTCGATGCATTTCCTGAACAGCTGGATCTCGACGCTGCTGAAGCTCGCGCACCTGTCGCCAGAGCAGTTCTCGCTGACCAACAGCGTGTTCCACTGGAGCGGCACGATCGCGGCCATCTTCACCGCGCTGCTGCTGGGCCGCCTGGGCCTGCGCTGGGTGCTGGTGCTGCTGTCGATCGGCGTGGCCAGCCTCGTCACCATCGCGTCATTCGGATTCAGCTCGACGCTGGTGCTGACGCTGGCGGTGTGCTTCGCCGGCTTCGGCACCATCGGCTGCCAGGGCGCGCTCAATGCGTCGGCCGGACTCATCTATCCGCCCTCCTGCCGCACCACCGGCGTCGGCGCGGCACTGGGACTGGGACGCATCGGTTCGCTGGCAGGTCCCCTGGTCGGTGGAATGGTGCTCGATTCCGGCGTGCCAGTGCAGCAGATGTTCTATGTGCCCGTGCTGCCGCTGGGCGTCGCGATGATCGCCACGCTGGTGCTGGTGCTGCGCAAGGTGGATGTGCGCGGCGAGGCTGGCGCCGCGCACTAGGGCAGCTACAGGAAGAACTTCACCGACAACTGCGCGCTGTGTTCCACCGCGCGCGGTGATTCTCCCAGGGCTGACCGCCGCGTGTTCGTGCCGTTGATGCGCAGCCACTCCGCGGCCAGCTCGACATGCTCGTGCAGTGCAAAGTTCCAGCCGATCGTCAGGGCATGTCCCGTATCCCGTGACCAGGGTGGCGGTGAGTGCGCCGTGGTCTGGAGCACCGAGAAATCATCGTAGCGCACCGCGAACCGGTGTTTTCCGAACCCCTTCCCCAGCATCGCGAACCAGGTGCGGAAGTCCCAGCAGTTGGCCAGGTCTGGACTGGCGTACGTGGTTCCACGGAGCCACTGGGAAATGAACACGGTTCCGCCTGGTGCATCGTAGCGAAACCCGATCGAGTCGAAAGTAGTGTTCCAGGCATAGTCGTCGATCGATGCCTTGAACTGCGCGCGATCGCCCCTGTTGTCGTAGCGCAGCGCTCGCAGTTCCGCGCCACCATCCGTTTTCGCATAGGCGCCAATATGGACGCCGGCACGACCATCGACCTCGGAAAAAATCACCCGCTGCTGCCGGCCGCTCGCGGCAAATGTACCGATGCGGCCAAACAATGGCGTCTGTCGGTCATTGAGGGAAAACCCGCGGAGTGCCAGCTCAACGCCCGTCGGGTCGTTCCAGCCGAATATCGCAACGTGCGCACCGAAATCGAAGCGTCCTCCCGAGGCGATTCCCAGGTGCTCCAGTTCATAAGCCAAGCCGATGGTGCGCAGTTCCTCGCCCACCCAGGTGTTCAGGGCCGAACTGCTGATCGTGTAGGGATTGCTCCAGCCCGGCGCGCGGTGCTCCAGCGACACGGGTGGATAGAAGGCGCCGATCCTGACGTTGGATCTCCACGCCGAGTCCGGCACCGGGCGCCATTCGAGCCAGGCTTCGGTCACGTCGACAGGATGCCTGTCATCAAA
>Ga0075163_10000693_pt1 | contig 44103 bp, 20 predicted proteins | sample JI1023141ADNA_FD_71478 | JGI IMG/M metagenome (GOLD analysis project Ga0075163, IMG submission 71478) | Wastewater effluent complex algal communities from Wisconsin, to seasonally profile nutrient transformation and Carbon sequestration -... | ecosystem: Engineered > WWTP > Effluent > Algae...
CACCGGCATCATCACGTCGAGCAAGATCAGATCGGGGCGGAACCGCCGGGCCTCGGCGGTCGCGGTCTCGGCGCTCGCGAGGTCGCGCACGGTGTAGCCGGCCTGGCCGAGGATCTCGCGGCAGATCGCGCGCACCGAGCCGTCGTCGTCGACCACCATCACCCGCGGCGCCTCGTGGCGGCCGGCGTCGGCCAGCAGCCGGGCGCAGGCGTCGGTGAAGACGCTGGGCTGGATCGGCCGCTCGAGGAACTCGTCGGCGCCGGCCGCGATCAGCTCGCCGCTCTTGCCGGCCTCGCCGACCGCCAGCACCGCCGCCTTGCGGGTCTCGGGATCGTGCTCGAAGATCGCGACCAGCGCGGCGGCGTCGGGGACGGTGGCGGCCACCACCGCGAGCGCGACCGGCTCGCCGCGCGCGGCGGCCAGCGCGGCGTCGACGTCGGCGGCCACCACCACCTGGTGGCCGGCGGCCATGAGCAGGCCCTTCTGCAGGTAGGCCGAGTGCGAGTCGTCGTCGATCACCAGCACCCGCGCCGCGTCGGCGGCCACCGCGCGCGGCGGCGGCGGCTCGGGGGCGCTGGCTGGCGCGGCGGTCACCGCCGGCAGCGTGAACACGAACTTGGTGCCGGCCGGGCTCGACTCGACCCAGATCCGGCCGCCGTGGGCCTCGATGATCGCCCGCGACGTGCCGAGGCCCAGGCCGGTGCCGACGACGCGGCGGCCGTGGGCGTCGGGCGCCGTGAACACCTTCTCGCGCTCGCCCTCGGGGATGGGCTCGCCGTCGTTCCACACCGACACGCCGACCGCGTCGGCCACCGCCGGCGGGCCGAATACCTCGACGTCGATCCGCCCGCCCGGCGTCGCGAACTTGATCGCGTTGGACAGGAGGTTGCCCAGCACCCGCGCCAGCTGCTCGGGATCGCCGACGATCGTCACGTCGCTGGCGCCGGCGATCACCTCGATCGCGACGCCGCGGGCCCGGGCGCGATCGCGGTAGCGCCCGACCGCGTCGCGGGTCAGCCGGCCGATCGCCAGCGGCACCCGCACCTGATCGCTGGTGGTGGCGCGCGCGGTCTCGGCGATCTGATCGATGGCCTGGCTCATCCGGGTCGCGGCCTGGCGGGCCATGTCGACGTAGCGGCGCTGCTTGTCGGTCAGCGGATCGGCGTAGCCCGACAGCACGATGTCGAGCGCGCCGGCGATCGACGTCAGCGGCGTGCGCAGCTCGTGGGTCATCACCCGCACCAGCTCGCCGTGGCGCTGCGCCAGGTCGCGGGCGCCGGCCAGATCGCGCAGCACCACCACCGCGCCGATCAGCGCGCCGGCCTCGGTCACCGGCGTCACCACCGAGTGCAGCACCAGCTCGCCGATCCGCACCTCCTCGCGCACCGCCACGTCGCCGGCGGCGATCAGCTCGAACGGGTAGAAGCCCAGCCGCGCCTCGAGCGCCTGCGTCGTCACGTCCTCGTCGGCGGTCAGCCCGAGGATCGCCCGCGCCGCCGGGTTGCAGAACACCGCGCCGGTGCGGTGGTCCGCGACCGCTACCGCGTCGGACATGGTGGCGAACACCAGCTCGAGCCACCGGGCGTCCATCGGCCTGCGAGTGTAGCAGCGCGCGGCGGCGCCGACGCGTCGTCACGGTGACGACGCGCGCCGCGGGGTCAGTCGGCCGCGCCGCCCCGCCGGAACGTGGCCTCGAGCCGGGCGTAGGCGCCGCCGGCGGCCACCAGCTCGTCGTGCGTGCCGCGCTCGATGATGCGGCCGCGGTCGAGCACGATGATGTGGTCGGCGGCGCGGATGGTCGACAGCCGGTGGGCGATGACGATGGTGGTGCGGCCGCGCATCAGCTCGCCGACGCCGCGCTCGATCAGCGCCTCGGTCTCGGGGTCGACGTGGGCGGTGGCCTCGTCGAGGATCAGCACCTCGGGATCGCGGACCAGCGCCCGGGCGAAGGCCAGGAGCTGCTTCTCGCCGGCCGAGAACGCGCCGCCGCGCTCGCCGACCGGGGCGTCGAGGCCCTCGGGCCGCCGCGCCAGCACCCGGTCGAGGCCGACCCGGGCGGCGCACGCGGTGAGCTCGGCGTCGTCGACGGTGCGGCCGGTGGCGACCGCGCCCAGCGCGAGGTTCGAGCGCACGGTGCCGGTGAACAGCGCGACGTCCTGCGAGATCACCGTGACCCGGCGCCGCAGCTCGCTGACCGGCAGGGCGCGGATGCCGACGCCGCCCAGCGCGATGGTGCCGCCGGTCGGCTCGTAGAGGCGGGTCAGGAGCTTGATCAGGGTCGACTTGCCGGAGCCGGTGGCGCCGACGATCGCGACGGTCTGGCCGCGCGGCACCGCCAGCGACACGTCGTGCAGGATCGGCTCGGCGCCGTAGCTGAAGTCGAGGTGATCGAAGGCGACCAGCGGCGCGGCGGCGGCGGGCGCGGCGGCGGGCAGGGCGGTGGCCGGGGCCGGGGCGTCGGGCTCCTCGGTGTCGAGCAGCTCGGTGATGCGCTCGATGGCGGCCATCGCGCCCTGCATCACGGCGTACTTGGCCGACAGGTCGCGGATCGGGATGAAGAACTTGTTGATGTACTCGAGGAACGCGACCACCAGGCCGAGCGTGGCCACCGCCTGCACGCCGGCGCCGCGATCGTGGACCGCCCACCACGCGACCAGCGCCACCGCCAGCACGCCGATGGCCTCGACCAGCGCGTACATCGCGGCGTCGGCGCGGATCGAGATCAGGTAGGCGTCGCGGTGGCCGGCGTTGATGGCGTCGTACTCGCGGGTGGCGGCGGCCTCGCGGCGGAAGATCTGCACGACCTTGATGCCGCTCAGGTGCTCTTGGGCGAAGGCGTTCATCGCCGCCAGCCGCACCCGGATCTCGCGGAACGACCGGCGCATCGCGTTGCGCGCGTAGCGCACCAGCACGATCAATAGCGGCAGCGTCGCGAAGGTGAACAGCGTCAGCTCGACGTCGAGCGACAGCATGATGATCGCGATCGCCAGCATGCGCACCGCGTCGGTCGCGAGCGTGATGACGCCCGACGCGAACATCTCGTTGACGCTCTCGATGTCGTTGGTCATGCGGGTGAGCAGGCGGCCGACCGGCATGCGGTCGAAGAACGCCGCCCGCCGCGACACGACGTGGTCGTAGATCGCCAGCCGCAGGCCGTGCATGGCGCGCTGGCCGAGCAGCTGGATCGCCCACTGCTCGCCGAACGACACCAGCGTCTGCGCGATCACCAGGCCGAGGTAGGCGAACGCGATCGTGGCCAGGCCGTCGAGCTTGCCGACCGCGATGTGGTCGGCGATCGCGACCTTGACCAGGTACGGCTGGGCCAGCTCGAAGGCGATCGCCGCGAGCGTGAACGGCAGCCACACCAGCAGCAGGCGCGCGTGCGGCCGCAGGAACGGCCACAGCTTGCGCATCAGCTTGACGTCGTACGCCTTGCCGAGGACCTGCTCGTCGCGCGCCGACGCGGTGCCCGTGCTCACGCCGCCTCCGCGGTGAGCTGGGTGCGGTACAGCTCGGCGTAGGCGCCGTTCTTCTGCAAGAGCTCGGCGTGGGTGCCGACCTCGGCGACCCGGCCGTTGTCGAGGACGACGATCTGGTGGGCGGCGCGCACCGCGGCCACCCGGTGCGACACCAGGATGGCGGTGCGGTTGGCCAGCACGGCGCGCAGCCGCTCGAGGATGACCTTCTCGGTCTCGGCGTCGACCGACGACAGCGAGTCGTCGAGGATCAGCAGCCGCGGATCGGCGGCGATGGCGCGGGCCAGCGCGACCCGCTGGCGCTGGCCGCCCGACAGCGTGATGCCGCGCTCGCCGACGACGGTGGCGAAGCCCTCGGGCATGCCGTCGAGATCGCGGGCCAGGCCGGCGGTGGTCGCCGCCTCGCGCACCCGGGCCGGCACCTCGCCCGCCTCGAGCACCGAGGTCGTCGGTCGGCTGCCGAGCGTGGCCAGCTCGTCGGCGCGCGCCCGCGCCAGGCTCGAGCCGGCGCCGTAGCCGAACGCGATGTTGTCGGCGATCGTGGTCGAGAACAGGAACGCCTCCTGCGGGGCGTAGCCGATCGCGCCGCGCAGCTCGGTGAGCGGCAGATCGGTGACGTCGCGGCCGTCGAGGAACACCGTGCCGGGCGGCACCGCCAGCAGGCGGTTGACGGCCTCGCACAGCGTGCTCTTGCCGCTGCCGGTGCGGCCGACGATCGCGGTGGTGGTGCCGGGCTGGACCGTGAACGACACCCGGTCGAGCACGACCCGGTCGCCGCGGCGGACGGTCAGGTCCTTGAGCTCGAGCCCGCCGGCCTTCGCCGCCCCGGCGTCGCGGGCCACCGCCGGCAGCGGGCCGCCGGTGCCATCGACGATCGTCGACTGGGTCGCCAGCAGGTTGGCCAGCCGGGTCCACGACGCCTTGCCGCGCTGGAGCAACGACAGCATCCAGCCCAGCGCCAGCGTCGGCCACACCAGCCGCGCCAGGTACTGGGTCATCTCGACCAGCTGATCGAGGCCGAGCCGGCCGTCGATGTGGCGCTTGCCGCCGAGGTACAGCACCAGCAGCATCGCGATCGAGCCGAGCCCGGCGAACACCGGGCCCATCGCGCCGCGGATCCGGGTCAGCGCCATGTTGCGGCCGAGCAGCTGGTGCGACGACACCACGAACCGGGCGCGGCGCTCGGCCTCGAGGCCGTAGGTCTTGATCGCGGCGATCGCGGTCAGGTCCTCCTGGATCTCGTTGGACAGCGCGCCGAGCTGCGCCTGCACGCCGATCGACGCCTTGTAGATGCGCTTGCCGAACAGCCGGCCGGCGATGACGATCGTCGGGTAGGGCAGGCAGGCGATCAACGTCAGCGTGGGATCGATCCGGATCATCATCGTCAGCACGGTCGCGAACGCGAACGCGGTGTTGACGATGTTGAGGACGCCGGCGCCCCACATCGCGCGCACGGTCTGGACGTCGTTGGTGAGCCGGGACATCGTGTCGCCGGTCGGGTGCGACGCGTGGTACAGGCCGTCGAGGCCGAGCAGGTGGTGGAACAGGTCGCCGCGCAGGTCGTACTCGGCGGCGCGGGCGGCGTTGAAGATCCACACCCGCGACCAGATCCGGCTGACCGCGGTGACCAGCGCGAAGCCGACCATCAGCGCGCACAGCAGCGGCACGTCGCCGTCGGGGTCGCCGTGGCCGAGCGCCGCGACCACCTTGCCGGTGGTCACCGGGATGCCGAGGAACATCGCGTTGGTGACCAGCAGCATCGCGACGCCGCCGGCGAGCTGGCCCCGGTAGCGCGCCAGGTAGGTCCACGGGCCGGGAGCGGCGGGTGGCGACGCGGGCGCGGTCACCGCGGAGCCATACCCGACCCCGCCCACCGCGACAAGCGATCGCCCCGGCCGATGTCGAGCGATCGCGCGGGAAAGAGGCGATCGCCACTCCGGATCGCGGCGCCGAAGTACCGGCGTCGGCGCGTTGTTCGCGCGTCGGTCGTGGCGGTAGCATCGCCGGGCGTCCGAGGTCGCCACGCGTGGGCGCGTGGGGTCCACGCGCGCCCCCACCGCCATGGCCGACCTCCAGTCCGTCCTCTCGCGCCTCGACAGCGACCCCGATGATCCCCACGTGCTGGCCGGCCTCGCGCTGGTCACCACGGCGGTCCAGGCCGGGCTGGATCCGGCGAGCGCCGCCGCGCTGACCCACACCCGCAAGCGCTTCCGCGATCGCGGCCGCCCGGACGTCGCGCTGCGGCTGATCGACGCCGCGCTGGCCGGCGCCGCGACCGGCGACAAGGCCGAGCTGTGGCTGGCCAAGGCCGAGATCCTCGACGAGGATCTGCTCGACGAGGGCGGCGCCACCGCGTGCTACCAGGCGGCGCTGGCCGAGCGCCCCGACGACGCGGTCGCGGCCGAGGCGCTCGAGTCGCTCAAGCTCGCGCGCGACAACTGGAAGAAGTTCGCGGCCAAGTACGTCGACGAGGCCAAGGCCTCGACCGATCGCCAGCTCACCACCGCGCTGTACCTGTCGGCGGCCGAGACCTACGCCCGCTACGCCCCCGAGGCGGCCGAGGTCGAGGCGTACCTGCGCCGCTCGCTCGACGCCGATCCGCGCAACCGCAAGGCCGGCGCGCACCTCGAGCGGGTGCTGGCGCGCGCGGGCCGCTGGCCCGAGCTGGCCGAGGCGCTGGCGGTGCGGGTCGATCACGCGGCGAGCTCCGACGAGCGGGTCGCGGCGCTACTGGCGCTGGCCGAGGTGACCCGCGGCCCGCTGGGCCAGGCCGACCGCGCCCTCGAGCTGTACAAGAAGGTGGTCGCGATCGACGCCGCGCAGCCGACCGCGCTGCGGGTGCTGGGCGACGCGTTCGCCAGCGCCGAGAACTGGCAGTCGCTGGTGATGCTGTACGCCAGCGCGCTCAAGGTGCGCGGCGGCGACGGCGACCTCGGCATGCTGCTGCAGGTCGGGATGATCCTGTGGAAGCGGCTCGGCGACCTCGACGGCGCCGAGGACTACTTCCGCCGCATCCGCAAGCTCGACGCGGCGCACCCGGTGGCGCTGGAGTTCTACCGCGCGTACCACGGCGGGCGCGGCGAGGGCGGCAAGCTGGTGGCGATCCTGCGCCAGGCCGAGAAGGCGCTGCCGCCGGTCGGCACCGACGCGGCGTCGGACGCGCGCGCCAAGGCGCTGGCGATCGAGATCGCCGAGCTGTCGGAGACCCAGCTCGGCACGCCCGACAAGGCGATCGACGCGTGGAAGCAGCTCTTGCGCGCCGACCCGACCTCGACCGAGGCCCGCGAGGCGCTGCGCCGGCTGTACCGCAAGGCCGAGAAGTGGAACCCGCTGCTCGATCTCATCAAGGAGGAGGCCGAGCGCCTGCCCGAGGCCGACGTGCGCGGCAAGATCGAGCGGCTCTACGAGGTGGTGGCGATCTACGCCGACAAGCTGCGCCTCGATCCGATGGTGCTCAACACCTACAACGCGATCCTCCGGCTCGACCCCGAGGATCCGCGGGCCATCGACGAGCTGGCGGCGAAGTACCGGGCGATGGGCCGCTGGCAGGACCTGATCGGCGTGCTGGCCAAGAAGGCCGAGCTGACCCAGCTGCCGGTGGCGGAGCGCGCGGCGATCCTGCGCGAGACCGCGGGGCTGTGGGTCGAGCGGTTCGGCAACTACGCGCAGGCGATCCGGCCCCTCGAGCGGCTGCTCGAGCTCGACCCCGCCGACGCCGAGGCGCTGGCGCAGCTGAAGGACATCTACACCCGCCGGCGGCAGTGGCGGCAGCTGATCACGCTGCTCGGCATCGAGGCCGAGGCGCTGATCGGCGACGAGCGCCGCGCCAAGCGCCACGAGATGGCGCGGCTGGCGGCCGAGCGCGTCGGCGACACCCGGCTGGCGATCGAGATCCACAATCAGACGCTGGCCGAGGCCGGCGTGGCGATCGGCGGCGCGCCGGTGGCCGACGGGCTCGACGAGACCTACGCGGCGCTGGCGGCGCTGTACGAGCGCGAGAAGCGCTACCCGGCGCTGGCCGAGATCCTCGGGCGGCAGCGGGCCCGCGCGGCGACGCCGGCCGAGGCGATCGCGCTGCTCGAGAAGCAGGGCGCGCTCCTGGCCGATCGCATGGGCGCGCCGGCGCTGGCCGCCGAGGCGTTCGCGGCGATCCTCGCGCTCGAGCCGCACCACGCCAAGGCGCTGCGCACGCTGCGCGAGCTGTACGCGGCGGCCGGCGACTGGGACGGGCTCGAGCGGCTGTACGGCGGCCTCGGGCAGTGGGACGAGCTGGTCGACGCGCTGATCGGGCTGGGCGATCGCCAGGACGATCGCGACGCGCGGCTGGCGCTGGTGCGGCGGGCGGCGCGGGTGGCGAGCGCGCGGCAGGAGCCGGAGAAGGCGGCGCGGGTCTGGGAGAAGGTGCTGGCGATCGATCCCACCGACGCGACCGCGGCCCGCGCGCTGGTGCCGACCTACCAGAAGTCCGACAAGCCGGCCAAGCTGTTGCCGGTCTACGAGGTGCTGCTGGCGCACTGCCACACCACCGACGAGCGGCTGGCGCAGATGGCGGAGATCCGCGCGCTGTGCGAGCAGCGGCTGGGCTCGCGCGCGCTGGCGCTGGCGTGGACGGTGCGCGCGTTCGAGCTGGCCCCCGAGGATCCGGCGCTGGCCGCCGAGCTGACCCGGCTGGCGCAGGTGCCCGAGCACTGGCGCGAGGTCGCGCACGCCCTCGAGCGCGTCGTCGGCGATCCCGAGCGGCCCGCCGATCTGCGGCTGCGCCACCTGCGCACGCTGGCGATGATCCACGGCGACAAGCTCGACGACGACGCCGCGGCGCGCGACGCCTACCAGCGCATCCGCGCGCTGGCCCCGGCCGACGACGACGCCGAGGCGGCGATCGAGCGGCTGAGCGAGCAGCTGTCGGACTGGCCGGAGCTCCTGGCCTCGTACCGGCGGTCGGCGGCCCGCGCCACCGGCGCCGCGCGTCGGCAGCTCTTGGGCCGGATCGCGCAGGTCGAGGAAGAGCGCCTGGCCGATCTGGATCTCGCGGTGGTGACCCACCAGCTGATCCTCGCCGAGCACCCCGGCGACGACGCGGCGCTGGCGGCCCTGGCCCGCCTCCACGAGGCGCGCGGCGACTGGGACGGCCTGGCGACGGTGCTGGCGGCCCAGGCCGCGGCGGCGTCGGGCACCGAGCGCGCCGCGCTCGAGCTGCGCCTGGCCGGCCTCACCGACGACAGCCTCGAGCGTCCGGCCGACGCGCTGCCGCACTACCGCGCGGCGCTGGCCGCGCTGGCGCCGCCGCCGGCGAACCTGATCGCGGCCTGCGTGCGCTACCTGCCGGGCGGGCCGCGCGCCAGGGCGATCGGCGACGACGTGCGCCGCGCGCTGGCCGGCGAGCTCGAGCCGCACCTGGTGCGGGCCGCCGAGCCGGCGCCGCTGCTGGCGTGCCTGGCGTGCCTGGCCGGCGACCCCGCGCTGGGCCCGGCCGAGGCGCGCGCGCTCGATCGCCGGCTGGTGCCGCTGTACCAGGCGATCGGCCAGCCGGCCCAGGCGTGGGAGCCGGCGGCGCGGGTAGTGGCGAGCGCGCCCGGCGACGGCGCGGCGCGCGACGCGCTGATCGGGCTGGCCGAGGTGCTGGGGCGCCCGCGCGAGCTGGTGGCGATCCTCGGCGACGCGCTGGCGGCGCTGCGCCAGGCCCAGGCCCCGGCCGTCGAGGTCCACGCGATGGCGGTCGATCTGGCCCGCCGCGTGGCCGCCGATCCGGCGACCGCCGGCGGCGCCGAGAAGGCGTGGATGACGGTGCTCGGGCTCGACGCCACCGACGCCGAGGCCTACGCGGCGCTGGCGACGTTGTACCGCGGCGCCTCGCGCTGGGACGACCTGCGCGCGCTGCTCGAGCAGCGGGTGGCGGTGGCGGTGGCGGCGGACGTCAAGCTGGCGGCGCTGACCGAGCTGACCACGCTCGACGAGGTGGTGCTCGGCGATCCCGGGCGCGCGGTCACCGACTACCGCCGCATCCTCGAGCTCGAGCCGGGCCACCTGCCGGCCTACAAGGCGCTCGAGCGGCTGTACGCCGAGGGCGCGAGCTGGGCCGAGCTCGACGCGGTGCTCGCCGCCGAGCTGGCGTGGGCGCCGGCCGGCGAGCAGGTGGCGCTGCGCTACCGGCGCGCCGAGCTGCACGCGCGGCACCTCGACGATCGCCCGGGCGCGGTCGAGCTGCTCGAGGAGGTGGTCGCGGCGCAGCCGGGCCACGCCGACGGCCGCGAGCTGCTCGAGGAGCAGCTCGGCGAGCCCGCGCTGCAGCAGCGCGTGGCGCGCATCCTCGAGCCGCTGTACCTGCGCGACAAGCTGTGGAAGGACCTGACCGGGGTGCTGCGGATCCAGGCCAGCGCCGCGGTCGGCGTCGAGGCCGCGCAGCTGCTCGGCCGGGTCGCCGGCATCGAGGAGCGCGAGCTGGATCTGGGCCGCGCCGCGTTCGACACCTGGGCCCAGGCCCTGGCGGCGGACCCGGCCGCGACCGCGCCGCCCGAGGCGATCTTGCGCCTGGCCGCGACCTACGATCGCTGGCACGACGCCGCCAGCGCGTTCGACGCGGCGGCCACCGCGGCGGCCGGCGATCTGGCGGTGGCGGTGCCGCTGCGCCAGCACGTCGCCGAGATCAGCGATCGCTCGCTGGGCGACAACCCGCGCGCGATCGCCGCGTACCAGGCGCTGATCGCGCTCGACCCGGGCGACGTCGAGCGCGTCGGGCCGGCGCTGGCGGCGCTGGCGCGGCTGCACGAGGAGGAGGAGCAGTGGGCGGCGCTGCGCGACGTCGTGGGACGGCAGGCCGAGGCCGGCGGGCCGCGCCGGGTCGAGCACCTGGCCCGGGCCGCCGAGCTCGACGAGCAGCGCCTCGGCGATCCCGATCGCGCGATCGCCACGTGGCGCGACGTGCTGGCCGAGGCGCCGGAGCACGCGGCCGCGCTGGCCAACCTCGAGCGCCTGTACCAGGCCCGCGATCGCTGGCGCGACTTCGCCGAGCTGCTGCGCCACAAGATCGAGCGCGCCGACGACGCCGCCACCAAGGTGGCCGAGCTGCGCCGCCTGGCCGAGGTCCACGAGGTGATGCTGGCCGAGCCGGGCGAGGCGATCGTCGCCCACCTCGAGGTGCTCGATCACGTCGGCGACGACACCGCCGCGCTCGACGAGCTGGCCCGGCTGTACCGCGAGGCCAACCGGCCCGCCGATCAGCTCGACATCCTCGAGCGGCGCCTCGCGGTGGCCGACGCGCGCCTCGACGCCGATCGGGTCGCGCGCCGGGCCGAGCTGGCGACCCTCCTGGGCGGGCCGCTGGCCCGGCCGAGCGACGCCCTCGAGCGCTGGGCCGAGGTCTTGGCGATCGAGCCGGCGCACCCGGCGGCGCTGGCCGCGGTGCGCCAGGCCTTCGACGACGCCGAGCTGGCGCCCCGGGCCGCGGCGATCCTCGAGCCGCTGTACGAGGCGACCGGCAACGACGCCGAGCTGGCGGCGATGCTGGCGACCTCGGCGGAGCGCGAGGGCGGGCCGCGCGAGCGCGCGCGGCTGTGGATGCGGGTCGCGCGGATCCGCGAGCAGCGGCTGGGCGACGCCGCCGGCGGGTTCGCCGCGACGGTCGCCGCGCTGCGGGCGTCGGTCGCCGAGCCCGAGCTGCCCGAGGTGATCGCCGAGGTCGACCGGCTGGCCGGCGATCTGTCGCGCGAGGCCGACCTGGTCGCGATCTACCGCGAGGTCGCCGACGACGTGCTCGACGGTGCGGTCCAGCGCCGGCTGTACCTCGACATCGCCGACCTGGCGCAGGCGGCGCAGGGCGATCTCGAGCTGGCCCGCACCTATTATCAGCGGGTCCTCGACGCCCAGGCCGACGACGCCCGCGCGATGGGCGCCCTCGAGCGCATCTACAAGCAGCGGCTGGCCGAGGGCCGCACCGCCGACGCGGGGCCGCTGTACGACATCCTGTCGCGCAAGGCCGACCTCGCGGTGGCCGACGTCGGCGAGCGCACCGCGGCGCTGGCCGAGATGGCCGGGCTGGCCGCCGGGCCGCTGGCCCGCCCCGACGACGCGATCGCGGCGTGGGAGCAGGTGCTCGAGGCCCACCCCGGCCACCCCGAGGCGGTGCCGGCGCTCGACGCGATGTACCGCAAGGAGCGGCGCTGGCGCGACCTGGTCGATCTGTACGAGCGCCGGCTCGGCTTCGTCGAGACGCTCGACGAGGCGATCGCGCTGCGGGTCAAGCTGGGCGGCCTGCACGAGCAGGAGCTGGGCGACGTCACCACCGCGATCGAGAGCTACGCCGCGGCGCTGGGCGGCGACCCCGGCCACGCCGGCGCGATCGCCGCGCTCGAGCGGCTGCTCGGCAACCCCGACGGGCGGGCCGCCGCCGCCGAGGTGCTCGAGCCGGTCTACATCGCGCGCCACGACTGGACCGCGCTGGCCCGGCTGTACGAGGTGCAGCTCGACGGCCAGAGCGAGCCCGACGCGCGGGTCGATCTGATCCGCCGCATCGCGCGGCTGTACGAGGAGCAGCTCGAGGATCTCGACGGCGCGTTCCGCTGGTACGCGCGGCAGCTGACCGAGGACCCGAGCGATCCGCACGTCCGCGATCAGCTGCACCGGCTGGCGTCGGTGGGCGGCGACTGGGCCGGCCTGGCCGCCACCTACCAGCGCGTGCTCGACGACGACTCCGGCGACGCGCCGCACCTGCGCGAGCTGGCGATCGCCGCCGCGGCGATCTACGACCGCCGCCTCGACGCCGCCGGGCCGGGCGGCGCCGCCTACCGGCGCGCGCTGGCGGCGACCCCGCCGGTCGACGACGATCGGCTGCCGCTGCTGTCGCGGGCCGAGGCGCTGCTCGGGCGCCACCAGCAGTGGGCGACGCTGGTCGGGATCTACGACGACGTGATCGCGGTCGGCGGCGACGACGCCCTGCGCCGCGATCTGTACGCGCGCAAGGCGGCGGTGCTCGAGGAGCGCCTGATCGATCTGCCGGGCGCGGTCGACGCGTGGCGCGCGGTGGTGGAGCTGGCCGACGGCCTGGCGGCGCGGCTCGACTACCAGCGCGCGGCCGACGCGCTCGACCGGCTGTACCGCGGCCTCGAGCGCTGGCACGACCTCGCCGACCTGCTCGGCGATCGGATCGAGCGCGCGACCAGCGAGCCCGACGAGATCACCCGCCGGCTGGCGCTGGCCGAGGTGCTCGAGCAGCACACCCGCGATCTCGACGGCGCGCTCGATCAGTACGAGGAGATCCTGACCACCGAGTCGCCGGAGCGCGCGCTGCCGGCGCTCGAGCGGCTGGCGGTCGGCGAGGCCGGCCGCGAGCGCACGCTGGGCATGCTCGAGCCGATCTACCGGCACCGCAACTGGTGGCAGAAGCTGGTGGTGGTGCTCGACGCCAAGCTGGCGTTCCAGTCCGACCCGAGCGATCAGGTCGCGACGCTGATGGAGATCGCGGCGATCCACGAGAGCCGCGGCGGCGACCTCGGCGTCGCGCTCGCGGCGCTGGCCCGGGCCTGGCGGATCGAGCCGACCCGCCACGACGTCTTCGATCAGCTCACCGCGCTGGGCGCGCGGATGGGGGCGTGGGACGCGCTGTGCCAGACGCTGGCCGCCGGCGCGGCGTCGACGATGGACCCGCCGACCCAGCACCTCGCGCTGGCCCGGCTGGCCGAGATCCACGAGACCCAGCGCGGCGATCACGGCGCGGCGATCGCGGCGTGGCGGCAGGTGCTCGAGGTCGCGACCGACGATCCCGAGGCGCTGTCGGCGCTCGATCGCCTGCTGGCGGTCGAGGCGCGCGCCGACGAGCTGGTGGTGGTGGTGGCGCGCCGGGCCGAGCTGGCCGACGACGCGACGGTGCGGCTGACGCTGCTCCACCGGGTCGCGTCGCTCTACGATCACGTGCTCGAGCGCGCGCCGCAGGCGATCGTCGCGTACCGCGAGGTGCTGGCGACCGCGCCCGACGACGTGCCGGCGCTGACCGCGCTCGAGCGGCTGTACCGCGCCAGCGGCGACGCCCGCGAGCTGGCCGGCGTGGTCGAGCAGCGGCTGGCGTTGACCGACGACGCGGCGCTCGCGCGGCAGCTGCGCCTCGACCTGGCCGCGATCTACGAGCGCGACCTGGCCGATCCGTACCAGGCGATCGCCAACCTCGAGGCGGTGCTGGCGGCCGACGCCGGCGACGCCACCGCGCTGGCCGAGCTCGACCGGCTGTACGCCGGCAACCGGATGTGGCCCGAGCAGCTCGACGTGCTCGATCGCCGCGCGCTCCTGGCGCCCGAGGCCGGGGCCCGGGCCGAGCTGGCCTACCGCGCGGCGCGGCTGTGCGAGACCGAGCTGGGCGAGCCCGAGGCGGCGCTGGGCCGCTACGGCGCGGTGCTGCAGATCCTGCCGAGCCACGCCGGCGCCAAGGCCGCGCTCGAGGCGCTGCTGGCCAAGGACGATCACGCCGAGGCCGCGGCGACGCTGCTCGAGCGCCACCTGCGCGCCGCCGGCGACGCCGACGGGCTGGTCCAGGTGGCCGAGCGGCGCCTCGAGCTGCCCGGCGATCGCGAGGCGCGTCGCGATCAGTGGGCGGCGCTGGCCGACCTGCACGAGACGCTGCGCAGCGACCTGCGCGCGGCGTCGCAGACCTGGGCCCGCGCGCTCAACGAGGACCCGACCGACCTGGGCCTCCTGGGCCCGCTCGAGCGGCTGGCCCAGGTGCGCGGCGCGTGGGCCGAGCTGGCGGCGCTGCTCGAGGGGCAGCTCGCCAAGGGTGGCCTCGACGCCGAGCTCGAGCACGCCTACGCGATGCGGCTGGGCAAGATCTACGAGGAGGCGCTCGCCGATCTGGCGCGCGCGGCGACCACGTTCCGCCGGGCCGCGTCGACCAACGTCGACGAGCCGCCCGCGCTGGCCGCGCTCGATCGCGTGCTGTGGCGGCTGGGCCGCTGGGGCGAGCTGGCCGACGTGCTGGCTCGCGAGGCCGAGGTGTCCGAGGCCGACGCCACCGGCGCCGACTTCTTGTTCCGGCTGGGCGACGTGCGCGAGAGCCAGCTGCGCGACACCGCGGGCGCGGTCGACGCGTACCGCAGCGTGATCGAGCGGGCCCCGCGCCACGGCGCGGCCCGGGCGTCGCTCGAGCGGCTGCTGGCGACCGCCGACGAGCAGCGCGGCGCGATCATCGACACGCTCGAGCCGCTCTACGAGCAGGAGAGCGACTGGGCGCGGCTGGCCGATCTGCTGGCCGCCAAGCTGGCGGTCACCAGCGACCACCACGAGCGCGCGGCGATCTACCAGCGCATCGCCGGCCTGGCCGAGACCCGGCTGGGCGACGGCGTGCGCGCGCTCGACGCGGCCGGCGGCTGGCTGGCCGAGGATCCGCTGTCGACCGAGGCGCTGGCCGAGGTCGATCGGCTGGCGGCGCTGCAGGGCCGCTGGGTCGAGGCCGCGGCCCGGGTGGCCGGCGTCGCCGGCACGCTCGGCGACGGCGCGGTGCCGCTGTGGATGTACGTCGGCACGGTGCAGCTCGATCGCATCGGCGACGCCGACCTGGCGCGCGCCAGCTTCGAGCACGCGCTGGCCGGCGACGACGAGCACGGGCCGGCGCTCGAGGGCCTCGAGCGCATCCACCGCTCGCGCGGCGACAGCGCCGGGCTGGCGGCGGTCTTGACCCGGCGGGCCAACCTCGCGTTCGACCCGCCGAGCAAGCAGGCGCTGTGGACCGAGGTCGCGGGCCTGCGCGAGCGGGCCGGCGACGACGCCGGCGCCATCGCCGCGTGGGAGGCGGTGATCGACATCGCCGACGACGATCGCGCCCCGCTCGCGCGGCTGGCGGCGATCTACGAGCGCCAGGCCGATCACCGCAACCTGATCGCCACGCTGGGCCGCGCCGCGCGGATCGCCGCCGACGCCGCCGAGGAGAAGCAGCTGCGGGTGCGGATCGCCGGGCTCGAGCGCGGGCTCGGCGACCTGGCCGCGGCCGGCGCCGCGTGGCAGGCGGTGCTCGACCTCGATCCCGACGACGGCGCCGCGCTGGGCGCGCTCGAGGAGCTGCACACCGCCGCGAAGGACTGGATGGCGGTGCAGGACGTCTTGACCCGCCGGCTCGAGCTGGCGCGCACGATGAGCGAGAAGACCGCGGTGCTGGCCAAGATGGCGCGGCTAGCCGAGCGCGAGCGCGGCGCGATCGACGACGCGATCGGCCACTGGTACGCGGCGCTCGACGTCGACAACGCCCAGCTCGCGGCCTACGGCGAGCTCGAGCGGCTGCTGGCCAAGGCCGAGCGCTGGCACGACCTGGTCGAGCTGCTCGATCGCCGCGCCGAGCTGCACGGCACGCTGGGCGACAACGACGCCGAGATCGCCGCGCTGGCCCGGGCCGCCGACATCTGGGAGGGCCCCCTCGACACGCCCGACGCCGCCGCCGAGATCCTCGAGAAGATCCTGCGGCGCGAGGCCGGCTCGGTGCCGGCGCTGACCCGGCTGGCGCGCATCTACGAGCGCGCGTCGGACTGGGGCAAGTGCGGCGAGGTGCTGAGCAAGGCGCTGGCGCTGGGGCCCAAGGGCACCGACGCCGCCGACCTGTTCTTCCGCCTCGGCGAGGTGGCCGACAAGGCCGAGCATGATCGCGCGACCGCGGCGTCGCACTACCGGCAGGCGCTGACCCACGACGCCCGCCACGCCCCGAGCATCGCCGCCCTCGAGCGGCTGGCCCGGGCCGAGGGCAACTGGGCCACGGTGGCCGACATGCTGGCCAAGCGCGTGGCGATCGCCGAGGCCGACGGCGGCGAGGTGCTGCCGCTGGCGCTGGAGTACGCGGCGGCCGAGCGCCAGCGCGGCACGCCGGCGGCGGCGCTGCCGGTGCTCGAGCGGGCGGCCGCGGCGGCCCCCGGCGACGTGCGGGTGCTGACGCCGCTGGCCGATCTGTACTTCGCGGCCGGCCAGCTCGATCGCGCGGCGCCGATCTACGACAAGCTGGCCGAGGAGGCCAAGGCGGCGCGGCGGATGAAGGACGTCGCGCGCTACCGGCAGCGGCAGGGCGGCATCCTCGAGGCGCGCGGCGACGCGGCCGGCGCGGTCGCCGCCTACGAGGAGGCGTTCCGGGTCAACCCGACCGACGTGCCGACGATGGCGGGCCTCGGCCGGCTGGCGATGGCGCAGCGCGACTGGGAGAAGGCGCGCCGGGTGTACCGGTCGCTGGTGTTGCAGAACCTCGACGCCGACGCCGGCGTGACCAAGGCCGACGTCTACTACGCGCTCGGCGTGATCCACGTCGAGCTGGGCGAGGGGCCCAAGGCCAAGGGCATGTTCCAGCGCGGGCTGGAGATGGCCCCGGCCGATCAGCGGCTCAAGGACGCGCTGGCGAAGCTGGCCGGCACTGCGTGATCGCCGCGCGGGCCGCCAGCGCCAGCATCTGATCGTCAGCGCCGAGCAGGCCGCGCAGCACCGCGGGCGCGTCGGCGGGGCAGGCCGGCCCGAGCGCGCCCAGCGCCCGCGCCGCGGCCGCCGCCAGCTCGGGGAACGCGGTGTCGCGCGCCGCCGCCACCAGCGCCGGCCCGGCCGCCGCAGCGCCGCGCGCGCCGAGCACGGTCGCCGCGCGGATCGCCAGGCGCAGCGCGACGTCGTCGGAGAACGCCTGGCCGCGCCAGGCGGTGAACCGCGCCAGCACCGCGGCCTCCGCGTCGGGGCGCTCGCCGTACGCCGCCAGCGCGCGGTCGCGCACCGGCAGCGGCTGCTTGCCGTCGTCGATCCACGCCACGAGCTGGCCGTCGATGGCGCGGCTCGGGCACTGGCCGAGCGCCGCCACCGCCTCGACCCGCACCGGCACGTGGGCGTCGGCGCCGACCGCCGCGATCAGCGCCGCCGCCGGCGCCGGGCGGGCGCAGCGCAGGCCGAGCCCGGCCGCCGCGGCCTGGCGCAGCGCCGGCCACGCGTCGCCGGCCAGCACCGCCACCACCGCGCTGTCGGCGCGGGCCTCGGTCGCCGCGCCGGTCAGGCCGCGCAGCGCCTCGAGCCGCGTGCCCGGATCGCGCGCCGCCGCGAGCGCGATCAGCGCGTCGATCGCCGCCGGGTTCGCGGCCAGGCCGCGCGTCGCCACCCGGGCCAGCGCGTGCCCGGCCGGCGCGTCGGGCAGCCGGTCGAGCGCCGCGGTCACCGTCGCCAGCGCCGGGCCGTCGGCGATCGGCGTCAGCGCCGCCAGCAGCCGGTAGCGCAGCGCGTAGCGCGGGCCGGCATCGGCGAGCGCGCGGGTCAACGCCGCGATCGCCGGACCGCGCTCGGCAGGCGGCGCGGCCGCCGCGGCCAGGCCCAGCGCGCGCCACAGATCCTCGGCGGCGGCGTCGCTCCGCGCCGCGGCGGTCAGCGGGAGCAGCGTCGCGATCGGCAGCCGCGCCACCGCCCGCGCCAGCCGCGCCCGGGTCGCCGCGTCGCCCGCGCCCGCGCGCGCCGCCAGCGCCGGCAGGTCGACCGTCGCCAGCGCGTCGACCGCCGCTTGCTGCGCCGCCGACGGCGCGGGCCCGCCGATCAGCGCGAACAGCCGCAGGTGGCCCTCGGGCCCGATCGCCGCCAGCGCCGCCGCCGCCGCCGCCGCGCGGTCGTCGGGCAGCTCGCCCCGGGTCAGCGCGTCGGCCAGCGGCTCGGCCACGCCCGGATCGCGGATCGGGATCAGCGCCAGCAGCAGCCGCCGGCGCGCGTCGCCGGTCGCGCCCTCGAGCGCCGCGCGGATCGCGACCACCGCCGGCGCGCCCTGCGCCAAGAGCATCCGCGCCGCCGACTCGCCGGCCAGCCCGCCGGCCGCCACCTGCGCCGTCAGGATCGGCCCCGCGCCCTCGGGCGTCTGCTCGACGTCCGCCACCACCGCCAGCTCGGCGATCGCCGTCGCCCCCGCGCGGCCGCGGCCGCGGTGGACGTCGGCCAGCGCGATCGACACGCAGCCGTCGAGCGGCGTCGGCAGCTGCGCGACGTAGACCTGGCCGCGCGGCGCCCGGGTCGCGATCGGATCGGGCACCTCGATCACCGCCGCGCCGTTCGCCGCCAGCACGATCAGCCGCGCCGGCCGCGCCGCCGCCGGGTCGCCGGCGCCGCTGGGCACCACGCGGATCGCCGCCGCCTTGCCACCGGCCACCGCCGCGCGGAAGCTCCACACCGTGCCCACGCCGGGGTCGCCGGCCGGGCTCTGCCACGCCGTCGCCGGATCGCCGTCGCCGAGCGCCCGCGGCGCGGTCAGCATGCCGGCGTCGGTCGCGCCGGCCGCCGCCGACGTCGTCGCGGCGCGGTACCACGCGGTCGGCAGCCCGGGCCCGGCCGGCTGGGCCGTCACCGTCGGCGCGCCCGCGGGCGGCGCGACCAGCGCCGCGCCGGTCGCCACGAACGCCTTGGCCTTCGCGTCCCAGCGCTCGCGGAACAACGCCAGGGGCGCGCCGTCGCAGCGCCGCTGATCGGCGCGGGCCTGGTAGCGCACCACGCCGGTCGCGTCGGCGTCGAGCCACTGCTCGTACTCGTCGTCGTCGGTCGGCCCCACCGCGCCGCGCCACAGCTCGACCAGCGGCGCGCCCGGCCGGGTCGCGCCCAGCGCCACCGCCTCCCAGCGCCGACCGATCCGCGCCGTCGCCACCGCCACCCGCGCGCCCGGCGGGCCGCCGGCCACCAGCCGCGCCTCGGTCAGCTCGCCCGACGCCGCGAACGGCACCAGCTGGCCGCCGCCCTTGGCCAGCGCGATCGTCAGCTGGCCCGGCGCCTCGAGCCGCAGCGTGTCGGCGGCGCCATCGCCGTCGACGTCGGCCGACAGCGTGGCCGATGGCTCGGCGTGGGCCAGCGCGGGCAGGGCCGCGATCCCGAGGACGACCAGCGATCGCATGCGCGCAGCCTACCGCGGCGCTTGCGGCGGGGCAGGACTTGTTCTACCCAAACCGGCTCGATGCACACCAAGGCCGACTTCGCCTTCGAGCTGCCGCCCGCGCAGATCGCGCAGGCGCCGGCGCCGACCCGCGACGGCTCGCGGCTCTTGGTGGTGGGCGAGCCGCTGCTCGACGCGCGGTTCCCGGCGCTGATCGATCACCTCCCGCCCGACCCGGTGGTGATCGTCAACGACGCCCGCGTCGTGCCGGCCCGGGTCCACGGCCATCGCCCGTCGGGCGGCGCCGCCGAGGTGCTGTTCGTCGAACCGGCCGACGCCGACGCCGCGGTCCCGCCCGGCCACGTCGGCTGGCGCTGCCTGGTCCGCGCCGGCGGCAAGCTCCACCCCGGCGATCCGATCGCCGCCGATCGCGACCCTGCCGTCGCGCTGACCGTCGCGTCCGAGCGCGGCGACGGCGGGGCGGTCACGATCGCCGTGCCGGCCGCGTCGGTCGCCGACGTCTACGCGCTGCTCGATCGCATCGGCGAGCTGCCGCTGCCGCCGTACATCGCGCGCGCCGGCGGCCCCGACGCCGTCGACGCCGAGCGCTACCAGACCGTCTACGCGCGCACCCCGGGCGCGGTCGCCGCGCCGACCGCCGGGCTGCACCTCACGCCGGCCGTGCTCGACGCCATCGCTGCCCGCGGCGGCACCCTCGCCACCGTCACGCTGCACGTCGGGCTGGGCACCTTCGCGCCGATCCGCGTCGACGATCTCGCCGCCCACGCGATGCACGTCGAGCGCTACGACGTGCCCGCCGCCACCGCGGCCTTGATCGCCAGCGGCCGCCCGGTCGTCGCGATCGGCACCACCGTCGTGCGCACGCTCGAGAGCGCCGCCACCGGTCCGCGCCAGGTCGCGGTCGGCCCCGGCGCCACCTCGCTGTTCATCCGCCCCGGCGTCGGCTACCAGTTCCAGATCGTCGACGCGCTCGTCACCAACTTCCACCTGCCCGAGTCGACGCTGCTGATGCTGGTGGCGGCGTTCGCCGGCTACGACCGGGTGATGGCCGCGTACCGCCACGCGGTCGCCGCCGGCTACCGCTTCTTCAGCTACGGCGACGCGATGCTGGTCCGCCGCGAGGCCCCATGAGAGTCGATCTGCCCACCGCCGGCTTCACCCTCGAGATCGAGCGGGTGCTCGGCAACGCTCGCGCCGGCTGGCTGCACACGCCGCGCGGCTCGATCCCGCTGCCGGTGTTCATGCCGGTCGGCACCCAGGGCACGGTCAAGGCCATGACCCCCGGCGAGCTCGAGGCCGCGCCGCTCGACGCCCGCATCATCCTCGGCAACACCTACCACCTGTACCTGCGGCCCGGCCTCGAGATCATCGGCGCCGCCGGCGGCCTGCACCGCTTCGCCGGCTGGGACCGCCCGATCCTCACCGACTCCGGCGGCTTCCAGGTGTTCTCGCTGGCCGGCATCAACAAGATCGACGACGACGGCGTCACCTTCCAGAGCCACATCGACGGCAGCCGCCACCGGCTGACGCCCGAGGTGTCGCTGCACATCCAGGGCGTGCTCGGCTCGGACATCGCGATGGCGTTCGATCAGTGCCCGCCCGGCGACGCGCCGCCGCCGGTGCAGGAGCGGGCGTTGGCGCGCACCACCGCGTGGGCCGCGCGCTCGGCCGCGGTCGCGCGGCCGCCGGGCCAGGCGCTGTTCGGCATCGTCCAGGGCGGCGTCGACCTCGAGCGCCGGGCCCGCCACGCCGAGGCCATCGTGCCGATCGGCTTCGACGGCCACGCCATCGGCGGGCTGTCGGTGGGCGAGCCGATCGCCGACATGTACCGGGTGCTCGACGGCTTCGCCCACACGCTGCCGGCCGATCGGCCGCGCTACCTGATGGGCGTCGGCACGCCGGCCGACCTCGAGCACGGCGTGATGGCGGGGGTCGACATGTTCGACTGCGTCATGCCGACCCGCAACGCGCGCAACGGCAACCTGTTCACGTCCGAGGGGCGCGTCGTCATCACCAACGCCAAGCACAAGGTCGACTTCGGCCCGCTGGATCCCGACTGCCCGTGCACGACGTGCACCCGGCACTCGAAGGCGTATCTACGGCACCTGCACGTCGCGAAGGAGATCCTGGCGGCGCGGCTGGCCACGCTGCACAACCTGACGTTCTACGCGCGGCACATGCGGAGGCTGCGCGAGCGGATCTTGAGCGAGGGGAGGCCGGTGTAGGCGGAGACGGAGATCGGGCACGGGCAGGGGCACGGGCAGGGGCACGGGGACGGGGACGGGGACGGGCACGGGGACGGGGACGGGGACGGGCACGGGCACGGGCACGGGCACGGGCACGGGCACGGGCACGGGCACGGGGCAGGGGATCGATCCCGGGGGCGGGAGGGGGGAGACGGGGGATTGGCGGCGATTCGGGGTGGGCGAAGGCCGTTTCTGTGCAATCACTTGCGCGGGTGCGCCGGGCGCCTAGCCATTCGTCGGGCTGGCGTCTTGTCGCCATCGGCCGTATGTCTTGACCCCCGACAGCGCCGGTGCTACTCAGCCACAACTTTTTCGGGAACTTGAAGGAGCCGCCATGGCCGCGATGCAGATGCCCATCATGATGCTGCTGATCTTCGGAGTCTTCTGGCTCCTGATCATCCGGCCGCAGGCGAAGAAGCAGAAGGAGCATCAGCAGATGCTCAACAAGCTCGGCAAGGGCGCCGTCGTCATCACCCGCGGCGGCATCATCGGCACGATCACCGGCGTGCAGCCCGGCGAGATCGTCGTGCTCGAGATCCAGGAGAAGGTCCGCGTGCGGGTGCCGCGCGCGTACATCGAGAACACCTGGTCGGCCAAGTCCGATGACAAGGACAAGGACGACAAGGACAAGAGCGACGCCAAGGCTGCCTGAGTTTCCCGGGGCTCGTCGACGAGCCCCCTCGGTCCGGCGATGCTGGACCGAGCCCCAGGACGGCTAGAGTTCTCGCTTCGCTTCGGTCCGGGCGCGCGCGCCCGGTGGACAGGTCTTCGAGGTCGCTCCCCATGAATCGCTCGCTCCGCAACCGCACGCTCGGGCTCTTCGCCATCCTGGCGTTCTGCGTGCTCTATCTGCTACCGACCTTCGCCGGCGACGCGTTGCCGTCCTGGTACTACTTCGACAAGAAGATCAACCTCGGCCTCGACCTCAAGGGCGGCGCGCACTTCGTCTACTCGATCGACCTCGACAAGGCGGTCGACGACAAGGCGGCCGAGGTCAAGCGCGACCTCGAGCTCAAGCTCGCCGAGAAGCAGATCCCCGCGACGGTGTCGACCCCGGCGGTCGCCCCGGGCGCGATCACGATCAAGCTGACCGACCCGGCCAAGAAGGCCGAGGCCGAGAAGCTGGTGGCGTCCGAGTACGCCGGCATGATCTCCGGCCGGCCGTGCGGCAAGGACGACGGCGCCGCGGTGTGCCTGCGCATCGCCACCAAGTTCGCCGACGACGTCCGCAAGCGCGCGCTGACCCAGGCGGTCAAGACCGTCCGCGAGCGCGTCGACGAGGACGGCATCGCCGAGCCGACCGTCATCCAGAAGGACGATCAGATCATCGTCGAGCTGCCCGGCCTCGCCGAGGACGCGACCGCGCGGGTCAAGGAGCTGATCGCCCGCACCGCCAAGCTCGAGTTCAAGATCGTCGCCAACAACAACGACGTGATGCGCGCGATCTTCCGCCACGTCGGCCCGGCCGACGCGCCCAAGGACCCCGAGGCGATCGACCAGGGCATCAAGGCCTACGCCGACAGCTGGACCGCCGACAAGAGCGGCGACGAGTTCCTCGACTACTTCCTGATCGCGTCGGACCGCGACGAGGTGCTGTCGGTGGCCGACGCCAAGGCCAACAACTGCTACGACAAGACCAAGGTCGTCAACGACAAGATCACCTGCAACGTCAGCGGCCGGAAGGTGCTCGAGCGCTACCTGGCCAAGCTGGCCGCGCAGGACCCGACGATGAAGGTCGGCGACGACTTCCAGTTCGCGTTCGAGTACACCGAGCCGCGCCAGGACGGCGAGGGCGGCGAGAAGCACCCGTACTGGCGCACCTACTACCTCGAGCGCGCCGTGCGGCTCACCGGCAGCGCGGTGTCGAACGCGATGGCGACCTGGGACCAGACCACCGGTCGCCCCGAGGTCGTCGTCGACTTCAACCGCTACGGCGGCCGCCTGTTCGGCGACCTGACCGCCGCCAACGTCGGCAAGAAGATGGCGATCATCCTCGACGAGAAGGTCAGCTCGGCGCCGGTCATCCAGGGCGCCATCCGCCAGGGCCGCTCGACCATCACCGTCGGCGGCTCCAACGCGCAGCAGCAGGAGGAGGAGGCCAAGGGCCTGGTGAACGTGCTGAAGACCGGGTCGCTGCCGGCCCCGCTGGTCGAGCAGTCGGTCGCCAAGCTGGGCCCGACGCTCGGCCGCGACGCGGTGGCCAAGGCCCAGCTGTCGTTCGCCCTCGGCACCGTCCTGGTGCTGGTCATCATGGTGTCGATCTACCGCTGGTCGGGCTTCATCGCCGTCGGCGGCATCATCATCAACGTGATCATGCAGCTCACCGTGATGTCGATGTTCGGTGCGACGCTGACCTTGCCCGGCATCGCGGCGCTGGTGTTGACCGTCGGCATGGACGTCGACGGCAACATCCTCATCTACGAGCGCATCCGCGACGAGCTGAACCTCGGCAAGTCGCTCAAGGGCTCGATCGACATCGGCTTCGGCCGGGCGTTCTCGACCATCCTCGACGGCCACATGACCACCGCCGCCGCCGGCTGGGTGCTCCTGCAGTACGGCACCGGCCCCATCCACGGCTTCGCCGTCCTGCTGCTGGTCGGCATCGGCACCACCCTGTTCGTCAACACCTGGGTCACGCGGCTCCTCTTCGACTGGTACGTCCACAAGAAGAAGGACCACGGCACGATCTCGATCTGACGGGTCCGCCCGGCCAACCGAGACCTCGCTCCCCGCACCGGACCCTGACCCAGAAAGACACGACCATGGCGGCCTCCGACCCCAAGCCCACGCCCCACAACTTCCGCTACCTGGTGAAGCCCGGCACCGACTTCGGCTTCGTCGCCAAGTTCCCGCTGTGGATCCTGCTGTCCGGCATCCTGTCGGTGGTGGCGATCGGCTCGTTGTTCGTCAACAAGTCGGTCCGCGGCAACTACCTGAACTGGACGATCGACTTCAAGGGCGGCACCGAGATCATCTACGCCTTCAAGGACAAGGCCGCAGCCAACAAGTACGTCAAGCCCGACGCCACCAAGGTGCGCGACGCGCTCCAGGCGGCCGGCGCCGACGGCTTCGACGTCTCGGAGATGTCGTGGGAAGACGAGGTCAACGGCGACAGCGTGACCGTCCGCGGCATCATGATCCGCACCCCGCGGTTCGGCGCCACCACGCCCAAGCAGCAGCAGGAGGCGGCGGCGGCGTTCGAGGCCAAGTTCAAGGACCGCGGCGTCGAGCGCGTGCAGTGGTCGGGCGACCGCATGTTCGTGCGCGCGACCGCGCTGATCAGCGACGTCGAGGCGACGCCGGTGTTCGCCGCGCTCAAGCTCGAGGTCAAGCCGTGGGGCGACTCGGCCAAGCTGTACACCACGCCCGAGGAGGGCACCGGTGAGTACAAGCTGACCTACGCGGTGGCCGGCCTCGACACCCAGTACGAGCAGGTGCTGGAGAAGGCGCTGCCCGAGGTCGACATCGTCACGATCCAGAGCTCGCAGGTCAGCGCCAAGGCCGGCGCCGAGCTGCGCAACGAGGGCATCAAGGCGCTGTTCTACGCGATGCTGCTCATCACGCTGTACCTGGCGGTGCGCTTCGACATTCGCTACGCGCCGGGCGCCGTGCTCGCCACCATCCACGACGCGGTGATGGTCATCGGCACCTTCTCGATCACCTACACCGAGGTGTCGCTGACGTCGGTCGCCGCGCTGCTCACCGTCGTCGGCTTCTCGGTCAACGACACGGTCGTCATCTTCGACCGCATCCGCGAGAACCAGGTCAAGCTCAAGGACAAGAAGCTCGAGCGCATCGTCGACATCTCGCTCAACGAGGTCGTGGTCCGCTCGATCCTCACCTCGTCGACCCTGTTCGCGGTGACGCTGATGATGAACATCTTCGGCACCGGCCTGGTCCGCAACTTCGCGTTCGCGATGAACGCCGGCATCATCACCGGCGCGTACTCGTCGATCTTCCTCGCCCCGCCGATGTTCCTCTGGGTATCGAAGCGCTTCTATAGCGGCTCGGCGCCCAAGCGCGGCGCGAAGGCGACGGCGACCGCCGAGGCGTAGGGCCGCGGAGGCTAGGCGGCGGGGGCGGGGCGCGACGGCGGGGTGGCGGCGCGGCGAGTGAGGCACGCGGTGGCGGCTGAGGCGCGTGACGGGCGGGAAGGCGGCGGCCGAACCACCCGATGTTTCCGGCTTCGGGTACTGTCTGCCGCATGCAGCCAGTTCCTGCCTCGCCGGTGTCGGGTCCCAATCGTGCCGGGGCGATCGTGCTCCTGGTGTGCGCCGCGCTGGCGCTGTTCGGGACGTTCACGCGCTCCTGGTTCAAGGCGAGCGGTGGGCGCTTCGAGGTTGGCCTCGGCCTGATGGGCACGTACATGTGCCACGAGGAGGACGGCAGCTCCGAGTGCCAGGGCAAGTGGTTCGAGACCGACACGCGCGGCGACAAGGACATCCACGCCGCGCGGTTCCTCACGTTCTTCGCCGGCCTCGCCACGGCGATCCTCGGCGGCCTGATCGGCGCGCTGGCGCTCACCGGCAAGCGCATGACGCCGCTGCCGGTGGTGATCGCCGGCGGCATCGCCATCGCCGGCGGGTTGTTCTACATCGTCCGGATCCTGTCCGAGTCCCACGGCCGGATGGGCCCGTCGGTCAGCTATTCGGCGGCCGCGGCGATGCTGGGCTACATCGGATCGCTGGTGGTGCCGCTGGTCGCGCTCAAGGGCGGCGCGGGGCCCGCGTACGGCGCTCCGGGCTACGGCCCTGGCCCGGGCTACGGGGCGCCGGGGTACGGCGCGCAGCCTGGGTACGGCGCGCAGCCTGGGTACGGTGCGCAGCCTGGGTACGGCGCGCAGCCGGGGTACGGCGCGCAACCTGGGTACGGCGCGCAACCGGGATACGGCGGGCAGCCGGGGCCGGCTCCCGCCGCAGCGGCTCCTGCCCCTGGCGCGATGTGCCCGCGGTGCCAGATCCCGACGCAGTTCGTCGCCCAGTACCAGCGCTCGTACTGCGGCCGCTGCCAGCAATACGTCTGACCGCGCGCGCCGCCGGGCCGCCCCCGTGCGGCTGGGCCGGTCGCGGGCCGCGGCGCACCGCGCTCACCAGGGGGCGCGGTCGCGCGCCGCGCTCACTCGGGGTGGTTGGCGGCCCAGGCCGAGATCAACTCGAAGTCGTCGATGATCCGCGAGTGGTAGTGGCCCCACACGTTCGAGATCATCACCATCGAGCCCTGGGACAGGGCCGGCGTCAGGTACAGCGCGTAGTACTGCGCGCCGGTGCCGTCCTCGACGTCGCCCAGCTTGTCCAGCGGCTGTCCGGACACCGGACAGAGCAGCTCGCACACCGTCCCGGCCGGCAGCTCGAGGCCGGCCTTGCGGCTGTCGCCGTGGATCGGCGACAGGTGGACGTCGCCCTCGAGGCCCGCGCCGCGGACGCGGATCGTCACCGCCGGGTAGCCGTCGAACGTGACGTCCGACACGCCGACCAGGTTGTCGCCGCGCGGGCCGTAGGCCTGGGTCACCACCACCACCACGTCGTCGTCGCCGGCGATGCCGACGTTGGGGTCGGCCACCACGCGGTGCTTGCCGGTGACGCGGAGGTTCTGCCGGTCGATGTGATCGCTCATGAGCGGGGCAAGGTCGCCACGCCCCGGCCGGCGACGCAAGGGCCGGCTGTCCGTTTCCGGGGTCGCCGGTCCCGCCGCGCGCGTCGGTGACGATCTGCAATTCCCGTCACTTCGACGTTGCGGCGGCCGGCAAGCACCTTGCATCATGGTCGACGCGATGCGCCCGCTGACGATGCTCGCGACGCTCGGGCTCCTGGCCGCCAGCGCCGGCGCCGCCGAGGCCGGTGTGGTCGTGGTGATGACCGTCGGCGGCGACGACAGCGGCGAGCTCGAGCGCATGCTCGACGACGCGGTCGCCGATCGCCACGAGCTGCGCAACAGCGCCGACTACACCCGCGAGGCCAAGAAGCGTGGCCTGGGGGCGTCGGACCCGCGCGACATCGCCGACGTCGCCCGGGGGCTCGACGCCGACGTGGTGGTCGACGCGGTGCTGCGCCGGGACGACGGCGAGTATCTGCTGCGGATCAAGCTGCGCACCCGGGATGGCCGGGTCGCCAAGACCGTGCTGGTGCGCATGAAGGCCGCGCGCCTCGGCCCCGCCGGCAAGCGCGAGGTCGCCCGCGAAGTCCAGGACGCCATCGCGCGCGTGCTCCGCGACCGCGACGCGGATCGCGATCGCGATGACGATCGGGACACCGACCGCGACGACGACCGCGATAGTGACCGCGACGCGGATCGCGATCGCGACGACGACCGGGACGGGGATCGCGATCGCGACGACGATCGCGCCGCGGATCGCGACCGGGATCGGGACGACGATGACGACGACGCGGACGACGACGACCGCGATCGTCGACGCCGCGACGACGACGACGACGACCGCGGCCGGCGGCGGCGGCGCCCGGCGCCCGGGCGCGAGCTGCGGCGCGCGGGGCTGATCGTCGAGACCGGGGCCATGGCGCTGAGCCGCACCCTGTCGTTCTCGTCGCAGGCGGGCTTCGAGCAGGCGCCCAAGGGCTACAAGGGGGCGTTCGTGCCCGCCGGGCGGGTCGGCGTCGAGCTGTACCCGTTCGCGATCGGCGCCCCGCGCAGCGTCGCCGGCGGCCTCGGCATCTACGCGGTGTACGAGCGCGCGTTCCTGCTGACCACGCGCAGCGACCAGACTCCCGACGTCAAGCTCACCACCGAGCAGTCGCACCTCGAGGTGGGCGCGCGCTTTCGCTACGCCTTCGGCGCGCGGCCCAACCTGCCGTCGATCATCGTCGGCGTCGGCTATAGCCGCCGGGCGTTCATGGTCGATCGCGCGCCGCTGGTCGATCGGCCGCCGCTCGACCTGCCCGACGTCGACTACCGGACCATCGAGCCCGCCCTCACGCTGCGCTTCCCGCTCGGCACCGAGCGCCTGGCCGTGGCGCTGACCGGGCAGGGCATGCTGGTCCAGGACACCGGCGCCATCCAGACCGTCGCCGAGTACGGCGCCGCCAAGGTCACCGGCGTCGCCGGCAACGTCACGATCGACGCCGCGATCACCCCGCGGGTGCTGCTGCGGCTGCGCGCCGAGGTCACCCAGCTCGGGTTCGACTTCCTGGGCAAGGGCGAGATGAGCAACAACCGCGACAACGATCCGGATCAGGACGTCGGCGGCGCGCTCGATCGCTGGCTGGGCGCGGCCGCCAACCTGGCCGTGTCGTATTGACCACGGCCGGGTCTTCCCCGAGCATGAAGTAGTGACCGAGCTGGCCGTGACCGTGAGCGGGGACGACACCGAGCGTCACCTGGCCATCCGCGGCCGCCTCGATGAGGGCGCGCCGCTGGTCCGCCACGTGCCCGCGTGGACCGCGCGCACCGTCGTGATCGACTCCAGCGAGATCACCTTCATCAACTCGATCGGGATCCGCGAGTGGATGCACTTCGTCGCCGCGCTGACCGCCGCCGGCGCCACCGTCGTCCACGAGCGCTGCGCCGAGCCTCTCGTCGAGCAGATGTGCTTCATCCCGGCCGTGCGCGGCGGTGGCGACGTGCGCTCGTTCCACGCGCCCTACGCGTGCGCGGCGTGCGGCCACGAGCAGTCGGTGCTGATCGACGTCGCGCGCTACCGCGCCCAGCTCGCCCGGCTCGAGGCCCCGCCGGCCAGCTGCCGCGCCTGCGGCCAGCCGCTCGCGCTCGCCGACGTCCCCGAGCGCTGGTTCGCCTTCTTGCGCTGACCGCCGACCGCCCACGCGCACCGCCGCCCGCCGGGGCGATGTGCCACGTGGGACGCGCGGTCGCCGGGCGCGGTTCCACGTGGGACGCGGTGCCCTCGCCGGGGCGATGTTCCACGTGGGACGCGGTGCCCTCGCCGGGGCGATGTTCCACGTGAGACGCCGCGCTGCCCTCGGCGCAACGCGCCACGGGGGGACGCCGGGCGCTGTTCCACGTGGGACGCGGGGCGCTCGCCGGGGCGACGTTCCACGTGGGAGGCGTGGTGGGCCGGGGCGGTGGTGCAGCGACGCGCGGTCGCAGGCGCGCTGGGGCCTGCCTCCCGTCGGGGGGACCTGCTACGTTCCGCGCGCCGTGACCCCGACCTCGACTGTCCCGTCCACGCTCGCCCCCTCCGATGTCTTCGCGCCGCGCCACCTCGGGCCACGCGACGCTGATCAGGCGGCGATGCTCGCGACCCTGGGCCTGACCTCGCTCGGCGAGCTGGCCGACGCCACCGTGCCCGCCGGCATCCGGCTGGGCCGCCCGCTCGAGCTCGGGCCGGCGCTGACCGAGCACCGGCTCCTCGAGGAGCTGCGCACGCTGGCCAGCGACAACCAGGCGTTCCGCTCGTTCATCGGGCAGGGCTACTACGACACGATCACGCCGCCGGTGATCCTGCGCAACATCATCGAGAACCCCGGCTGGTACACCGCGTACACGCCGTACCAGGCCGAGATCTCGCAGGGCCGCCTCGAGGCGCTGCTCAACTTCCAGACGATGATCGCCGACCTCACCGGGTTGCCGATGGCCAACGCGTCGCTCCTCGATGAGGCCACCGCCGCCGCCGAGGCGATGCACATGTGCGTCGAGGCCCACGACCGCAAGCGCAAGGCGTTCGTGGTCGACGCCGCCACCCACCCGCAGACCCTCGCGGTGGTGGCGACCCGCGCCCGCCCGCTCGGCATCGAGGTCCGCACCGTCGAGCGCGCGGCGCTGGCCGCCGCGGTCGCCGCCGCCGACGTCGCGGGCGTGCTGCTGTCGTACCCGACCACCGACGGCACGATCCACGACGACCGCGCGCTGATCGCCAGCGCCCGCGCCGCCGGCGTGAAGGTGGTCGTGGCCTGCGACCTGCTCGCGTTGACCGTGCTCACGCCCCCGGGCGAGCTGGGCGCCGACATCGCGATCGGCTCGAGCCAGCGGTTCGGCGTGCCGATGGGGTTCGGCGGCCCCCACGCGGCGTTCCTGGCGACCACCGACGACTTCCGCCGCCTGCTGCCGGGCCGCATCATCGGCGTCAGCAAGGACGCCAAGGGGCGGCCGGCGTACCGGCTGTCGCTGCAGACCCGCGAGCAGCACATCCGCCGCGAGCGCGCGACCTCGAACATCTGCACCGCGCAGGTGCTGCTCGCCGTCGTCGCGTCGATGTACGCCGTCTACCACGGCCCCGCGGGCCTCACGGCGATCGCGCGGCGCGTCCGCGGCTGGACCGCGGTGGTCGCCGCCGGCCTGACGCGCCTCGGCGCGGCGCCGCGCGCCGGCGCGTACTTCGACACGCTGCGCGTCGACCTCGACGCGCATCGCCAGGCCGAGGTGCTGGCGGCGGCGCTCGAGCGCGGCCTCAACCTGCGCCGCTACGCCGACGGCGTCGGCGTGGCCTGCGACGAGACCACCAGCGCCGACGACGTGGTCGCGTTGCTCGAGTGCTTCGCCGGCGGCGAGCTGCCGTTCGCGCTCGACGAGTTGACCGCGGCCGACGCCCCGGCGCTGCCCGCCGGTCTTGGCCGCACGTCGGCGTTCTTGACCCACGAGGTGTTCCACCGCAACGCCAGCGAGCACGACCTGCTGCGCTACCTGCACCGCCTCGAGAGCAAGGACCTGTCGCTGACGACGTCGATGATCTCGCTGGGCTCGTGCACGATGAAGCTCAACGCCACCACCGAGATGATCCCGGTGACGTGGCCCGAGTTCGGGCGGCTGCACCCGTTCGCGCCGGTCGAGCAGACCGGCGGCTACCGCGCGCTGTTCACGCAGCTCGAGGCGTGGCTGGCCGAGATCACCGGCTTCGCCGCGGTGTCGCTGCAGCCCAACTCCGGCGCGCAGGGCGAGTACGCGGGCCTCCTGGCGATCCGCGGCTACCACGAGGCGCGCGGCGATCACCACCGCACCACCTGCCTCATCCCGATGAGCGCGCACGGCACCAACCCGGCGAGCGCCGTGCTGGCCGGCTTCGAGGTGGTGGCGGTCGCGACCGCCGCCGACGGCACGATCGACCTCGCCGACCTGCGCGCCAAGGCCACGACCCACCGCGATCGCCTCGGCGCGATCATGGTGACGTACCCGTCGACCCACGGCGTCTTCGAGGAGGGCATCAAGGAGCTGTGCGCGGTGGTCCACGAGCACGGCGGCCAGGTCTACATGGACGGCGCCAACCTGAACGCCCAGGTCGGCCTGTGCCGCCCCGGCGACATCGGCGCCGACGTCTGCCACCTCAACCTGCACAAGACGTTCTGCATCCCGCACGGCGGCGGCGGCCCGGGCATGGGCCCGATCGCCGTCGCTGCGCACCTCGCGCCGTTCTTGCCGGGCCACCCGCTGGCGGCGGTCGCGCCCGGCGGCGTGGGGCCGGTGTCGGCGGCGCCGTTCAGCTCGGCGAGCATCCTGCCGATCTCGTTCGCGTACATCGCGATGATGGGCGGCGACGGGCTGACCAAGGCGACGCAGGTGGCGATCCTCAACGCCAACTACATGGCCAAGCGCCTCGAGGCGCACTACCCGGTGCTGTACCGCGGCGCGAAGGGCATGGTCGCGCACGAGTTCATCCTCGACTGCCGGCCCTTCAAGAAGTCGGCGGGCATCGAGGCCGAGGACATCGCCAAGCGGCTGATGGACTACGGCTTCCACGCCCCGACGATGTCGTTCCCGGTGCCCGGCACGCTGATGGTCGAGCCGACCGAGAGCGAGCCGCGCGCCGAGCTCGACCGCTTCTGCGACGCGATGATCGCGATCCGGAACGAGATCGCCGCGATCGAGACCGGCGCGATGGACCGCGCGAACAACCCGCTCAAGAACGCCCCGCACACCGCCGCCGCGGTGACCGCCACCGAGTGGGATCGCCCGTACTCGCGCGAGCAGGCCGCCTTCCCCGCGGCGTGGCTCCGCGACTACAAGTACTGGCCGCCGGTCGCGCGCATCGACAATGCGTATGGCGATCGCAACCTGGTCTGCTCCTGCCCCCCGATGAGCGCCGAGTAGCGGCCACTCCACCGGACCGGCTGCGGGGCCCTGAGCTGCGTTGCCGGTCCCCGCGGCGCGGTGCTCGCTTGACCGGACCGGCTGCGGGGCCCATGGGCGGCGTTGCCGGTCCCCCCCAACGCCCTCACGTACCGACGTACGCTCGGGGTTGGGGCCCCACCGGCGCCTTGCCCACGGGCCTCCTCGCGCGGTCCAGCTAGACCTCGCGCGGTGGTGGCTTGAGCGTGAGCGCCGGAACCGGAGTCGGAGTCGGTGTCGGAACCGGAGTCGGAGTCGGAACCGGATCCGGAGCCGGAGTCGGAACCGGAGTCGGAACCGGAGTCGGAACCGGAACCGGAACCGGAGCCGGAGTCGGAGCCGGAGTCGGATCCGGAGTCGGAGTCGGAACCGGAGTCGGAACCGGAGGTCAGGGGCGTCGGCGGCGACGGATGAGCAGCGCGGCGGCGATGGCGGCGGCGAGCGCGCCGGCCAGCGCGAACGGCCACCAGCGGCGCTGGGCGCGGGCGGCGTCGGCGTGGCAGCGCCCGTCCTTGGGGCGGGTGGCGCGCGCGTCGACGGCGTAGCGAAGGTCGAAGCCGGTGGCGATCGGGCCGCCGACGCCGGTCCAGGTGGCGACGGTGTCGGCCATCGGCTCGCCGCCGAGCGTGGCGCTCGCGAGCGTCACGCCCGGGCCGACCTCGACGGTGAGCTCGGTCGTGCCCATCGCCGCGAGCCGCACGTCGTCGCGGACGACCAGCGTATGGGCGGCGCCGCCGCCGGTGCACAGCCACGCGATGAGATCGACCGACAGCGCGCCGGCGGCGACGGCGTCGGTGCCGAGCCCGACGTCGACCCGGCTCCACTCCCAGCGCAGCGGCTGGCCGTCGAGCGCGAGGTGCAGATCGGTCGCGACCTGGCGGTCGAGCTGCTCGCCGAGCGCCTCGGCCTCGGCGTCGGCGATCCGGCCGTCGCGATCGCGGTCGAGCTGGCGGCGCAGCGCGGCGCCCTGCACCTGGCCGTAGACGACGGTGTACGCCAGGCGCACGCGGTCGCCCATCGGCGTGACCTTGAGGTAGCGGTCGGTGGTGAGCTCGGACGGCGGGCTGTGCGCGCGCGCGGGCAGCGCGCTCAGCCCGAGCGCGAGGCCCACCAGCGCGAGGCGCGTCCGTGACACCGGCGCATTGTGATCGCGTCGGCCGGGCAGGGGAAGAGGCGCGGCGCACGAGCCGGTGAGACGGCGGTTGACCCTGACCGCTCCGGATGCCTATCCTGCGCCGCGAGGAGGATTCATGCGTACTCGTATCCTGGCTTCGTGCGCCTTGGCGCTACCGCTCTACGCTTGCGGCAGCGACGACGTCGCGCAGCAACCCGACGCCGGCTCGTTGTTCCCGCCCAAGCCGGAATGCCAGGGCCAGTCGATCCAGCAGTTCACCGGCATGCACACGCAGGTGTTCTCCAAGCTGGCCATCGGCTCCCAGGCCGACGGCTTCGATCTCGACGGCGACGGCGACCCCGACAACAAGCTGCAGGGCGTCGGCGCGCTGGCGAACCCGGCGATCCAGGACTCGCTCGACGACTACTCGCTCCTCATCCCGATGGAGATGTTCGACTTCACCGCCGCGGCGGTGGACTCGTGCGTGAAGTTCGCGCTGTACCTCGGCAACTACACCACCGACGGCGACGGCGACGGCGACGACACCGCGGTCGCCGACGGCGACTGCAACGATCACGCGAACGGGGTGCACCCGGGCGTGGTCGAGGTGGCCGGCAACTTCATCGACGACGACTGCGACGGCATGGCCGACGAGCAGAACGACGGCGCCAACCAGACCGCGTCGGCCGACACGATGGACCGCGACGGCGACGGCGCGTCGCCGGCCACCGGCGACTGCGACGACACCAACAACATGGTCGGCGGCCTGACCGGCGGCACCACCCGCCAGGCGGAGATCTGCGGCGACGGCTTCGACAACGACTGCAGCGGCGTCGCCGATCGCGGCGTCGGCGATCCGCCCGGCAGCTGCTACCCGTTCGACAACAGCCCCGACTCGATCTCGATCGATCCGCTGTCGTTCGAGGGCGGCAAGCCGGTCATCCAGTTCACGTCGGGCGAGGTCAAGATGAACGGCACCAAGCTCGAGCTCACGGCCGGGCCGTCGCTGTTCGCGGTGAGCGTGCCGATCACCAGCGACATCGTGCTGACGCTGAAGATCACCGGCACCCAGATCAAGGCCGACGTGGTCGAGCAGGGCGGTCAGATCACGCTCAAGAACGGCCACCTCGGCGGCGTGATCGACGCGGTGACCGCCGACACGATCCGCGGCCTGACCGTGGAGCAGATCGGCCTGACCCCCGAGGACTCGCTGCTCGACGCGATCTTCGGCAACGTGCTGGGCACGCTCCTGGCGCTGCCCAGCCAGCCCAACGGCTCGGCGCACCCCGGCTGCAAGACCCCGGACATCGACGTCGACCGCGACGGCCTCGAGATCTTCTGCGACACCGACAGCGACAACAACCCCGACACCAAGGTCGTCGATCTGTGCGTCGATGGCGACGGCACCGAGGTGCGCGACACGATGAACGGCACCGAGGTCGTCCACTGCACCCAGGCCAAGCTGCCCGACGGGACGCCGCGCTTCGTCGACGGCATCTCGGTCGAGCTGAACTTCGAGACGGCGCCGGCGACCCTCGTCGCGCCGTGATACAGAGAGGGTCTTTCGAAAAGACCCTCCCCCACAAAACGTGGGGCCCCCACCCGAAACGCGAGAGCGCCCGCTCGTGGGCGCCGGCGCAAGACGTGGGGGCGGACGTGGAGCGCGAGAGCGCCCGCTCGTGGGCGCCGGCGCAAGACGTGGGGCCTCCACCCGAAGCGCGAGAGCGCCCGCTCGTGGGTGCGGACGTGGAGCGCGAGAGCGCCGGCTCGTGGGGGCGGACGTGGAGCGCGAGAGCGCCCGCTCGTGGGTGCCGGACGTGGAGCGCGAGCGCGCTCGCTCGTGGGCGTCGGCGTAGGACGTGGGGCCCCCGTGGAAACGCGAGAGCGCCCGCTCGTGGGTGCGGACGTGGGGACGCGAGCGCCCATGATCGTGGGGCTGTCACCGAAGCGAGCGCGCTCGATCGTGAGCGTCGGCGTAGGACGTGGGGCCCCACCCGCGCCCGCGGCGATCGGGGTGGCGCGAGAGGCAACGACGGCGGGCGGATCTGGGGTAGGCTCGCAGCCATGTCGCGCCTAGCCAGACTGCTGTTCCTGACCGCGCTGGTGGCGGGGTGTGGCGGCGGATCGCTCAAGCAGGCGGGCGAGGAGTGCGTGGCGTCGTCGGAGTGTGACGTGGGGCTGGTGTGCAACCTCGGCGTGTCGCCGCACGTCTGCGCGGCGACCACGTCGGTCGACGCCCGCGAGCTCGACGCGGCCGACGTCGATGCCGATCCGACCGACGCGGCCGCCATCGACGCGGCGACCACCGACGGGCCGCGCCCGATCGACGCGCCGGCCCCGATCGACGCGCCGACGCCGATCGACGCGCCAGCGATCGACGCCCCGGACATCGACGCGCTGCCGGTCGACGCCGCCGAGCCGGTCGACGCCGCGCCGGACGCCTGATGCGCGAGCGCGGCCTGGAGTGGAAGGTGGGGCTGATGCTGGTGATCGCCGCGGCGGTCCTGGTCGGCTTCGTGTTCGTGCTCGGCAACTGGTCGCTGTCGTCGGGCTACACGATCTACGTCGACTACGATTACAGCGGCAACCTGCAGCCGGGCGCGCCGGTGAAGGTGGCCGGCATGAAGGTCGGCAAGGTCGAGGACGTCAGCTTCCTCGGCGGCAAGCTCGACCCCGAGACCAACCGCCGGGTCTACGTGCGGGTGGCGGTGTGGGTCGAGGACCGGGCCAAGGACAGCATCCGCCAGGACGCGGAGTTCTTCGTCAACACCGCCGGCGTGCTCGGCGAGCAGTACGTCGAGATCGTGCCCGGCCGCGACTGGGACCACCCGCCGGTGGCGCCGGGCGCGAAGCGCCTGGGCCGCAACCCGCCGCGCACCGACCTGGTGCTGGCGCGCCTCTACGACGTGCTCGACTCGCTGTCGCAGGTGCTCACCGAGGACAAGGACGTCATCAAGAACCTGCTGCGCAACAGCGCGAGCGCGGTGGCGTCGGCCGACGAGCTGTTGCGCGACAACAAGGCCCAGCTGGGCAAGCTGATCGCGTCGTCGACCGGGCTGGCCGATCAGGCGACCCAGACGCTGACCAAGCTCAACGCGGGCGTCGACGGCCGCGCCCTGGCGCGCACCGTCGCCGACGCCGACGCGCTGCTGGTCAGCGGGCGCCAGGCGATCGACAAGGTGACGCCCGAGGCGGTGGCGCTCATGACCGACGCCCGCCGCGTCACCGGCATCGTCACCGAGGATCGCGTCGACCGCGCGATCGGCGTGGCCGACAAGGCCGCCGACGCGGTCGGCAAGGCCGGCGGGCTGATCGACAACGTCGACGGGCTGGTCACCGATCTGCGCCAGGGCAAGGGCACCGCCGGCGCGCTCTTGGTCAAGGACGACGTGTACCTCGACGTGCGCGAGCTGCTGCGCGACCTCAAGCGCAATCCGTGGAAGTTCTTCTGGAAGGAGTGACGTGACGCCCGGCGGCGAGTCGCGCGCGCAGCTCGCGGTCGGCACCGCGGTGCTGGCGGCGCTCGTCGTGGCGGTGGTGTTCGTGCTCGCGATCTGGCCGCGGCTGTCGTTCGGCGGCGGCGCTCGCGTCGAGGTGGCGTTCGCCCACGTCGGCGCGCTCAAGGAGGGCGCGCCGCTGATCGTCGCCGGGACCGCGATCGGCCACATCGAGAGCATCACGCTGGTGTCGCGCGAGGGGCTGCCGGCGGGACACCCGCTGGCCGGCGAGGGCGGGGCGATCGTCGGCGTGCGCGTCGGCACGGCCGGGCGGCGGCGCTGGGCCGCCAACGCCGAGGTGTTCATCTCGTCCAAGGGCGTGCTGGGCACGCGCTACCTCGAGCTGGGGCCGCCGCCGGGCGGCGCGGCGCCGGGGCCGGCGATCGCGCCGGGCGCGCTGGTGCGCGGCGTCGATCCGCCGCTGATCGATCGCGCGCTGCAGCGCACCTGGGACAACCTGATGGTGTCGCGGCGGTTCTTCGACGAGGTCGGCCCCGAGGCCCGGGCGGTCAAGGTGGCGCTGACCCAGCTCGCGGCGACGCTCGCCGCGGCCGAGCCGACGCCGGGCGCGTGGGGCGAGCTTGCGGCACACGTGCGCGCGGCGATCGCCGAGGCCCAGGCGCTGGGCGACGCGCTCGACGCCGCTGGCGCGGATCCGGCGGCGCTGGCGGCGCTGGCGGCGCGCGCCGAGGCCACGCTGGCCCACGTCCGCGCGCAGGTCGACGTGATGATGACCGCCGCGGACCGGCTGGGCGCCGAGCTGGCGCGGGTGCGCGTGCTGGCCGATCGCGTCGCGCCCGCGGCGCTCGCGCGCCTGCGCGCGGTGCTCGCCGACGCGGATCGTCAGCTCGCGCGGGCCCAGGCGCTGGCCGCCAACGCCCGCGGCCTGCTCGCGATCCTGGCCCGCGGCGAGGGCAGCCTGGCGCGGCTGGCCAACGACCCCGAGTTCCCCGAGGACGCCAAGGAGCTGGGGCGCATCATGAAGCGCACGCCGTGGCGCATCCTCGGGCACAACGGCCAGCCCGACACGCACCCCGATCCGTGAGCGGCCGACGCCGTCGCGGCGCGCGTCAGGGCGCGGCCGGCGGGATGATCGCGAACACCACCCGGCGGTTGCTGGCGCGCCCGGCCTCGGTGCGGTTGTCGGCGATGGGCTGCGCCTCGCCGAACCCCTGCGCCGCGAGGCGGTCGGCGGCGATCCCGCGGTCGACCAAGTATGCGCGGACCGCGGCGGCGCGCCGCTCGGACAGGTCGCGGTTGGCCGCGCCGCCGCCGCGATCGTCGGTGTGTCCCTCGATGCGGACGCGCAGCGCGGGGTGGCTGGTCAGCACCGCGGCCACCTCGTCGAGCAGCGCGTACGAGCGCGCCTGGATCGTCGCCAGGCGCGAGTCGAAGTAGACCGGCTCGAGCGTCGTGATGGCGCCGTCCTGCAGCGCGACCTGCGGCCGCGCGGGACAGCCGCTCTGATCGCTCGGCCCGGGCTCGCTCGGGCACACGTCGTGCGCGTCGTCGGTGCCGTCGGCGTCGCCGTCGGGCGCGGGGCAGCCATCGGCGCTGGCCGGGGCGGTGGCCTCGGGGCAGCGATCGGCCGGCTCGAGGACGCCGTCGCCGTCGTCGTCGAGGTCGGGGCAGCCGTCGGCGTCGGCGACGCCGTCGAGATCCTCGGCGAGGTCGGGGCACGCGTCGGCGAGATCGCTGGCGCCGTCGCCGTCCGCGTCGGGCGGCGGCAGTGGCGTCGGCGTCGGCGTCGGTGCGATCACCTCGAGGCGACGGACCGCCGCCGGTGGGCGGCGCGCCGGCGGCGCGGGCTGGTAGCGCGCGGCCAGCACCACGCGGCTGTCGGGGGTGCCGTAGCCGCCGGCCAGGCCGAGGCCGCCGGCGGCGATGAGCTGCACCGGCGCCGCCGGGCCGTAGGTGACGCCGGTGAGGGCCTCGGCGTGCAGCCGGTTGGCGTCGGCGAAGGGCGCGCTGGCCGCGGTGGCCAGCGACGCGGTCACGCCCCACTCGACGGACGGCGTCAGCGCGACGCCGACGCCGGCGCGGCTGGTGAGCTCGTCGCCGACGGTCAGGTTGGCCACGGTCAGCGTCGGGCGAGCGCGATAGCCGAGATCGAGCGCCAGCCGGACCCGGCCCTGGCGCCGCGTCAGCACGACCTCCGGCGCCACGCCGAGGCCGGTGTCGCCGAGGTACGCCCCGGCGTCGGTCTGGGTCGGCACCGTCACCGCGGGCACGAGCGCGAGATCGAGCCCGTGGCGCGCCTGGCGCAGCACCCACCACTTGGCGGCCACGCGCGCGTCGCCGAGGCCCGACGCGGTGATCCCGCTGAGCGTGCCGTCGAGCGTCGCGGTCGACATGCCGGCGCGATCCTGGAACAGGATCACCGGGACGGTCGCGGCCAGCTCGAGCGAGCGGGTGAGCCCGACCGCGCCGCCGAGCGCGCCGCCGATGCGCAGATCGACCAGCCGGCCCAGTCGGTCGCCGCTGGCGGCGTCGTAGACGACCAGGGGATCGTCGGCGCCGCCCATCCACATCGCCAGCTCCCAGCGGCCGGGGGCCAGCGTGGTCGCGGTCTCGACGTCGAGCACGCCGGCGCCGTCGCCCGACAGCCGGAACCGCTCGACCGCGAAGCCGCGCTCGTCGGCGTGGGCCGCCGGCGCGGCGGTCGCCGCGGCGCCGACCAGCGCGAGGGCGCCGACCCGCCGGCGGCGGGCCAGCAGGGCGCCGAGCACCAGCAGCAGGGCCAGCGCGTCGCCGCCGCCGCGGCTGGTCTGGCAGCCGCCACCCGAGATGCCGGTGCCGTCGACGAAGCCGTCGCCGTTGGCGTCCTTGTCGCACGCGTCGCCCGCGCCGTCGCCGTCGGTGTCGGCCTGCGGGCCGTTGCCGGTGGTCGCGCAGTTGTCGACGCGGTCCGCCACGCCGTCGGCGTCGTCGTCCTCGTCGCAGGCGTCGCCGGCGCCGTCGCCGTCGAGATCGCCCTGGTCGGGGTCCGCGATCAGCCGGCAGCCGTCCCCGGCGTCGGCGACGCCGTCGTCGTCGTCGTCGTCGTCGCAGGCGTCGCCGGCGCCGTCGCCGTCGGTGTCGAGCTGGTCGGCGTCGGCGGTGATCGGGCAGCCGTCGCTCGGGTCGGCGACGCCGTCGCCGTCGTCGTCGAGGTCGCAGGCGTCGCCGGCGCCGTCGGCGTCGGTGTCGAGCTGGTCGGCGTCGGGCACCTGCGGGCAGCCGTCGTCGGCGTCGGCCACGCCGTCGCCGTCGAGGTCACCGTCGCAGGCGTCGCCGTCGCCGTCGCCGTCGGTGTCGAGCTGCGCGGGGTCGGCGACCCGGGGGCAGACGTCCGCGAGGTCGGCGACGCCGTCGTCGTCGTCGTCGTCGTCGCAGGCGTCGCCGGCGCCGTCGTCGTCGAGGTCGAGCTGGTCGGCGTCGGCGATCCGCGGGCAGCGGTCGGCGCCGTCGGTGACCGCGTCGCCGTCGTCGTCGTCGTCGCACGGGTCGCCGGCGCCGTCGCCGTCGAGATCGGCCTGGGCCGGATCGGCGATCGTCGGGCAGTCGTCGAGCGCGGTGGGGACGCCGTCGCCGTCGCCGTCGCCGTCGCAGGCGTCGCCCACGCCGTCGGCGTCGAGGTCGGCCTGGTCGGCGTTGATCGTCCGGGCGCAGTTGTCGGTGGCGTCGGCGACGCCGTCGCCGTCGTCGTCGAGGTCGCAGCGGTCGCCGGCGCCGTCGCCGTCGAGATCGAGCTGCTCGACGTCGATCACCCGCGGGCAGACGTCGGCGCCGTCGGCGACGCCGTCGCCGTCGTCGTCGCCGTCGCAGGTGTCGCCCACGCCGTCGGCGTCGAGGTCGGCCTGGTCGGCGTTGACGGTCCGGGCGCAGTTGTCGGCCGCGTCGAGCGCGCCGTCGCCGTCGTCGTCCTCGTCGCAGGTGTCGCCCACGCCGTCGGCGTCGAGGTCGGCCTGGTCGGCGTTGACCGTCCGGGCGCAGTTGTCGGTGGCGTCGAGCGCGCCGTCGCCGTCGTCGTCGGGGTCGCACACGTCGCCGGCGCCGTCGCTGTCGAGGTCGGCCTGGTCGGCGTTGGTCACGCGCGGGCAGTCGTCGAGCGCGTCGGTCACGCCGTCGCCATCGTCGTCGAGGTCGCAGGCGTCGCCGGCGTGATCGCCGTCGAGGTCGGCCTGGTCGGGGTCGGCGACGCGCGGGCAGCCGTCGGTGGCGTCGGCGACGCCGTCGCCGTCGTCGTCGGGGTCGCAGGCGTCGCCGGCGCCGTCGCCGTCGAGGTCGGCCTGGTCGGCGTTCACCACCCGGGCGCAGTTGTCGTCGGCGTCGGGCGCGCCGTCGCCGTCGTCGTCGAGGTCGCAGGCGTCGCCGGCGCCGTCGCCGTCGAGGTCGGCCTGGTCGGCGTTGGCCACCCGGGCGCAGTTGTCGGTGGCGTCGAGCGCGCCGTCGCCGTCGTCGTCGGGGTCGCAGGCGTCGCCGGCGTGATCGCCGTCGAGGTCGGCCTGGTCGGGGTCGGCCACCCACGGGCAGCCGTCGGCGGCGTCGGCCACGCCGTCGCCGTCGTCGTCGAGGTCGCAGGCGTCGCCGGCGTGGTCGCCGTCGAGGTCGGCCTGGTCGGGGTTGGCCACCCGGGCGCAGTTGTCGGTGGCGTCGGCCGCGCCGTCGCCGTCGTCGTCGAGGTCGCAGGCGTCGCCGGCGTGGTCGCCGTCGAGGTCGGCCTGGTCGGCGTTGGCCACCCGGGCGCAGTTGTCGGCGCCGTCGGCAACGCCGTCGGCGTCGTCGTCGGGATCGCAGGCGTCGCCGGCGTGGTCGCCGTCGAGGTCGGCCTGGTCGGGGTTGGCCACCCGGGCGCAGTTGTCGGCGCCGTCGAGCACGCCGTCGCCGTCGTCGTCGGGGTCGCAGGCGTCGCCGGCGTGGTCGCCGTCGAGGTCGGCCTGGCCGGGGTCGGCGACCAGCGGGCAGCCGTCGGTGGCGTCGGCCACGCCGTCGCCGTCATCGTCGAGGTCGCAGGCGTCGCCGGCGCCGTCGCCGTCGGTGTCCTGCTGGCCGGGGTCGGCCACCCGCGGGCAGCGGTCGGTGGCGTCGGCCACGCCGTCGCCGTCGTCGTCGGCGTCGCACGGATCGCCGAGGCCGTCGCCGTCGGTGTCGAGCTGGGCCGGGTCGGGCGTGGTCGGGCAGCCGTCGCTGGCGTCGGGCACGCCGTCGCCGTCGTCGTCGGGATCGCAGGCGTCGCCGGCGCCGTCGCCGTCGGTGTCGAGCTGGGCCGGGTCGTAGCTCCGCGGGCAGCGATCGGTGACGTCGGGGACGCCGTCGCCGTCGGCGTCGGGGTCGCAGGCGTCGCCGACGCCGTCCTCGTCGAGATCGGGCTGGCCGGGGTCGGCGGCGAGCGGGCACTGGTCGCTCGCGTCGGGCACGCCGTCGCCGTCATCGTCGGGGTCGCAGGCGTCGCCGGCGCCGTCGCCGTCGGTGTCGACCTGGGCCGGATCGGGCGTGGTCGGGCAGCGGTCGGTGGCGTCGGGGACGCCGTCGCCGTCGGCGTCGGGCGGCAGATCGTCGGCGGGGTCGCGGGGATCGGTCTCGCCGGCGTCGCGGCGGCCGTCGTGGTTCGGGTCCTCGGCGCCGTCGCTCATGCCGCCGTGATCGGTGTCGGCGATGATCGGGCTGGTGCGGGTGCTCGGGTCGGCGTCGGGCACGAAGTGGCCCGCCGCCACCGCGGTGTCGGCGTGCGGGGCGGTGACGCCGGCCTCGGTGCCGTCGGCCACGCCGTCGCCGTCGCTGTCGAAGTCGCGCAGGTTGCGCAGGCCGTCGCCGTCGGTGTCGGCCGCGAAGTCGGCCTCGGCGCCGTCGATCACGCCGTCGTCGTCGGTGTCGGCGTCGTCGGGATCGGAGCCCAGGAGCGCCTCCTCGGCGTCGGTCAGGCCGTCGCCGTCGCGGTCCGACGGCGTGGTGCTGTCGTCGGCGGCCACCCGCGGGTCGCGCTCGCTGGCGTCGACCGCGCCGTCCTTGTCGGTGTCCTCGCTGCCGTCGGGCGCGCCGCCGCGATCGGTGTCGGGCAAGAGCATGTTGGTGTGGCTGGCCGGGTCGGCGTCGGCGACGAACCGCCCGGCGGCGATCGCGGTGCCGGGGCCGGCCGCGGTCACGCCGCGCTCGGTGCCGTCGAACAGGCCGTCGTTGTCGCTGTCGGGGTCGAGCGCGTTGATCGCGCCGTCGTGGTCGCCGTCGCAGCCGAAGTTCGGCTCGGCGCCGTCGACGACGCCGTCGTCGTCGGTGTCGGGGTCGTCGGGGTCGGTGCCGAGCCAGGTCTCCTCGGCGTCGGCCAGGCCGTCGCCGTCGCGGTCGCTGGGCGCGGGGGCGTCGTCGGCGGCGACCCGCGGGTCGCGCTCGCCGGCGTCGACCCGGCCGTCGTGGTCGGCGTCCTCGTAGCCGTCGCGCAGGCCGCCGTCGTCGCTGTCGGGATCGAGCGGGTCGGTGCGGGTGGTGGCGTCGGCGTCGGGCTGGTAGTGGCCGGCGGTGACGTCGGTGCCGAGCTGCGGCGTCACCACGCCCAGCTCGGTGCCGTCGAACAGGCCGTCGTTGTCGCTGTCGGGATCGAGCGCGTCGATCAGGCCGTCGCCGTCGGGATCGGCGGCGTAGCTCGGCTCGGCCTTGTCGGCGACGCCGTCGTCGTCGCTGTCGTCGTCGTCGGGGTCGGTGCCCAGCGTGGCCTCCTCGGCGTCGGACAGGCCGTCGCCGTCGCGGTCGCCGGCGACGATGGTGGTGACCACCAGCGGGCCGACCAGGTACGACTCCTGATCGGACATCACGCGGTAGGTGCCGTGGCTGATGGTCGCGCCGGCGGTCAGCGCCGGGTTGGTCGCGACGGTGAGCGCCAGCGTGAAGTCGGTGCCCGCGGGGATGTCCGGGGTGGTGCAGGTGACGACGCCGGTGCCGCCCACCG
>Ga0075163_10000694_pt1 | contig 44082 bp, 33 predicted proteins | sample JI1023141ADNA_FD_71478 | JGI IMG/M metagenome (GOLD analysis project Ga0075163, IMG submission 71478) | Wastewater effluent complex algal communities from Wisconsin, to seasonally profile nutrient transformation and Carbon sequestration -... | ecosystem: Engineered > WWTP > Effluent > Algae...
TAATGACGATTATTCTGAACTTCTTTATACCGATATTATTAACGATATTATGGATAAACTATCCAATCTTCTTATATCTATTCCAGCAGCAGCTTAACACTATCTTATTTATGATGACTATAATAGGTTTTGTTGATAGTCACATTCATGGACAGAGTAAAAATTTTCCCAATGTGCAAATAGATCATCGTATCTCTCACTTTCTGGTTCGCCTTTAAAACTTTCATGAGCTCTAGGAAAAAAGAACGAACTACTTCTTTGTCCTGTCAGACCATCTCTGGCCACCCTTGATCATCATTGTAAACTACGAATACCATCTTTTGTGCCCTTAAATTATAAAGTGATAAATAAAGAAAGCTATAATACAGCTACGATACAGCTACAATACAGCTACAATAGCTGATATGTTAAACATATCAGCTAAAAACTAGCTTTAGCTAGCCGCGCAGCAGGGCCAATAGAGCAGGGTTCGTAAGGGCTTACAGCTTCAGCTTCGTTTTAGCGGATCGCCGCCCTTACTTAGTAGAGATACTCGACCTTACCGATAATCGTGCTATCAGTAACACTTAAGTTGTTATAGTCGACGGTAATAAGAGTATCAGCAGGAATGTGGGCGCCACCAATCTTACTTTGACCGATAACATGTTCTGTAGGTTCACCAATCTCATAATCTTTAACCATATAAATGGTCTGTCTTACGTAGGTAGGTGTTAAAGGTGAATATGTGTTAGTCGGGTTATTCTCAAGATATACTTTGTTATTTGTGGTATCTTTTGAAATTACACGTCCCATATTATCGTTCTGTGAAAGATCATCGAGTCTTAAATAGAAACCAATCTCAGTATATTGAGTAACCGTCGGACTTACACTAACTTCATATCCGAGAATCCAATGCAGCTTATTAGTAGGATTTTCCGAACTTACCGTATTTAAGATGCATGTATAAACACGAGTACCGATCGAATCAGTATATGTAACCTTCGTGCCAGCAGTGTAGTTTTGCGAGACCCATGCAGCAGCTGGTGCAACGACTCCAGTAATAGCACCGATAATGGTGTTCTTGCTAACACCCATCTCTAAGATGTTTCCTTGATGGACTGCAACGGTAGTAAAACTTAATGAAAGAGCTGAGATTGGAAATGGGAATGAAACAGATGCACTTACGGTCTGACCAGCAGGCGATGTAACCTTTAATGTTCTACAGGCAAAACGACCACCAGTTGGAACACTTTCTTCTTGAATCGTTAATAAATTAGGTTCACGAACATCGACGACACGAGTCTTAACTGGATTTATAGAATGTGTGTGGTTCTCTGGGCAGACAGTGGGTTCTGTCTCCGACCAAACATATTCATCACGATCATCATCAATGCAAAAAACTCTATACTTATATACCGTTGTCATTTATATATTTATACATTATATTTTTGTATAAATAAATTTTCCGAAGGTCTCTTTAGTTTATTATTTCAAAATACTTAAGGTCTAAGGTTTAGCTCGAAAATCTTTAACTCTATAAAAGAACTCAGATATTTTTGATCTATATTAGGCATTATTTAGTTTTTAGTTTCCATGACCATATGATAAAGATTCATACTACCACCTATAGTCAAATTATTTCCTTGAAATCTAACATATGGAATAAGAACATCCCAAACATCAAGACTTGAATAAAAAGTATATTCATAATAATAACCAACATTCAAAACTTCTATACTTACTGTTACACGTCGTCCATCTGTGCCTGTAGCATCCGCATCTGCATAGAATCCAACTCTATAAACTGTATCATCTGTATTGCCAACAATTGGTACGCTATTAAGAGTTACACGATTATCTATATCCCATGTTGCACCATTATCGAGTGTTTCAATATATAATTGATTGAAGTTTATTAAATCAGATGTAAATCCAACATTAAATTGATCACTATCTCTTATACTAAAGATTACATGATAATTAAAACCTCCTTGCCCAGTTCCTCCTATATAAAAGTTATAATTGCCAATTCCCACACCTGGATAGACTATTCCTATAGCTCCACCTGCTGCTGGTAAGGTAAGACGCAAGCCCCCCAGACTCGCTCTATAAGATGTGGTACTTACGGGAAGGCCTGAACGACTTGGAGCAGCAGGATTGCCAGCAATATTCATAGGAAAATTAAAATCTGCATTAGTTACCGTACTACTTATCGGAGTAAAAATATATACTCTCCTTTCTGTAAGAGTCTCTCCAACAAGCCCTGTTAAACCAGTCGCTCCTGTAGAGCCGCGACCACCAGTAATACCAGGATTTGCAGGTCCTGCTCGACCAGTTGGACCCGTTAATCCTCGAACTCCTGTAGGACCCGTCAATCCCTGAAATCCTGTTTGACCTGTCGCCCCGATTGACCCAGTTGGTCCAGTTAATCCTGTAAAACCTGGAGAACCAGTGAATCCTGTAAATCCAATATCTCCAGTTCTTCCCTGTGCACCAGTACTACCAGTAATACCAGTTGCACCAGTAAACCCTTGTTGGCCGGTTCTACCGATTGGGCCAGTTGCCCCTGTAAGACCAGGGATACCAGTCAACCCTGTAAAGCCTTGTATACCAGTTGTACCGATAGGTCCTGTAACTCCGTTCTGTCCTAGGACTATCTTCCAATCAGTTCCTAAAGCAATTACTGTGATAGCATTGACAATATTTATTCTATATTGCGTCTTATTATCTATAGTATCTCCACCAGTTGTCACGACGGTTAGAGTATTAGCAGAATTAAGATCCGATCTTGTAATTGTATATGTGGTTCCTTCACCTGTAATTAAGGGAAGGGTCATTGTAATATTAGATGAACCAGCATCTACTACATAATTTTGGAATCCCGGATCTAAAACGGTATTTGTATTTACTATTATAATCATGGATTAATCTACTCTTATATATTTATAACAATATTTTTGCTAAGCTATTTTATTCACGAATATTATTTACTTAGATACAAACAAAAAATTTGCTTATTCTTGCAACTATAATATGAAACATATATTCTATTATTCTATTTATCTGTTATTGTAATAGGTAATAACGATACTTTCAATATTAGCTGTTAAAAGTTTAGACCCATTCGTCTTAACATTAATCTCAAAGACACTATCAAGGATTGGAAGATTTTCAATTAAACCAAGATCATTTAAATCTCTTTCAGTATTGTTTAACTGCTTTTCAGCAATTACTTCAGAATTTTTCAAATCATAAACTTGAACTGTGTAGTGATTCAATCCAGGACTCATATAACTAGTAACTTCTATATGAGTAATCTTCCAGTTAGATTGGAAAGGAATACTTGCAACAACTTTATAGACGGACGATTTAACACTAGCTAATGGGTATATAACAATAACTTTATCACCGCGAAAAACTCTATTATCTCGTAATCTTAAGATATCTTCTATAATATGGGCAGATTCAGAAGAGAGAGGATTACTAAAAGTAAACGCTAATGACCCACCTCTATTCTCAGTGTTTAATCTAGTGTTATCTAATACTTGTGCATCAATATCATCGTTTACAAGAGTTACATTATCATTAGTAGCAAATCCTAGACTTACAGAATAACTATATTCACTCATTTTATTCCTTTATATATGTATCATAGAGATTTTTGGTCGAAAATAAACAATAACAATTAATAATTGTAATTAATAATTGTTTTCTTTTGATTTATTCATAAGGGCTAACAATTCATGTTTTACCAGGGAATTTGCATATACTGAGAGATTACATCGATAACTGGTTGACCTGCAGATCCTCTAGTGACAGCAATTTGGGGGATTAATATAGTCGTCGCAGTTGGCAAAGTTACATTATTAACTGCAAATGTGGTAGTAAAGGTGAAGGCCGTATTTAATCTTGAAAAAGTTACGGTTAAGTTGCCTCCACCAGGCGGAGAGAAGAAGGTCGCTCTCCAAATATCTGTACTATTAACTGGAAAATTGGCTCCTAATGTTGTTGAGTTTGCTCCACCAGCACCATCATTTCTTTGTATGGTCCAGTTTGCTCCAGCAGTACCTCTAAAAGCAATGAAATTCGTTGTAAAATTATTTACAGCTGCAACTAAACCTACGGTAAAGATGCTAGCAGTCTGAGTAGTACCTGCAATAGTGGCAGCATAGTAGAATCCACCATATCCTGCCGTACCTCTAAAACATAAGCCAGCGTTATGAGTAGTTCCCGCTATATTACCAGCAACGTTCGTTGTTTGATATCCAATCCTACGAATACTAGTCTTAAGATTCGTAGTAGCAACGTTATAGGTTACTACCGTACCAGTAGTAACATTATTAAACACTAATAGATTGACAGAGGTTCCATTACCATTCGCCTCCCAGACCATGATTTTGTTCGTATAAAGAAGATTCGATCCCGATCCAGTTAGACCTGTAAGACCGAAAGATCCAGTTAGACCCGTTAATCCAGTAAAACCGCGGACACCTGTAAGACCAGTTGCACCTGGATCACCTTGTATTCCAGTAAGACCAGTCTGACCCAGAAAACCAGTACCTCCTCGTAACCCAGTAAAACCAGTTAATCCTGTAAATCCTTGCAATCCAGTAAAACCTGTTATACCTCTTAGACCCGTAAAACCAGTTAATCCCTGAAAACCAGTCTCTCCTCTAAACCCAGTTACACCCAAGGCTCCAGTAATTCCTGGAACACCAGTTAGACCAGTAACTCCAGGAATTCCAGTTGCTCCAGTTAAACCGCGTGGACCAGTTGGCCCAGTCAAACCAGTTAGACCATTCTGTTTAATAACTGCGATCCAATTAGTGCCAAGAGCAATAAAATTAACTGCATTGCTGATAAAGAGGTTATGAGAGAGTTGTAGATCTATAGTATCTGCTCCAGAAGGAACTATAGTAACAGTGTTTAGATTGTTAAGATCGGTTCTTGTAATAGTATAAGATGTTCCTTCACCAGTAATTAAAGGAAGGGTAAGAGTTATATTAGAAGAACTAGCATCTACAACATAATTTTGAAAACCTGGATCTAAAGTTGTATTTGAATTAACTACTATTATCATATCGATATATATTATTAAAGCAATAAATTATTTTTTATGTAAAATCGATATATTTATTATTAAAGCTAAAGTATTTTAAAATTGAGTTCTTATATAAAGTCTACTCATAGCTCCATCAGCTCCCGCAGGAGCTAAAACGTTGGCACTACTAAAAGACATTGTTGGAACTAATAGTGTCGTAGATGAGGGTATATTAGTGTTTATCGTATTTGAATAAGTTGCAAGATCGGTTGGATAAGCAAGATAGACTAAGGTACAATCAACATCTGCTGCATTTGGTAAACAAGATATTATCACACGAAACATAACATCGATTGTAAGAAGCTCATCGAATGGAGCTGGTAAAGCAACCTTAGTTGCTGCACCAGCACCATCGTTATGCATTAATTGCATACCTGTATCGGTTGAATCGAACCCAAAACCTATAATATTTAAGAGTGTTGAAGGGTTCGTTCCTGCTGCTATAGTAGCATTAGCGGTTAAACCTATTATAGATCTTCTACCACTTCTTACTTCATTCAAATATGCATACGTAAAAGATAGATAGAAACCACCTAATCCAGTAGCATTTCCTCTCCAAAATTGTGTGGCACCGCCATTACTTGTATTTATTACAATTTGGTTTATGTTTGCAGTGGTTTGAAATGTTCTCCTACAAATTGTTTCTGGATAAGGTCCAAAAGGTGCAACATCTGTGAATGAACCACCAACATCACCAGTTACCGTCCTGTTAAGCCCCAATTGATCTTGTGCACCAACAGTATTACCATAATACTCTAAGTTCCACATACCAACCTTTGAATTATCAAACCAATCACCTTCCATCGGACCCTCAATTCCCTGTGCGCCAGTATCACCCGTCCTTCCATAAGCCCCTGTAAATCCCCTCTCACCAGTAAACCCAGTAAATCCGACAAAACCGGTTACTCCCTGTATTCCTTGTAAGCCAGTCGATCCTGTAAATCCAGGATGTCCAGTAGCTCCTAAAAATCCTGTCGGACCACGTACACCAGTCGGACCTGTAAATCCAGGAATTCCCTGATTACCTGTTAAGCCAGTAAACCCGATAAGACCTGTAAAGCCAAGGGGACCTGTAAGACCTGTAAGGCCTGTATAGCCAGTAAGACCTGTAAAACCGGGTAGGCCAGTTGCACCTCTGATTCCTTGCGGTCCGGTGCTGCCAACTGGACCAGTAAGACCGCTTTGTGGCATTACGACGATCCAATCATTGCCTAATGCAATTATAATTATCGACCATTTACTCAAATTTCCATTACCAAGGTCTATAAAAGGCATGATATAAGATGAAGAGTTATTGATAGTATTTCCGCCACTGGGATTTACTGTAACTGTATTTGCAGCTGATAGATCATTTCTTGTAATGGTAAAAGTAGTACCTTCACCAGTAATTACGGGTAATGTAAGAGTAACATTAGAAGAGCTGGCATCGACAACATAATTGCGATATCCAGAATCTAAAGTTGTATTTGAATTAACTAGAATAATCATTATTATAATTTAAAGCAATATTTTTAATATAAACAGATATCTGTTTATATTAAAAATAATAAAGTAATCACCGTATGACGATCACTAATCCTTTAATAAATTGAAAGCTACAGTTTACAGTTATTTACTTAAATAATCTGAACACTAACGGCACCTCTAGAGGCAACGGGTGCACCAGTCCTAGTATGTAAAAGCGCGATTCTATCGAATTGTACGACAGATACCGTATTTACTGCATCTGTACCAGTAGTTGCAGCTCCAGTGATTGTTACAGTTAGAGCAGTATTAGCTCCGTTTAATCTAAGGGTGAAGGTACGTGTAGTTGCTCCACCAGGTGCATTATTAAGTCTTACAGTTAAGTTGCTAATAGTCGAAGCTTTAGTAATTACAATTTCAGTATTATCTTCATTGGTATCCTGATCACCATATAATAAAAAGTTATTCTGTCCTAGATTAGCACCACTATTCCAATATGCGAACATACCTCCCTGTCCATCTGGTCCAGTTATACCAGTTAAACCTTGGGGGCCTTGTGGACCAGTAGCACCAGTAAAACCTGTTATACCTCTGATACCCTGAGGGCCTTGAGGGCCAGTAGCACCAGTAAAACCAGTGAGACCAGGAATGCCTTGGGGACCTTGTGGGCCAGTAGCACCAGTAAAACCAGTGAGACCAGGAATACCTTGAGGACCAGTTGCACCTGTAAAGCCAGTAAGACCAGGGATACCTTGTGGACCAGTTGCACCTGTAAAACCGGTTATGCCTCTAATACCTTGGGCACCCTGAGGGCCTATCGGTCCTGTTTCACCAGTAGCTCCAGTAAAACCAGTAATACCTCTAATGCCTTGAGGCCCTTGGGGTCCAGTTGCACCTGTAAAACCAGTGAGACCAGGAATGCCTTGAGCTCCTTGAGGACCTTGTGGACCAGTTGCGCCTGTAAAACCAGTAAGACCTGGTATACCCTGAGCACCTTGTGGGCCTTGTGGACCAGTTGCTCCTGTAAACCCTGTTATGCCTCTAATACCTTGAGGACCTTGAGAGCCTTGAGCGCCTTGAGCACCTGTAGCGCCTGTAAAACCTGTTAGACCAGGAATGCCTTGTGCGCCTTGTGCACCTTGGGGACCTTGTGCGCCTGTAGCACCTGTAAAGCCAGTAAGACCGGGTATACCTTGAGCGCCTTGAGCGCCTTGAGCGCCTTGAGCTCCTTGAGCACCTTGTGCGCCTGTAGCGCCTGTAAAGCCAGTAAGACCAGGTATACCTTGTGCGCCTTGAGCACCTTGTGCGCCTTGAGGACCTTGTGCGCCTTGAGCGCCAGTTGCTCCTGTAAAGCCCGTTATGCCTCTAATACCTTGAGCGCCCTGTGGACCTTGAGCGCCCTGAGCCCCTTGTGAACCTTGTGGACCTTGAGCACCCTGAGCACCAGTTGCACCTGTAAAACCAGTAAGACCAGGTATACCCTGAGCTCCTTGAGCACCCTGAGCACCCTGAGCCCCCTGAGCACCCTGAGCACCCTGAGCACCCTGAGCTCCTTGAGCACCAGTTGCGCCTGTAAAACCAGTAAGACCGGGTATACCCTGAGGACCTTGAGCGCCTTGAGGACCTTGAGCGCCTTGAGGACCCTGAGCACCTTGTGGGCCTTGTGGACCAGTTGCACCTGTAAAACCAGTAAGACCAGGTATACCCTGAGCACCCTGAGCACCCTGAGCACCCTGAGCTCCTTGTGGACCTTGAGCACCAGTTGCACCTGTAAAACCAGTAAGACCAGGTATACCCTGAGCTCCTTGAGCACCTTGTGGACCTTGAGCACCCTGAGCTCCTTGAGCACCCTGAGCACCTTGAGCACCTGTAGCTCCTGTAAAACCTGTTAGACCAGGAATACCTTGAGCACCTTGAGCACCCTGAGCACCTTGAGCACCCTGAGCACCTTGAGCACCTTGAGCACCTTGTGGACCTTGAGCACCTTGAGCACCTTGTGGACCTTGAGCACCTTGTGGACCTTGAGCACCTGTAGCGCCTGTAAAACCTGTTAGACCAGGAATACCTTGAGCACCTTGTGCACCTTGAGCACCCTGAGCACCTTGAGCACCTTGAGCACCTTGAGCACCTTGTGGACCTTGAGCACCCTGAGCACCTTGAGCACCTGTAGCGCCTGTAAAACCTGTTAGACCAGGAATACCTTGAGCACCTTGTGCACCTTGAGCACCCTGAGCACCTTGAGCACCTTGTGGACCTTGAGCACCTTGAGCACCTGTAGCGCCTGTAAAACCTGTTAGACCAGGAATACCTTGAGCACCTTGTGCACCTTGTGCACCTTGAGCACCTTGTGGACCTTGAGCACCTTGAGCACCTTGAGCACCTTGAGCACCCTGAGCACCAGTTGCACCTGTAAAACCTGTTAGACCAGGAATACCTTGAGCACCTTGTGCACCTTGAGCACCTTGTGGACCTTGAGCACCTTGAGCACCTTGGGGACCTTGTGCGCCAGTTGCACCTGTAAATCCAGTAAGACCAGGAATGCCTTGAGCGCCTTGAGCACCTTGAGCACCTTGAGCGCCTTGTGCTCCTTGTGCTCCTTGTGCTCCTTGTGCTCCTTGTGCTCCTTGTGCTCCTGTAGCGCCTGTAAAACCTGTAAAACCTTGAACTCCTTGCGGGCCTTGTGCGCCTTGCGGCCCTTGTACACCTTGTGCGCCAGTAGCGCCTTGTGAACCAGTTGGTCCTAAATAATTTATACAAACTGATCCGATTGGTCCAGTTGGTCCAGTAATTCCTGACATTTAATTATATATATAATTTTAATAGATATTTAATGTGTGTATTTAACTTATAATAGAAAATAAAAAAAGACTTTATTATTCTTTAACTCATTTATTTTATGTCGCGGTATATATATTATAGTTAAAAATTGATATAAAAATTTCACGGAGTGTTTCGGCATATACCTACATTGAAATGCTTAGAATAGATCAGGAAGATAAAAGAATATCTTTTGATCTAAGAACGGAGCTACAAGATATACAGGTTGCCGCCCGAGAATGGTTATTAAAGCGTGAAACCACATTATATAATGGAGTCCTATATGGCGGATTTTTTTGTGATCCACCTGGCATGGGTAAAACCTTAAGTCTTATATCAACGGTTCAAAAAAATCCAGGTCCTATCTATGATTTAATGTCGAGAAATCCCTCTATAACCCTCGTTGTCTGTCCTCCACTCGTCATTAACGTCTGGGCAAATCAAATACGACAACATACTAATCTTTCTGACAGATCAGTAATGATCTATCATGGTCAGAATCGCCACAATTTAGATTTTAATAAAGATACTTTATTCGTAATTACAAGCTATTATATAGTAAGGAATGAATTTGACTCTTTAATGAATGAAGAAGCAATAGATCATGAACCAGATGAATATATGGATGAACCAGGATTCAAGGAAGAATCCCTCTTTAATCATAATTTCTACAGAATCATACTTGATGAAAGCCATCTAGCCAAGAATTATAAGGGAAAACTAAGTATCTCATTATCATATTTGCGATCGAAAATTAAGTGGATCGTAACAGCTACCCCAAGAATTAACAATTTAGATGATGATTTTTCGTATTATAGATTCTTACGGTTATATACGAGTCGAACGACTTGGAGAATGATAGTGCCTAATACGACTAGCCATTTTTCAGAGGAAAAATTAGAGAAATTAAATCGATGCTCATCTTTAATGAAAAGAATACAATCAGAAATCTGCTTAATAAGAGATAAATCATTACTGAATCTTCCAGAAAAAACCGAAGAATATCTTACACTTAAGTTTACACCAGAAGAACAACTCTTCTATGATTCACTCCAAATCTATGCTCTTTCAAGAGTAAACTTATTGGAACAGGCCATCCAAAATGAAACATTCGCGCAATACGCAAAAGCACTTAAAAAGAATGTCCTTAGCCTAATTTATCGTCTAAAATTAGCAACAACGAACTGTATGTTCGTTCTTGATTGTATGCCACGATTAAAAGGAGTAAAGAACCTACAAGAAGCAAAAGCAGTATTGGATTTCTATAACAAAAGTATTAACCGAAAGGAAGAATGTGCAGTATGTCTAGACCAAGAAGCAGACCATATTTCAGTATGTGGTCATAAACTATGCATATCATGTTGGGATAAAACACTAAAAAAACAACTGTCTTGCCCATTCTGTCGTCATCAAGTTCTATCGGTAAGACCAGTTGCAGAGGCCAAGGCCAGATCAGTTAAAGTAAAAGAAGAATCAGTTAATTTTGGTCTACAAGAAAAGAGCAGTAAATTAAACCATCTACTATATTTATTAGATAAGCATATTAATGGTAATAAAGAGAATGTTGTGATTGTATCGCAGAGCATCTTAACCTTAAATTACGTACAAAAACATGTTGACGGGATGTACCCTAACTCTGCAGTAAGAATCGATGGTTCATGCTCATTAGAGGATAGAAATAAAAGCATCGACCTTTTCCAGAAAGACCCAAGAATTAAGATTATGTATTATAGTTTAACATGCAATCCTGAAGGAATTACCCTTATTAGAGGAACCGTCTTAATTCATATGGATCAATGGTGGAATAAAACAGGTAAAGTATCACAGATTAATGACCGCATTCACCGTATCGGACAGAATAAAAAAACGAAGATCTACTATTTATGTATGGACAGGACGATCGAAACAAACATCTTCAAGCTACAAGTACGTAAAGAGAACATAATTAACTACAGATTCGAAGGACAAGACATAAAACCTAGTCTTTTAAACCACGATTTCGACGCAGAAGCTAATCCATTCAATGCTGCAAATGCTTTTAATGTAGTTAATGTATCAAGTCCAAATGCATTAAACCAAGATAATGCTGATGATAATGCTAATTCTGATGCTGATGCTGATTCCGATGATGTTGATTCCGATGATGCTGATGCTGATTCTGATGCTGATTCTGATAATGACGTATTAATAAACCAATAAATCAATATATTAGCCAAATAAAATTAAATCATAAACAAATCCTTACTTTGCCTCTTACCTTTACATTAAAAAATAAAAAGTAATTGGTGCTATGATGATGGTACCATTAACAGAAATGAAAGATTATTATTTAAGACACAAGAAGATACATTAAAGAAAAGATAATGGGTAAACGAAAATAAAATTGGGTAAAAATAGGTAAATGAAATAGAGTAGTGGTTAATAAATAGGGAAAATGAAGTATGGTAAATTAATAATGTTGCAAATAATAGTGATTAGTTAAAAAAATGATCAGGTCTAATCTTATCTATTTACTTGATATTATTTATGCAAGTACAGAAAGTAACGGGAGATTGGTTAATTACAAACCTTAATGAATGGATTATCACTGAAAACAATGATGTATTTTTAAAATATTATTTTACAATTTTTAATATCAGTAAATGTGCTATGAATACGAACTCATCTGATGTTACAATCAATATTACAGAATCTACCCAGAAACTCAACCTTATTAAAATCTTCTACTTCGATAATCAAACAATATATATTCACTTATTTAACCCAAATAACGAATTAATTGCTTCTTTCAAATTAGCAGACAACTATAAAAAGAGAATACTAGATTTCAACCCATTTAGTGCAGAAATTGAGATAACAAAAGATAAACTTAATTTTGCAACTCATGGATGGTCTTTAATCTTTAAAGATTCAAACGGAGCTAATAGTGAAAGTTGCAAATTTAACATTAAAATGAACGATATTTTAATAGGTACTAATTCTTCATTTATTGGAATAGACTTATCTAAGCTTGATATTATAATTGACATGATTACATTTACAAAGTTAGAGTTTAAAGACTGTTTAAACTTTACTCTTTCTAACAATAATAATCTAAATCTGTCTTTTTGGAAGGAAATAATAGATACTAATGATAGTTGCTGAATCTAAGGCTATATGTTCGAAAAAACTTAATCTATATTTTGCCTCTATTATAGATCTTCTCTTATTAAAAGAACTTTGATTACAGGTGATAATTAAAACACTCGAAAAATAGAGGTTTGCAACTTCTTTTAAAGTATTAATAGTTATTTTTGATAAGTTTATTATTAAATCATTAACACTAAAATTACTTACGGAGGAGTTATTAACTTTAGTAAAATTACTTACGGAGGAGTTATTAACTTTAGTGAAATTACTTACGGAGGAGTTATTAACTTTAGTGAAATTCTCTCTTATAGTAAATGTATTATAGTCAACAAGCATAAGATTAAATGCATCTAAGCTAAGATAATTAGATAAATTCTTCTTTGCAACTGCTATTATATCGTTACTATTAGAAAAACCATTGAAAGTTTTATATTTATCTTTTAATAATAAAAAATATAAATAGAACTCACCGCCAATACCATATATGGTATTAGCTTTTAAACATTTAGGTTCTTTATTTGTTTTATTATAAATAAAAATATTATTTATATTGTAAATATTATTTATATTGTAAATATTATTAATAATATTTATAATCTTTTTATATGATTTAAGATAGGTCTGCTGAAATGTGTTTATCTTTCGATAAATAACAAGATTATTAATAATTGTTGGTATATAAACAGCTTTTTCTGAACAGATTTGTACTACTCTTTCATTATAAATGTTATAAATTAAACATTTAGAATTTTTAGAATCTTTATAAAGGATGTATGAACTTGAGAAAGCCCATGCTTTACCAGATTCACACCATTTGTCATTACTATCGAGAAATTGAAATAAAGGTGGATAAAGCAATCTTTCAGCCCTACTCTTGGATAAGAAAGGCAAATCAACCTTATACATACTTTTACTACAAGAGATAGTATATTAAATTAAAATAAATTCAATTTATATTTAAAATTGATAATTTAATTATATTTTAGCTTTATCTTAACAAATGACTGAATATGTGTCATTAGGTGGTTCATGTGCAACAGCTTTTAACATAAGAAAGTTTGCTAGTACACATACTTCATATCCATTTGATTGGGCCAAGATTTCCATAAATCAGCTAAATGCTGTCTTATCGAATGATTTCAAGGATTATGAAAATCTTGTGGTAAAAAAATTTAGTATAAACCATCCTTTAATTATTACCGATAATAATGATAATGATATTATCAGTAGTGAAGGCAGTTTAATCCTAACTAATTCTTATGGAATATCATTTGCTCATACAATCTTAGAAAGAGATAAACTTGAGAATTTTATAGATAATATAAAAAAGAAAAGAATTAAAGCATTTAGGGACTTAAATAAAAGATCAGAGGTAATTTTTGTCAGGTTAGAGACAGGTAAATTAAATAGTAAATATAATGACAGATTAATGCTTTTATTAGATAATCTTCAACTATTTTTCAGTAAGAGCTTTAAACTCTTACTAATCGTTCACGAAATTAATAAAGACTTAATTAATATCAATAATCTTATTAATAATAATAATAATAATATCGATTTACATTTCTTTAGCGAATTTAGTAGCGACTGGAAATACCCTTTTATTAACTGGGAATCAATTTTAGCTAATAACTGCTGACTTCAGTTGCGACTGTCCCCCTTGTGTTAATCAATAAAGTAATTAAAAAATAGAAACTTTGTAAAATAAAGAAACTTTTGTAAAAATAATTTACGAAGGAATTATTAAACTAAAGAGACTTTTCAGAAAAAAAATGAATGGGTCTTTGTGTGTGTTGTAATAAATAAAAATAAATAAATAAATAAATTATGAATAATACCACATTTCCGCACAATTGGAAAGAATTGGTAAGAGCTGGACCACCAATATTTCAGTTATATCTACAATATTTATATGATGGTCAGGTTAGATATGGTCCTAACACTATCGTATTTATGCAGGTAGGTATGTTTCATGAAATGTATGGTGTAGAGAATGAATTAATGCATGTTGGCTTGGTGTCACAACTCTCTCATAGTTTAAATATTCAAATGACAAGGAGGAAGAAGAAGATAAAAGAGAATTCACCAAGAAACTATTTAATGGCTGGGTTTCCATCAGTTCATTTAGATCGATATATTAATACCATGGTTAGTGATAATTGGACGGTCATCGTCGTCGATCAAATAGAAACATTAAAAGAATTAGAGAAAAAAACGATCAGTTTACAGCAGAACCCTGGTTTTATGGGTTTGACGGATCTTTTTAAAACTGCTTCGACAATAGAGGAGGAAGATGATGAAGACGAGGATGATGATGAAGATGAAAATGCTGAGGAACAAACAGATAGAGATAATGATAAAGATAAAGATAAGAATACTGCTGCTAAAAAAGGTAAGAAGAATGTTAAAAATGTTACAAATGTTACAAAGAATAAGAATAAGAATAAAAAGACGGTTAGTCGTTATATAGCACAAGTTTGTAGTCCCTCAACATTTGTTGATAAGACTATGAAAGATGAAAATAATTTTTTGGTAAGTGTTTTTTTGCAGGAAGATAAACTTTCTAAATCATCTGCAAACAGAAAACTTAGTGTAACTACTTTAAACGAAATGACATTACTCTCGGCTGGATGTTCTGCTATAGACCTTACAACTGGTGAAAATTTTAGCTATGAGATCTATAGTAATATAGAGGATGAAGGCTTAGCAATAGATGAAGTTTATCGCTTTTTGTGTACATTTCAACCAAGAGAGATTATTATTAATAGTGAAAACTTGAAAAAATATAATGAAGAAATGCTAACATCTAAATTGGACTTGCACAATATTCCACATCACATAAAATTAAATCAGGTAAGAAATGATTTTAAAAAGATTAGTTACCAGAACTCTGTATTACAGAAATGCTTTCCTGATCATGGAAGTCTAACCCCTTTAGAATTTTTGGATATGGAAGTAAAAGGATTAGCAGCTTTATCTTATGTATTAATGTTACAATATGCCTATGAACACAATGAAAGACTTATTAATAATCTTCCGAGACCTAAAATTTTAGATACTTATGCCTTAAATAAAAGACCAAAAAACCTAATCCTCTCAAATAATACTATAAATCAATTAAATTTAATACCTGAAATGGGATCGACTAATAACAACAATAGTATTACTAAGGTATTTAGATCTGTTTTTACGATTATAAATAAAACATCGACTGCGATGGGATCGCGTCTTTTAAGACATAGATTTTTAACACCAATTACAGATCCAGATGCATTAGAAGAACATTATTCTCGGATAGAGGCATTGCGACAGACCATACATTTATCAACGGATAGCTCTAAGAACTCTACAAGTGTTATTTGGAAGGAATTAGAGAAACATTTAAAAATAAAAGATGTTGAAAGAATTAATCGCAAAATAAGTTTAAAGACGATTCAGCCATTAGAGTGGATTGAACTAGATCAGGATTTAATTAAGGTTAATCAGTTATTAAATGTAATTAAAGTAGCAGCGAAAGAAGCAGTTGTATTAGATAAGTTTATGAAAGAGAAAGAGGATGTTATTAAAAATTTGGTAGAGATGCAAGATTATTATAAGAATGTCTTGGATTTAGACCAGGCTGCTAAATATACTTTATCAGATGTTGAAGATAACTTTTTTAAAACAAATTTTGATAGTGAATTAGATAGTATTAGCTTTAAAATAAAACACTATGAACAGTTCTTTAAAACTCTTACAAGGAGTCTAAGTAATATAATAACACCTGGTTCAGATTATATAACTCTTAAAAGAGGAGATGGTGGTTTTTATTTAATGGTTACAAAGACGAGATTTGCTGTTTTAAAAACTAAATTTCAGGATCCGATAAATTTTAGCATTGATACTACCAATTATACTATAGATCCAAAAGAATTAGTAGAGACACCTGTATCGAAAAAGAGTTCGAATCTTAATGTACAGAATGAGACTTTAACCAAGATGTCGTTAGAATTGGCAGTATTACATGAGGAGTTAAGAGCCCGAGTAATCGAAAAATATTATAGTTTCTTGGAGGATTTTTCAAAGAAATTTGGTAAAGTCTTAACACATATCTCTTTAATTATAGCCAGAATCGATGTGTTAAAGAGTATTGCAAAAGTTGCTGATGAATATAACTATTGCAAGCCTGAGATAATTAAGAGCGAAACTGATGATTCATTTATAGTGGCAAGGTCGATGCGTCATCCAATTATTGAAAGGATTAACCAGACTGTAAAATATGTTCCCCATTCGATCTGTCTAGGAAAAGTACCTAAGGCTATCTTATCGCATGATTCAAAAGATTTGCCTAAGGCTATCTTATCGCATGATTCAAAAGATTTGCCTAAGGCTATCTTATCGCATGATTCAAAAGATTTGCCTAAAGCTATCTTATCGCATGATTCAAAAGAAAACAGAGAAGAATTAAATGTACAAGATGGAATGCTTATTTTCGGACTTAACTGCTCAGGTAAGAGCAGTTTAATGAAATCTGTGGGTATTAATCTTATCCTAGCACAAGCAGGTTTCTATGTTGCAGCAACATCATTTAAGTTTTATCCATATAGTCAGATATTGACTCGTATAATCTCAGAGGATAATCTTTTCAAAGGACAGAGCACTTTCGAAGTTGAAATGACAGAACTTCGTGGAATTTTAAGTAGAGCCAAGAATAGTCAATGTCTTGTACTAGGTGATGAATTAACACATGGTTCCGAAACTACCTCAGGATTAGCTATTGTTGCAGCAGCGACAATAACTCTTGCTAGGTCTGGTGTGAGTTTTATATTTACATCTCATTTGCATGCATTAAGTTCGATGCCTCGTATTAAGGAGTTACCAAATGTGCGTAGTTATCATTTACGTGTTATATATGATGAAGCTAAGGATATATTAATATATGATAGAACTCTTAACGAGGGGTCTGGACAGGCTATTTATGGTTTAGAGGTTTTACGTTCATTGCATATAAACCAGGAGTTTTTAGGATTAGCGCATGAAATAAGACGTGAAATTATGGAAGTTCCTAGTAATATAATTGCAATTAGGCAGTCAAAGTATAATAGCGATTTATACATGAATGAGTGTCAGATATGTAAGGGGTTAGCAGAGGATACTCATCACATCTCAGAACAATGTAAGGCGAATGAAAAAGGTTTTATAGATCATTATCATAAAAATGTGTTATCAAATTTGGTAGTCTTATGTAAGAAGTGCCATTTAGCAGCACATGGAAAATCAGCTGATAACAAGAATTTAAAGATTAATGGTTGGTTAGAGACGAGTAATGGAATTAAGTTGGATTATACATGGCTCTAAACTTAATTAAGCACAGCTCTTTCTCCCTAAATAACCATTAATTAAAATCCCTCTATAAATCTAATATCTGAGAAATTAAGATATTGTTATATAATAGGTATGCGGAATAATAATAATAATAAAAATAAAATTACTACTAAAAAAAAGGATAATGATTTACAAGATTACTATTTGTTGCAGGAAATGGGAAAGATGGATGGTTTAGATTTAGTAGAGCTATTAAAGCAAATAAAGTATTTGACTCAGACTAATAATATAAATATAAATGATAATAGGAATAATTATCAGATTGGTGGAAATGGAAATAGAAATAAAGTAACTGAAGCTAAGAAAAATACGGAAATAAAATTAATAACAGATGATAAAAAGTTAGTTAATAAAAAGTTAGTTAATAAAAAGTTAGTTAAGACTGCTAATCTTAATGATTTAAAGGAGCAGCCATTGGAGTTTCTTACTTTGGAAAGATTTTTAGCATATTTTCCTAGTCTTAAAATGAGTAAACCAGAATTTGCTAAGAAATTTACGGTTAGTTATAAAACACCAATCTCATTATTCGAGATATATTCAAATATACCTGAAAATCAAAAGTCGGTTATTAAGAGTAAGGATGATGTTAGATGGAGGAAAAAGGAGGAGGTTATCGATTATTTTTATGATATTGTGATAAAGAATCGTCATAAATATTTAACGCATTTTTATAATAGCTTTTTTGAGTTTAAAGACCCAATGGAGCTTTCATGGAAAGATGGCCCAGAGATTAACGTAATTTCAACCAATAGTGATAAAAAGAATGGATTAAACTTAAGTAAAGATGAAGAGCATAATGCTATAAGTATGCAAAAGAATGATGCAAGCAGAAGATTAATACGCAATCTCTTCTATAAAGATATCTTGGATTATACAAGGATTACAAATTCAGTAAAATCGAAGGTTAGTTTCTGGCAAACATTCGATAATCTTTATAATAAACTTATATTAGAGGATAGATTGTTCGCACCATCGAGTATAGATCTTTTCTTAAAGAATAAAAGAGGTGACGAAAAAGCAGCAGATGATAAGGAAGTTAATTATGTAACTATGTATTATTTAATTCAGAATTATCAGCCTAAAGCTAGCATATTAAACCCATATACAATCTATTATATAATAGATAGATTATTGCCAGGTACGAAAAACTTGTTTACACCTGTATTAAGTTGGGGATCATATTTAATGGCCTTCATGCACTTACCATATACAAAGAATTATGTGGGTGTCGATGTAATTCCGAGAGTGTGTAAGAAGGTGGAATTTATGGCTGATTGGTATAAAAAGAATTATAAGGAGGTAAAGGATAAGACGGTCGATATATATTGTCAGCCAAGTGAGACCCTCTTAAATGATAAAGAGTTTTTAAGGAAATATACGAATTTTTTCGACTCAGTCTTAATGTGCCCGCCATATTTTGATATGGAAATATATGAGGGAGAGAGTCAGAGTGTTAACTTATATCCTAACTATAATGAATGGTTAAAAAATTATTGGGAAGATACAGTTAAATTATGCAAGAAAACACTAAAGCCTGGCAGATACTTTGCATACATAATTAATGATTACTATGATTTAAATAAGAATTTTTACCCCTTAACGGAAGATCTAGCTAAGATTAGCAGTAAATATTTTAAACTACTGAACATCTATACATTATATAATCGTACATCACCCTTAAGAGCAAACCATAAAGATAGATCCGAAAAACTATACATCTTCAAATAGTAGCCCTTTTTTGAAACTGAAGAGACTAAAGAGACAAAAAAACCCCCTGAATTTTTATTGTTTTTATTTTTTTTGTCTTTTTTTAGATTTTCAAGTTTTGCGATTAAATTTACGATTAACTCACGATTAATTAATCGTAAATTTAATAATTTATAAAAAGCGAAGGTAGATACCTTGCTTTAAAATAATAATCTTGAATTTACTTTTATATATAAAATGGTTAATTTATTCTGTAAGATTTTCATTCCACAAAAATGATAAATAATAAACCAAATTGTAATTAAGTATTACTATTAATATATATTACTATTAATGACGGAAACTAAATACAATAGTACAATTTTTAGTAGAAATATATATTTTACATTAGAAGAATGGGATGATTTTATAAGAGATATTCAAAATGGATGTAGATTTAAAATATCAGCAGTTAGATCCAACTCAGATAAACTGCTTAACCAATCATTGTGCAAAAAAGATGACAAAGTAATATTTAGAAGCTATAGCGATAAGCTATATCGTTATTTCATTGTATCGAATGATGACAGAAGGAGAATTGTTCGATTTTTATTTAATCATTCTTGAACTCTTTATCTTTTATTTCTACTTTAAGTTCTTTATTATCTTGTTTAGTTTCTTTTTCAGACTTACTAACAAATTTTTTATCATTAGATAAAATAGCTTTAGCGAACTCTTCTTCGGCATTCTCATATATTTTCCCATAAACTGGAAAATGCAGAATCATCTGACGTAATTCATCTAGTTCTTCTTTAATATTCTTATCTAATAAAAGATCTTGAATCTTCTTGTATTCCTGCATAGCCTTTTCTTCTGTTGAATATATTATGTAAGTATATCCATCATCATTATCACCAACAAAATTTTCAATAAATATTATTTTTCTGAATAACTTTTTCTCTGCAGTCCTATCATAAACAGTTTGCAAATCAATTCTTAAATATTTTTCCAAATTCATTAAAGTTTTTTCATATGCATACCAGCGACCCATCTTATTCTTATTTTTTTTATACGTAATTAAAAAATAATAATAAATTATCAATTTATTTATATATCTTTTTTAAAAAAGGCTATAATTACACGAAAAATTTTTAAAGTCTCGTAATGACCATGTGCACACAAAATGCTTTTTAAAAAGAACAAATTCCCTTTCTTCTGTACATAATGCATATACTGGGGTTTTTTTCGTGGTTATTTTTTCATGAGGTAAGGTTCCAGCAAGAACTTCTCTATTATCGATCCATAATGGATGATCTTGTTTAATTATTAAACTATTATCAATCTTTATAAATTTATTATTCATACCAAATTTTATGTTGTGTAAGACGGGTACTATCCTGTTATCATTAGTTATTAACATATCTCCCTTACACACTTTTTGTATCTCTTTATCATATTTTTCATTATCTCTATTTATAGTGGTAACAAGAGTCTTACAATAAATAGACCCCATGCGTTTTCTTGAATAAATTACAGAATTTGTAGCTAATATCTCTGCATTACCTGATAGAACTACCGAATAACATTTTTCATTGTTGCTATTGCTATTGCTATTATTTAGTTCATCGGGACTAAATTTCCATTCAGCAAGTTCTTTCTTAAATATCCAAACAATACTATCGTCACTATTAATAGCAAGAGTCTTACCATCATATGAAAGGGAAACACACTTTCCAAATCCTTTAGCTATAATCTTTTTATCAGATGGTACTATTTTTAATTCTTCAATCCATTTATTCTTATCCTTCTTAAAGATCCAGACAGCCCCAACATTATTATTATCATTTGGACCACCAACCGCTAATACATTACCACAACTAGACAAACAAAGCGATGTTCCCTGTAAAGATTCACTAACTTTGCTAGTTAAAATAATTTCTTGACAATACTTATTCTTCTCTGTCTCTCTTTCCTTTTCCTCATCCTTTTCCTTATCCTTTTCCTTATCCTTATCCTTATCCTTATCCTTATCCTTATCCTTTTCCTTATCCTTATCCTTTTCCTTATCCTTATCCTTTTCCTTTTCCTTTTCCTTCTCATTCTTATTCTTAAAGATCCAAATTGCTCCCATACTATTATTACTACAAGGACCACCAACTGCTACGACTCTACCATCATATGATAGACTTAGTGAAAAACCAAATTCTGCAAGATTAGCCTTTTTATCATAACTACTTAATTTTATTATTTGAATCCATTCTTTTGTATCTATACTCTTTTTAAAGATCCATACAGCACCTAATGCTGATGTTGCCCTTAACTCTGACCCTAATTTTGAATCTAATCCTGAACCTAAGTCATAAGGCCCACCAACAGCCAATGTTAAACCATCCCCAGAAAGGGCAACAGAATATCCTTGTAAAGGTTGACCAGTAGAGTTACCAATTAACTTTGCATTTTCAGTCCATCTATCTTCTTTTACTCTACTAAAAATCCATGTAGCGCCTATACCACAATTATCCATAGAACCACCAACTGCTAAAGTGTTACCATTATAAGATAGTGATAGTGAATTTCCTTGATGTGAATCACCAATATTATTGGACCCTGTTAGGATACAGGAAAGAATCCATTTATTTCCATCTCTAATATAAATATGTGTTTCGCCAACTTTTACATTTTCTTTACTTTTTTCAGAATAACCTACGGCTAAGGTATTTCCATTTGCCGATAGACATAATGCCGAATGTTTATAGTCATTTAATTCAAATATTTTATCATATAAATTTGTCATCACAAAGGTATTAGTATTAAAGCTATTTTATGCTATAAATCAGCTTTATTAGTATATATTTAGAATAAAATTACTAAAGCTATTTTATTGCTGCACGAATTTGCTAAAGCGAATAAAATTTGATATAACTTTAATATTTACTCTTCTTTAATTAAAAAAGAAAACAACGAATGAATAAATCTTTATCTGAATATTTAATTTGTGATGCACCTGATGCATTATATGATGAATCTTTTCAATGTCCAATAGATCTACCTTATAAAATAGATGTCTTTCAACAGCAAGCTGCAAAAGCAATTCATAGTGAACATAATGTTCTGTTATCATGTGCAACAGGATCTGGCAAGACCGTACCATGCTTATTTGCAATTCATTACTATTTAAAGAAGAATAAGCGAGTGGTGTATACGAGTCCTGTAAAATCATTAAGTAACCAAAAATTTAAAGAATTCTCCGAAAAAATTCCAGATGTCGGAATAATGACTGGTGATATAAAATGTAATCCAGATGCACAATGTGTTATTATGACTACGGAAATTTTACGTAATATGCTTTATAAAGATAAAGCGACTACTACTGCTACGACTACTACTGCTACGACTACTACTGCTACGACTACTACTGCTACGACTACTACTGCGACTACTACTACTGCTACGACTACTGCTGCGACTACTGCTGCGACTACTACTACTGCTACGACTACTACTGCTACGACTACTGCTACGACTACTACTGCTACGACACTGAATAGTAGTAGTAATAATTATTTTGATACGGTAGAATGTGTAATTTTTGATGAAATACACTATATTAATGATAAAGATCGTGGTAAGATCTGGGAAGAATCCATTATTATGTTACCACCACACATTAAGATTCTCGGATGTTCTGGTACTATTAGTGAACCAGAAAAATTTGCTTCCTGGATTGGCGATATTAAAAAAATACCAATTCATTTAATTAAGACCTTAAAAAGACCTATACCTTTAAATCACTATGTTTATGTTGATAATATTGATAATATCTCTAATATTGATAATATCGTTAGCGATGATAAGGATGATAAGGATTCGAAGAAAGGTATGATTCAAATAATGAAAGAGGATACTTTTCTTTCAAAAAATTATAGTTTTGTATATGATGTATATCAGAAAAAATGTGTTGATCCATTAACGAAGAAAGTTACAGCAAAGGCTAAGAACATGAAATATGCAAAATCACAATCACCATACAATTTAAACACTTTCATAGACTTTTTAAAGAAGAACAGATATTTACCAAGTCTTATCTTCGTATTATCAAGACAGAGAGTAGAAGAATATGCAGCAGCCATTCAAGTATCTTTAATAGATCATGATGCAAAGAGCCAGATAGGCAAAGTTTTCGATTCATGTCTTTCAAAATTCGGTAATCAATATAAAAAGTTAAATCAATATAATCAGGTACGTGATCTTTTATTAAGAGGGATCGGTATACATCATTCAGGATTGATTCCAGTCTTAAAAGAGGCTGTTGAAATATTATTTAGTAAGAACTTGATAAAAGTCTTATTTGCAACAGAAACATTTGCGATTGGTGTTAATATGCCAACAAAGACGGTCGTCTTTACAGAATTTGTAAAACCAGATGCTAATAATGATGATAAAATAAATAATATTAATAATACACGCATTTTAAAGACTGATGAATATTTACAGATGAGTGGAAGAGCTGGTCGCCGCGGCTTAGATAGCACTGGAACGATTATTATCTTTCCAATAAAAGAGTTACCTAATTTAAATGAAATGAAAACCATGATGACTGGTAGTGTAACTAGTATAAACAGCAAATTCTGCCCGGGATATCAATTTATACTTAAATGTTTAGCGAATGAAAAGGATTTGTGGAACATTCTTGGTAATTCATTAAAGAAAAGACAAGATAAAGTAATAGAAGAAAGTTTGACTAAGGAAAAAGAAGTTAGGATTGCTGATTACGATAGATTAAAACTCTTAATAAAAGAAAAGTATGGTGAGGATATTCTCGAGCTGGCTAAAACCTATAATAAACTTTATCAAGAAACATTACCAAGAATGATTGGATCAATGGTATTAAAACCAGTTAAAGATAAGAATATTGATAATCAATTAACAGAGCTAAGTAAGAAAGTTACGAAAACTTGTTATAAAGAATATTTACAATTGCTAGAGCTAGAAGAATTAATAAAGATAAAGGATGATAAAGCATCAAGTGGTGAGGATTTAGATCCTATCTTTAATTTTCTATCCTATCTTGGTTATTTAATAACAGATGTAAATAATGAATGGAATAACACAGTTAAAGGTATTATTGCATCTGAGATTAATGATGCAAATTGTATATTGTTAACTGAAATGATTACAGAAAACTGTTTTGATACTCTAAGTGGACCTGAAATGTTAGGATTATTAGCTATTTTTATCGAAGAACCTGATAAAAATTCAGGACTTTCTTATGAAGAGAAAAAATATAATCTACCACCCAATCTTAAAGATGCAATTGATAAAGTTTTTGATATTCGTGATTATCTAGAAGAATTAGAAGAGAAAAAAGTTTTGAACTACAATATTTCATTAGATACTAATTGGTCGATATACCTAGATTTTGTAGAAATAGCCTATTTATGGGGTAATAATGCTTCTATTCATGAAATCTATGAAATAAGCAATATTTATGAAGGAAATTTAGTAAAGAATATGCTTCGTTTACAAAATATGGCCGAAAATATCATAGAAATATTTAAACTTCACGAAAAACATGATTTAGCAAACAAATTAGAAGAGACCAGCAAATCTATTATACGAGATATCGTAACAAATAACTCATTATATGTTTAACCTTAATAAAAATAGCTTTATCAATTAAAAATTGATATTATTTATTTATTTATCTCTTCTTACCTTATTTATCTTATCTTAAGAATGGGAAGTGAGGGAAGTAAGTGTAGAGCACCTGATTGCCAGAACAAACGTATAAATCATATTAGTTATTGTGCTAGTCATAAATGTTTATTTTCAGATTATCAATGCAGTGAAATAAGGGTTAGTGAAAATTATTGTAGGCAACATAAATGTGGTATATTTGGGTGTGAATCTAGAATTAGTGAAAAGCATTTTTATTGTGATATTCACATTTGTAGTATTATTACTTGCATTAAATCGAAGATGGAAGACGATGTTTACTGTGAAAAACATGAAAATCACCATTGTGTATTTCCAAATTGCTTTTTTCCAATCATAACAAATAAAAGAGCGAAACAAAAACAGGTCACATGTCCAACTCATACATGTAATATTGAAGATTGTTTTAGAATCTGCACAGATTCCTCAAGATTCTGCATTAGTCATAAGTGTAAGACTCTTGAATGTAATCAAATAGCAACTAAAAAACATGGATTTTGTAGACCACATAATGAACATGAATGTGATAAAACTAATGTATTATTTAATAAACATGCTCAGCATTTAATATAAATTTATTGACATTTTGTCAATAAATTTACCAAAGGTCATTTATCGAATGATTTAGAAAATTTATCTATTATACTTTGTAATTCACTAAAATGAACAATCCTCAAATAACTCTTTTATAATATCCATCATTTGTTGATTTTCGGAACCAAAACTTCCTAGTCTTCGACCATTTATTGGTTCTCTGTATTCATAAAGTCATAGTATAAAATGATAAAACTTATCGAAACATATTTTTAAAAGGCTAAAAAATTTGATTTTTTTTATTAATACATTTAAAAAGAGTTAATTACAATGATGAGCAGACAAAGTTTAGCACCTTTACCAATTTATACTACGAATAATGCTAATAATAATAATGGTATAGGAGAAATATTTACACATATTCAAAATGGGGTACAACCAGACTCCAATAATTATTTAGTAATTGAATTATTACATATAATTAACCAGATTCCAGCAGGATTAGGTTGGTTAGCTTGGTTAGGTAAATTTATCTGGCATTGTTGTATTGTTGCAAGTATTAACTTCTTAATTAAACATTTGGATTCAAAATCTTTTTTTAGAGCTTTTGAATCACTATTATTTTTTTCTTTTGAATTTTTACCATGTATTGGCTACAATGTAAAAAAATATAAGTTCGATATATTATGTGGATACAATACACATGACCAAAATTCAATATATCATGCAAAAGTTGCAAAATTCTTAAATATTAATGAAGCATACAATTCTTCCACATTCTATTTTTCTGATGCATCATTAATTGCACCTACGACTGTTAGGTCCCGTGTTATTACTAAATACTATAATAAAAGCTATATGCCAATAATCTTTTATGCATCAAATAAAGCTCAACAAGGACCACACACAGAATTCATTCTTTATTATTGGTCACCTGATATTCTAACAAACATTGATAGTATTGATTGCACGAATAATGTAGTATCTAATCAGGCATTTTATACTTCATATGACTTTACAAGTAATGGTGCAATGCTTAATTCTGTTGTTAGTAATCCATTAATTCCGATAAAGAACTATCAAAAATTAGATGAAATTATTAATAAGTTTACCACTATCCAAAATTGCTTAGGTTACAAAAATGTAAATGCAATTTCTATTGATGGACCACCTGGATTAGGTAAGACTTCTTTCATGGATTATTTTGCAAATAAACATAGAGATGATTACCACATCATTTATATTGATATGATCAAAAACTATAAGACAAGTTTTGAGAGCATTTTTAGTACTATACACAAAAAATTAGATGAATATAGTAGAGTAGTAGGATATGAATATGATGAATATGATGATTTGCCTTGTAAGACTGGTATAGTCATTATGATAGATGAACTAGATAAATATTTAGATATGCATCTTGAATATCTTCATAATAAGGATGAGAACAACAAAAAAGATGAAGAAAAGGCAAAGGAAATTGCAAAGGCAAATGGTAAGGGTAAGGGAAAGGGAAAGGGAAAGGGAAAGGGAAAAGGAACACAAATGGAAGATAAAGAAAAAGAATATGGTTATGGCAAGAATCTAGATCAGTATAAAGTAAAGATTTGTGATACTCCAGATTTGGAGAGTCTTTATATTCCAAAATTACCACAAGAGCCAGATTATAGCGATGGCGATGTGATCCGTGTAGATCAGCTTGATAATTTTTATAGTAATAACTTTAAAAATGCCAATAATGAAAATGAATGTGATAATACTATTAGAATTTCAGCAAATGAAAATTTAACTAGGAGTGCTAAATTTTTAAAGAAGGAATTATTGTACAAACTATTTGAATTGATTAATATGAAAGTAAATAAACCAACATATCTTATATTTTGCACGAATAATTTTAACTCTATGTGGGCAGATTTATCGGAAAAGCATTATAATCATCTTAAAGCACTACATAATCGTTTTATAAAGATACATTTTAATTATATAAATAAAGAAAATCTTATTGAAATCTTAGAAGATATAAATAATACCTTCGGAAAGAAACTACAGTCAAGTTTCTTAAATAAAGACCAGTTTACTGAAATCGTTTCTACTCTACCAGATAATCTTACACTAACAGTTAGAGAGATGCATCACACTCTTATACGCACAATGTATAATATTGAAGATTTCGTTAAGATTCTATTAACAGAGAATGGTGTCGATAAAATAAACGATTTTAAAGAGATTATTAGTGAATCAGTCGAAAGTGAAGAGGAAAAAGAAGAAAAAGAAGAAAAAGAAGAAAGTGAAGAAGAGCGTGAAGAAGAAAATGAAAGGAGTGAAAAGAGTGAAAGTCCCGATAATTTTAATGATAATGATGAAAATGATAATTTAAACAATAATTAAACAATATAGATAAAATATTTAAATATTATATATGAGCAATCAATGCCAATGTTTGACATTAAAAAAAGAACAATGCAAGAATAAAGCACAAGCTGGTAGCATCTTTTGTGGAAGACATAAAGACTGTGCTAATCCTTTTTCTACGAAGACCGAGATAAAGGAAAAGGCACAGACTGAAGCAATAACATCTATAATTCAAATCCCTAAGCTACCAGAAAGATTGAAGGATACTGCTACTATACCGACTGATCTAGCTGAGAAAGTAGCAAAGGATATAGTTACTAAGGTAAACAATGGTTTGACCGCTGAGTCAGCCACTGCAAAAACGCTTGATGATTTAGTAGTCGAATTAGGTTTTACTGATATTGCAGATCTAACTGATTTGACCGAAGCTGAAATTGATTATTTTATTAGTACGATACTCTTACACGAAAATCAGGATAAATTGTCCGATATCATTCAGAAAAAGATTGATGAACAATCAATAAAGGATCCACATGCCAAATTAATAATTAAGACACGGGAATTATTACAGGAATTAGCTGCTAAATTCTGCAGATGTATTAAAAAAGTATTAGATAAAGCAGATAATAAAATGACAGAGAATATCGCAGTTGCAATATGCAGAAAAGGAGTTATTAATAGCCGAGGGTTAAGTATTCCACGATTTAGCTGCAAAACATATCCTGATCCATCGAATAAAAGCAAATATGAAGATACACCAATCTTCTTACCTAGTAAAGATCGCAAAAAGCTTTTAAGTCTTCATCCAGGTTATCAACTCTACCTATCAAAGGTTATTAAAGGAGATCTTAAAAAATGGGAAGAACTATCTAAAGCTGAAAAGGACCAATATTTTAAGAAGGTCTAAACTATTTTTTAGTACGACTTAAAGCAATACTTTCATTTACTGGTCTTCCATTTTCTAGATGCTCTGAAAGATTAGCTGCCATCTCTGGATCTTGCAAGACCTCCTGTAATTTCGTGTATATATAATCTCTCTTATATACTCCCTTACGATTCTGTGATTTAAGCATTATCTTATCTCCTTGCAACGATTTTAGATGCGGAATCTGGTATTTTAGCATTTCAGACTTTAAATATTCACTTAATTCTCTTTGTTTGGCCTGTAAATCTTTAATTAATGATCTTATACCCTTAATTTCATTATCAAGTTCAAGCCATTTATCCTGTACTTGATGTAGTTCCAATATTTTTTCTTCTGGTACTTCTGGTCTATTATTTTTTTCACTATTTAACTCGTCATCCAATCCTTCTAGACCATTTGCTGGTATCGGCATATTTGACTGTAAAAGATTTCTTACTTTTGAAAGCATTTCCGTTCCACTCTCTAACATTTGATTTACATTTACCGGCTGCTCACTAAGATTGGTGAAATCATTATCATTATTATTATCATTTGCTTTACTAATACTAATACTCTTATCTAGTGATTTACTGGATCTAACAGTATTTTTAGTATCTAGTGATTTAGTGGATTTAACACTATTTTTAGTATTAACCTTCTTTGCTGATATATATTTTCCTACACTAATATTAGAAATAACGGATTCATTATCTATATTATTAGCATTATTAGCATTATTAGCATTATTAGCATTATTAGCATTATTAGCATTATTTGTATCATAATTATTATCATCAATATCCTTTCTTTCATTAATATTGCTATTTTCACTGTTATTCTCAACAGTCTCCTGATTTTCATTATTTCTAGCCTTAGCTGCTCTCCTTGCAGCATTTCTAACGGAATTTAATCGAAAAATATCTTCATTTGGAACACTTAATGGAAGATTTCCCGTATAATCCAATAAATTAATTCCTTCATCCGTCTTTTGTAAGAACCAATTTTCATCTATTGGTGACTTTACCTTTTTTGTAGGTATACCAAAGGTTATTTTATCGGAAAATTTATTGTTATTATTGGTATTATTGTCATTATTATTATTATTATTTCCAGTAGCTATTGATTTTTTAAAAGCAGGTCTAGGTAAGCGAATACGGCCATTAATCACTTCATTATTATTACTTGCAATCTTTTTATCATTCGATATTATTTTTGCACTCTCTATTTCTGTTTCTGTTTCTGTTTCTGTTTCTGTTTCTACTTCTATATTTTCTAATTCCTTTTTATCCTTTTCTACGCCTTTCACTACACTTTTTTCTATTCTGTTCCTAAATATTTCCTTTTCTCTAGGTCTTTCTCTATCTTTATTTAAACTTAAGCCTAAGCCTTTTTGCTTTTCTAATCTATCTACTTTAACTACTCTATCTGATCTTTCTCTAATATCCTTCTTTTCTATATTGTTATTTATTTTGTTAATAGTCTTTTCAGGTACTTTCTTTTTTACACTATGATTATTGTCCATTAAATGAATTAATTTATTAATATTACCACTTTTATATAATTCAAGCTCTTCATCAAGAGAATCACTCATATTCTATATATGTTGTAAAATAAAGAAATATAATTATATTTTACGAATCAAAAAAAAATGATGAAGTTTTTATTCACTGTCTTACAAATAATATAGCACAAACAAATGGATACCAATAAAGATAATAAATTTATGGAGAGAGTGGCTGAATCAAAGCTAAAATATAAAGAGAGTACAATTGCTTCTGCATTAACAAACCATATGATACGTGTTATAGAGCAGAAGAAAGATTATTTGCAGAATGAAATCTTAAACGCAAATTTAAATGACTTAATTGAATTATTGTGCAAACAAGAGCTTTCAGATAGTCATTACCTTTTAAAATTAATTGGTATGGAAAAATATCCATACTATGTCACAGATTGTTATAACTGTTTATCTGCGGGTTTCTATCATATTGGTGCTGGCACAGTAACACAAGAATTTACTCTGTTTCATGATAAGGTATGTTCTATTTTAGAATTAGATAAGGATGTAGTAAATATTTATTTTTATCCAAATAAGGATAAAATTGCTGCTGTATTTTTAAGACTCAATTCAAATATATTTAAGGGCGACAGTCCTCTAAAGCGAAGCTGAAGCTGTAAGATTTAGCCCTTATGAAACTAAAGAGACCCTTATTAGCATTGCAGACCTAATGTTAGACAGTTTACGAATTCACTATTACCTCTGTAAAATGGAAAGAATGCTTTGTTTACCCAGTGAAAATGTAAGCCATCATTCATCTTGGTATTAAATAAAGTTATTGTATTATCTGGTTTGTTATCAACTATTCTAATAGGATCTGGAATTCCCCAGATTATAATATTTGAGGAGTTAAATTTAACTTTAAAATCACCATAGTCGAGGAATTTAAAGATATCTTTGTATGAATAAGCGATACGAGAGATACCTTTTTGTATATCAAAACAATATTTACATAGATAGAAATTTCTAGGTAATTTAGTACTTAGAATATTCTTAACGATCGATTCATCAAGGTCTGAAAAATAAAGGTTTATTTTTCGGTTTTCCTTATGACAATCTTCACTTGATGAAGAGGACGTGGATCGCGATCCACGTACATTTAATGGCATGTCATTAATTATGGCGCATTGTTTGTCATTATTAATGCTGTTAGTAAGGTATAACCAAGATAGTTCACAATCTAAAAGACTAAAGGTGCTCTTGGTCACAAAATTCTTGCGATGAATCTCAATACCTTTAAAAGACCAAATACGCTCATCATTTTGTATGGATAAACTATAATCCATATTTTTATTTCTTTAATGAAAAGAAACAAAGATAAAATCATTTTTTTTAATTTTACTTTAATCAGAATCTGATTCAGAATCTATATCAGAATCACTGACTAACTTATATCTGATATAATATGATGCACAACATCCAGGTGTTCCGCTTCCATGATAAATATTTATAATGAGTGTATAGCTTTTATGATTGTTTACAAATTCTAATTGAAGTTTTTCAACAGGATATTCATCATTTTCATCGCTATTTTTAGCTACATCCATATTTTCAACGCTTGATAAGAAACTCGTCTTAATCAAACGAATAGTATCTGTTTCAAATTCCTTTTCAATCTCACTAATTCCCCAACCCGAACATATAGTATCCTTTATATATTCGAATACAGTAATATTGCTAGCAATCATGTGTATATGAATATTTAATAAAGAAAAATATTGAATATTCAAATTTTTTATAGGTCTAAATAAAGTGATTTATTTTACAAAAGTTAATAATTCCTTCGTAAATTATTTTATAAAACAATCATCACAATACCCCTTATAATCTAACTGATATAATAATTTTCTAAGATTTCCTAGATCCTCCTTTTTAATTACATCGGTAATTTGTACATAACCTGCTTTTATTAGAATATCTCGCATAATCCCTATAGGATGAGGTATTAAAGAAGCAACTGAAGAACAAAAAGCCATCGCACTGGCATATGAAATGGCATGTCGCAATCTGAAGGCTGCAAATGACGCGCTGCGCTAATGTTACGTCATATGCTACAGGGTCTCTCCTGCTTTGTATGCTCTGCTTCCGAAGAAGTGAATGAACTCTGTCCAAACTACCAGGGTCACTCCTGCTTTGTAACCATACTTTGATAAAAATGAATATTATTTATATTTTTTAATTTATAGATAAAATGGATCATAAGAATAAAAATATTTATGAATCATTAATACCTGGCTTTATTAAATGTCCAACAACATTAATAACACATCCGATCGAAAGAATAAAAGTTGATATGCACATGAAAAAAAATCTTTTTATAGATAAAGGAATTATCTCCTATCTATATAAAGGATATTCCGCAACACTTTTTTCATTAGCGGCAAAGACCATATATAAATATCCATTACTTATACATGGTCCTCTCTTAATTGAAGATGCTATTTTTAAATATAGTAAAGATAAGGATAAAAATAATAGACATTCTATCTTGTCTCAATTAGCTATAACACCATTCCTTGTTATAACAGATACCGTGATGCAAGCTCCTAATCGTCGTGTTAAATATATGACGATGGTAAATTCCAATTTGACCACGATTCAAACAGTTAAATTCTTATTAAAAAGTAAGGAAAAATCAGGTTATGGATTAGGATTAGGATTTTGGCATGGTTCTAAAGCTTATTTAATAAAACATGGGATAGGACAAGTTTCTCTACTCTTATCTGATGCTTTATTACGAGATTCTTTTATTAAGAAGAAAGAAAGTGCTAGAACTATAGAGGATAAAAGGAAGTATGAGCCAAACATGTATAATCCATGGTATATATTAGCTATTGGAATCAATGGTATACTCCTTACAATTCTCACGAATCCATTCGATGTAATGATGACACGAATAGCTTCGCAATTAACTAATAACTCATATAGCTATTCTAAAACCTTAATCGATATAGTTAAGCAGGAAGGAATATATACACTCTTTAAAGGGACTAGTCTAAGAGTAATTCCTCGTACAATAACAGTTATTTATACAAGTTTAACCATATCTTGGGGAAGGGGCTACTAGCTTACAGCTTCATCTTCGGATTAGAGACGGATCGCAACGATTTAGTGAAGCTGAAGCAGCTGTAAAATTTCAATTTAATGTTTTTTGCGAAACATTTCAATATCTGAATCAGTACAATTTTTTATATGATCGCAAACAGCTTTTGGAACAATCTCTAAACCTTGTCCTTGAATTAAACAACCAATGTTGTGATCAATCAGGAATTTGAAACCGTCAAACCATCCAATTGTATTTGCGTGTTGTAGTGGAGAAAAATCTACTGTACCACAAATCGGCACTTTAAATGACTGAATTTGCTCATCTGTAAAAATTTCATTTACAAAAGATCTAGGAAAATACATTCCTATGTCTTGAGTTGCGAATTCTTTCAATTGCTCCATATTTTGAGTTTCAATAGCAAAAAAAATTTGTTTTCTTTGCTCTAAATCATCATACTCTTCGATTTGCGATTCTTTTTGAGCAACTACATCATCATAATCGCCGAAAATCACATAATTTGGAATTATTATATCAGAATTAACATCATAACTATAACTATAATTATCCTTAACGCAAACATTAATAATCTCTGATATTGCAGCAAAATTTTCTAATTGAGCCTTAGCTGCAAACCAATTAGCTTTATCATCTGTGTTTCCAGTAGTCTCCCAGATATGTTCGGCTAGCTTTGATATATGGTTATCAGTCGGTTTCCACGTCATTTTTATATATCCTATACCACCTGATTAAAGAATCTTTTTCATTTTTTTTACGAAATAATTAATTTGTAGTCTATTCTTATCACTATCAGTATCATATTCACAAAGTTTAACTATATCTTGGCATCATTAGTTTTGCAATGACAACCATTTTATCGTTTATTTATTCGTTATTTTTAAATGAATAAATATATATGAAATCATTTCACATATTAGAAGACTTATTTCCTATAAGCTGGACAAACGAAAAGATTCGAAATTATGAGATGAATCCTTATATCTTTATCGATGATAAAGAATATTCATAAAGATTTAAGTAAGGAAGTTTATGATAAAATTAAGGAGTGGTTCCCTAATCACCGTATTGGAAAGAAATGGTATCTAACAAAATATGTTAAAGGTGGATATATAGATTATCATTGTGACAATCATGTTTCCATCGACAATATTAGGAGTAAATATACAATCTTAATCTATCTTAATGACGATTATGAAGGAGGTAGACTCTGTTTCTCATCGACTGACACTAAAGATAACAGCACTAAAGATAGCAGCACTAAAGATAACAGCACTAAAGATAACAGCACTAAAGATAACAGCACTAAAGATAGCAGCACTAAAGATAGCAGCGTTAGTAATGATAAAGAAGAAAATAAAGAAAACAAAGCAGAAGATAAAGAAGGATCCGTTGAAATTGCAAAGCTAAAGGTCAGAGCTGGTACAGCTGTTATTATGGATCAAGATTTATGGCATAAGGCAGAACCATTAATATCAGGAACTAAATATCTTTTAAGGGCTGATATGATTAAATTATAGTCGATCATGCAAAAAATGGGGAAACGGAAACTCTATTATAATTTTTTGCATAAATCACATATTTTCTTTGCTCTATTTCTAGTTCTTCTTTTTCTGGTTCTTCTTTTTCTGGTTCTTCTTGTTCTGGTTCTTGCTTTCTTTCTAATTCTTCTTTTTCTGCTTCTTGCTCTTCTCTAAATCTTTCTTGCTGATATTCCATTTCTAGTCTTTGATTTTCCAAATAATCATCATTACCATCATAATCATCAAAAATAACATAGTTTGGAATCTTTCCATTGTAATTATCATCATATATATAACTATAATTAATTATATCCTCAACATAAACATTAATAATCTCTGATATTGCAGCAAAATTTTCTACCTGAGCCTTAGCTGCAAACCAATTAGCTTTATCATCTGTATTTCCAGTAGTCTTCCAGATATGTTCGGCTAGCTTTGATATATGACTATCAGTCGGTATCCACGCCATTCTTATAATATCCTATATTAATTGATTAAAGAATCTTTTCATTTTTTAACAAAAAGTCTCTTTAGTTTAATATTCGTAAATTATTTTACAAAGGTCTCTTTAGTTAATAATTCTTTCGTAAATTATTTAAAGTAATTATTTTAATGCTTGTCTTTATGATCTATGAAGGTTTTTAACCTTATTTAGATGATAAATAGCATATAATCTGGATAAGAGTTCGAAACCCATCCATTAAGACGTGGACGAAAAGTATAGTTATCAAGGATATTCAGACAATTCTCCCTAAATTGTTCAACAGTAATCGCAAGTTCACGAACATCTGGTGATAGATTAATAAACTCGTCTGGTCTATTCTCATCACTATCAGTATCGTACTCGCAACGTTTGACTAAGCGTCGTCTCTTTACGATTGGTTCTGACTCATCATCACTGCTGCGACCGCGACCACTACTGCTACTGCTACCATTATTATCATTATCATCATCATTATCATTATCATTATCATTATCATTATCATTGTCATCACTGTTATCTTCGTCTTTGTCACTATCACTGTCACTATCACTATCATTACTATCACTATAGTTATAGCTATCACTATCCATATCACTATTATAGTAGTAACTATCATTCTCACTCTCTTCATTCTCACTTTCGACAATAAAATCATTCATGGAACTAGACTCTCCATCCGTATTCTCACTATTAATACTAGCATTATCACTGTTATCACTACTGTTATCACCACTATCATCTTGATTAGAGATACTACTAATTCTCTGTTGCCGCTTACGGTTATTCTTGCAATTTACGCACCACAAGGTATATGATCGATCATTATACATGCGATCGATAGTTTCTTTTACACGACGATCCCAGAACTTATGTTTAGGTAGATATCGTTGGCATTTGACACATTTATTGATATCGGCCATTTTTTTTATTTCTTTCCTCTTTTGATGCGAAAAGGGAGAAAAATTTATATATTTTTCATTTTTACAATATAATATATATATATACATCGGATTAAAATAAACAAAAAAGATATTTCTATTTTATATAGACTAAATGTCAGAAATTGAGACAGACAGTATAACAACTATAGAAGATCCGAAAATACAGGTACAAAAAGGAAATAAAAACACTGCAATATTCGAATCATTCGTAGCTAAGAAAAATAAATATGTCGATAATTCATTAAGTGAGACTATTAGTACTATTGATAGTAATGTAGGAGTACAGGCTAAAGCTAATACTAAGACTGAGAGAAAGACTAAGAATAAGACTAAGATTGATGAATCAAGTATAAGCTATTGTCAATGCAGTGATTCACAATGTGATGAATCATCTGAAACCATAGTGTGCAATTTAAAGAAAGAAAGTAAGAAATGCAATACTACAAATACTCCTTGTTGTTCACCTACAGCTAAAGCTGGTACACCAGGACAACCAGGATGTCCTGGAAGACCTGGTCCTCCTGGTTGCCCCGGAGTTCCAGGATGCAAAGGGGATCGTGGTCCACGTGGAGAACAAGGTTATCCAGGATGTGATGGGGAGAAAGGGTGCCCTGGTCCTAAAGGTTATCCAGGATGCCAAGGTCACCCAGGTGAGAGAGGTGAGAAAGGTAAGGATGGAACTGAGATTCTTTGTAAGACGATCGATTATACGGGTGATTCAGGATGTACTCTACCTGCTCAAGGGTGTGTAAACTCTTATTTCTTGCAAACAAATACGGGAACATTATGGAGATGGAGTATTGAAGAAGATGAATGGAAGACTATTAAGAATGTTAGATGTTTTCTCTTCTATGATTCATGTAATTTACAGATTTGGTTTACGGAAAATTCAGCTGGTGGATGTCCAAGCAAACAATTAGTCGCTCATTGTCATGACTGGATATTCGACTGTCACTCAAAGAATATATATGTCTACACTAGTAAGGGATGGGTCTTAAAATGCAACTTACAAGGCCCTGTTGGACCAACAGGTCCTGCTGGTCCTAATCATAATTACCGTGATGGCTGTATTTCTGGTGGAAATCTTGAGATTATATGTATATCAGATAAAGGTAAGGCAGGTCCGCTTATCGAAAGGCCTTCAGCATTAGAGGCGGTCAATGATGAATTATTCTTGGATACTACTGCTAGTATGTTATGGAAATTTAGCGAGAGTCAAGATATATGGTTACAAGATGAAAAGACAGAACCGTATGTATTCTATGATACATGCAGCAAGAAATTATATAATGTTAAAGAACCGGAAGTTTGTGGTGGAACATGTGAATATAAGGCATGTAATGGTGCTAAAATACTGGATTGTTGTTCAACGACCTTCTATGAAGCAAAATGTAATAAGTGGTATCCTGTCTGTGTAATACAGGGACCAACTGGACCGACTGGACCGTGTACAACATTTACTTGCATAGAGGCACCATATAAGGGAGTTAAGGTTAATACGAATGTTCCGCCTGCTAGTCAGACATTTAGGGGTTATAGACTTGAGAATGGTGTAAATAAAGTTATAAAAGAATATGGTCTGAATGAGTTTGGTGTTTATGCAGGAAAGATTGTTGATTTATCAGAGTTTTCGAATACGACAATCTATTTTAGTGATGGAGAGACGAATTCATTATATCAGTTACCAATAGATAATACTGGTGAAATTGCCTCTATAAGTGCATTAATCGGGGTAACCGAAGGAGAGAAAGTTATTGACACATGCAATAGCATAATCTATGAATGGCATTCTGGTTGGGAGATATGTGGCGGATTAGGTACGAATGTTATATATGGTGATCTTTTATATAAGGGTATTAAATTAGAGGAAGGAGAATCTCCTCCTCCTTTATACACTGGTTATAGCATTATTCCAGCTGTTTCAGCGGTGAAGCTGAGTGAAATACCAAATGAAAGTCCGACCGTCGTTGATACAAGTTTTAGTGGATCTGGAAATCGTGGTCAATTCTACTTTTATTCACAAAATAATCAGGTGTTATATCAGTTTAATGTGGCTCAGACTCCAGCAGTTCCTGGTGTATCTGCTATTCCAATGGCTTTCCCTAATAATACCTTATTCTATGATAACATAACTGGATCCGTCTATTACTATAATGCTTGTAATATGTCATGGTCGATTCGGGTTAACCAGAATGCACAGAAAGCATGTGAAAGCTTTCCTGGCCGATTAATTTCGAATTCGAAAGAATTTAAGTTTGAGAGTGCCGATGATTCAGTTACGAGGACGGTCGATTTTGAAGCATTAAAGATAGATTCATGTGGTTTTACCTTATATGGACAACATAGTTTTAAAGATGCAAATCTTACAGTTACGACAATTGATCCGATTAATAGTGATAATAGTGCATCTTGGTTAGATGCCACGAATCTGGCAATAACAATATCTTCCTTTATAAATAATGAGTTAATCACTGTTAGTATATTACCATTAACGAGTCCTCTGACCGATCCTCCTACAAAACAAATTATCGATTCAGATCTAAATTTTAGAGTAACATTTACCTATACTTATGGTAATGATGGTACCGATCTAACAAAATTAATACCCGTAATTAAGGTTCAACCAAAAGACAATAAAAACAATATATTCTATAAAGAGATAGTATTCAGATATACATTTACACCACTTGAAACATTGTTCGGTCTTGTAACAAATAATAATGCCTTAATCGGCTTTACAAAACTTATAAATTTAAATAATGTATATTCGACCGTTGTTGACTTAGAGACGATAAGCTGTAATAGTGGCTTATCTGGATGGCCAGAACGCTTTACAAGTAAGAATGGAAAATGCATTCAATGCTATTCTGGTATATTTTCAGGAACGATAACAAATAATCCAGCGATTAACACAAATAATGCTGTAACAGTGACTGGAAGAGTAACATTAGAACAGATTAGTCAGGGGGTGTATAGTCTTTTATTTGCGGTTCCAAAGGGCGAGGGTTTTCCGCCAAATGCAGAAGTCTGCTTGAATTATCAATTAAATGGTCAAATCTCTAATTTTGTGGAAGGGAAATTGCAGGCATATTCTAATAACATTTATTATCCTCCGGATACATTGAGTCCACAAAACTTTTATTTTATTGGTGATAATATTGTTGCCGTCTATACAGGATGCTCAGATTTTACAGAACTATCGATAATTATTAAGGCTCCAAATAGTGGAAGTCTTGTTCAAGAGACAACATCAAATAGTGTTCTTTTTGCTACTATACCAGATAATGCAGATTTTGAAAACGGAACCGTAACTATTAGTGTAAATCTTAAAAATGGTTTAAGTATTGTTCAAGTTTATCAAATAGGTGCTTGAAATCGATAAGAATTATTTATAAATCAATTACGATTTTTTCTATTCTTATTCTTACGCTTCTGACAAGGGCTATCGCTATCTTCACCATTCTGACAAGAACTATCACTATCTTCACTATTATTTTTGTTATTATTAATGTATATGTTATAACTATTAATTAATTCTGATATAGGTGTTGGAGTATCAGATATTTTATCGGCTTTAATATGCAATGCGCCGTTAGGGTAATTTTTATTATCTTTAATTCCTGAAAACTGATTAAAGCAATTATTAACGCATAGATCTAGAATTAAATAAGGTGATGCATCATCCTTTAAAATTATAGAAGGAAACTTTAGTATTAAATTATTGTTAGTTGAATTTAATAACCATGATCCAGTATATCTGCCTTGTTTTTGATAGAAGCTATTATCAGCATAAAATGTAATCTGGTTTGTTTGTGAAGATTCTATATAATTTATAGTCCAATCACCTATAATGCTCATAATTCTACACAAGTCTCTTTAGCGTAAATTATTTTAGAGTCTATTTACTCTTTTTATCGATAAAAGAGTAAATAAATACTGTAATTTATCTTTCAATTTTATTTTGAAATGAAAACAAATCATTTAATTTTAAAAGATCTTTAAGGGCAGGTTGGGCAAGGTTGATCGAATACTGCTAGTTTAGGTGCACTGCAGTCACCAATAACGACGCCATTTTCAATAACTGGTGTGACTTCTTGATCTAATGAGGCAGATGGGTTCATGCCGAAAAAGTTAGAGGGAGTGTAAAGGTAACCAAGACGATGAGTGTTTATAAATGGATAATCCTCGGTATGTGCTTTGTGGAAGAATAAGGCATTTAACCATAATACAACATCGGTATCTTCAATGCATTCATTATTCTTAATATATGTGGGAAGACCAGTTTCTTTATCAGCTAAGACTGGGAATTCACCAGCTGCATATTGTTCTCCTTCACGATATTTAGTAACATGTAAATGGTGTTTGATAAAACCAAGATGTGTGTTTGCTGCGGAATTTTCGGCAGCCAATGAGGTGCTATTACCATTAGGACCCATTGAGTAAATGTGGTAAGAACGAGGAAAGCCTAATCTGTTTAATGAATGATGATTTTCAACGCTCCAAACGCGGTTATGTTTGATAGAAAGATCGCGGACAGCATTTTGTTCACGTTTAAAGACTTTCTCGACAACATCTACAAGATCACCACATTTGTTAACCTTTTTATCTTCGATAGGATATGAGTTTTCTTCAGCAACACTGTTTTTAAGACCATCAATGTCAAAATCAGCACGGAATGTAGTGCAGTGAGTGTGATTTAAGGCAATATACTGTTTTGAAATGCGTTGACCGAAAGGAGTCTCTTCACCATCAGTATTGCTTTCAACCCATCTATCAGTAGTCTGTCCCATTAAATCGACATAGCTTTCGAATGAACCATCCTGGCTGAATATGTATGTATACATGAATAAGTAATAAAAGCCAGAGAAGATCGTTCTAACGACTAACTGACGTTTCTTTGCACCCTTAATCGTAGTTGGATTATCAGAACCATCACATAAAGGTCCGTTTGGCCAGTTTAGTCCAATAACACCTTCATTTACACGCCATAATGTATCGGAGTCTTGTTCATAGATTGCAATTGCATCAGGAATTTCGCGTCCAACACCTTGTCCATTGGGTACGACGACTGGAATGAATGTAGCATATGATGGAGCATCAAGACCCTTTCTTAAAGGAACTAATCTTGGTAAGATTGGCCAATTGTGAGAATCGGCAGAGACATATGTACGTGAAACGATCGGTTCGGCAGCATTGTATACGACTAAACTGTCACTTGCTCCTAATTTGTAAAGAATCTTGCGTCTTTCGGAAACATTGTTAACGGTCTCAGTGTAATAAACCTCATATATATTTAAACCATTTCTACCATAACCAAGACGTAAATCAAAATTATCAAATGTAAAATGTAAGTTATCATGAGTATATGATGGTCCCTCAGGCATAAGAGTGCATAATGGTTTTAATCTGCTATGACTAATGACTGGATATGGATCTGGAACGGCGAGTGGAATAGGTTCGGCGCCTTTAGGTGGTAATTTGCAGTCATCGACAATGCGATAGATGGATTTATTAGTGCAATCAACGATAATGTAGATACCTTCAACGATACCCCAATTAGCAGGTGGGACACAGACTCCACCAGGGGCATATTGTGAGTCATAACTGAAAAAGACGGCAGGCATATATCTGTGATTTTCGGCATCAAGATCGACTAAATCTGGGCATTTCTTTCCACAGCATCCGATAAAATTACGGAATGATTCAAATGTATAGAATGCATAAGGAAAGATTTTTGCAAGATTCGATGTAGGGTCATCAGGTGATGGTGGTGGGGTAAGATCGGATAATGAAACATTACGGTCTCTAAGTTTCTTTAATAGACATTTATTTGAAAGGACTAAATTAGTTAATTCTAAGAGTGTAAAGTAATTATAGCAGCAATCGGGACCATTGCAGTCTCTAAAGCATTGGGTGCCACCAAAGGAATCACTTACTGGAAAATTATCATAGTTATTGTTAGGATACATAACATCCTTAATTCTTCTGCAAGTAAGATTTGATTGTGATATTGGTGCGCCGATATTCGGTGGTTCTGGCAGATTTGCAATCACTTCATAAGTATAGTTATTCGTGTTTTGATAGACGATTGCTCTTGCTTTTCTGTTTAAATTACCACCACTCTCGTTAAAAGCCAAAACTTCGGCCTTAACTGGCTCTTTTAAGATGCATTCAAGGATTAATGCTGTGTTTGATAATGCAACATTTGGGTAGAAGAGCTTACCAAGGCATTTATTAGCCTTAATTGCGGCAGTTACAGCGTTGATTTCGGCAACAGTTAATGGATCTGTTGGATAATTGACGGTCGGAGTAAACTGTGTCATATGTTTTTATATAATTAACTAAGAAAATAAAATTAAAATAATTATTAATTTATTAATTTATTTATTTTTACTTTTATAAAGGGTCCCTTAGTTTAATTTATCTAAACGAGCATTTTGGCTTTATTATTTTTAACATGTAATCGTTCAAATATAGGTTTAAATATTTTTTAATAAAATATAAACTTATAAAGATGGGTCGTGATTGTTTATTCCATGGATGACATAGCCCGCGACAAGTCGACTTGCCCAGGGTGTATGTGGAAATGCAAATGTGATTTAAGATGCTTTAAGTGTCAGATAGTTCACAATATGAGTTGTGCGTATTTCTCTTGGACTAATTGGGAGTTCGATCCTCCAAGAAATAAATTTGTTTGCTTTAAATGTAAACATATTTGGAAGAGTCCTTGGACGAAGAATATGTATGCTGAATTCCCTAAATCACAAAGAATAAGGATATGTAATGGTGAAAAACAACCTACATGCAATAAATGTGGCAGTCAAGGTCTTAAGGTTGGTAGTACATTTAGACATTGTAAGACGGATAAAGCTTGGAAAGAATTAGAGGATAAGGTGAATAATCGAGAAATAGATCTTATTAATGAATTTACGTTCTGTCCGATGAATAATAGAATAAAGTGGACAGATGTTTATCCTGAAGTAAAGGATAAAAAATGGAATGATACAAGAAGGAATAAAAAAGAAGAGGGAAAGAATAACGATATAGAAGAAAGGGAGCCAATTATTCCTAGACCTTATTACACAAAAAACACGGCCAAATTAAATGTTCTGGGACAAACTTTTTTACCTTTGCTAAGTCTTTAAAGTATTTTTTTTACGATTAATTTTAAGTTTTTTTACGATTGATTTTCGATTAAATTTTTATTTTTTAAAAATCCTTATACTTGACCACGCTTTTTTGAAACATTATTTAATAGTAAATTTACTATTAATAACCATTTTAGCATGAAATAATTAATTTAGTAATAAAAGGGGCTTTTTATTATTAAATAATTTAATTTATTACTAATTTATTAATCTTTTTATTACTAATTTACTTTTTATTACTAATTTATTAATCTTTTTATTACTAATTTACTTTTTATTACTAATTTATTAATCTTTTTATTACTAATTTACTTTTTATTAC